>Ga0316603_10001167_pt1 | contig 13803 bp, 10 predicted proteins | sample OWC_soil_day10_n_FD_207649 | JGI IMG/M metagenome (GOLD analysis project Ga0316603, IMG submission 207649) | Wetland soil microbial communities from Old Woman Creek delta, Ohio, United States - OWC_soil_day10_noCT | ecosystem: Environmental > Terrestrial > Soil > Wetlands | place: USA: Ohio...
CCCCGCATTTCAGGGCCGTAGGAGGGAATCCACACCACCTCGCGGCCTTCGTGCATGGCGGCCTGCGCCAGGATCTGCCCCATCAGCATGACCCCCTGACCGCCGAATCCGGCAAACTGCACCTCACTCTGCATGTTTCTTTCTCCCTTCGCCCGCGACCACGCGGCCGGCCTCCGGCGTCTTGAACTCGCCGAGCGGGTAATACGGCAGCATCTTCTCCTCGGCCCATTTCAACGCGTCCGTCGGGGTCATGCCCCAGTTGGTTGGGCAGGTGCTGATGAGCTCGACCAGGCTGAAGCACGTGTTCTGCACCTGGTAGCTGAAGGCCTTGCGGATGGCTTTCTTGGCCTTGTTGATGTACTTGGGCTGGGTCAACGCTTCGCGCGCGATGAAGGCCGGGGTCTCCAGCGCGGAGAGCAGCTCGGCCATCTTGACCGGCATGCCGGTCTGGAGCACCTTGCGGCCGAAGGGCGAGGTGGTGGTGCGCTGGTCGGGCATGGTGGTGGGGGCCATCTGGCCGCCGGTCATGCCGTAGACCGCGTTGTTGATGAAGATGGTGGTGAACTTCTCCCCGCGGTTGGCGGCGTGGATGATCTCGCTCATGCCGATGCTCGCCAGGTCGCCGTCGCCCTGGTAGGTGAAGACGATCAGGTCCGGCCGCACCCGCTTGATGCCGGTCGCCATGGCCGGGGCGCGGCCGTGGGCCGCTTCCTGGAAATCGAAGGTGAAGTAGTTGTAGCACAGCACCGCACAACCCACCGGCGCGATCCCGACCGTGCGGCCGCGGATGCCGAGCTCGTCGATCACCTCGGCCACCAGGCGGTGGGCCACCCCGTGGGTGCACCCCGGGCAATAGTGCGTGACCACATCGGCCAGGGCCTCCGGACGATGAAACGCTTTCCCCATAATTTTGGCTCCTCTTCGGATTGCTGCGATTCTTTTGATTTGCGACGGGTTGGGTCGCAACGGCAGCGCGCGGTCGGCCGCCGCCAAAATTATAAAAATGTCCGGCGCTGCTTACAGCAGTTTGCCGATTTCCTCCATTACTTCTTCGGGCGTCGGCACCTCGCCGCCGCATTTGCCGTACCAGTGGACCGGCTTGGCCCCCCGGATGCTCAGCTCCACGTCCTCCACCAGCTGTCCCATGCTCATCTCGATGCTGATGGCCGCGCGGCAGCTCGCCTTGGAGGCGGCGTCGTAAACGGCCTGCCGGGGGAACGGGAAAAGGGTCTGGGGCCGGACCATGCCGATCTCGATGCCTTTTTCCTTGAAGTTGTCGATGACGGTGCGGCACACCCGACTCATGGTGCCGTAGCTCACGATCAGGACCCGGTAGTCGCCCTGCAGGTTGTAGGTTTCGCAGCGCACCTCCTCCTGCTTCATGCGGTCGTACTTGGCCTTCAGCTTCAGGTTGTGGGCGTTCAGCTCCTCCGGGACCAGGTAGAGCGTCCGGACCAGGTTGCGCCGCGTGCTCTTGCGCGTGTCGAGCCCGTTGGTGGCCCACTCGTCCTTGTTGCACGGGGCGCTCTTGAGATGGTCGGGGAACTCGACCGGTTCCATCATCTGGCCGATCAGGCCGTCGCCCAGGATCATCACCGGGTTGAGGTACTTCTCGGCCAGCGGGAAGGCCGCCATGACCATCTCCACGGCCTCCTGCACGCTCGCCGGCGCCAGCACCAGCAGCCGGTAATCCCCGTGGCCGCCGCCCTTCACCGACTGGAAATAGTCCGCCTGGGACGGCAGGATGCCGCCCAGCCCCGGGCCGCCGCGCATGATGTTGACGAACACGGCCGGGCACTGGGCCGCCGTGATGTAGCTGATGCCCTCGCTCATCAGGCTGATGCCCGGGCTGGAGGAGGTGGTGAACACCCGCGCCCCGCAGGCGGAGGCGCCGAAAATCATGTAGGACACCGCGACTTCGCTCTCCCCCTGCAGGAAGACGCCGCCCACCTCGGGCAGCCGTTTGGACAGATACTCGGCCACCTCGGATTGGGGCGTAATCGGGTAGGCGAAATAATTCAGGCACCCGGCGCGGATGGCCGCTTCGGCGATGGCCTCGTTGCCCTTCATCAGCACCTTGCCCATCTCATTTCCTCCGTTTGGCTTTGCCGGCCGCTGCTTCGGCCATCTCGTTGATCGTGATGGCGACATCCGGGCACATGGTGCAGCAGATGGCGCAAAAAATGCAATCCTCGGGCCTGGCTTGGTAGGCGGGAAAATAGCCCTTGGTGTTCATCCTCGTGCCGATCTCCAGGACGTTCTTGGGGCAGACCGCGACGCACAGGCCGCACCCCTTACAACGGTCCTTGTCGATCAGGTGTTCATAGGCCATCGATTCAATCCTCCTCACAATGTAGTGGCCTTCTTCCACGGCGGCACCAGCTGCCGCCGGATTCTGAGAACCGGGCAGTCGAACTGAGCGGCATCCACCTGCGGCAGGAGTTCTTCCGCCACGGTGATGAAAGCCAGCGGCAGGCCGCTTTCCGCCGCCACCGTCTTCATGAAGGCGTAGCCGTCGACGATCTCCGGCGGGGTGGTCTCATCGATCAGGTTCGCGTTGCCGGCCAGGCCGGTCACCGCCATCTTCGCCGAGGCTTCTATTTCCCTGCGGATCTTGTGGCATCCGGCCGGGGTGGCGGTCGCGGGCCGCAGGGGGTTGACGACCTGCAGCACCTGGCGTTTGCGGCCGGCGAACGCATCCCCCAGCGCGGCCAGCACCATGGCGCCGACGTTGTCGCCTCCGACGTCGAGGATCGCCAGATCTCCCGGCCGGCGGATCAACCCCGCCACCGCCGGGCTCAGGACGGGGAGTTCGGACTGCAAGTAGGGCTGCGGCGGGAGCACCACGTCGATGCCCAACTCCGTCAGTTGGTCGGCCGCCTCGCGCGAACGGAAGTAGGGGTTTACCAGGTCGAGATCGGCGATCCGCACCTGCATCCCGGCCTGCCGGTGATGCACGGCGAGGTTGACGGCGACCTCCGATTTCCCGCTGCCGTAGTTGCCGACGATGACGACGATGCCTTCCAGCCTCAGCTGCACTGCGCCCCCCGAATCCGCCTTCAAGCCGCGACAATGCAGGTTCCGAGCGGATCCCGCCGGCCGAAAAACCAATTGGATCTTGTAGAGGTTTATCCATAGTCTGTCAAGCAAATTGCAGGCAGCGCAGCTTGGGGCGGGCGCCGCCGTATGGGGCTTTCGGGTCGCCATGGAATGTGATAGTAGAATGGTATCCCCTTCGCCGCCCTTGTCAAAAGGGGCGGAGGGGAATTTGGAATCGACCTCCCCGGAAGGCCGTCCGGGATGTTCCATGAACGTGAAAAAGAAAGAACCGCCGCGCCCGTCATGAACCGCGTCCGCACCGGCCTCGAATGCCTGCTCACCGACCCGCCCGCCTGGATCAAGCGCCGGCGGCTCGGCCTGCTTTGCAACCCCAGCGCGGTCGACCACCGGCTGCGGCATGCCAGGCATCTGATCAACGAGCGGTTTCCCGGGGCCCTGCGCGCGCTCTTCTCCCCCCAGCACGGGTTTTTCGCGGAAAAACAGGACAATATGATCGAGTCCGGCGACCTGATCGACCCGTCGCTGGGCCTGCCGGTCTTCAGCCTGTACGGGCGCACCCGGATTCCCGGCCCGGAGATGTTCGCCGACATCGACACCCTGCTGGTCGACCTCCAGGATGCGGGCACCCGGGTCTACACGTTCATCTACACCCTGTCCTACTGCATGGAAACCGCACGGGCGTGCGGCGTGAGAGTGCTGGTACTGGATCGGCCCAACCCCGTCGGCGGCCGCGCGGTGGAGGGCAACCTGTTGAGGCCCGAGTGCGCCTCGTTCGTCGGCCGTTTCCCCATCCCCATGCGCCACGGCCTGACCATCGCCGAGGTGGCCCGGCTGTTCAACGCCCGTTTCGACATCGGCTGCGACCTCGCGGTGGTCCCCATGGCGGGGTGGAAACGGGAGATGCTCTTCGATGACACCGGACTGCCGTGGGTCGCCCCCTCGCCCAACCTGCCGACCCCCGCCTCCGCGCTGGTCTATCCCGGCCAGGTCCTCTGGGAGGGGACCAACGTCTCCGAGGGCCGCGGGACGACTCAGCCCTTCGAGCTTTTCGGGGCGCCGTTTTTCGACACCGCCAAGATGGCGTCGGAGTTCCCCGAGACGTCCCCGCCGGGGGTCACCCTGCGCCCGGCCGCCTTCGAGCCCACCGCAGGCAAGTGGCAGGGCCGCTGCTGCCGCGGCTTCCAGATCCACGTCACCGAGCCGCAGCGCTTCGCGCCCTACGCCACGACCTTGAACCTGATCGCGGCGGCCCTGCGCCACCACCCGGGGGAATTCGCCTGGCGCCCCCCGCCCTACGAATACGAATTCGAAAAGCGGCCCATCGATCTGCTCATCGGCGACGCGGTCGTTCGGCAACGCCTGGAGAACCTGGAGCCGGTTGCCAACATCGAGGCGTCCTGGCAGGCGGAGCTCGATGCGTTCAGGAAAATGAGCCGGGAGTACTGGCTGTATCCGTGACCGGCCAGGCTGCCGAGGGCACGGCGCACGGGGTCTGATGCTGTTCGCCCTCGGCCCTGTCCCAACCCTCGGAGAGGTTCATGAAGCCGACACCTTCCATCGTCACCACCGATGCTGCGGGCGCTGCATGGGTCCGGATGCGTTTCAAGAAAAACAAGGTCTGGGTCGAAACGGACGCCGACGGGCGCCCCATCCGCAAGGAGGGCCGGGTCCGCATCAAGTACCAGCTGGACCAGCCGCACGAGTACCGGGTCAAGCCGGAGAGCCTGAGCAGCGTGGACGGGCCGCCGCCGGAAGCGCCGCCCCCGCCGGCGCGGCGGCCGCCCGAACGGACCGCCCCGCCGGCCGGCGAGGGAGGGGAAAGCACCGTTCACATCTACACCGACGGGGCCTCTTCCGGGAACCCCGGCCCGTCCGGGGTCGGGGTGGTCCTCACCTGCGGCGGGAAGCGCAAGGAGATATCGGAGTACATCGGCGTGGCCACCAACAACATCGCCGAGCTGACGGCCATTCAAAAGGGGTTGGCGGCGGTCAGAAACAGGCGCCTGCCCGTGCGGGTATACACCGACAGCAGCTATGCCTACGGGGTTCTGGTGTTGAATTGGAGGCCGAAGAAAAACCTGGACCTCATTGCCGCCGTTCGGCGGTCCATGTCGGCGTTTCCCCGGCTCACCCTCGTGAAGGTGCCGGGCCACCAGGGGGTGGTGGAAAACGAACGCGCCGACGAACTGGCGACCTCGGCCGTTCGAAAGGGGGGAAGGGGCTGAGCGGGACCCGGCCGGGAGAGACCCGCCGGGCCCCGTAGGTGTTCGACCTTATTCGGACTTGCGCTCCGCTTTCAGGCTTTCCAGTTCTTTCTTGAGATCGGAGATCTCGCTCTTGTATTTTTCCATCTCGTCGGGGGGCACCGACGATGTGGCCGGTTCGTCTTTCTTCCAGGTGTCCTTCATCTCATCGAAGCCAAGGTACATCGCCAGGCCTCCGCCCAGCAGCAGCACGGCCGGGATGGTCCCGCCCAGAACCACCAGGAACTCCTTCCACCAGAAACCGAGGCCGATCAGGCCCAACGCCGCCGCCACTGCACCACCCACCAATGTTTTCATAGTGCCACAACCTCCTTTCGTGTGCTGATTCTAAGTGAACCACCTTAATGGACAAAAACCTGCTTCCGACGAGGACGGATCATCGGCCGCGCATCCGGGACGGCCGGGCCGGCTGACCCGAGTGATGACTGAACGCTGCGGTTGTATAGCACATCGATTCTGACCTGACAAGGTCAATTCCACAGGTCAATTCCACAGGGGCGAGCCGATTCTTCGCATGGCGGGGGTCTCCTGGCCCGGGTCAGCCGATGGCGGCTCCCGTGAAGGATCGAAATTGATTCGAAATTGCTTTTTAATGATCGGCGGGTTATTACTTCGGAAATCCATCATGACGAATTCCAACATTTCACGCACGGGCGGAGCGGGGTGCCCGCCGCGGCGAGCCGGCTTCGCCCCCCGACCGTCTCATGGAGAATAACCGCACATGCAACTGCCCGATCAAGAGCCGCCGCTTCCCCCAGGCGGGATGATCCGCCGCTGGATCAACCGCGCCCTCGGCGGCACCTATCACCATTACCGGAACGTTCTGCCCGAGCGGTTCGGGTCCTTGAGGTCGACCGCCCTCGAGCTTTTTTTCTCCGGCGTGCGGTTGGAAAAGCCCCAGGCCGACGTTCTGCGGGACCTCCCGGCCGACGCCGTCATCATCTACGCCAGCCGCTTCCGCTGCACCTTCCCGCTGCTGTTCGCCCACACCCGCTACCGCGCCCTCGGCCTGCCGTTTCCCCGCATCGCCCTGGGGTGCCGCCTGCTCCTCTGGCTGCCGCTGTCTCAAATGGCCCGGATCCTGCTGGCCCGCGTCGACAGCTTCATCCGCCGCCGCCGGTGCCCGGACCCCTTCGTCAGCGGGTTTGCCCGAAACCAGCTCCTGAACGGCCGGGTCGGCTTTCTGACGCTGATCGAGGCCCCGTCCCTGCTGCGACGGCTCGGCCGTTCCGCCCGGGACCCGGTCGAGTTCCTGGTCGCGCTTCAAAAGTCCATCGACCGGCCGGTTCTGATCGTGCCGCAGATCGTGTTCTTCAGCAAAAAGCCGCGCCGGTCCCAGCCGAGCCTGGTCGACATGCTCTTCGGGCCCGAGGACGAGCCCGGCCGACTGCGCCTGCTGTCCCTCCTGTTCAAACACCCGGGCAACGTCTTCGTCGAAATCTCTGCGCCCATCGACCTGCGGCGCTTTCTCGCACGGCCGGACATGGCGGCGCACAGCGTCGAGTACCAGGCGGCCGTTCTGCGCAGCGAAATCCTGGCCCAAGTCGGGCGGCATCGCCGGGTCATCACCGGCCCGGTGCTCAAGTCGCGCTTCGAATTGAAGCAGCGCATCCTGGACGGCGAGCGGTTCCAGAAATTCATGCAGTCCCATGCCGAAACCCACCGGGTGCCGCTCGCCGAGGTGCGCACCGCGGCGGACAGCTGCATCGACGAAATCTCGGCAGACCCCAGCCCCAACTGGCTCCGGTTTTATTCGGCCATCGTCGGATGGATCCTGCGAACGCTCTTCGACGGGGTCAGCATGAACCTGGATGGACTCGCCGCCGTCAAGCGCATGGCGCTGCGGGGGCCGGTCGTATATGTCCCGTGCCACAAGAGCCATGTCGACTATTTGATCCTGTCCTACATGCTCTACAACCACGACCTGCCGTGCCCCCTCATCGCCGCCGGCAAGAACCTCTCCTTCTGGCCGATGGGGCCGCTCTTCCGCCGCGGGGGCGCCTTTTTCATCCGCAGAAGCTTTCGCGGCGCCGTGCTCTACTCGCGGGTGTTCGCGGAGTACGTGCACACAATCCTCGAAGAGGGCTACCCCGTCGAGCAGTTCATCGAAGGCGGGCGCAGCCGCACGGGCAAGCTGCTCATGCCCAAGCTGGGGCTGCTCTCCATTCTGCTGAACGCCCAGAAAAACGGCGCCTGCGAAGACCTGATCTTCGTTCCGGTGTCCATCGGCTACGACCGGGTCCTAGAGGAGAAATCGTATCTGCAGGAAATCGAGGGCGGGCAGAAGCAGCCGGAAAACGTCTGGCAGGTCGTCGGCGCCAGGAAATTCCTCAAGCACCGCTACGGTAAAGTCTATCTCCAGTTCCACGCGCCGCTGTCGGTCAATGACCTGGCCGAGCGCAGCGGCACGCCCCTGAAGGCCATGAAGCAGAAGGAGTTCAACGGGTTCTGCCGCGGCCTGGGCCACCGGATCGCCCACGCCATCAACCAGGTGAGCGTCGTCACCCCTCAGGCCCTCGCCGCGGCCGCCATTCTCAACGGCGGCCGCGACCGCTTCGACCTCGAAGCGCTCATGGCGGTGGTCGACCTCTACACGAATCACCTGGATGCGGTGGGGGCGAAACTGGCCGACACGCTCATCCTCGATCACCGCCGGGCGATCGCTCATGCCCTTCAATCCTACGTCCAGCGCAAAATCCTCGAATCCCCGGCGAACGAACCCATAGGGGCGGGCGGCTCGGTCGGTTTCGTCCTGAGGGACGCCAAGCAGCCGCTGCTGGAGTACTACAAGAACACGTGCGTGGCCTTTTTCGTCCCCGCCGCCTTCACGGCGTTGGCCATCTTCCAGAAAGACGCCTTCCAGTTTTCGGCCACCGACCTGCACACCGACGTCGAATTCCTGCAGGAGCTGTTTCAGTTTGAGTTCGTCTACGACGGCGATGTGCCGCCGGAGCAAATGCTGCGCGCATCCCTCAACCGATTCTTCGAGGACGCCATGCTGGTGCCCCATCCCAGCCTGCCGGACACCTTCAACGTCACATCGGCCGGCTTCCGCAAGCTCAAGCTGTTTGCCATGTTCCTGAAGACGTTCCTGGAATCCTACTGGGTGGTCCTCAGCTATTTCCGCAGCACCTCCCGGGACGCGGGCGACGGCAAGGACCGCATCCGGAAAATCGCCTCCCTCGGCCGCCGCATGTTCAAAAACAAGGAGATCGAGCACCGCGAAGCGCTCTCCAAGGTGACCTATGAAAATGCCGTGGATTTCTTCACGGGCCGGGGGCTCAAGGGCGCCGAGGACCGCGAGGCCGTCGAGACCTTCGCAGCGGCGATCGAGCGCGCGCTGCGCTGTTTGAAACTCTGATGACGTTGTAATAAACCCAATTTCTGCGTTGCGCTTCATCTCGCCGGCGCTGCGGCGTACTGCCAGTACGCCTCACACCGCGAGAGTCGCGCGCCTTGACCTTGGGCTTATTACAACGTCATCACTTCTAAACTTTATACGGGTTCTCTCAACCCTATCGGGCATACTGTTTATGAAGGCTCTGATTCTGGCGGCGGGCCTTGGAACGCGGCTGCTGCCCTACACCCGGATGCGGCCCAAGCCCCTTTTCCCGCTGGCCGGCCGCCCGCTGCTCGAGCGCCACATCCTTCAGCTGCGGGAGGCCGGATGCGAGGCCGTCATCGTCAATACCCACCATCTGCCCGAGCAGATTGAGGCCTTCATCGCCTCCGGCCGCTGGGGCATCCCGGTCGTCGCCCGGCGGGAGCCCGCCATCCTCGGCACCGGCGGGGCCATTCGGAATGTCAGGGATTTTTGGGACGAGCGCCCTTTTTTCGTGATCAACGCGGACATCTGCCACGCCGTCGACCTCCGCCGGGTGTACGCGTTCCATCTCCGCGAGGGCCCTGCTGCAACCCTGGCGCTGGCGGATGACGCGGAATTCAACAGCGTGACGGTGGACCCGGCGGGACGCATCCGCGAGTTCGCCCCTTCCCCATCGGCCGCGCTTGCCGGCGCCCTCACCTTCACCGGCATCCAGGTGCTGGACCCATCCGTCCTCGAGTACATCCCGGCCGAGGGCGCCTCCCACAGCATCGAGGCTTTTCGGGCGATGATCGCCGACGGCCGGGACGTGCGGGGATTCATCGCGGCGCACGCGACGTGGATGGACCTGGGGGCCCCGGAGCGGTATCGTCGGGCCGCACGCGAAGCCTCGGCCCGGGAGGCCTGGGAGCGGGCCTTTTCGCAACCGCCGACGGCCGCGCTCACCTGGGAGCGGCTGGAGGGCGACGGCTCCGACCGCCAATGGTCCCGGGTGAAAGCCGCCGGGGCTTCGCTCGTGCTCGCGGATCACGGCCTGCGCGCGACGGACGTGGTCGCCGAAGTGGATGCCTTCATTCACATCGGGCGGCACTTGAAAAGCAAGGGGCTGCCCGTGCCGACCATTCATTTCGCCGACGCCTTTGCGGGGCTCGTGTTCCTGGAGGATTTGGGAGACATCAACCTTCAATCCGCCGCACGGGGGGCGCCGGACCGTCGGATGGCGATGGCGGCCTACCGCAAGGTCATAGACGGCGTCGTCGCCCTGTCCGTGGAAGGGGCCGAAGGCTTTGACCCGGCCTGGACGTACCAGACCCCCGCCTACGACCGGCAGGTCGTCATGGAGCGCGAGTGCCGCTATTTTTGCGATGCGTTCCTCAGGGGGTATGCCGGCCTGGACGCCGGCTTCGACGATTTCCAGGACGAGTTCGGCCGCATCGCGGACCAGGCCCTGGCCGACGACCGCCGGGGGTTCATGCACCGCGACCTGCAGTCGCGCAACATCATGGTCAAGGGCGACCGCTTTTATTTCATCGACTTCCAGGGCGGGAGGCTCGGCCCGGTCCAGTACGACCTGGCGTCCCTGCTGATCGACCCCTACGCCGGGCTCACGCCGGAAGAACAGGAGCACCTGCTCGGCTACGCGCTGCAGCAACTGGCCGCGCGGCGCCCGGTCGACGCTGCAGGTTTCCGTCGCGCGTTCAGCGGCTGCGCGCTCTCCCGCAACATTCAGGTTTTGGGCGCGTTCGGATTCCTGACCACCGTCAAGGGCAAAAGCCGGTTCGCCCGCTACATCCCCGCAGCGTTGCGGGGCCTGGCGGACCGGTTGGCGAAGCCGGGGACCGGCGCGTTCCCGAAATTGCATCGGGTCGTTTTAGAGGCACACGAAAAACTCGGAATCAAACCATAGGTCGCCGGTCCGCCCGTCGCCCGCCGGCCGGTTTCCGCGACACGGACGGGCCGACCGGCGACCGGCAGCCACCGAGGGCAGACCCCGAAGGAGGTTTCACATGCAGCCCATATCCGTCATGGTCAACGGCATCCCCGGAAAGGTCGCCTGCACGGTGGCCCGCCACGCTCAGGGGGACCGGCGCTTCCGTCTGATCCCCTGCTCCTTCACCGGACCGGAGATCCAGGAACACGAGCACTCCATCGAGGGCACGGCGATCCGCCTCGTTCGACCCGAGGCGCGCGAGGCCGCCGTGCGGGAACTGCGGGGAGCGCATGGCGATTTCCTGAGCGTCGACTACACCCACCCCGCCGCCGTCAACGCCAACGCTGAATTCTACTGCCGCCACGGCCTGCCGTTCGTCATGGGCACGACCGGCGGCGACCGGCAGCGCCTGGAGGACACCGTCCGTTCCTCCGGCATCGCCGCGGTGGTGGCGCCGAACATGGCCAAACAGATCGTCGGTTTCCAGGCCATGATGGAATACGCCGCGCAAACCTTCCCAGGTCTTTTCAAAGGCTATACCCTCGGCATCCGGGAAAGCCACCAGAAAGGCAAAGCCGACACCAGCGGCACGGCCAGGGCCATGGTGCGCTACTTCAACCAGCTCGGCGTCCCCTTCACGGAAGAGCAGATCGCCATGGAACGCGACCCACAGATGCAAGCGACCCGCTGGGGAATCCCGGAGGGGCATCTCGCCGGCCACGGGTGGCACACCTACACGCTTACCTCCGCCGACGGCACCGTGCGCTTCGAGATCACCCACAATGTCAACGGCCGGGAGATATACGCTCTCGGCACCCTGGACGCGTTGCTTTACCTTCACGCCCGGGTGGCCGCCGGGGAACGCGGTCGGATGTTCACCATGATCGACGTGCTGAAAGGGTCTTAACTGCTCAGACGTCAGGGTTCGGGTTCCAGGGTTCAGGATAATTCTCAAAGGCTGCAGCCACATTTCCCGAGATCCTCCCGCGCGGGTGGTGGGGCCCGGGAGCGGTCAGATTGCGGCAGCTGCCCCTCTCCTGAACCCCGAACCCTTGTACCCTCTACACCTGGCCAGAAACGAAAGTCTTTTGGAACTGCCCATAAGGTAACCGCCCAACCTTCCTGCCCGTTTGCCCACATCTCAAAGAGCCATCCAACGCAATGAATCCATTAATAATTTCTGTATTTATGCCATCCGCACGCGTTGACTTTGAAGCCTGAAGCCGGTAAAATTCAAGAGATGGACGAAATCGCCGCCAAACTCCTCCAGGAACTCGGCAGCGGCCTTCAAAAGGCCGAGACGACTTCCGGCCCTGCGACCGGCGCCTCGCGGCCGGAGGAACTGGATCGCCAGCGGATCCTGCTCGTGGAAATGGTCTATCTGCTGAACGCCTGCTTCCGGGATGTCCAGTACTGGGAGGGGGTAAGGTCTGAAAAAGACACTTTCAAGCAGTTCGCGGCCGTTCTGCTGCAACTCTCCCGGCTGCCGGGCCATGACGGGACCATCCGCATCACTCGCCGCGGGTCCTCCCACGGCAAGGGCAGCGACAAGCCGGACTACCAAATCCGGCTGGGAGAACTCAGCATCGATGCCGCCATCGTCTCCGCCGTCATCAAGCGCGCGGGCATCCGCTTTAAACACCTGGAGGGCCGCGTCCAAAAAGCCTCTGAAACCCTGGCGGCCGAGGGCATCGACTCGGTTCTGCTGCGCCTGCCGGAGGACACCCCGGAGTCCCTGGAAACCCTGAAAGTGGCGATCCGCGTGATCTCCTGCTACCGGCAGGCCGCTGAGAAATCCACCCCCATCGCCTTCACCCGCAGCGGGAATTCGATGCAGCTGCGGCCGGTTCACGACGAACGCAGCCTGCCCGACCCGAACCTGACCCTTCTCGCCGCCGTCAACGACCTGTCCGCGGAGACGCTGCAGGATGTGGTCGGCAAGGTGGCGGCGGTCATGCAGCGGCCGGAAGGCTATGCCCTGCGCCGCCAGGCCCCCAACGTCTACCAGGCGCTCTTCGCGATCAAAAGCCTGCGCGAAAAATTCCAGAGGCCCCCGCTCGAAATCAACAGCGACCGGCGCGAAACCGATGGCGCCGCCCCGGCTGCGGCGGCACACACCGGCGGCGCCGGCGGGGGGCGCTTCGCCGCGAATGCCGCCGGCACGCCGGCCGCGGTTCCAGCCGCGGCCGACGGCTCCGGACGGGGCCCCTCGGACCCCGGCGGCGGAGGAGCCCCCGGAGGAGGAGCCGAGCCCGGCGGCGCTGCGCTGCCGGCGGGTCAGGCCGTCGTGATGGGCGATGCCGCCCTCAAAGCCGGTGTGGCGCAGTTCGTCAAGGAGGCCTACAAGGCCGCCCCCGCAGAGGCGGTCGGCACCCTGCGCAGTCTCTTTGCCCAGGACTACGGCAACCTGAACGCAGACGGCCTCGGCGAGCGCCTGGGGGTCATCACCCGGCTGATGGATTCCATGCAGGCCAGCCCGGCGGCGTCGCAGTTGATGGAGGCCGTGCTGCAGCGCGTCCAGTCCGGAATGGACCAGCTGCCGACCGACCTGCTGAACGACATCGTCGTCGACGGCAAGGACGTCAAGGTCTGGGAGGGAGACAAGGAACGGGTCGTCGGCACGGTGGAAGACAAGCTCGCCCAGGCCATCGACACGGCCAAGGACCGCGCCGCCGGCCAGCGCAAGCTTCGGGCGACCTCCGGCGAAGACCCCATTTACCTCGCCCGGGACACCTCGGCCCTGTGCACGTATTTCGGCCTGCCGGCGGAGGAGATGGAGGCCATCCTGAAGCTGTTCCGCGCCTGCTTCGACGGCCGGGGCAATTTTCAGAAGGCGCTCTTCGAGAAACGCGTCAGGGACTTCGCCCCGTTCCACAAGAAGATTTTCCAGGTGCTCTGGGAGTTCTTGAAGGACATGCCGCGCCGCAGCGACCGTCTGCCCTTCCTCAATTCCCTGCAGCTCATGGTCAAGGAGACCCGGCAGCCGCTCCAGGCCGTGCGGACCCTGCTCTCCGACTTCGTCGGCGACCCGGCCCAGGTCGTCTACCCCGACCGCAACGCGGTCATGCTTTCCACTCAGTTTCTGCGGATGTACAATAAGGAGATCAACGTCGACATCGAGCTCACCCCGGAGGAGATCCTGCGCGTCCGGACGGGGCTGGACGGCAAAGTGGTGAACTACGCGAACTGGAAGGTGAACGGCGAGCCCAAGCGCTTCCTGACCA
>Ga0316603_10001168_pt1 | contig 13802 bp, 15 predicted proteins | sample OWC_soil_day10_n_FD_207649 | JGI IMG/M metagenome (GOLD analysis project Ga0316603, IMG submission 207649) | Wetland soil microbial communities from Old Woman Creek delta, Ohio, United States - OWC_soil_day10_noCT | ecosystem: Environmental > Terrestrial > Soil > Wetlands | place: USA: Ohio...
AGTCTCGAACTCTCGACCTATACCTTGGCAAGGTATCGCTCTACCAACTGAGCTACTCCCGCAGAACGAGGAGCATTATAGCCTGCGAGGAAATGAAGTCAACACTTCATCGACTTTTTTCTGCAATTTCCGGCCAAGCCTTCTTCAAATAGTAGGCCATGGACCAGAGGGTCAGCACCGCCGCCACATAGAGCAGCCAGGTTCCCGCCACATGAAGGTCCAGGCCGGCAATGGGATCGCGGTAGAGCAGCATGGGGATCGCCGTCATCTGGGCCGCCGTCTTCAGCTTGCCGATAAACGAAACGGCGACGCTCTTGGACGCACCGATCTTGGCCATCCACTCGCGCAGGGCCGAAATGGTGATTTCGCGGCCGATGATGATGAAGGCCAGCATGGCGTCGGCGCGGCCCAGTTGCACGAGAATCACCAGTGCCGCCGCGACCATAAGCTTGTCGGCCACCGGATCGAGAAATGCGCCAAAGGCGGAGGTCTGACCCAACTTGCGCGCCAGCCAGCCGTCAAACCAGTCGGTGAGGGCGGCAACCAGAAAGAAAACGGTGGCGTAAAGGTTGCGCTCGTGGGGCGCCACCCAGGTTTCCGGCACATAGAAAACGCCGACTACCAGCGGAATCATGAGAATGCGCGCCCAGGTCAGGAGGTTGGGAATATTCAGTGGCATCGTCAGTGGGAATGCAGTTCCGCGTAAATGTTTTCCGCCAGCTTGCGGCTGATGCCATCAACCCGACACAAATCCTCAATCGTAGCCGCCTGCACACCCTGCAAACCGCCGAAGTGAGCTAGCAACTTGCGCCGCCGCCCGGGGCCAACACCGGCCACATCCTCCAGCGCCGAATGATTGCGCACCTTGGCCCGTCGCGCCCGATGACCCGCCACGGCAAAACGGTGGGCCTCGTCGCGAATTTCCTGAATCAGATGAAACCCGGCGTGGTCCGGCGCCAATTGTAGCGGCTCCGGCTGGCCGTGGAGGAAAAGGGTCTCCAAGCCGGGCTTGCGCTCCACACCCTTGGCGACGCCGATGCTCGCCAGGTGTTCCAAGCCAAGTTCAACCAGCACGTCCCGCGCCACGCCGTGCTGCCCCTTGCCGCCGTCGATCAAGATCAGGTCGGGAGCGGGGGCATCACCGCTCGCCACCTTCTCGTAGCGGCGCGTCAGGGCCTGGCGCATGGCGGCATAGTCGTCGCCGGGGGTAATGCCCTCGATGTTGAAGCGTCGGTAGTCGCTCTTCTTCATCGCCCCATCGACGCAGACCACGCAGGAGGCCACCGTGCCCTCTCCCATGGTGTGACTGATGTCAAAGCATTCGATGCGCAGCGGCGGCTCGGCGAGTCCAAGGGCCTCCTGGAGCGCTCCCAGCCGGCTTCCGGCACGACCACGGGCGTGACGACGTGAATCAATTGCCAGCATGGCATTGGTCTCCGCCATGGAAAGCCAGGCCCGTTCCATTTCATTGCGCGGGCTGCCGACGGAGAATTTTCGCGCCTCCGGCAGGCTCTCTTCGTCCAACGACAGACCGAGAATCAGCCGCGCCGGGGCTGGGTGTTCCAGGTAGTGTTGCTCGATGAAAGCGACCAGGGCTTCGACGCGAACCGCGTCTTCCGCCGCCTCCAATTCTGCTCTGGGGAAGTAGGCGCGATCTCCCATGTGCAGTCCGCCCCGCACCATGGCCAGATTGACACAGAGTTCGCCATGGGCTGCTGCCACGGCAAGAATATCGACGTCCTCATCCTTGGTGGAACTCACATACTGCCGATGCAATACCGCTTGCAGAGCGCGAATCTGGTCGCGCAGGGCAGCGGCTTCCTCGAAGCGCAGGGCCGCCGCCGCCACCTGCATTTCGGCGCCCAGACGTTCGATCACCTCACCGTGACGTCCTTTCAGGAACATCTCTGCCAAACGTACATCTTTGGCGTAATCCTCGGCTGAAATGAATCCTACGCACGGTGCCTTGCAGCGCTTGATCTGGTGCATCAGGCACGGCCGCGAGCGGTGGGCGAAGACGCTGTTCTCGCAGGTGCGCAGGAGAAAGGTCTTCTGGATCAGCTGAATACCCTCACGTACCGCGAGACCGCTGGGAAAAGGGCCGAAGTAGTGGGACTTCTTGTCGAAGCCGCCGCGATGGTAGGCAAGCTGCGGGAATTCGTCGCCGGAGAGCTTGATGTAGGGATAGCTTTTGTCGTCGCGAAAGAGGATGTTGTATTTCGGCACCAGCTTCTTGATGAGGGTGTTTTCAAGGATCAGGGCCTCGGCTTCGGAGCGCGTGGCGGTGATCTCCACGTTCGCCACCTGTTGCAGCATGAGGCGGATGCGCGGACTCTGGTCGCTCTTCTGGAAATAGGAGCTGACACGACGTTTGAGGTTCTTCGCCTTGCCGACGTACAAGACCTGCCCTGCCCCGTCGAGCATACGATAGACGCCGGGGGCCTCGGTAAGGTTGGCGAGGAAGGTCTTGGCGTCGAAACTCCCCTGAGCGCCCTCAGGCGGGGAGTTCGGCGCGGATGGCGCGGAAGACATCGTGGAAGGATTCGGTCGTCAGACGGCGAGTCTGGGTGTTGTAGCGGCTGCAATGATAGGAGTCGATCAGGATGCGCCCATCCGGCAATTCGTGGCGCGCGCCATGGCCGAAGGTGCAGGCGCTCTGCTTCAGTCCCGTCGCCATCAGCACTGCCTTGTGCGCTACCTGGCCGAGGGCGAGAATCACGCGGATATCCGGCGACTGGCGCAGTTCTTCCGCCAGATAAGGATTGCAGGAGCGAATCTCGCTTGGCTCCGGCTTGTTCTCCGGCGGCAGGCATTTGACCGCGTTGGTAATTCGGCAGTCGCGGAGTTCCAAGCCGTCGTCCCGGGCCACAGACTCTGGTCGATTGCTGAAACCGAACTGGTGCAGCGTTTCATAGAGCAGGATGCCGGCATAGTCGCCGGTAAACGGGCGCCCGCTGCGATTGGCCCCGTGCATGCCGGGAGCGAGGCCGACGATCAACAGGCGCGCCTTCGCATCACCGAAGGGAAGCACTGGCCGGGCGTGGTAATCAGCGTGTTTTTGCCTGACGTCGGTGAGAAAAGTTGCCAGCCGATGGCAAGAGGTACAGTCGAGTAATGAAGTCATTGCGTTAGGATAGCGGCGATGAAAGATCGCTGGGACATATTTTGCCGCGTCATCGACAACTTCGGGGACATCGGCGTTACGTGGCGTCTTGCCCGCCAGTTAGTGGCAGAGCACGACATTGATGTGCGGCTATGGGTCGATGACCTGGAGAGCTTCCGGCGTCTCAATCCCGATCTCGACCCTCACGCTGCCTGCCAGTCCAGCCACGGCGTCGAGATTCGCCACTGGGCAGTGGACTTTCCGGTCATTCCCATGGCTGACGTGGTGATTGAGGCCTTTGCCTGCGACCTACCGCCGCCCTACCTTGTCGCCATGGCTGAACGCGCCGCCACCGGCGCCGCCCCGGTCTGGATCAACCTCGACTATCTTTCCGCCGAAGCCTGGGTGGATGGCTGCCATGGCATGGCATCGCCCCACCCCACCCTGCCCCTGACCAAGCACTTCTTCTTTCCCGGCTTTCGCGAAAACACCGGCGGACTGCTGCGCGAGGCAGGCCTACTTGCATTGCGAGACAGTTATCGCGCCGCCTATCCGCGACCACCAGAGGAACTGGGGATTTTTCTCTTCTGCTACGACAACCCCACCCTCCCCGGCCTACTGGAAGTTTGGCGCCAATCGCAACGGCCGATTCGACTGCACATCCCGACAGGCAGGGCCTTGACGCTTGCAGCCCCTAATCTGGCCGAGGGACAGAGCGAACAACAGGGCGCCCTGTGCGTCGAAGCCCTGCCCTTCGTTGCCCAGGAACATTTCGACGCCAGACTTTGGCTTTCCGACATGAATTTCGTCCGCGGCGAAGACTCTCTGGTGCGGGGGCTCTGGGCCGGACGCCCCTTGGTCTGGCAGATTTATCCCCAAGCGGAACAGGCCCACCTGCCCAAACTGGATGCCTTTCTCAATATCGCCTGTGATGGTCTCCCCGCCGAGGCCGCCACCGCGCAGCGGAATTTCTGGCAGGCCTGGAACGGCGCGCTGCCAAACCCGGACTGGCCACGCCTATGGCAGGCCCTCATGGCCCAGTGGCCTACCCTTGCTCAGCGCGCGGCGAATTGGTCAGAAACTCTGGAAAAAGCAGAGGATCTTGCGACCAGGCTGGTGAATTTCCGCAAGAAAAAGTAGAATGCCGGGTTTTCCATCTCCCGCTTCAGGCAATTCATCATGAAAACTGCACAGGAACTCCGCGCCGGCAACGTCGTCATGGTCGGTAGCGACCCTCTGGTGGTCCAGAAGGCCGAGTACAACAAGTCCGGCCGCAATTCCGCCGTGGTCAAGTTCAAATTCAAGAACCTTCTAACGGGCGCCGCCTCCGAGTCCGTCTATAAGGCCGACGACAAGTTCGAGCAGGTTGTGCCCGACCGCAAGGAATGCACCTATTCCTACTTCGCCGACCCCATGTATGTGTTCATGGATGCTGACTACAACCAGTATGAAGTCGAAGGCGACAACTTGGGCGACGCCATCAACTATCTGGAAGACGGCATGCCGGTGGAAGTTGTGTTCTACGACGGCAAGGCGATTTCCGTGGAAATGCCCAACTCCGTTGTGCGCGAAGTGATCTACACCGAGCCTGCCGTCAAGGGTGACACCTCCGGCAAGGTCATGAAGCCTGCCAAGATCAGCACCGGCATGGAATTGCCCGTGCCCTTGTTCGTGGAAATTGGCGACAAGATCGAAATCGACACCCGTACCGGTGAGTACAAGAACCGCGTCAAATAATCACGCCAGCAGTCGCGTAATCAACACCAATCCCGCCGTGTAGGCGGGATTTTTTTTCGCCTCGTCGATGGAGGCGGGACCGCCGACGGGGATCAGCCGCTCCAGCCGTGTGGCACGAACCGGGTCCGGCACCGGGTGCCAGCGCTCCAGCAAATCGCTCACCGATTCCGGGGCATTGCACACCAGCAGCATGTCACAGCCGGCGTTCCACGCCGCCTCCACCCTGGCGACGATATCGCCAGCGACACTGGCGCCTTCCATGGAGAGATCGTCGCTGAAAATCACGCCGTCGAAACCGATCTCCTGGCGCAGCAGTTCGATCCACTTGGGCGAGAAACCGGCCGGACGCTCATCCACCTGGGGGTAGATCACATGGGCCGGCATCACGGCATCCAGTTTCAAGCGCCGGAAGGGTTCCATGTCGGTTTGCAGTTCTGCCAGGGAGCGTTCATCCACGGGAATGGCGACATGGGAATCGGCCTCGACCCAGCCATGGCCGGGAAAGTGCTTGCCACAGCAAGCCATGCCGCCGGCCCGCAAGCCGTCGATCAGGCTGCCGGCCAGTTGGATGACTGCCGCCGGATCATGATGGAAGGAACGGTCGCCGATGACGCCGCTGCGTCCCCAATCCAGATCCAGCACCGGCGCGAAGGAGTAGTCGACGCCCCAGGCCCGTAGTTCGGCCGCCAGCACCAAACCAACGCCATGGGCTGCCGCCAGGGCAGCCGTCCGATCCTGGTCCCAAAGCTCGCCGAGACGCCGCATCGCCGGCAGGCGTGTGAAGCCGTCACGGAAGCGCTGAACGCGACCTCCCTCGTGATCCACAGCGATCAACAGCGGCGCATCGCGCAGGCCGTGTATCTCATCGCAAAGGGCCTTGATCTGCGCGGGTGATTCGTAGTTGCGGGAGAACAGGATCATGCCGCCCACCAGGGGATGACACAGGCGCTGCCGCTCCGGATAGGTGAGTGTTGTTCCGGCGATATCGACAATCAGCGGGCCGCGAGGAAGAAATGTCATTGCTGGCTTTCCACGATCACAAAGGCGACGGCATAGTCCTGCTCGTCACTGAGGGAGAGATGGGTGCTGAGTTGTCGCTCCGCAAGATAGGCAGCAAGGTTGGCGGAAAACTCGAACACCGGCTTGCCGAGGGCATCGTGGGTGATCGCGATGGCCGGCAACAGCACCGGGGCGCGAATGCCCGTGCCGAGGGCTTTGCCAAGGGCCTCCTTGGCGGCGAAACGCTTGGCGAGAAACCGCCCCGGATCGGTACTCGCGGCGCAAGCGGATATTTCCGTGGCCGCCAGCATCTTCTCCAGCGCCCGCTCCCCATGGCGTTGCCACATAGCCGTGGTGCGGGCGATGGCGACAATGTCGGTGCCAATACCAAAAATCACACTGCGCCTTCGCGCATCAGGCGCTTCATCTCCCGCACCGCCTCGCGCATGCCGACAAACACGGCACGGCTGACGATGGCGTGGCCGATGTGCAGTTCGCGTATGCCTGGAAGTGCCGCCACGGGCTGGACATTGAAATAATTCAAGGCATGGCCTGCGTTGAAACGCATACCCAGCTCCCGAATGGCGTGGCCCGCGATACGAATCTTCTCCAGTTCAGCCTGCACGGCCGAGCTTTCCGCATCACGGCCCTGGTCGTGAAAGGCGTGGGCATAGGGTCCGGTATGAATCTCGCAGACGCGGGCGCCGATACGGGCGGCGGCTTCCACCTGGGATAACTCGGCATCAATGAATACGCTGCTGACGATGCCGGCAGCGGCGAGCTTGGCGACAACAGTCTTGAGTCGCGCCTCCTGGCCAGCCACATCCAGCCCGCCTTCGGTGGTGATCTCGTGGCGCCCTTCCGGCACCAGCATGGCCATTTCGGGTTTGATCTGGCAGGCGATGTTCACCATTTCGTCGGTGGCGGCCATTTCCAGATTCAGTTTGACGTGGGTCAGTTCGCGCAGCCGGCGCACATCCTGATCCTGGATGTGGCGACGGTCTTCGCGCAGATGTACCGTGATGCCATCAGCGCCCCCCAGATGGGCTTCCACCGCAGCCCACACCGGGTCCGGCTCATAGGTCCGCCGCGCCTGGCGCAGGGTAGCCACATGGTCGATGTTTACGCCGAGTTCAATCATCAAACGCTCCCGTTACATGTCCTGTAATTCGATAAACACCCGCCGCGATTGCAGCATCTGACCACCGAGGGTATGCGCTATCAACTGCCGCATCAGTAGTTTCGACTCGGCCAGGGTGCGCGGGTCTTCGTACTCGTCAGCCGCCATATCCAGCAGGGTCTTACCAAGATAGGCGGGCAGCCCCTCGTCGCCCCGTGCCGGAACAACGCCCCGCTCCACCAGAACCACATAGCGCCCATCGGGCCGAATTTCGGCACCGCTGTCCGCCTCGCGGTCGAGGGACAAACCATAACCCAGTTCGCGCAACAGCGCAGTCTCGAAGCGGCGCAACTCGGCGGCCTCCGAAGCGCCCCGCGCCAGGGCCGACAAGGCGGCGCGGTAGGCGTCGAACAGACTCGGGTGGGCGTCCTCACGCGGCAGCAACTTGAGCAGCAACTCGTTCAGATAATAGCCCAGCAACAGGCATTTGCCGCCCAGCAGCGGCATGCCGCCAGCCCACTCGGCCCGCGCCAGGGTCTTTACCTCACCGGCACCGAACCAGCCCAGTTCCAGCGGCTGAAATGCCAGCAGCACCCCGCGCAGGGCCGATCGCGGCCGACGCGCACCCCGCGCCAGCAACGCAAGACGGCCATGGCTGCGGGAAAATACATCGAGGATCAGGCTGGTCTCGGAGTATGGATGGGCATGCAGCAGGAAAGCCTGGGCACCATCGACCCGCTGACGCTGCTGGGTCATTCGTACCCTAAGCTCTTCAGCGCCCGCTCGTCATCGGCCCAGCCGCTCTTGACCTTGACCCAGGTTTCGAGCCAGACACGACCACCGAAGAGTTCTTCCATGTCCTTGCGCGCATCAGAGGACATGCGCTTGAGGCGCTCCCCCCCTTTGCCGATCACGATCGCCTTGTGGGCCGCTTTATCCACGATCACGGCGGCGTAAATCCGTCGCAGATCACCTTCCATCTCAAACTTTTCGATCTCCACCGTCACGCCGTAGGGAAGCTCCTCGCCGAGATTGCGGAACAGCTTTTCCCGTATGAGCTCGGCAGCAAGAAAACGCTCCGAACGGTCAGTAATGTCATCGGGACCGAAGATGGGATCGCCCTCGGGCAGGTAGCGGGTCACCGTGGCAACCAGTTCTTCCAGCCCCAAGCCCTTTTCGGCACTCACCGGCAGGATTTCGGTAAAGGGAAACTCCTTCGCCAGCCCCTCGATGAAAGGCAGCAGCCGCGATTTATCAGCCAGGCGGTCGATCTTGTTAATGACCAGCAGCACCGGCTGGCCTTCCGGCAGACATTTCATGACTTCCCTGTCATCGGCACTGAAACGTCCGGCCTCGATCAGGAATAGCACGACATCCACATCCGACAGGGTCTGGGTCACGCTGCGGTTCATCAGACGATGCAGTGCGTTGCGATGACGGTGCTGGAAGCCCGGCGTATCGACGAGGATCAGCTGCGCCGACTCGGAAGTCAGGATGCCGTGGATGCGATGGCGTGTGGTCTGCGCCTTCTTCGAGGTGATGCTGACCTTGGCGCCCACGAGGCGATTGGTCAGAGTGGACTTGCCGACATTCGGTCGTCCAACCACGGCCACCGTGCCGCAACGAAAAGGGACTTCCGCATTCATGCCTGTATTTTCTCCAACACCAGTTTTGCCGCCGCCTGTTCGGCGGCGCGGCGGCTCGCTCCACGGCCCGAACCTTGGACCTTAAGCACCGAAATCAAACACTCCACCTCAAACTCCTGAGCGTGGGCCTCGCCGAGGGTTTCACGCACTTGATAGTGGGGCAAGGGCAGTTTGCGACCTTGCAGCCATTCCTGCAAAGCGGTTTTGGGATCTTTGCCCGACCGGCTCGGGTCTACCCGGGCTAGCAGCGGCTGATGCAGCCGCAACACCATGGTTTGGGCAGCCTGGAACCCCGCATCGAGATAGGCCGCGCCGATAATCGCTTCGAGGGTATCGGCAAGTATCGACGGACGGCGAAAGCCACCACTTTTCATTTCTCCTTCGCCTAAGCGCAGGTAATCCCCCAGGGAAAGAGTCAATGCAATCTCATGCAGCGCTTCCTGACGCACCAGATTAGCGCGAAGCCTTGAAAGCTCGCCTTCCTTGAGATTGGGAAAGCGATCATAGAGTTCCGCCGCAATAACGCAGTTCAGAACACCATCACCGAGGAACTCCAGCCGCTCGTTATGGGGTGAGCCGTGGCTGCGATGGGTAAGGGCCTGAATCAACAGTTCCGGTCGGCCAAAACCGTGCCCCAGCCCTTGTTCCAGCCGATCATGCTTCATCAATCGTTGGCGCTGTAGCTACCTTGAAAGTCGATCAATAGACTGACGTTGGCAAATAGCGGCACCTTGGATGAGTAGGAGAAGCCGATCACCACCTCGCCGCCATCCTTGCTGATTTCCAGATCGACCGGAGTGATCGACTTGATGCTCTGAATCTCTGCGTGCTTACTAAACGCCTTGCGCAAATCGGCCACTGTCGCACCCTTGAGGGAGGGATCCTTGACAACGGAAAGTACTGATTGCTTGATTGAGTAATACTCCGTCACCGTGGGTAACACTTTGGCACCAACAAGCAGAACCAATGCTAGTAGGACGCCCACGATAATCATAGCGACAAGACTCAACCCTTTCTGTTTTTTCATTTTTCCCATCCTTTAATCGAAGGAACCGATACGGCCAAAATCGAATCCGCGCGGAGGCAGCAGGGATTCGGCATGCATCCAGACAAAATAAGCCTTGCCGACGATATTCTCATCCGGGACAAAGCCCCACACCCGGCTGTCCGCCGAGTTATCCCGGTTATCACCCATGGCGAAGTAATGTCCCTCCGGTACTTTGCAGATTACCCCTGCATTATTGTAGAGGCAATTTTCGCGAAACGGGAATTGTGCACTCTGAGCAACGTAAGCCGGACTCTCGGTTTCAATCAGTGCTTCATGCTCCACGGCACCAAGCTTTTCAGCATAGCGGGGCGAGTAATACAACTGCCCGGGATGCAGGTAGTCGTCGATTTTCTTGAACGGCACTTCTTCGCCGTTGATGGTGAGGCGCTTGTTTTGGTAGGCCACAGTATCACCGGGCAAGCCGACAATGCGCTTGATGTAATCCACCGACGGGTCGGGAGGATAGTGGAAGACGAACACATCGCCCCGCTGGGGTTTGTTGATGTCGATGATCTTCTTGTTAATCACCGGCAGACGAATACCGTAGGTGAATTTGTTAACCAGAATGAAATCGCCGATCTGCAAAGTCGGAATCATGGAGCCCGAGGGAATACGGAACGGCTCGACGATGAACGAGCGCAAGGCGAACACGAAGAAAATCACGGGGAAGAAACTGGCGCCCCACTCGACCCAAACCGGTTCCTTGGCTCCCTGGGGGCGTTTTTTCCGTGCCCAGAAATGGTCGACGGTCCACAACACGCCAGTCACGGCACAAAGAACCAGCAAAATAAACGGAAAGTTCATTTCTATCCTTACTTGTCGCCGACGCGCAGCACGGCAAGGAAGGCCTCCTGGGGAATCTCCACCCGGCCCACCTGCTTCATGCGCTTCTTGCCAGCCTTCTGCTTTTCCAGCAGCTTTTTCTTACGCGTGATGTCACCGCCGTAACACTTGGCCAGCACGTCCTTGCGCATGGCTTTGACGTTTTCCCGCGCCACAATGTTGGAGCCGATCGCGGCCTGAATCGCCACATCGTACATCTGCCGCGGGATCAGTTCGCGCATCTTGGCCGCCAACTCCCGGCCACGATACGGAGCATTCGCACGGTGCACGATGATGGATAGCGCGTCCACCTTTTCGCTGTTAATCAGCACATCGAGTTTCACCACGTCGGCCGCCCGATATTCCTTGAACTCATAGTCAAGGGAAGCGTAGCCACGCGAGACCGATTTCAGCTTATCGAAGAAGTCGAACACCACCTCGGCCAGGGGCATTTCGTAAGTCAGATGCACCTGGCGACCGTGATAGCGCATATCCACCTGGTTGCCACGCTTGCTGGTGCAAAGGGTGATAACCGCGCCGACGTAGTCCTGGGGCAGGAAGATTTGCGTGGTAATGATCGGCTCGCGGATTTCCTCGATCTTCTGGATATCCGGCAGTTTCGACGGATTCTCCACCAGGATTTCCTCGCCGCCGCGCAATTGCACCTGATACACCACGGTAGGAGCCGTTGTGATGAGGTCCTGATCGAATTCCCGCTCCAGACGCTCCTGCACGATTTCCATGTGCAGGAGACCGAGGAAGCCACAGCGGAAACCAAAACCCAGCGCCTGGGAAACTTCCGGCTCATATTGCAGCGAGGCATCGTTCAACTGGAGCTTTTCCAGCGCTTCGCGCAGGGAATCGTATTGATTCGCCTCCACCGGGTAAAGGCCGGCAAACACCTGGGGCTTGATCTCCTTGAAGCCGGGTAAAGGTTCCGCTGCCGGCCGATCGGCCAGGGTTACCGTGTCGCCGACGTTGGCTGCCTTGAGTTCTTTGATACCCGAGATGATGAAGCCCACCTCGCCGGCTGACAGCCGTTCCTTGGTCAGAGACTTGGGCGTGAACACGCCCACCTGCTCGCAGAGGTGAGTGGTGCCGGTGGCCATGAGGCGGATTCGGTCCTTGGACTTCAGGCTGCCGTCAATCACCCGCACCAGCATAACCACGCCAACATAGTTGTCGAACCAGGAATCAATAATCAGTGCCTTGAGGGGCTTGTCCACGTCACCCTTGGGCGGCGGAATCTTGGCGATCACGGCCTCAAGAATGTCATCCACCCCCATGCCGGTTTTGGCGGAACACGGCACGGCATCAGTGGCATCAATGCCGATGACGTCTTCGATTTCCTGCCGTGCGCCTTCGGGGTTGGCCTGGGGCAAGTCCATCTTGTTCAGTACCGGCACCACCTCGACGCCCAGATCAAGGGCGGTATAGCAGTTGGCCACCGTCTGGGCTTCAACCCCCTGGGACGCATCCACCACCAGCAGCGCCCCCTCGCAGGCCGACAGGCTGCGGCTGACTTCGTAGGAGAAGTCCACATGACCCGGGGTGTCGATGAGATTCAGGTTGTAGCGCTGACCATCCTTGGCTACATAGCTGAGGGATGCCGTCTGCGCCTTGATGGTAATGCCCCGCTCTTTCTCGATATCCATCGAATCAAGAACCTGGGCTTCCATTTCCCGGTCGGAGAGGCCGCCACAGCGCTGGATAATGCGGTCGGCCAGGGTGGATTTTCCGTGGTCGATATGGGCAATGATGGAGAAGTTGCGAATGTGTTTCATAGGGACAACAAAAAAGGTGCTTTTTCAGCACCCATTCAATAACTTGCAAGGCCTGCAAAGGCGTGAATTCTAACGGAAAGCAGCCAAAACCTCACGAACTTTCGCCGCATCGAGAAAGTAATGGCAGAGTTCTTTGCCCTCCAGTTCCAATACCGGCACCAACTCGCCGTACTTCTCTTCCAGCCCCCTGTCCGCATCCACGTCAAGCACCTGCACCGTGAAGGAAAACTCGCCGAGCAATTCCTCCAGCGCGACGAGCATATCGTCACAGAGATGGCAATAATTCCGGCTATACAGCCGGAACACCGGGCTACTTGCTATCGCCAATCCCCTTCAGGGTGACAAAGACCTGGGCATCTCCACGACGCAGCAGCAGGGTGAAGGTCGAGGACTTATCCAGCTTGGCCAGCAGACCGTTGAACTGTTCCACCGAGGTGAGTTCCGACTGCACTCCCTTGTGGATCAAGGCCAGCAGGACGTCACCGGGACGAATATCGCCGCGACTGGCGCCATTCCGGACGTCCTCGACGACAAGGCCGTGGCTCAGTTTGAGTTCCTTCTTCTGTTCGGCAGTCAGTTCCGACAACACCAGGCCGAGCCGGTTTGGCGTTCCGGGCTCCGCCTTGCCGCCGCGTTTGGTCAAACGCTGGGGAGCCTTTTCATCGGTCATCTCCGCCACCATCAGCGTCAAATCCCTGCTTGCGCCCTTGCGCCAGATCTGAACGACCACTTTGCTGTTTGGTTTGGTACCTCCGACCATGCGCGGCAGGTCGCTGGACTGAATTACCGCCTTACCGTCAAACTTGAGAATGATGTCGCCGGCCTCGATGCCGGCTTTGTCCGCCGGCGCCCCTTTCTCGACGGAATTCACCAGGGCTCCGGCCGGCCGCGCGAGGCCAAAGGAGTCGGCGAGGTCCTTGGTCACTTCCTGAATTACCACCCCGATGCGGCCCCGGCTCACCTTGCCGGCGGCCTTGAGCTGGCTTTGCACTTCCATGGCAACATCAATCGGAATAGCAAAGGAAATTCCCTGGTACCCCCCGGAACGAGAGTAAATCTGCGAGTTCATGCCGACCACTTCACCCTTCATATTGAACAGCGGACTACCCGAGTTTCCGGGATTCACGGCAACGTCGGTCTGAATGAAAGGGACGAAATTCTCCTGCGGCAAGGAGCGCCCCTTGGCACTAACGATGCCGGCGGTCACGGTGTTATCGAAACCGAAGGGAGAACCAATGGCGATAACCCACTCCCCAACTTTCAGTCGCGCCGGATCACCGAGCCGCGCCGTCGGCAAGCCCGACGCCTCAATCTTTATCAGCGCCACATCGGTGCGCTTGTCGGCGCCAATCACCTTGGCCTTGAACTCACGCTTGTCCGTGAGCTTTACCACCACTTCGTCGGCCGAATCCACCACATGGGCATTGGTGAGAATGTAACCATCGGCGCTGATGATGAACCCCGACCCGAGGGAATGGCTCTCCTGATTCTGCGGCATACCGGGCGGCATTTGCCGTGGCATGAAGCGGCGGAAGAACTCAAA
>Ga0316603_10001169_pt1 | contig 13797 bp, 11 predicted proteins | sample OWC_soil_day10_n_FD_207649 | JGI IMG/M metagenome (GOLD analysis project Ga0316603, IMG submission 207649) | Wetland soil microbial communities from Old Woman Creek delta, Ohio, United States - OWC_soil_day10_noCT | ecosystem: Environmental > Terrestrial > Soil > Wetlands | place: USA: Ohio...
TCAGCGCACCCGAAGCGCCCACGGTCATGAGGACCAGGTCCGGGGGGATCTCGATCCCTTGTTCACTGCGGAAGCGTCGGGCCACGGCCTCGCGCACCGGGAGGTGCCCGGTCACCGGCGCATATCCATGGTTGAGGGCGGGTGAGGCCACCAGCTCCCGCAGCGCCTTGCGGAACTGGTCGGGAGGCGGAACGTCGGGGTTCCCGAGCGAGAAATCGTAAACGTTGTCGGGGCCGAACTCGGCTTTGAGCCTGCGGCCCTCCTCGAACATGTTCTTGATGACCGCAAACGCGGCCACACGCGGAACCATCCTGTCGGCGATCGGCATAGCGCTCCTTCCTCTTCGGCCAGGGTGAGTGGCGCTTCGGCCGCGGCCGAGAGCGCGGCAACTATAGGGGGTAATACCTGGAGGGTCAAGATATATGGTTTCCCGGTTCATGCGGTTTTTTCGATGGGCGTTGGTTGCCGCTCTCCTGACGCAGGCCTGCGCGCCCCATGGCAGCGGGGCCGCTGCTCTTTCGACCGAACGCAGCCCAGGGACCACGCTTTATTTCGTTCAAATCACCGACACGCACCTCGGGGACCGGGATCACGTGGCGCGCACCCGCAAACTGGTGGATCAGATCAACGCTTTGCCCTATGACATCGCCTGCGTGGTGCACACCGGAGACATTTTCGCCGACAATCTAACCAATGCGACGGCTCGTGAAGAAGGGCTCGGCGTGCTCAAACGCCTCAACGCCCCGCTGCATCTGCTGCCGGGCAACCACGACATCCTCGAAGCCAGCCTCGAGGACACCCTTCGGATCTACACCCGGGAGGTCGGGCCGTTGATTCACCAAGCCGAATACCGGGGGGTGGTCCTCGTGTTCGCCTATACCGAACCGGCCGCCATGGGATTCAGCGTCCCCGGCTACGAGCCCTTGAAGGCGATGGAAGCGGCTTTTGCGCAGGCGGCAGGCAAACCCATCATCCTCTTTCACCACCGGCCGGCGGTGGACGACTATTACGAGTTCGCCCTGCACCCCGGCTGGGACCCGAAAGGGCGTTCGGCGCTTGAGAGCCTCCTGCGCGAACAGCGAGTGCAGGCCGTCATCACCGGCCATTTCCACCGGGACGAACTGCACTGGCTGGACGGCATCCCGATCTTTGCCGCACCGCCGGTGGCCGGCTACTGGGGCCGCCAGGCCTCCTTTCGGCTGTATGAATACCGTGGCGGCCGCCTGGGATACCGGACGGTCTATCTCCGGGAGCAATCACCCTGCTATTGACAGGCTGCCGAGCCGCGGATATCTCTATTGCGTCATCCAATCGCCACACACGGGAGGAGCAAGAGATGCCGTTCGGATACACCGGTAAAATCCTTCACGTGGATTTGACCCATCGAAAAATCGAAACCGAAGAGCCGGGGGAGGTGTTCTACCGCAGCTACTTGGGCGGGCGGGGCATCGGCTACCATTACCTGATGCGCGACATGCCGCCACGAGCGGATGCCCTTGCGCCGGAAAACGTCTTCACGCTCGCCACGGGCGTCATGACCGGGGTGCCGATCGCCGCCTCCTGCCGGTTTGCCGCCGTGGGCAAGTCCCCGCTCACCGGGACCGCCGGCGAATCCGAGGCCGCGGGGTTCTTCGGTCCCGAGCTTAAAAAGGCGGGATTCGACGCCGTCGTCTTCCGCGGGCGATCGGAAGCGCCGGTCTACCTCTGGGTGACCGAGGGCCGGGCGGAGATCCGGGATGCGCGCGCCATGGCCGAGCAGGGCTCCCGCGAGGTCGAGGACGCCATTCGCAGCGAACTGGGCAGCGACAAGATCCGTGTCGCCCAGACCGGCCTGGCCGGGATGAAGCTGGTGCGGTTTGCGAACATCACCAACAACCTCGGCCACTTCAACGGCAGAAACGGGTTCGGCGCCGTCATGGGCTCCAAGAACCTGAGAGCGGTCGCGGTGCTGGGGGCCGGCGAGCTGGAGGTCCACGACCCCGACTTCCTGCGCAAGACCGCCACCGACTACGCCAAGACCTTTCGCAAGAGCCCGGCCGGCGATGCCCTTTACACCTACGGCACGACTGTTTTCCCGGAGCCGCTGTCGGCCGCCGGCGGGCTGCCCGTCAACAACTTCCGCGGCAGCGCGCTGGCGGACGCCTCCATCATCGGCGGCGACCGCTACAACACCCTGCTGCTCAAGAAGCGCAAGGGGTGCCACGCCTGCCCGATCATGTGCAAACGGGTCATCGCCCTCGACGATCCGGTCTACGGCGTGGATTCGCGCTACGGCGGGCCGGAGTACGAAACCATCGCCGCGCTGGGGAGCAACCTCAACATCCTCGATTTGAGGGCGGTCGCCAAGGGCAACGAGATCTGCGATCGCTACTGCATGGACACCATCTCGGTGGGAATGACCATCGCCTTCGCCTGCGAGTGCTTCGAGAAGGGGGTCATCTCGGCCGCGGACACCGGCGGCCTCGAACTGAAATTCGGGGATCCCCTGCTGATGCTGAAGCTGCTCGAAATGACGGCGCGGCGGGAAGGCTTCGGCGACCTGCTGGCCGAGGGCTCGGCCCGGCTGGCGTCCCGATGGGGGGTTGCCGGCGCGGATTATTGCCTGTGCGTCAAGGGCCAGGAGCTGGCGCTGCACGACCCCCGGATCAAGGTCGGGGTGGGCATGAGCTATGCCCTGTGCACCTACGGGGCCGACCACATGAACACGCCGCACGACCCGTCCTTCGTGGACCCCAATTCCTTTGCGTTCAAATCGGTAAACGCTCTCGGGATCTACCGGGCCATGCCCGCCACCCAGCTCAGCAACGACAAGGTGCGCAGCTTCGTGATCCTGGAGAATTTCTGGAGGATGCTGGACTCCCTCGGGTTGTGCGTCTTCGGCTTCGCCCCGCGCGGCGTGATGCCGCTCGAAACCATGGTCGCCTGCATCAAGGCGGCCACCGGGTGGGAAGTGAGCCTGCACGACCTGATGGGGTCGGCCGAGCGCTCCTCGATGCTGGCGCGCGCCTTCAACAGCCGCGAGGGGTTTTCCATCAAGGACGACCGCCTGCCGGGCCGCCTGTTCGACCCGAAGCCGAACGGCCCGAACGCCGGCGCGCGCATTTTTTCCGAGGAAGAGTTCAAGGACGCCCTCGAAAAATACTACGCCGTCATCGGCTGCGACCCACAGACCGGGCGGCCGTCGAAGGGCAAGCTGCTGGAGATGAACCTGGAGTGGGTGGAAGAACTGCTGGCGTCCGGGGGGGGGGTAGATCCGAGGACGGAGGTCTGATCTGAAGATCATGTCGAATGAGCCCACCAAACTCCTGACTCTCGGCGGCGGCAGCGGGCAGTTCGCGCTGCTGTCGGGGTTGAGGGACCTGCCGGACATCGACATCACGGCGGTCGTGTCGATGGTCGACAGCGGCGGCTCCACCGGGCGGCTGCGGGACGAGTTCGGGATCCTGCCGCCCGGCGACATCCTCAAGTGCATCGTGGCGTTGTCGCCGCATCGCGAAGTGGCCCGCATCCTGCTGCTGAAACGCTTTGTCGAGGACCGCCGCCTCAAAGGCCACAACGCGGGCAACATGCTGCTGACCATGCTCTCGCGCTATGCCGGGGACTTCCCGGCCGGGGTCCAGGCCCTGGCGGAGATCCTGGACGTGCGGGGACGGATCCTGCCGGTGACCATCGACCAGGCGACCCTGGTGGCCGAGCTGACGGACGGCACGCGCATCTTCGGCGAGAAGGCCATCGATGTGCCGCGCGGCACGCAGCGCGAGAAAATCCGGGACGTGTTCCTGGTCCCCCATCACAACGAATCCATATCGGTCTACCCGCCGGTGATCGACGCCGCCTGGTGGGCGGACTACATCATTATCGGGCCCGGGGACCTTTTCACCAGCATCATCCCGGGGCTGATCGTGCCCGGGGTCGCCGAGGCGTTCAGGAAATCCCGGGGCCGGCTGCTGTTCGTGATGAACATCATGACCAAGTTCGGCGAGACCCATCATTTCACGGGATGGGATTTCGTCGCCCGCCTGGAAGAGGTCTTCGGGCGCGAAGTGGACGGGGTGCTCTACAACTCCTCGAGGCCGGATGCAGACATCCTGGCGCAATACCGGAAACAGAAATCCGAATTCGTGGAAATCAACCCGGAGGAGGCCTGCTGGGGAAAGCGCCGGATATACAGCGGCGACATTTTGGAGACCTCGGGCGGCATCGTGCGCCACGACCCGCGCAAGCTGGCCGCCATGATCCAGCGCATCATCAACGAAAACCGGCCCGCGCAAGCTTCCGACCCCTGATTCTTATGGTCTCGACATGGACATCACCCGCAGGGACTTTCTGAAATATTCGGGCGCGGCCGGAGGCGCCGCGCTGCTGGGATGGGATGGAGGTTCGGCCATGGCTTCCGTGAAAAGCCGGGTGGCCTTTCTGAGAGCCGATGACCGCGCCGCCGCCGTGGCGCCGGTGATCGATGCGCTCGGGGTGAACCCGGCCAGGAACAAGCACGTTCTGATCAAGCCCAACTTCAACACGGCGGATCCCTGCCCGGGCTCCACCCACAACGACACCCTGAAGGCGCTGGTCGAAAAAGTCTGGGCCATGGGCGCCAGAACCGTGAGCATCGGCGAACGCAGCTATCCGCCGACACGGCAGGTGATGGAGCAAATGGGTGTTCTGCCGTTGCTCTCCGCGCTGGACGTCAAGGTGCTCGACTTCGACACGCTTGAGGCGAAGGACTGGGTCAAGGTCGATGCGAAAGGGTCCCACTGGAAAGACGGCTTCCGCGTGGCGCGGCCGGTCCTGGAAGCCGAATGCCTGGTTTCGACCTGCTGCCTCAAAACGCACCAGTACGGCGGCGTGTTCACCATGGCCCTGAAGCTGCACGTGGGCGTGGTGCCGACCTCCCGCCACGGCTTCTACTACATGCGCGAGCTGCATTCCTCGCCCCACCAGCGCAAGCTCATTGCCGAGATCAACGCCCCTTTCCGGACGCACCTTGTCGTCCTGGACGGGATCGACGCTTTCGTCGACGGCGGGCCCATGGACGGCAAGCGGGTCAGGGGCGATGTGTTTCTCGCTTCCGCCGACCGGGTGGCCATCGATGCGGTGGGGCTGGCCGTGCTCAAGCACCTGGGCAGCAACGAGCGCGTCATGCAGACGGGAATCTTCGAACAGGAGCAGATCGCCCGCGCCGTCGAGCTCGGCATCGGGGCCGGCTCCCCCGCAGACATCGACCTGGTCCCCGCCAACGCTGTGAGCCGCGACTACCGGGATGCGGTTGCCGCCATTTTATCGCGGGGGTGATCGGCCGCTGAAAAGGGAGGAAACCATGCGCATCAAGACCGCCACCATCAACACCCACTACGAACTGTCCGGGCCCAAAAACGCCCCCGTCGTGATGCTGAGCCATTCGCTCGGCTCCAACCTGCACATGTGGGACCCGCAAATGACCGCGCTGGAAACGAAATACCAGGTCCTGCGCTATGACACGCGCGGCCACGGCGCGAGCGACGTGCCCGGTGGCGCCTACACTCTGGACCAGCTGGTTTCCGATGCCGTTGCGCTCATGGATGCGCTGGGAATAGAAAAAGTGAACTTCGTCGGGCTTTCCATGGGCGGCATGATCGGGCAGGGGCTGGCCCTGAAGCACGCCGATCGGGTGGCACGGCTCGCCCTGTGCGACACCTCCGCCTACATGCCGCCCGAGGCCCAGCCGATCGTGCAGGAGCGAATCGACACCGCCCGCAAAGAGGGGCTGGCCGCCCTGGTCGACGGGACGCTGGCGCGCTGGTTCACCCCCCCCTATCTGAAAAAGAAAGGCCCGGGGGTGGACATGATCCGCAACATCTTCCTCACCTCGCCCCTGGCGGGCTACATCGGGTGCACCGAGGCGATTCGACGGCTCAACTATATCGACGAGCTGGCCCGGATCAAAATTCCGACGCTCGTCGTCGTCGGCGCCGATGACCCCGGCACCCCGGTGGCCGCCGCGCAGGCGATCCACGAACGCATCGCCGGCTCCCGCCTGCTGGTCATCCCATCGGCCTCGCACCTCTCCAACATCGAGCAGGCCGAGGCGTTCAACCAGAACCTGGCCGGGTTCCTCGCGCCGGCCGGAAGCTGAAGGCCCAGTTCGTGGGTCCTTGCCGGCGCCGGTCCGCAGGGGCCGCAAACGGGTTTCAGGAGAAAAACCGAGTGAAGATGCCATGCAAGAGCGCCGCGGCGCTGAGTCTTCTGTGGACGGTCCTGGCGATGTGCAGCGGCTGCCAGGCGCCCATGGCCTTGGGGGCGTTCGAATCGATCGGCAGCGCATCCCCGACGGCCCTGCACCACCTGGGCAGGGGTAAGATCGAAAGCTACTGGGCCGCTCGATTCGAGGATGTGGTCCAAGGCACCGAGGCCGGCGGCGAGGCGCTCTCGCTCACTTTGATCGAGAAGCGGATCGGGAAAGACCAGGCCCTTTTCCGTTACAAAGACGACCGGGGCGATCCGATCACGCTTGCGATCGAGCGCCGCACCGCGACCATGAGTTCCATTCTCATCGATGTCGGGTTTGCCGGGTCCCCCGCTTTTGCCAAGCTGTTCGCGCGCCAGGTGCTCTCGGAATTGATCGATGCCGGTGTTTTTTCCGACAATGCGGAGGAGGAGACCGACGAGGGAAAAGGTTACAAAAACCTCTGATTCGAGGGGTCCATCCCCGATGGGTGCGCCGGGCATCCGGGAAGCGTTTTAACCTTTCGGAACCACCGGAAGGTGCGTTGGCCCTGGATCGTCTCTTCGCAGGCCTTCGGCATGAGGCGCAGCAACGCAGTGAGGACCGGATAATAGAGGCTCGAAGGAAGGGAGAAGATGATCTGCCGGCCCGCGCGGGCATAGCGTAATTCGGGGTGGATGACCCGGCGAAGGCCGTCCCGATAGAGGCCCGCGGCCGACTCGGGTTTCGAGCGGCTCTCGATCAACGCCTGCGCAGCCAATTGGCCGCTGCGGTGCGCGTAGTAGATTCCTTCGCCCAGAAAGGGATCGGCCACGCCCGCCGCATCCCCCGCCAGCAGGACGTTCGCATTCCCGGGAGTATCGAGGTAGTTGCCGTACGGAATGGCGTGGGCCCGGATGGGAAGGGGGTTGGTGTCCTCAAGATCCAGATGCGCGAGGAAATCTCGAAACCCCGCTCGGATGCGGCGGCCGGCTTTTGACTTCAAGGCGGCGATCCCGAGGATCTGCCCCCCCTTGGCGGGGAACGACCAGGCATATCCCCACGGTATGAATCCGTAATAAATCGAGGGGTGGTCGGGAAACGCACCCGGTTGCCGCGGGACGACGCATTCCAGCGCCGCGGCAAGGCCGGGGTGGCGGGGTTCGGCGATCTTGCGCGCTCGAAGCAAAGCGCGGCGCACGCGACTGTTGACGCCGTCCGCCCCGATGATGAACCGGCCCGTCCATTTTTCGCCGTTTCGAGTGGCCACCTCGCATCGTTTGAGATCGACCGAGGCTACTGCCTTGCCTGGACGGAAATCGGCGCCGGCGGAAATGGCGCGCTGAAGCAGGAGGTGGTCATACGCCTCGCGGTCAACCAGATGAAACGGATGGTCGAGCGTCCGGCGGACCCCGCGCCGGCAGCGTCCGGAAACCCTGTATTCCCGGATGGCGTGCCGGAGGACACCGTTCTCGGCGAGGGTGCGAGGGGTTATATGAAAAACGGTTTCAAGAAGCCGGATGGTTTTCCACGTCAGCAGGCCGCCGCAAAGCTTGGGTCGAGGGAAATCCCGGCGGTCCAGCAGGGCCACTTTTAGCCCATAGGAAGCCAGGAGGAACGCAGCGGTCGAGCCGGCCGGGCCGGCGCCGACAATCAAGGCATCATAGGCGGCCTTTTCCATGGGAATGGTGATAAAAAAAGCTGCGAGCCCTGTCAATTCCTTAAATCGTCCGGCCGATGTTGCCGATAACAATCGGTGTTCAACCTCTTTTGACTTTTTGGGGTTGTGAGCTTTGTTGCTTTTGTCGATATTCGATTTTCGGGTTTACATCTCTTTTCCTTGAAACGGGTTCATGAGCGACTACCAGTTCGAACAGCTTGAGGCCCTTTCGCTGGTGCGGCTGCACCTCAAGGCGCTTTCGCGCGCGGAAAAAGAGAGGCTGCAAGCGCTCATCGCGGAGTATCTCGAATTTCGCCGAGAGGTGGACCGCTTCCTGGACGCTTACTTCGGCCGGGTGTGCGATCGGACCTGCTACCAGAGCCGGCTTAGCGCCTGCTGCTCGCGGGAAGGCATCGTCACCTTTTTCGCCGACGTGGTGATCAACCTGCTCCGCTCAGGGGAAGCCGACGTCGAGGCGCTGGTCAAAGTGCTGAACGCCGAGAACGCCGGGTTCAAGTGCGTCTATCTCGGGCCGGCCGGTTGCCTCTGGCGGGTCAAGCCGATCGTCTGCCAGATGTTCCTGTGCGAGCCGGCCCAGGCCAGGGTTTTCAGCGAACACCCGGAGGCCGAGACCGAGTGGCGAGACCTCGAGCGCCGGCGCCGGCAGTTCACCTGGCCGGACCGGCCCGTTCTGTTCGATGCGCTCGAGAGGTATTTCATCGCCGCCGGCTGCGCCTCGCCCCTCATGTACCTGCATCAAAGCCCGGGGCTTTTGCGCGTCAAGCGCAAAGCCGGGATTTGACCGCACCGCGCAAACCCCTGCCATTCGACCTCGATCAGTACTTTTAATCCCGCACTCGATCGAACCTCTGATCTCGGCATCAAAAAACCGTTGAAAAGAGGGCCGGGCTCGCCAGCAAAGCGCTCAGCGTTTTGGGAAGATCCGACGGTCGCGGTAAGGGAAAGGTTCACGTGCGTCTTATTTAATCAATCTCTATGGGTCGAATTCCCCGCAGCTTGCTGCGATAAAATAGACCCGAACCTTCAGCTAAAATACCCCGCTGCTTGCGGCGGGGATACTTTATTTAAAGCAAAAAATATTCTTGAAAAAAAATTATTATATTTTTATTGCAAAATAAAAATATTTAATGTAAGCTTTAAAGCATGGGCCAGAAGAAGACCTTTTCCACACGCATCGACGATGACCTGTTGAAGGAGCTCAAGCATCTGTCCGTTGACACGGACAAGTCACTGGGAGAGCTGCTGGAAGAGGCCATCGCGGAGTTGATCCGGAAGTACTCCAAACCCAAAAAGTCGAGCAGGAGGGTGCGAGATGCGAGCCAAGAAAATGAGAGTCTACGAGGATTTTGACGAAGGGGATGAGGAGCCCTTGTTTCAGTGCGGAGACGGCATCACCATGGAGTGCGTGTGCCCGAAATGCGGCATTACCCACCGCATGAAAATCCTGTGGGCCGGCCGCGGCAAACCCAAAAAGTTCTGCCAGGCCTGCAAAATGTACATCGCCACCCTGGAAACCGTGGAGCTGCCCTGCATCCCGGTGTCGGTGAACCGGGTGGTGGGGTGAACTGCCTCCCTTAAATTTCCAACATTGTACGGCTTCGAAAAAAGCCATCTACGGCGAATGGCCCATTCCGATGTTGCATGGAAAATGTTTTTCTGTGGGAGTGGTTTTCCAGCCACGATGTAGCCGTAGATTTCCGTCCCATCTAAATCGCGGCTGGAAAGCCGCTCGCACAATAAAACACGCCGCTGCTAAGCGATCGGGAAAAATTATGGATCGCTCCTGCGATGGACGGCAATCATGGTGATGTCGTCCGATTGAGGGGCGTGCCTGGTGTGAATAAACAGGTCGGCCTTGACCCGGTCGATCAGCTCCAGTGCGGATGAGGCCGGCCTCTCCAGAAGTGCAAGGAAACGCTCCCTGCTGTAAAGGGTTTCATCCGGAGACATGGCCTCCGTGACTCCGTCCGTGTAGCCGAACAACACCTCGCCCGGCTCGATCCGAGCGATGGCGCGTCGGTACCTGGACTCCGGATCAATCCCCACCGAAGAGCCGGTGGCGCCCAAAAACGCCCGAGCCCCCGATTTCCCGATGATCGCCAGCGGCAAATGCCCGGCATTGACGTAGGCCAGCAGCCCGGTCCGCGGGTTGATGATCCCCAGGCAGAGCGTTGCAAACATCCCCTGGTCGCCGTGTTCCTTGGCGATGTACTCGTTGGTCGACGTGACCGCCCCCAGCGCGGTTTCGACCTCCACATCCACTTCTGCCGCGGCCGGCCGGTCGCCTGCTGAAATGGACACCCCGCTCAGACTGATCTTGCCGGTAAAGACGCGCAGCAGGCTGCGGATGAGCGCCATGAAGAGGGCCGAGCCGACCCCCTTGTCGCAGACGTCGCCGATGACGACGGCCAGGCAGCCGTTCGGCAGCACGAAGCCGTCGTAGAAGTCGCCGGCGACCTGGCGCGCCGGGTGAAAGCAGGCGGCAAGCTCCCAGCCCGGAAGCCGTGGGAGTTCGCGGGGCAGGAATTCCTTCTGGATCTGCCGGCCTTTTTCGAGCTCCGCATCCAGGGCCCGCGAATAGTGGTCGAGCTTGGAATAAAGCTTGGCGCTCTCGAGGGCCAACCCGAGCTGGCCGGCGGTCACCTCCATCACGTCCACCGTGCCCTGGTGGAAGATCCCGGGCTGCGGGTGCAGCAGCGTCAAGATTCCCAGCATTTCATCGTCGCGGATGATCGGCACCGCCATGGCGGAACGCACGGCATAGGGCTGGTCGGGCAGGTTGAGCCAGCGGTCGTCCTTTTCGGTGTCGGCGATCAGCCCGATGCGGCGGTGGCGCATCACCCATCCGGCGAGGCCGTCCTTAAGAACGGTGCCCGTCAGATCCAGGCATTCCTTCGCCTGCCGGGGCCCGCGGGTCAGGATGCAGTCCCGGACCACCCCGTCGGGGTCCAGCAGAAAAAGGCTGCCGGTCTCGGCCTTGGTCAGCTCCGCGGTGAGGTCGAGGGTTTTCTGAAGAATGGCGGCCAGCATCGGCTCCTTGGCGGAGGACTTCGCCAGCGACACGAAATCCTGCAGCAGCCGGCTCTGGGCCAGCAGGGCCGTCTTCTTTCTTCTCAGACGCTCGATCTTCGCCTTCAGCTCAACGGTGCGGTCCATGTCGAAAGCTTCCCGGCATTGGGTGGTTTCAGCCCATCCATCGCATGACAGCGGGCGCCTGACGGCAGGCAAAATCCTTCGGCTGGAAGGCGGCGGCGGGCAGGGCTGAACCGGCTTACTTCAAACCTGCACGGCAAAGGGCATCGAAAACCCTCTTCCTGTAAACCTCATCCTGTACGGCGGACATTTTTTCTTCAACCGCCACGGAAAATTTCGGGTTGACCCGCATCACGTTTTCGGCGGCCCAGAGCGCCTTTTCATGACGGCCGGACAATTCATAGGCTGCCGCAAGCCCTTGATACGCAAAGAGGTAGTCCGGATTGCGTTCGAGCGTTTCGTTCCACAGAAGGATTGCCTTGTCGTATTGTTTGTTGCCGACGCAGGACCACGCGAGGTTGTTGACGATGTTCAGCGGCCGCAGGGGAGAAAGCCGCAGGGCGGTTTCAAGGTTCACGATGGACTCTTCGAATCGTCCCACATTTCTCAGGGCCATGCCCAGTGAAAGATAGCACCCCGCCTCGTTGGGGCTTAATTGGACGGCCTTCTCGCCGTATAAAATTGCATTGTCCCAATCCTTTTTCAGTAGGCTGATCATGCTCAACAACGGATAGGGAGGGGGCTGACCGGGGGTCAGGGCTATGCATTTGTTGGCCGCCTTTTCGGCTTCCTCAAGGGAGTTCTCCGGTGATTTGGCGATGCGAAACCACACTTCGTCCGCATGGACGAATCCCAGCATCCTGTAGGCGGCCCCGAAACCGGGGTCGAGCTTGATCGCCTCCTCATACAGTTGGCGCGCCGCTGAAAGGTCTTGGGGGTTGCGCCGCTGATGGTGGTATAAGCCCCTGATGTAATGCTCATACGCCTTGAGGTTGTTGGGCCTCGAGAATTTCAAGCTCCCCGCGGCGCCGACGCTGAATTTGACATTCAAAAATGCCATCACTTCCATCGTTATCGCGTCTTGAAGCGCGAAAAGATCTTCGAATTTGCGATCAAAGTGGTCGGCCCATATGTGGTTTCCGGAGATCCCATCGATCAGTTGGACGTTGATGCGCACCCGGTCGGCATCGCGCTGCACACTGCCCTCGAGCAAATAGCGCACCCCCAGCTGCTCGGCGATTTGCCGAGCCGTCATGGATTTTCCCTTGTAGGCGAAGCTGGAGGTGCGGGCGGTGACATAAGTATCCGGTGACTGCGACAAACCCGTGATGAGCTGCTCGGCCATGCCGTCGCTGAAATACTCCTGCTTGGGGTCGTCGCTCATGTTGGTGAACGGCAGGACGGCGATGGAGGGCTTGTCGGGGAGAGACACCGGCGGCTTGTCGGGCAGACCGGTCTTGCGAAGGGCGTCTATATACTTGCTTACCACTGATCGATCCTGGAGCAATGACCTCTTGCCGTACCACTCCAAAGAAAATTTTGGGTTGATCCGCATGACTTCGGCCGCTTCGGCTCGGGCCTCTTCTTCACGCCCCATCTCGATGTAGACTCCCGCCAGCGCAGCATGCATCCAAAAGTCGTTTGGGGCACGCTGGAGCGACTTTTGAAACAGCGCGGCCGCCTCCTCCAATCGACCGGTAAGTCGGAAAGCGAGGCCGAGATCGTTGAGAAACGGCGACGGGGATAGAGGGTTGAGCCTGATGGCTTTTTCCAGCAGTGGAATGGCCTCTTCCGGCCTTCCGGAATAAAGCAGCGCCTTGGCATACATGAACGCCGCAAATGGAGAACCTTGGTCCAAACTCAGGGCCCGCTCGCCTTCGGCGATCGCCTTGTCGTATTCCTTTTGCTGGAGATAGAGAATGCTCAGATTCCCGTGCGCAAGCGCATAGGTGTCATCCATGGCAAGGGTTTTTTGGAGCAGTTCCGTAGCCTTTTGGATATGCTCTCCGGGCGGCCTGGTTGAGTCGAACCAATAGTAGTTCGTGTATACTGCGGCCAGGAGGCGATGGGCGTTCGGTATTTCCGGGCACATGGCGATAACCTCATCCGCTACCTGATGCGCCTTGCGGGTGTCGGTCAAGTTGTTGCGGTTGAGGTAACCGAATCCCTCCTGGAGCTTCAACATGCAATCGAGACCATGGGTGCCTTTAAAATGTTTCATTCCCGTTGGTGACGTTCCTGCCAGCTTTACCTGAACGGCGCTTAACACTTTTAAAGCGATATCGTCTTGGAGGTCGAACAGCTTCTCAGTTTCGCCATCGAACCGTTCCGACAAGAGCTGATGCCCCGTTAAGGCATCGACCATTTGCGTGGAAATCCGGATTCGGTCCCCGGATCGTTGAAGGCTGCCTTCCAGAACGTACCGCACGCCGAGTTCCTCGCTCACCTGCTTCGCCTTCACAACCTTCCCCTTGTAGGTGAAGGTCGAGTTGCGGGCGATGACGAATAATCGGGGAATTTTGGACAGCGCGTTGATGATGTTGTCGGTGATCCCATCGCAGAGAAGCTGCTGTTTCGGGTCCTCGCTCAGGTTCACGAAAGGCAGCACGGCGATCGACGGCAGCTCGGGCAGGGGCAGGGCCATCTGTTTGGGGTCCGCCTTTTCCACGGGCGGCGCAGGCGGGCGCAGCAAGAAATGCCAGAACCCGACGCCGACCGCCGCCGCTATTAGGAAGGCCAGCCCATATGCGGCTATCCTCTTCCGTGCACCCTGCACCGTGTGCCGCGCACCCTTGCCTCTGGTCACCCTCGGTTCGAGCACCACCCGATACGCCCCCACCGGCTTGGCGATGTTCTTCACCGTCTGCTCGCCCAGGAACTCGTAGCCCAGAGGCAGCTTGCT
>Ga0316603_10001172_pt1 | contig 13794 bp, 13 predicted proteins | sample OWC_soil_day10_n_FD_207649 | JGI IMG/M metagenome (GOLD analysis project Ga0316603, IMG submission 207649) | Wetland soil microbial communities from Old Woman Creek delta, Ohio, United States - OWC_soil_day10_noCT | ecosystem: Environmental > Terrestrial > Soil > Wetlands | place: USA: Ohio...
GGCGGATGTCGTCTTTGCGGTCGATTCGTGGGCCGAACTCAAGCACCCCGACATGACGGCCTCGGTAACAAACCCGTTCCTGTCGGTGTTCCCGCGCACACCGCTGCCGCGGTTGTTTGAAACACGCGGCGACATCGAGGTGCTGTCCCTTGTCGGCGGCAAGCTGGCCGACTTGACCGGCGACCAGCGCTTCCGCGATTGCTGGAAATTCGTCGACGAAAAACGCGTCGACGTCTACCTGCAACGGATTCTCGGCGCGTCGTCGAACACCAAGGGCTACCAGTTCCTCGAACTCGAGGAGAAGGCCAAGGAGGGCATTCCATCACTGATGCTCACTCGCACCAACCCGAAGGCGGTTGGCTACGAACAGGTGGTCGATTCGCGGCCGTGGTACACCAAGACGGGGCGGTTGGAGTCCTACCGCGAGGAGGACGAGTTCATAGAAGCCGGTGAAAACCTGCCCGTCCATCGCGAACCGATCGATTCGACCTTCCACGAACCGAACGTCATTGTAGCGCCGAAGCACGAGGCACTGCGGCCGACGGGACCCAAAGACTACGGGGTGGACCCGAACGATTTCGATTGCGAGGTGCGCCAGGGACGCAACGTCGTGAAGACGGCGGCTGAGACCAAGCAGTCGCAGCACCCGCTGGCGAAGGACGGCTACCGTTTCATTTTCCACACGCCCAAGTATCGACATGGCGCCCACACCATGCCGATCGATACCGACATGGTCGCATTCTTGTTCGGGCCGTTCGGTGACGTCTACCGTCACGACAAACGCAGCCCATTTGTGGCCGAGGGATACGTTGACATCAATCCGGATGATGCCAAAGCGCTCGGGGTCGACGATGGTGATTACGTGTGGATCGATTCGGACCCCAGCGACCGGCCGTTCCGTGGTTGGCAGAAGAACGAAAAGGATTACAAGTTCTCCCGCCTCCTCTGCCGGGCGCGCTATTACCCCGGAACGCCCCGTGGGGTAACCCGCATGTGGTTCAATATGTACGGTGCCACCCCCGGCTCCGTGGAGGGGCGCGAGACCCGCCCGGACGGGCTTGCGAAGAACCCGCGCACCAATTACCAGGCCATGTTCCGCTCCGGCTCGCACCAGTCAGCAACGCGTGGCTGGCTCAAGCCCACCTGGATGACGGATTCGCTGGTGCGCAAGGACTTGTTCGGTCACACGGTGGGGACGGGCTTCTTGCCCGACGTGCATTGCCCGACGGGGGCGCCGCGCGAGTCCATCGTCAAGATCACCAAAGCCGAACCAGGAGGGATCGACGCCAAGGGGAAGTGGCGTCCTGCGGCGCTCGGCTTTCGGCCAGGGTATGAGAACTCGGCGATGCAACGCTACCTGAAAGGCGGCTTCAATCCGTCCGGTAATGAAGGAGGGAAGGTCTGATGGCCCGCGTGCACAATTGGCAGATCGGCCGCGAGATGTCGTACTGGTATCCGGAGTCGCGACCGAAGAAACAGTTTGCCGCCATCTTTGACATCAACAAGTGTATCGCGTGTCAGACGTGTACGCTGGCCTGCAAGACCACATGGACTTCGGGCAAAGGCCAGGAGTACATGTTGTGGAACAACGTCGAGAGCAAGCCGTACGGTTTCTACCCGCTGGCCTGGGACGTGACGCTGCTGGAGGCGCTCGGACCGCAGCCGTGGTCGGGGGGACCGTACGAGGGGCGCACCTTGTTCGAGGCCGCAAGCGCCGGCGAACGTGTGCTCGGGTGGCGGCCGGAGGACCTCGATTATGCACACCCGAACGTCGGGGAGGACGATTGCGCCGGCGTCATCGACAACGGTGCCGATCTGCGGGTGCCGCACATGACCTGGTTCTTCTACCTGGCGCGCATCTGTAACCACTGTACCTATCCCGCCTGCCTGGCAGCATGTCCGCGCGGTTCGATCTACAAACGGCCGGAGGACGGTATCGTGTTGCTCGACCAGGGGCGGTGTCGCGGCTATCGGGAATGTGTCAAGGCGTGTCCGTACAAGAAAGTCTTCTACAACCCGATGACCGGCACGTCGGAGAAGTGCATTGCGTGCTTCCCCAAAATCGAGATGCGGCAGCAGCCGCAGTGCTTCGTGAATTGTATCGGCAAGATCCGATTTGCCGGATGGATTTCCACTCCCGACAAGGCGAACGCCGACAACCCCATTGACTACCTGGTGCACATCCGCAAGGTCGCGTTGCCGCTGTTCCCGCAGTTTGGGTTGGAACCGAACGTCTACTACATTCCACCGGTACACGCGCCGCGGTCGTTCCTGCGCCAGATGTTTGGGCCGAACGTGGACCAGGCGATCGACACGTACCGTGCCGCGGCCCAGGATCCTGACCTGGCCGGTCTGTTGAGCTTGTTCGGTTCGACCGCTCAGGTCGTACCCCGCTGGAAGCGTCAGGCGAACCAGATCATCGGCAGCGATGAGAGTGGGGCGGAGATCCTCCGAGTCCCGCTGCACGAGCCGGTGCAGGTTCGTGAGGCCTTTGATAGCGCCCGTGGAGTCGCACGGACGAACATCTCTTGAGGAGACCGGGATGACACACAGACGATATGCCGGGACCGTTTCCGTGGCGCTGCTTGCGCTGCTGTCGGCACCGCGGACACCGGCTGCGCAAGTAGGGGCGAGTGCGGAAGTCGTGGCGGTCCGCCGCGCGACAGTGCCGAGTGCCCCGGCTGATTCAGCCTGGCATGATGCGCCGGTGTTTACCGCCGCGCTGCTCCTGCAAGATATGGTTGAGCCCCGCTTGCTCGACCCGGGGACCGATAAGGTGAGCGTCCGCGCCATTACCGACGGTACCCAGATTGCGTTCCGCCTCGACTGGGCGGACAAGTCGAAGGACGATTTGCCAGGAATAGCCATCTACTCCGATGGCTGCGCGGTTCAGCTCCCGGTGAGCACCTCGCCCGATGTGCCGGCCCCACAGATGGGCGAAGCCGGACGGCCTGTCGAGATCACCTATTGGCGTGCGTTCTGGCAAGGTGCTGTCGATGGGCGTGAGGATTCCATCAAGGCGTTGTACCCGGGCGCGACCGTCGACCACTACCCGTTTGACGCGGCCTCGCTGGCTGCCGGGTCGGAGGAGCAGCAGGCCATGGCCAAACGCTATGCGCCGGCCCGTGCCCTGGGCAACGCGATGGCCGGACCACGCCAGCGGCCAGTCGAGGATCTGATTGCGGAGGGCCCTGGCACGATCCGGCCAGCGGACAAGCCTCAGTCCAACGGGCGGGGCGTATGGACAGAGCCGGGGTGGACGGTGGTGCTGTTGCGCCCGCTCCCGAAAGGGATCGCACCGGGAAGCCGCACCCAGGTCGCGTTTGCGGTATGGCAGGGTTCACATGCCGAGTCCGGTGCGCGCAAGATGCGTTCGGCCTGGGTTCCCCTTTTGATCGAGAAATCCAAGTGAGCGGAAGGCAGGGAACGATATGAGTGCCGAACGGTCCGCAGCGATATCGAGCATCGCGGATGCCGCCGAGTGGCGCCTGCTGGGATTGCTTTTCGAGCGACCTCACCATGAGTGGCGCCGCGAGGTAGCCACCGTGGCGCAAGAGGTGGCGGATGCGGGCATTCGTGCCGCCGCACGCGTGGCGCAGGATGCGACCGAGGGCCGGTACCTGGCGATGCTTGGGCCTTGCGGTGCGGTATCACCGCGTGAGGTCACGTACCGTTCCTTCGAGGATCCCGGCAGGATCCTGGCCGACATCACCGGCTTTTACGAGGCCTTCGGCTTTCATCCGCAAGCGGAGGATCCGATTGACCACGTTGCGGTGGAGATCGGTTTTGTCGGCTATTTGCTGCTCAAAGAGGCCTATGCCCGCTTGCAGGGAGATCCAAGAGCCGCCGAGGTCAGTGCCACAGCCCGCCAAAGGTTCGTCGAGACCCACCTTTCACCGCTGGCCGCAGCACTAGCGGAGCGCCTGAACGCGAACGGCGCCGACTACCTGGCGCAGGCTGCCGCGTCACTCGCAGCCAGAGTTCCGAAGCCGACGGCAACCCCGCCGGTGCCGCCCGACGGGGACGATTTTTCGGCCTGCGGCGGGTGCGCGTTCGGGGAGGAGTCCCAAGAGGACGAAACCCTGTAAGCGCCGATCAGGCGTGCGGTTGAAGCGAGCGCCTGCTGCGATGGCTCTGGACTCGCAGCGCTACGATTCTTTGCTTGCCTGCTTTGCGCGTTTGCAGGGGCAATCCATCGGTGCGGCGGCCTCTCCCTTCGGGGCTTGTGCAGCGGTTCCCTGGCACTCGGCGCAACAACTGCCACTTTCCATGTACGGGCAGCCCGCAGCGTTCGGTTGAGCCGCCTTCTCAGCGGGAGCTGTCTGGGTGGTATCTTGCTTTCCTGATGCCGTGTCTGCACCAAGTACGGTCCGCGGTTGCAGACCAGCCAACGCCAGACAAAACATTACGACCGCTATCCGACCCGAAACGTTCAACATCATTCCTCCTGCGCAATGCTGACGCCTAATGGTACTTTCCCTGCGCCTTGGGATCAACCGTTTCGGGTCTTTCATTTTTACAAATCACCGGTTCACGGGTGCGCGAGGTTCCGGCCTCGGTGCGGCCTCGCGTCCCGGCGCTGTCTGGGGCCGCGGCGCCGCCTCCGGTCTTGGCACGACCTCAGGTCCGGGTTGGGGAACATGCTGGGGTGGGGGTGCCGAGACCTGGGGCCTGCGTTGCTCGGGCACCCCGCGGAACAGCCGGTTGGCTGGTTCGCCTGGCAGTTGCTGTCGAGGAGCCACCGGAGGCTGAGTGGCGGGGTGCGGCTGACGCGGTGCCTCGATACGCGGTTCCGGAGCCCTCTGTGGGGGAGCGTGGTATTCTGGGACGCGCCGTGCAGGTACTTGCGAGGGCGGCCCCTGCGGTGCTGGGACAGGCGCCGCACGCCTCACCTCTGACGGCACCCGACGCTCCGGAATGCGGGGTGCTGGAGGCTCCCGCTTTGCCGGCGCGGGAACCTGCGGCTCGATCCGGGGCTCAGGCTGTGCACCGGGCTGCACACGTTCCCCGAAACGTCGAGGCATGGAAGGGGGAACTCGTTCGGTTGCACCTTCCTGACCAAACGGGGGTCGTGGAGACACCACCGCCGCATTCGGCCGCCGCGGAGCGTCGACGACATGCGGTGCTGGGGCGGTCACTCGCGGTTGCACGCTCAAACCTTGCTGCCGCAGATCGGCTCTGGGGTCGTGGGGGGCGCGTGTCGCGACTACTCTCCGCTTCAAGACCTCTTCAGGAGGCTGAGTCGCACGCCCCGCCGTCGGTACGAGGCTGTCAGCTACCGGCCTGACGGGTAGGGGGCCGCGCACGGGTTCCAAATTTCTGACGTCCGCATCGCGTAACCGGACGTGATCGGGGCGGCCGTGTCCGAAACGTTCCTGTCGCGCGGCGACGACACCGTCACGAACGCGGGTGTTCGTATACGTTATATGAGTGACGTCGACCACGGTGGTCTTGCTGATCACGATATTGTTGACGACTCGCGGACCACCCCATCCGCCCCACCATGGCCGGCCGACAAAGCCATGGTGGCCCCACCACGGGATGCAGGGCTCACCCCAGCCGAGCGGTACCCAGCTTATTGCCGGCACCCCGACCCCGATGCTGACGCCCCAGTGGTTGCCGCTGAAAAACGCCACGAGTGCGGGTGCGTACACCGGCGTGACCACAACGGGGCCCGGGGCCCACGCCCAGAAACCCGTCGTGTATACCCATCGGCCGTAGTGGTACGGGGCCCACCCCCACGGGGCCGTGTCGACCCAGGTCCAGCCGTAGTAGGGATCCCATATCCACCGCCCGGTGCTGTAAGGTGACCACTCTGGTGCCACCCCGGTGGGAATCCAGACCGGCCCGTACTCGTCGATGACGCGCCAGGTCCCGTAGTGGTCAAGTGCATCGGCCCCATACACACTCGGGGAGAGGTACCGGGTGCTGAGCGACTCGATCAGGGAATCGGTGCGATCGTAATTCCACCGATCCCAATCGTCGACTTCGGGCGCCGCGTACGTGCCGATGCGCGGCGCGTCGGCGCCCTCGATCACGACCTCTTCACTGGGGGCGATTGCGGCGGCGTTGCCACCTGCGGGAATCATGGTCGCCCGCCCGCCGCGGCGACTGATGAACGTCGTGGTGCGGTCATCGACATCCACCCGGTAGTAGCCTGTACGATCGATGGTGAAGGCCGCGTTGGGCGTGTCGAGCTCAATGAGTTGGCCGCTCGACACACTGCGCAGATCGATGGAGACGTGACCCGCGGTTAGTTTGAGTTGCAGAAAGCCCCGCTCCTGGTTTTCGATCCCCAGTTGCGTTTCCGTGCCGGCCCGCACGAACGCCCGTGCGCCAACTTGCAGTTCGAGGTTCGCCCCCACACCGCTGTACAGTTGATCGCCTGGGGCCAGTGGCGTGTTGATCTGCGCCGGTGCCCAGTCGTCGGCGCCCGGTCGCCAGAATGACACGTTCCCATCGAGGAAGCTCAATAGTGGTGGCGTGCGCCCAACGTCTTCCGTCGCTTCGACCGCTGGCAGATCGTTTGCGGCCAGAGGCGCAGCGCCCAGACCCGATGCGAACGCCATAAGGGCTGCAACGAGCGTTGCCCGGTGCACGTATCTTGGAGGCATGAGGGTCGGCTCCAGTCCAGTGTCGGTACTCGAGTTGTGGATTAAGTGTCAGCCTAGGCTATCACGGCCCCGGCCGCCACCGCGCCTCAACGACGTTTCAGCGGAGGCCCTGCGTCAGTGCCGATGTCCCCTCACCCACACGCGGGACCGATGTCCCCACCGATCATGCTGCCACCCCCAATAACCGCCCCTCCACATCGGCGGGGCTACCACGGGCGGAACAATCACTTGGTAATTCCCGTAAATGGCGGGAGGAGCGTATGAGTACGGGTAGGGGTAAGCATATGGTGCGGCGACGTACGGGTAGGCCGGGTAGGCCGGGAGGAGCGGCAAGCCCAATCCAAAGAAGAACCGGACATCGGCGCTTGCAGGTGCCGAGAAGAGCCCAATCAAGGCGAGGACAACTGTCGCTGTGGCCAGTGCATGCGCCAGGCCCCGACAAATTCGTGACGGCTGCCTTGTTGCTACCTGTTTGCGTGAATCGATGGTCATGGCCTTCTCACTTTCTTTTGACCAGCAACTTCCGGTGACCTTTCTACTAGGGAAACGCGCCTACAACGTTTTGGTTGCGGCAAGTCCCTTCCAGGGCCGGGCATGGTTCGAGAAGGCTCTCGCCAGTGCCGACGGCGCTCGCTAAGTGTGGCAACGGAGCTAGCGGGCGTGGTAAGGGAGGCGCATGCGTTGGAGCCGACCGTCCTTCGGTGCCGTGTTGTGCGTTTCGTTGTTGGCATCGTGTACGCAGAGCACGATACAGGCATCCCGTTCGCACTACGACCAGGGCCTGCAGCATTATCGTGCCGGCCGGCTGGCCAATGCCATCGGTGAGTATCGTGAGGCCATCAGGCTGAATCCAAGGTCGGCCGAGGCGCATAACGAGCTGGGCATGGCCCTGTATCAGGTCGGTGACCGTGACGCGGCCATCGAGGAATACCGGCTCGCGCTACAGTTCAAGCCGGAATACGCCGAGGCGCACAACAACCTGGGTGTCGCACTGCTCAGTGCCGGCCAGATCGTGTTTGCGGTCAGCGAGTATCGGCAGGCCGTGGCGTTGCAGCCCGATCTTGCCCAGGCGCAGTACAACCTCTGTCTCGGGCTGGAATTGCTGGGCCAGTTCCAAGAGGCGCTCGGCCATTGTCAGCGGGCCGCGCAGCAGGCGCCGCAACTGGCGGGCCTTGCGGATGCGATCCTGCGGCTGCAGGGCAAATTGGCAGGCCAGTGACGCACGATTCCGAAACGACGAAGGCCCCCCGCACATGGTACGGAGGGCCTTCGTAGAACAGCAGGCACTGCGACTGCGGCTTACATCATGCCGCCCATACCGCCCATGCCGCCCATGCCGCCAGGCGGCATAGCCGGAGCGGACTTTTCTTCTGGCTTCTCCGCTATCATTGCTTCGGTGGTCAGCAGCAGGCCGGCGACCGACGAGGCGTTCTGCAGGGCCGTGCGTACGACCTTGGTCGGGTCGACGATCCCCGCCTTCATCAGGTCCTCAAACTCCTCGGTGGCTGCGTTGAAGCCGAACGCGCCCTTGTTGTTCTTGATCTTGTCGAGCACGATCGAGCCTTCCCATCCGGCATTGTTCGCAATCCACCGGCATGGATCTTCAAGTGCGCGGCGGACGATGTTGACGCCCACCTTCTCTTCGTCAGCAACGCTGAGCTTGTCGAGGGCCGAGAGCGAACGGATGAGGGCTACTCCGCCGCCCGGTACGATCCCTTCCTCGACGGCCGCCCGGGTCGCATGGAGCGCGTCCTCGACACGGGCCTTCTTTTCCTTCATCTCAACTTCGGTGGCCGCGCCCACACGGATGACCGCGACGCCACCGACCAACTTTGCCAGCCGCTCCTGCAGCTTCTCGCGGTCGTAATCCGAGGTCGTCTCCTCGATCTGCGCCCGGATCTGCTTGATGCGGCCTTCGATGTCGCCCTTCTTGCCGGCGCCGTCCACAATGGTGGTGTTGTCTTTGTCGACCACGACCCGTTTCGCGCGGCCGAGATCGTTGAGGGTGACGTTCTCAAGCTTGATGCCCAGTTCTTCGGCAACGACCCGACCGCCACTGAGGATGGCGATATCCTCTAACATGGCCTTGCGGCGGTCACCGAAGCCCGGTGCTTTCACCGCCACACAGTGCAGGGTGCCGCGGATCTTGTTCACCACCAGGGTGGCGAGGGCCTCACCTTCGATATCTTCGGAGATCAGCAGGAACGGCTTGCCGGTGCGTGCGATCGTTTCCAGGACCGGCAGCAGATCCTTCATGTTGCTGATCTTCTTCTCGTGGATCAGCAGATAGGCGTCCTCGAGCACCGCCTCCATCTTCTCCGGGTCGGTGGCGAAATAAGGGGAGATGTAGCCTCGATCAAACTGCATTCCCTCGACGACCTCGAGAGTCGTCTCCAGGCTCTTCGCTTCCTCAACCGTGATCACGCCTTCTTTGCCGACCTTGCTCATGGCCTCGGCGATGATGTCACCGATGGTGGCGTCGTTGTTGGCCGAGATGGTGCCAACCTGGGCGATTTCCTTCTGATCCTTGGTGGGCTTCGAAAGGCTCTTGAGTTCGCCGATGACTGCCTGCACCGCTTTGTCGATGCCGCGCTTCAGGCTCATCGGGTCGTGCCCAGCAGCGACCATCTTGGTGCCTTCGGCATAGATGGAGCGGGCGAGCACGGTGGCCGTTGTGGTGCCATCGCCAGCGACATCAGATGTCTTACTAGCGACTTCTTTGACCATCTGTGCGCCCATGTTTTCGAACTTGTCTTCCAACTCGATTTCCTTGGCGACAGTCACACCATCTTTGGTGATATTTGGCGCACCGAAGGACTTGTCCAGGATTACATTACGACCCTTCGGTCCGAGGGTGACGGTCACGGCGTCGGCAAGGATGTTCACGCCGCGCAGGATGCGGTCACGCGCTTCCTGGCCGAACTTCAAAATTTTTGCTCCCATGGGTTGATTCCTCCTTCGAATGTGCGCTTCAGCCCTCGATCACACCGAGGATGTCCTCCTCGCGCATGATCAAATGCTCCTCACCGTTGAGCTTGATCTCACTGCCCGAATACTTGCCGAACAGGATCCGGTCCCCGACTTTGACCTCCATCGGAACGAGCTTTCCGTCGTCGCTCACCTTCCCCTTGCCCACAGCGATGATCTTTCCTTCCTGGGGCTTTTCCTTGGCGGTGTCGGGGATGATGATGCCGCCCTTGGTCTTTTCCTCTTCGGCGATCCGTTTTACAATGACCCGGTCTTGCAGTGGCCGAATCTTCATTTCTGTTCTCCTTTCGTCAGCCAATTAATTGATTTGTATGTACTATCGCCCTGAAGCGGTTGGGATGCGCGCTTCCGGCTACACGACACTGAACTTCGAATTAACCGCGGGCGTAGCTTAAGGCCGATGTGCCGTTTGTCAAGGACCCGGCTTCAGTTTTCGTGCTTCTTCTTCGTAGTACTGGCGATACAGCACTTCCCACTCCCGGCTGCCAGGCGGTACATTACGGGACAGGGATGCAATTTTGCGTCGCACGATCACATCAACGCGGCTGTCGGCGGCGTGTTCCTGCCCCAGGATGCGCTTGATCTCCATGAGAACGTGACGTTCGTTCTCGATGTCGGCCAAGCCCTCCTGCCGCAGGATCTTGACGATCTGATGCGCGAAATACGATGTCCGAGCCTCGCTGAATCGCATGGTTTCACAGCGGGAAGTCACGCTCCTGTGCCAGCCGTTCTTTGATCCCTTGTATGATCTTTCGATGGTCCATCCCGGCCATCTTGCGGGCGTGGGATTCCGCGAGACGTTCTGCTTCTTCCTCCAAGGTCTGTTCTTCTTGCAGATTACGGGCGATGAGTTCGACGATGCGGGTCCGTGCCAGCGCCGGGTCTCGCTTGAAATGAACGAAGCCTTGTTTCCGCAGGCCATCAACGATGGCGCCCGCTAAACTCTGTAATTCGCCCTCACGTACTCGCATCGGCGCTACTATAGGGTGTCCATGCGATCGCCGCAACGAGGATGCTGGAGCATTTCCCTATGCTCTGCCACCGGTGGCGAGCTTTTTCAGGTCGAGGAGTTCGTCCAGGCATTCGGCCGAGAGCAGGCCCTCATCCATGATGATCTCTCGGATGCCCTTTCCCTCCGCGATCGCTCGCTTGAAGATCCTGGCGGCGGTGTCGTAGCCGAGCAGCGGCGCGACCGCGGTGACTAGGGCGGCCGTGTGCTCGCCGTAGGTGTGACACCGTTGCGCGTGTGCGGCGATGCCGCGGACGCATTTGTCGGCCAAGGCCCGGCTACCGTTGCCCAGGATTTGAAGGCTCTCGAGGAGATTGTGTGCGATCACCGGCATCATGACATTGAGGTCAAGGTTGCCGTTCATGGCACCAATTGAAATCGCGGCATCGTTCCCAATCACCTGTGCCGCCACCATGGTGACGGCTTCTGGAATGACGGGGTTGACCTTGCCGGGCATGATGCTGGACCCCGGCTGGGTGGCCGGCAACAGGATCTCGCTCAGGCCGGTTCGCGGCCCTGAACTCAGCAGCCGGAGATCGTTGGCCATTTTCATCAAACCAACGGCGATGGTCCGCAGGGCCCCGGAGAGTTCGACACAGGCGTCCCGGTTTTGCATGGCTTCGAAGGCGTTTGCCGCCCGCCGAAAGAGATTGCCGGTCAGCGCCCGCAACTCGGTGATTACGCGGGCGGCGAATTCGGGGTGCGCGTTCAGTCCGGTGCCAACGGCCGTCCCACCGATGGGCAGTTCCGATAGATGGGGGCGACAGTTCTCCAGCCGCGCGATGCCGTGGCGGATGACGCTGGCGTAGCCCGAGAATTCCTGGCCCAGGGTGATCGGCACCGCATCCTGCAGATGGGTGCGTGCGGCCTTTACGACATCGCTAAACGCGGTCGCCTTCGCGTGTAGGGCGTCGGCGAGGTCACGCAGCGCCGGTAGGGTCTGGTGTTCCATCGCATCCATCGCGGCCACATGAATGGCGGTAGGGAACACGTCATTGCTGCTCTGGCTCATGTTGACGTGGTCGTTCGGATGGATGAGTTCCTTGTCGCCGCGGGTGCCGCCGAGGAGTTCGATGGCCCGGGCGGCGATGACTTCGTTGGCGTTCATGTTGGTCGACGTGCCGGACCCGGTCTGGAACACGTCGACGACGAATTCGGCATCGAACTGGCCGGCGGCAATCTCCAGTGCAGCGGTTTCGATGGCGGTGCCACGCCGTTCGTCGAGCAGCTTGAGCTGCACATTGACCCGCGCTGCGGCCGCCTTGATGCGGCCCAATGCCTGGATAAAGTGGCGTGAGAACCGCAGCCCCGAAATTGGGAAGTTCGCCACAGCCCGTGCTGTCTGGGCACCGTAGTAAGCCTCGGTTGGGACCGGGATCTCGCCCATGGAATCGGATTCAATTCGGAAAGGGGTCATCGCCTGTTTGCTCCTTCTTGGGCGGCTGCGAAGCTTCCGTGGCCGCCAGCTCGGGCGGGAGCCGCGATCTGCTGGGGTGGAGGCAGGTAGTCGAGTGGATCGTGCGCGATGTTGTCCTGCCGGACCTCGAAGTGCAGGTTGGCGCCCGAGGTCCGCCCACTTTCTCCGACGCTACCGATGACCTCCCCCTGACGTACCCGTTGTTGCTCGCGTGCCTGGTTGCTCCGATTGTGCGCGTAGACAGTCACGAAGCCACCGGAATGGCGGACAATGATGACATTGCCGTAACCGCGGAGCGCGTCGCTGTAGATGACCTCGCCGTCCTGTGCCGCATGCACCGGCGTGCCGGCCGGGGCAGTGATGTCGATGCCGTCGTGAAAGCTCCGGCCGCGCTGGCCGAAGCCAGAGGTGACGGTCCCGCCGAGGACCGGCCATGCCAACTTCGGGTCGCCGGCGGCGCCACGGGCCTTGTCCGATCGGCGTGCGCTGGCCTCGCGTGGCGTTATTACGCTCACCGGCAACTCGCGTCGCGCGTGAGGAATCCGCAGGCGCTGGCCCACCTCCAGGCGCGAGGGGTCGGAGAGCCGGTTGAGGGCGGCGAGTTCCTTGACAGAGACCCCGTAGGCCTTGCCTATCCGGTACAAGGTTTCTCCCGGGCGCACCTGATGGTAGACTTCGCTCGGCCGGGACACACTGCGGCTGCACGCCGCGATTCCGGTCAGCACGACCAGGATCGCTAGTGTGCGTGTTGCTCGCTTGTTACCGCGGTACGCCACTCACCACATCCCCGCACAATCCTCGGTCGACCGCGGTGGCTATTCCTCCCAACCATACGGGCCGATCAGCTTGACGAACCGACACTCGCCAAAGTACTTGACGTCGAGTTCCTTCCCCTGTTTGCGGATACGTGCCAACCCCTGCAGGTCCGCATCGCCCAGTGGCAGCACCAGGGACCCGCCGTCCCTGAGCTGCTCCAGCAACGGTCGCGGGATGCGCCGAACAGCGGCGGTCACCATGATTGCATCGAAGGGTTGCGCCTCCGGCCAGCCGTTCGATCCCTCAGCGCAACGCAGATGGATCCGTGCGCCGTAGCCCAACCGATCCAGACACTCCCGCGCCCGCCGCCACAACTCGGCCACGCGCTCGATGCTGAACACCTCGCTGGCAAGTTCTGCGAGAATGGCCGCCTGGTAACCGCAACCCGTACCGATCTCCAGGACCCGCTCCGGTCCTTTGAGCTCCAGCAACTCGCTCATGAGTGCGACCATGTAGGGTTGTGAGATCGTCTGCTCGGCACCAATTGGGAGGGGGGTGTCATCGTAGGCCTGGACCTGCAGGGCGGCCATTACGAACAGGTGCCGCGGCACCCTGCGCATTGCGGCCAGCACGCGAGCATCACGGATACCGCGCGCCTCGATCTGCTCCTCAACCATGTGCTCACGCGCGCGGTCAAAGTTCATGGCCACCGCAGACGCAGCCCTTGCAGTCGGGTCAAGGAGGTGTAATTGGTCAAGTCCAAGTGCAAGGGCGTGATCGAGATCAGTCCTTGCTGCACGGCGCTGAAGTCAGTGCCCTCGCCGTCGACGAAGTCGAGTTGGTCTCCGCCGATCCAGTAGTACTTTTTCCCCCGCGGATCGATCTTTTCGACGATCGCGTCGCTGTAGCGGCGCTTGCCCTGGCGCGTCAGCGCGTAGCCTCGCAGCTCATCCGGCTGCACGTTGGGTACATTCACGTTCAGCAAGGTGTCAGGCGGGAAGCGGTCGCGT
>Ga0316603_10001173_pt1 | contig 13783 bp, 9 predicted proteins | sample OWC_soil_day10_n_FD_207649 | JGI IMG/M metagenome (GOLD analysis project Ga0316603, IMG submission 207649) | Wetland soil microbial communities from Old Woman Creek delta, Ohio, United States - OWC_soil_day10_noCT | ecosystem: Environmental > Terrestrial > Soil > Wetlands | place: USA: Ohio...
GAGTTGGGGTCCCAGGCGCCAGGTCAGGACAATCACCGTAGCGTAAAGCGCGAACCATGCCAGCAGAAGCCCGAATTGGGCACCCTTCGGCCACGACAAGGCCGCGAGTCCCGAGGTGGCCGAGGCGACCATGGCGCCGTACCAGAGGACGGCCGTGCGGCCGTGTCCGAGTCCGCTGCGCACCATGCGCTGGTAGAGGTGGTCCCGGTGGGCGTGCCAGACGCGCTCACCGCGCAGCCCTCGACGCAGGAGGGTGACGCTGGCGTCGACGACGAAGGGCGAGAAAACGAGCAACGGGAACCAGGCGGGCCATGCTCCTGCGGTCCAACCGATGACCCCTAGGACACCGGCCAGAAACCCCAGCGGCACCGACCCGGCATCGCCCATGAAAAGGCGAGCCGGAGGAAGGTTGTGCGGCAGGAAGCCAACGGCGGCTCCAGCCGCGCTGGCGGACAGCACCGCCAGTCCGAAAACGTCGGCCGAAAATCCGGCCACTGCGTAGGCACCAAAGCCGAACACCGCCATGCCGCCGGCCAAGCCGTCGGCGCCGTCCATGAAGTTGTAGAGATTCATTGCCCACGCGAGCGCGAGTGCGAGCAGCAGCCACCCCCACACGGGTGCGGCGGGCAGCAGCAACACCGAAATCGCGGACGCGGAGATCAGGTGCGCGGTCAGACGCACGCTGACCGGAAGGCCGTAGCGGTCGTCCGCCCAGCCCAGCAGCATCAGCGTGCCGGCCATGCCGGCCACGACGGTCAAGCCGGTTGCAGCGAGGAGCCCGACGACTACGGTGATCCCGATGACAACGAGGCCGCCGACACGGGGAACGGCGCCCTGATGCAACGAACGTGCATTTGCGCGGTCGAGCGCAATGCGCTGCGCCAGGCCAGAGCGAAGCAGCAGTGCGAGTGCAAGCCAGGCGGCGACAGCGCAAACCAGGGCGGCCGCGGCGATATGCGCAGGAGTCATGGGCGTTGCTGCGACCGTTGCATTGCGAACCAGCGCGCTGTGTTTGCGAGGCCCTCGTCCACGGTGAAGGGTGGTTTCCAGGAAAGTCGGGAACGCAAGTGTGCCGGGCTCGCCCGCAATGGTTCAAATAGCCGTGCTATTGCATCTTCGCGGCCCGCGAGTCGCGCCGTCCAGCGCAGCACTCCCAACGGAGCAGTTAGCAGCCGATTCGGCCGACTGAATACCTGCCGCAGTCGAGTCACGAGATCGGCGACCGACACGTCGTTGTCATCAGTGACGAAGAATGTGTCGCCTGCGGCCTCGGGGCGGGTTGCCGTCACCACCAGCGCGTCCGCCAGGTTGCCGACGTAAAGCAGGCTCCGCAGCGCGCGTGCCCCCGCCAGCGGCAGCGGCCACGCCGTATCGCACAGGCCCAGCAGTGCGCGGAAGTTGGCGCCAACGCCCGGCCCGTAGACCAGCGGCGGACGCAGCACGACGCCTTCCAGGGTCGTCGCCGATGTTGTTTCCCACAGAGCGAGTTCCGCGTCGCGCTTCGAGGTCGCATAAGCACCGACCGGCCGCGGTGGATCGGATTCAACGAACGATCGCGAAGAGGTCTCGCCCATCACCTTGATGGAACTCGCGAGCACGACGCGTCGCACACCACAACGCGCGGCCTCGCGCGCCAGTCGCGCTGTTGCATCGACATTGACCCGTCGCATGCGGGCCTCATGGTCGGCGCTCTCCGGTCCGGATTCATGGACAGCGGCCGCCAGATGGACCACTGCATCGCAGCCTTCGATGACGGAAGTCCACTCGGTGTCGGGACCGATGTCTCCGACGGCCCGCGCCCCTGCCTCGCTGCCGCTCCCGAGCCGCCGGACCAGAGGCAGCGCTTCATGCCCGGCCGCGCGCACGGCACCGACGGTGTGGCGACCGACGAAACCGTCGGCGCCGGTTAGGGCGATGCGCATGCGTCGATGAGTTCGCGGTACAGCGAAGTCGTCTGTCCGGTAATGCGCTCCGTCGAGAAGTATTCGCAGACTCGTTCCCGGCCCGCGGCGCCGAGTCGCCGCCGAAGTTCCGCATCACTCGCCAGCCGCATCATCGCTTCCGCGAGGGCTGGTACGTTGCGCGGTGGAACGAGGAGGGCGGTCTCTTCGTGCACCGCGATCTCCCGGCAGCCCGGCACATCGGTCGCGATCAGCGGTAGGCCGCACGCGGCCGCTTCGAGCAGAGACTTCGGCAAGCCTTCGCGATAGGACGGCAGGCACGCCACGTGCGCACCGGCAAGCACTTCCGCTATGTCGCTGCGATGGCCCCACCACTCGACAGGACCTTCGGCGTGCCAACGTCGCAACTCTGTGCGTGAGATGGCGGCCGGGTTCTCCTGGTCGGCCTCGCCGACGAGGATGAACCGCGCCGGCACATTCCGTTGTCGCAGCTGTCGAGCGGCCTCGACGAACTCGCCGACGCCCTTGTCCCACAGCATGCGTGCCACCAGTACGAAAGTCGGTACGGTGTCGGGTTCGGCGCGGGGACGGAACACCTGCGTATCCACGCCTGAACCGCGGATCACCCGCAACTCCTGCGGTCGAACGAGATCCTGCTCGAGCACGAAGCGCTCATCTTCCGGGTTCTGCACGATCAGCCGGACATTGCGCTGCTTCAGCGCCGCGCGATAGGCGACGAGAAGGGCCGGGCGCTGCATGCGCGCCGAAGCGCGGTCGGATGCAAAGGCGTGACCGAGCCCGGCAAGTGCGGCCACGACACCCTTCACACCGGCTCGGCGTGCCGCTATCCCGCCATAAATCACCGGCTTGGCGGCAACGTGGTGGACGACATCGGGTTTCCAGTCGCGGTAGAGCGAACTCAGTTCTCGGATCACCTGCAGTTCAACCCATGGGTGGCGACTCGAGCGCCGCATGTATTGCAGTGGAATTACGCGGATGCCCTCGGACTCGATGCGCTGGCGCCACGAGCTCACGCGGGTGGCGAGCGCGACATCGAGACCCGCGTCCCTTGCCGCCCGTGCCAGGTCGAAGCGGTGCGAGGCGAAATACCAGTCCTCGGTGACGACGAACAACAGCCGTGGCTTATCGGCCATCAACGTGCTCGAGCCACGCCTGGAACATCAGGACGTCCCACAGCGGGTAGTGCCAGTCGCGCTGGCCGGAAAGGTGCTGCTCCCAACTGGCGCGGATCGGCTGCGGATTGAGATAACCCTCGCGCTTCAGTCGTGCGGGATCGAGCAGCGCTTCGGCCCAGTCGCGCAGCGGCCCGCGCAGCCAGCTGTCGATCGGGACGCCGAATCCCATCTTCGGCCGGTCGATCAGCGCCGCGGGCACGTAGCGGTCGAGCACGCTGCGCAGCAACTGTTTGGTGCCGCGCGCGTCCACCTTGGACGCCATCGGCACCTGCCACGCGAACTCGACGACGCGGTGATCCAGCAGCGGTACCCGAGTCTCTAGGCTGACTGCCATCGCCGCGCGGTCGACCTTCACCAGGATGTCGTCCGGCAGGTAGGTGACCAGATCGAGGAACATCATGCGTGCGACAGGATCGTCGATGGGCAGATCACCAGTCTGGCTCAGCAGCGTCGGGTACTCGGCGCCGCCAAGGACGATCTCGCCGGGCGAACGCCAGTGCGACACGAGGTCCCGGTACAGGGAATCGAGATCGGCGTGCGACACGACATCCGCCAGCTTGTGCAGCTTGTCGCCAGGCAGTCCGACGCGGTAGCGGCTCGGCGCGAGCGGCATGAGCGGCTTCATCAGCGCTGACCACGTGCGCGGCGAAATCGCCTTGACCATGCGCGCGAAGGCCGTGCGCACGCCAGTCGGCAGAAGCGACAGCTTCTGCCACAGGTCCTTTCCGAGCAGGTAACGGTTGTAGCCGCCGAGGAGCTCATCCCCACCGTCGCCCGATAGGGATACGGTCACATGCTGGCGCGCGAGTTGCGACACCAGGAAGGTCGGGATCTGCGAGGAGTCGGCGAACGGTTCGTCGTAGATCGACGGCAGCCGGGGAATCACGGCCATCGCCTCGCGTGGCGTGACGTAGAGTTCGGTGTGCTCGGTTCCCAGGTGGCGCGCAACGGCCGCGGCGTGGACCGCCTCGTCGTAGCCTTCCTCGGTGAAGCCGATCGTGAACGTCTTCACCGGGCGTGGGCTCTGCGCCTGCATCAGCGCTACGACGACCGAGCTGTCGATGCCTCCGGACAGGAACGCGCCAAGCGGAACGTCGGCCACCATCTGCCCGGCAACGGCGTCGCGCAGCAGCGAGTCCAGTGCATCGGTCAGTGCCGCATGGCTCCGGTTCGATGGCGTGCGGAATCCTGCTTCCGCCGCCGCCCGCGCCGACCAATAGGGCTCGACCACGGGTTCCTTCGTGCCCCACGCCAGCGTAAGCATCTGTCCCGGCGGCAGCTTCCGTATGCCCTCATGGATCGTGTAGGGCGCGGGCACGTAGTTGTGCCGCATGAAGAGGGCCAGCGCCCCGCGGTCGACGGGTGCGTTCCATTCGGGATGCGCGCGCAGCGCCTTGAGTTCGGAGCCGAAGGCGAAGCTTCCGCCGACACGCCCGTAGTACAGCGGCTTCTCTCCGAGCCGGTCGCGTGCCAGCACCAGCGTGCGTTCGTGCGTATCCCACAGCGCGAACGCGAACATGCCGCGCACGGCCTGCAGTGCGGCACGCACGCCGCGCGCCTCGATCAGCGCCAGCAGCACCTCGGTGTCGGAGTGGCCGCGCCAGGCGGGCGCTGTACCGGCGGTCTCGAGTTCGGCGCGAAGTGTGGAGAAGTTGTAGATCTCGCCGTTGAAGACGATGACGTAACGACCGCTGGCCGACACCATCGGCTGGTGACCGGCGGGCGACAGATCGATGATGGAAAGGCGACGCTGCGCCAGCGCGATTCTGGCGTGTGGATCGGTCCACACACCATTGTCGTCGGGCCCACGATGGCGGATCGCGTCGGCCATACTTAGTGCAACAGGCAACAATCGGGTTTGATTGAAGCGCGCGTCAGCGAGGAAGCCGGCAATTCCGCACATGTCCGATCAACTTCGCCCTACGCCAATGCTGGGCAGGTGAGTTTCGGCACAGCAGTGCCGCTTAAGAAATATCTCTGTGGCAATTGTGTGTCGACCTTTGACGCCATTTCAAGACAATGAACGATGAAGTCGTGCGAGCAGGACTTTCTTGTCGATCGAAGGCTGCGCAGCGAGGGCGATGGTGGCCCGTGGCACCGCCCTCATAGCGCGAGAGTATTCGACGATGTCGCTCCATAAGGCAGGCCCTTGGCGAAAATATTCAAAGTCTTCGGAGAGCGCCGAGTCGCGATGCCCGGCATAGACAGGCAACCCAGCGAGGAGATAATCCCTCACCTTCAGAGTGCAAGCCTCGGTCATGCCTTTGCCAGAAAGCGCGAACGACGACAGGCCAACCCAGCATTGAGCAACTAGTTGGTTGAATGTCGACAAGCCGAGTTGACCGTGAATTCGTACCCTCGGGTCTGTCTTGGCCCTGAGTTGCAGTGCCTCCGGTAGCGTCCCGACGAGGTGCAAGAGCCCATCTTCGTCAGAGTCGGCCATTGAGTCGAGAAGTGCTTCGAGTCCATGCCAGTGAAAGAAGTAGGAGGCGGCGAAGATAACTTCCGGTCGTTCTCCCCTTAGGTCGGCTGGCTCGTCGAGCCGCTTGGGATAGAGAATTCCGTTTGGATAAATCAGAACCCGCCGGTCCGGCCGCGCGCGGACGCGATCCGACTCATGCCGTGCGATTTCTGGTGTAACGCAAATGATTGCTTGTGCACGGTCAACCACGCGGCGGCCGAGTCGGCGCTCAAGTAGCAGTTGCAAACGTGCGTAGGGCAAGCGCGATGCGGCCAGTTCCGCCTCTTCCCGGGTATGGTGCACAGTGACGTAAGGGCCCAAGAAGAAGCTGGCTATGAACAGAAATGGGTCTCCAGGCGAATAGCGCAGGATGATCTTGTGTCCCTGTCGTGCAAGCCGAGCCAGCCGGACGTAGAAGCGCACGCGAAGCAGCGCATACTGCAGCGGAGCGGGCCACCAAGCCAAGATCTGACCGAGATCAGAACCTTGGCTCAGACAAACCTTCCAGCTGAGACCCAAAGCGGCGGCGGCCTCTGCTTCGTCGGCCATCTGACGGACCACGCCCGTGGACGGCTTCATCGATACGGCGGCGTGCACGTACTTCACGGCTCAACCGGTGCCGCGGCCCGTTGGCGGCTCATTGGTTCAAACACGCGGGTATGCCAGCGACAAAAATTGATCCAACGCCACGCTTGCCACGTGAAGCGGACCTGCCCGGCCAATATCCGGTCGAACTCCTGCAGCATGCGCGCCGGTTTCAGGAAATCGATGCCCTCGGCCTCGCCGATCCATTCACGCGCCTGTCCGCCGAGAGAAGAAAGCCAATCAATCTCCGGCGTGGCAAACCCGATCTTGTCGCGGCGGTCGAGTATGGCGTCGGGCACGATGCCGCGCATGGCGGCGCGAAAGATGTGTTTGGTCTCGCCTCCTGCTGAGATTAGGTATTCCTCGGGCAGCGTTAGCAGGAACTCGGCTAGCTGCGGCGTAAGGAACGGCACGCGGCTTTCCACGGAAAAGCGCATCGAGTTGCGATCGGCATGGCGCAGTAATCCAGGCAACCCGCGCCGGGTGGCTGACAATGCGAGCTCGGCTGCGAGCCGGCGCCCACGAGGGCAGGGATCTGGGACCTGGCGCGGAAATGCTAGGTGCACGCCGCGCTCGGTCAACTGCCCGTTGTCCAACCAATCTGGTTGTTCACGCTCGCTCACTAGCTCGCGCAGCTTTGAATACCATGGCCCCCCGACGAATTCGCCCACGCACGCCTTAAGCCCGTACGTGAGCGATCGTCCTGGCCACTTCGCCCACTTGTACAAGAATGAGGCCGCCGGTAGTAACGCCCCGCTATCCAGCAGACTGTGGACGCGCTCGCCAGGATAGCCCTGGTATCCGGCGAGTAGTTCGTCGGCTCCCTGCCCGTCCAAAGTAACCGTGATGCCATTCTCGCGTGCGAGCTTGAACACTCGGTACTGCGCGTAAATGCTTGTACTGCCGAAAGGCTCACCCTGCGCCAGGATCATATCGTCCAGGTCGCGCGCAAGCTCGTGCGGCTCCACTTCAATGCTATGCGCGATGGCTCCAACGTGCCGGTTCACTAGATTGGCCCATTTCTCCTCGGAAACAGGCGAGCCCTTGGCAATGAAACTGAAGGTATGGATCGGCGCATCCGGTTCCACTTGACGCATTGCACCGACAACGGCCGAAGAGTCGATGCCGCCCGACAGCGCCGCGCCCAACGGCACATCGCTGCGCAGGTGCTGTCGGACGTTTTCCAGAAAGAGATGACGAAGCCGCTCTGCGACATCGACGAATGACAAACGGTTCGACTCCTGCACGGGTGGCGTCCACCAGCGCACGGGTGCATCTAGCTGGCCGCTGTGCATGTGCAGCACCTGAAGCGTGCCGGGCGCCAACTGGCTGATGCCTTCGACAAAAGTGCTCTCGCAGGAATCGTAGTCGCCATAGACGAGGTAGTCGTAGGTCCGCTGCAGGTTGAGTTCAGCGCCTTCTCCTCGTAGCGCCGACGTTGCTGGCAGCTCCGAGGCGAAGCAGAAGCCCCAGGAAGGCCGCGAGATGAACACCGGTTTGATACCGAATGCGTCGCGCACACATGTAAGCGTGCCGCTCGCACGATCGATGATCACGAAAGCGAACATACCGACTAGACGCGTCAGGCAGCTGGCGCTCCAGTGGGCCCATGCGGTTAGCAACACCTCGGTGTCAGATTGGCTGAGGAACTCGTGTCCGGCTGCCGAAAGCTCTGCGCGCAACTCGCGGTAGTTGTAGATCTCGCCATTGAAGACGAGCGCAAAGCGGCCATCGCGTGAACGCATAGGCTGATGGCCGCCCGACGAGAGATCGATAATGGAAAGACGCGTATGGCCTAGACCGATTTCGCCCCACGGTCCACACTGACGCTCAATACCGCGGTCATTGGGCCCGCGATGCGCCAAGCGCGCGAGTGCCCCGTCCAAGTCGGGACGTACATTGCCGCCGGGGGACGCAGCCCAGTAGCCTGCTATGCCGCACATTTTTCGAAAGGGTTATGGCGCTTCAGCGCGCGCAAGTACGTGCCATCGAGCGCCATGGGGGATGGGAGTCGCATAGCGCTCTTATCTCGTCCAGTACTTCTTGCTAAGAAATGGGGGTGCTCGTACAGCATCGCGCCTAGCGCAGGGGACACAGCATCTGCGCGGCATCACTATTGCGCCAGCTGGCGTTCAACCATTCGGAGCAGAACTTGGCTGCCAGGCTTGTCGTTTAGCGACTCGGCGGCGATATCTGCGGCCAGTTTGTAACGAACAAGATCGGCCTCAGACATCCGGCTAAGTGCCGCTCCAAGGTCAGCCGGATTGAACGACTTGGCTACCACTCCGATACCGTACTTCTTGGTGATATTTGCCATCTCTCGTGACGGGCCGATTGCCACTGCTAGACGCGCTTGAATGAACTCGAAGAACTTATTGGGCAGTGCGTGCGCGTAATTGAAATTGACAGGTGGAAGCAGAAATATTCCCATGTCGTAGTCATTGAGCGCCTGGCAAATTTCGGTCATGGGAACAGGCTGCAAGAATCGGATGCGGGAGTCCGAGGCGGCCCGGGCACGCAGTTCTTTCAGGTAACCCGGATCGTTCTCCATCAGCATGAAATCGAGCGTAAAGCGGTCGTCAAGGTACATCATCACGTCGATCATTCCTTCGAGCCGGCGGGAGCGGATGGTCGCGCCGTGGTGAACCATCCGGATGCGCCCGTGTGCTGTCCTTGATGGTCGAAGCTTCTGGTGAGGGGGAGCGTTATGAACCACCTCAGAAGCGACACCGTACTCTCGCGCATACTCGTCCGCGATGCCTTGGCAGACCGTGACCATGCCCCCCAGCCTTGGCAGATACCGTTGGCACAATTCATGGTGATAACGCCCGAATAGCAGACGCCACGCCCATTTGTCGTCAAATTCGCGCGGCGAGTATTCATGAGCGTCCAACAGCACTGTGCCCTCCTGTGCCAGACGAATAGCGAGTGGCAATGCGGCAATGTCGTTAGAGATCACGAGATCAAACTCCCGGCCCCGCAGCATTGCGAACGCCGATTGGACCTCGACTCGATTCCAGTAATAGCTTTCGGATAGCCCCAACAACAACTTGAGTGCCCACCACATCTTGGTCGGCAATCGCGTCGACTCATGGTGGATGCTGCAAAACTCGACATCCGCATCCGGTTTTGGCCCGAAACCGGCCACAGTGACTTCGAAGCGGGATTCGAGCAAGCGCACCTGGCGCATGACCCGTGGATCGCTGGAAATGTTGGAGAAGGAGATGATCAGAATTTTCTTCGCATCGGCAGCGATTTTCAGCTGTTGTTCGCAGCTGTGCGCGATTCGAGACATGGTGTCAGTTCGCGGTCGCAAGGGCGTGACGCCAGTCCCGCGGCCGGATTAGCCCAAGCGCGCCGAGTGCCCAGGTGAAGAGCAACAGCTCACCGGCCTTCACTAGCCCGCGCAACGCACCTGGGGGTATTCCTGAATCGATCTGCGGCGAGGTCAGGCTGAGCACCACGAACAGCGCTGCCGCGGCCGCCAGCGGTCCCGTACGCAGCGGCAACGGATAGAGCCTCTGGCTGACTGTCATCCACGCGCCAAAGAACACCGCTCCAGCGACCAGCGTGGCCAGTGTCGCGCCCCACACGCCCCAGCGGGGGATCAGCAGCGCGTTCAAGCAGACACCGGCGAATGCACTGACAAGGGTGATGGCCAGTTGCCAGTGTGTCTTCCTCGCGATCGCGATGCCCGGCGCGAAGATATACAGTTGCGCCAGAACCGCTGCTACGGCTAACCAGCCGATCAGCGGCGCCGCTTTGGCGTAGTCCGGCGTTGCAAGCAGAAGCACGAGTTCCGCCCCGAACAGACCGAGTGCGAGACAGGCTAACAGCGCCACGGCGCTAAAGCCTTCGAGCAGCCGCGCCAGGCGCGCCGGCGTCTCGGCCTCATGGTGATGCGCGTAAACGAGGGGCGTGAGTGCCCCCTGAACGCCTATCAGCACCAGAGTCGCCACGCCGGCCAGTCGGCTGGCGATTCCGAACATGCCCACGTCATGCAACGTTGCCAGCGCATTGAGCATCAGTCGATTGACGTAGAAGCTGGCGAACAGCGCGATACCGGCTGGCACAAGCGGCAGTGAGAACCGAAGCATCGCTGCCAGTTCGTCACGCACGATTCCCCATGCGAGGCTGCGCCACAGCCATCCGAGGCTGAGCGCCGAGGCTCCCGCCGCCGCGACAGCTTGGGCCCAGAGCACGCCCTCCAGTCCGGCGCCAAGGCCCCAGGCGAAGACTGCGACGAACACCAGATTCGCCAGCGCGTAGCCGACACTGACGGCGGCATAGGCTCGCGGCCGCAGTTCCCATCGGAACTGGTTCTGTAGCAGGTAAAAGGCGCCGTTCAGCGCGATCGCGCAGCCGCCGGCACGCACGGCCGGCGCGTAGCCGGCATCACCGAGCAGGGCCAGCGCAATCGGTACTGCGAAAAGGGCGCACGCCCCGGCGAAGGCCGTGTGACTGGCGAGAGTAAAGGTCCAAGCCGTGCCCGCCAGACGGCGACGCGGTGCTCCCTCGGCGCGATCATTCCAAAATCGCGCTAACGCCTGCGAGGTCTCAAGCGGCACCAGCAGATTGACGAGTACGCCAAGAGTCACGATCAGATCCATCGCGCCGTACTCGGATGGCGACAAAACGCGGGTTACCAGTGGCAGCAGCAGCAGTGCGACGCCGCGCGACAGAAGGGTGCCTGCCGCGTAGACGACCCCATCGCGCCACAGTGCCCGGATCATGGGTGAGCCACGGCGCCTCGCGCAAAGTCGACGAACGCTTGACGCAGCCCGGGCTTGTCATCGAGTTGCAGCGCCGAGGCGCCGCAGCGGGCGACCAGTGAGCGCACGTGCTCACGCGCCACAGCCTCGCTCAGCCCACCGCCGTGGAGGTAGTCGACTTGCGCCGGGTCACACCACCACTCGTCAGGCACTTCTCCGTGTAGCACGCGAGAAAGGCGTTGCGCCACCGCAGTATGCGACCAGTGTCGAGCGACGAAGGCGCGCGTCGCGGCACCTAGCGATTCGCGCGCGGCTTGGTCACGAACCAAGCGTTCGAGCGCGGCCTCGAAGTCCTCGGGTGGCACGAAACAGGTCGGAGGTGCAGGCAAACCGGCGAGGTCGCGCGCGATGGCCGTGGCGCGGTAACCGCCCACCAGCACAGCGCGGCCCAGGCTCGCGCCTTCGGTCGCGAAACCGGCCATTGGAGTGTCGCTGTATAACTGGTCGACCACAAGATCACAGTCGCGCATCGCCTGCAAGACTTCGGCATTTGGCCGGCCCTCGATGGTGACCAACTCGACTGTCAGCCCACGCGCGTTCAGCCGTTCGACCATGCTGCGGATCGATTCGGTGCCCTTGAGGACCGGGTGCGATGGGCAGTGGAGCAGCCGAAGCGTCGTCCGCGGCGACGCTGGCGCTTCCGATGGCACGTCGCGCGGAATGCCGATTGCGAACCAGTTGACGAACTGCCGACGATGGAAGTGCGCTGTGGCCGGCGCGTTGATGCAGACGTTCGCGCCGCGTTCCAGCCGAGCAACTTTGCGCTGCTGACGGCGGGCCGCACGGGCCGCAGCCAGGGCGTCGAAGGGGCGGTCCGCTGGGAACAGGCCGCCGTCGATATATGCCGGCCGTGCGTCCGAACCGACGAATGTCACGACCACGCGCTTGCCAGCAGCGCGCAGCAGCGCCAGTTCGGCGCGCGTATTGGTGATCGTCTCGCCGTAAAGGAACACGAAGGCGTCGTAACGCCGCATTGCCCAGGCCAGCACCCACCAGCGAACGAGCTGCTCCAACGCGAGAGCTAGGCTCCTCGTCAGGTAACGCCGGCGCGGCAGTGCGACGCGCCAGCTTCTCAGACGCGCCCAGGCGCGCGTCGCCAGCCCCCGAGGCGCATCTTCGCTATAGGCGAACGGGTGGCGGGAAGCGCATACCAGATCGGCGGGCAGGCCAATGGCACGGAGGCCCTTCGCCCACCCCGCACCAAGTCCCGCTATCTCCATCGGCCCAATGAAGATCCTCATGAGGCGTTCGCAGCGGAACGATCGGATGCGTGTGCGAAGCGCGCCGAGTAGCACGCTTCCTCAGCATGGAAGAAAACAGCGGCCATGAGGTTGGCGGCACCGAGCGCACGCACCTCATGTTCGCTGAACCGCCGCGCGTTGCTGGGGCTGTACCAGTCGAAGTTGATGACGGTCGAAGTCTCGGGCCCGAGTTCCTCGTTCCAGAAGCACTTGAGGAAATTCCAGTAGAGGAAGCGCTGTATATCGTAGGAGCCCCCCTTGATGCCCAGCAGCGGGATGTCCGGCGACTCGATGCGGACATTCAGCGTGGTCAGCCGCCTGCCGAGTTCCGCTAGCTGCTCGGCCATTTGCCAGAGCTGCTCTCGCGGCACATCCTTGCAAAAGGTACGAAAGTGCTCGTCGAGCAGCTCGCGCGGCAGCGCCTTTTTGGCGTAGAAGTAGCAGGCCAGCTGACCGCCGGCCGGCTGCGTGATGCGGGCCAGCTCAGCGAAGGTCTTTTCGGGATCCTGCGTGTGCATGATCACCTGGTCGCAGCTCACGTAGTCCACGCTGCCTGTGCGCAGGCCGCTGACGGCGATGTCGCCCTGCACGAAGAACAGATTGGGAATGCCCGCATAGGTATTCGCCGCCTGCTTGGCGGCATCCGAGAAGTCCATGCCGACGACGAGCGCGTGCGGCGCGAGCCGTGCAAACCAGGCCGTCTTGTAGCCGAGGCCGCAGCCAGCATCGAAGATCACCCGGCAGGGCCGCAGGGCCTCGCGTAGCGCCTCCTCCGAGGCGAATCCGTACAGGTACAAGTACGAGTCGCGCTGGAACTGCTGCATGCGGGCCTGCTCGTTGCTGAGCGAATACTTCGCCCATTTCTCGGAGAAGGCGTTGTTGGTCTGCTGCTGGTTCGAATCGGCTGACGCATTGCTGCGCACCGCGAAGTTGCCGGTGACCGCCAGCGGCGACTCGAATGCGCGGCACAGTTCGTCGATGAAGCCGGCGCTCATCGCGATGCGACCACGGCAAGTTGGCCCGCAAGGTCCCCGACCTCGGTGGACAGGGCGCAGCAGGCTTCGACATACTCGCGCGGCATCGCGGCTAACTGGCGGTTGGAAAGCGACTTGAAGGTCACGCCCGAGAACTCCCGCACCTGGAGTGTCGCTTCTTGGAAGTGGCTGCGCAGCAAGGCCGGCGTGTAGACGCGCACGTGGCCGAGCATGCGGTCGCCGTCGTTCAGGTCAGTGAGTTCGCGCAGCAACCCCATCCTGCGACCGATGATGCGATGTACCGAGTGCGCGTTGGGGACCACGACCAGCAGACGGCCCTGCGGCGTCAGCCACTGTCCGAACAGTCGCAGCAGTCCGATCGCGTCGTCGATGTGCTCCAGCAGATGCGATGCGACGATGGTGTCGAACGCGTGTGGCGGCCGATAGCCGAAGACGTCGACCGCCGAGTACTCGATCTGTGGATATTTGGCACGGTGGTGCTCGACGAGTTCGCTCGAGATGTCCAGACCGATGACCTTGCTGCCGGTCTCGCGGCAGAGGCGCTCGTCCCAGGTGCCATAGCCGAGTCCGACATTGAGGATGCGTCCGTGCACCAGGTGCGGATACAGCCAGTCGCGCGCGGCCGCGATGAA
>Ga0316603_10001175_pt1 | contig 13774 bp, 13 predicted proteins | sample OWC_soil_day10_n_FD_207649 | JGI IMG/M metagenome (GOLD analysis project Ga0316603, IMG submission 207649) | Wetland soil microbial communities from Old Woman Creek delta, Ohio, United States - OWC_soil_day10_noCT | ecosystem: Environmental > Terrestrial > Soil > Wetlands | place: USA: Ohio...
GCAGGCGCGCTGCCTCGGCGCCGATGCCTGAACCGGCGCCGGTGATGAGGGCGACCTTGCCCTTCAGCGTTTCAATCGTGGGCATTGCACTCGTCCTTCTCGACGCAAACTGAACAGGCAGGACTCGGCCGTTTGCGGATTCGCGCCCTCGGACCTACACCTTATCCGAGGACAGTCTAGTGTTCTGTCCCATTATTACGTGGCATAAATAATGCATACGACTGCGGTATTGTGGGAACGGAGATACCGCGATGACGAGAGGCAGGCCAAAGGCGGAATTGATGCTGACCGACGACGAGCGCGCGCAGCTTGCTTCGTTCGCGCGCAGTCGATCGCTGCCGGCATCGGTGAGTTCTCGAGCCCATATCGTCCTGAGCAGCGCCGAGGGCGAAGCCAACAGCTCGATCGCCGCACGGCTGAAGCTGACCAACGCCACGGTGGGCAAGTGGCGCACTCGGTTCATCGAGCGTCGGGTGGGCGGCCTGTACGACGACATGCGCCCTGGCCCGCCTCGCAGCATCGACGACGAACGCGTGGCGAGCCTGATCAAGACGACGCTGCACACCAAGCCAAGCGATGGCTCGACGCATTGGAGCGTGCGCTCGGCGGCTGCCGAGATCGGTATCTCCAAGAGCAGCGTTCAGCGCTACTTCCAACTGTTCGGCCTGCAGCCCCATCGCACCGAGGGCTTCAAGCTGTCCACCGACCCGTTCTTCATCGAGAAGTTGCGCGACGTCGTTGGCCTGTACCTGAGCCCGCCGGACAAGGCGTTGGTGATCTGCGTCGACGAGAAGAGCCAGTGCCAAGCCCTGGAGCGCACCCAGCCGATGCTGCCGATGGGCTTTGGGTATGCCGAGGGCGTGACCCACGACTACAAGCGCCATGGCACCACGACGTTGTTCGCCGCACTCAACGTGATTAACGGTGCCGTGCTGGCGAGTTGCAAGCCGCGCCACCGGCATCAAGAGTTTCTCTCGTTCCTGCGCGAGATCGACAAGTCCGTGCCGGGCGAACTCGACATTCACTGCATCGTCGACAACTACGCGACCCACAGCCATCCTAAGGTCAAGGCGTGGTTGGCGACCCGGCCTCGCTGGAACATGCATTTCATCCCGACCTACAGCTCCTGGCTCAATCAGGTCGAGCGCTTCTTCGCGCTCATCACCGACAAGGCCATCCGCCGCGGCTCGTTTACCAGCGTCAAACAACTGGTGCAGCGTATCGATCACTTCGTGAGCTCGCACAACCGCAATTGCAAGCCCTTCCGCTGGACCGCGACAGCCGATTCCGTCTTGGATAAATTGCACCGACTTTGCTCACGTATTAGCGGGACAGGACACTAGGTTGGGAACGAATTGACTTGGCCTGACATGACATGCTCGTGACCGGCCTTGCCCTGCGCTCGTTGATGCGGCTCAGTTGATCTTCACGCCCACCTCGAGGATGCGGCCGTCGAAGCGGAACGGCCGCCGCTCCATGTAGTCCAGCGACACGGTCGAGCCGAGGTCGACCCCGACGTCGAAGGTCTCGCTGGCCGAGAAGGCCGCCGGCACGGTGCGCTGCACCGTCGTGCGCGCGACCTCCTGGCCGTCGACCTTCAGCACCACCTCGGCGGGTGACAGCGGCTTGGCACTGGCCAGGGTGGTGGTGACGTCGATGCGGTGCTTGCCCGCAGGGATCTTCTCGGCCGAGCGTGCGACATAGCGCTCGATGATCATCATGTTGTATTCGTAGACCAGCCGGCCCTTGTCCATGTACAGCGCCAGCCCGCCGCCCGAGCCGCCCAGCGCGTAGAGCACGCCGGAGGCGTCGGCGCCCAGTTCGGCGTCGATGGTGACCGTGCTGTTCTCGCGCCCCAGCCCGGGGGCGGTGAACTCCGGCATGCGAACCGTCGTCGCATCGAAGGTCCAGCTCGTGTACGGCGACTTGATGCGGTCCTCGGGGTGCAGGCGCAGCCAGATGCCGGCTCCCAGCGGATACACCTGGTTGGCGCGTGCCTGCTGGTCGAAGCTCTTCTGCAGCTGCGCCAGACGCTTCGGGTCGCGGGCTGCCAAGTCGTCGGCCTCGGAGAAATCGTTGCGGATGTCGTACAGCTCCCATTGATCCTTGGCCGAGTCCCACTCGGCCAGCCCCGGCGCGCCGGGCAGCCATGGCACCAGCGGGCCGAAGGTGGCCGCGACCCAGCCGTCCTGGTAGATCGCGCGGCTGCCGTTGTTGTCGAAGTACTGCACCTTCTTGCGCGTCGGTGCCTTTGCATCCTTGAAGGTGTAGGCCAGGCTGGTGCCGTCGATGGGGTCCTGCTTGAAGCCGTCGACCACCTTCGGCGGCGTGATGCCGATGACTTCGTACAGCGTCGGCACGATGTCGTTGACGTGCGAGAACTGCGCGCGCGGCGTGCGGTCGGGCTTGATGCCTTTCGGCCAGGAGATGACCATCGGGTTGCGCGTGCCGCCGAAGTGCGAGGCCACCAGCTTGGTGTGGCGGAACGGCGTGTTGCCCGCCCAGGCCCAGCCGGCGTGGTACATGCTGTCGGTCTTGGGGCTGCCCAACGCGTCCAGCCCGCCGATCTTGTCGAGCGCGGCCATCTGCTGCTCCACCGTGTTGGGGATGCCGTTCTGCGCCAGCAGCTCGCTGATGGTGCCGTTCTGGCCCTCGGCGCTGGCGCCGTTGTCGCCGAAGATGTAAATCACGATGGTGTTGTCGCGGATGCCCTGGCGTTCCAGTTCGTCGATCAGCCGCCCGGCCTGCACGTCCACATGTTCGACGAAGCCGGCAAAGGTCTCCATCAGCCGCAGCTGGAAGGGCCGCTGCGACTCGGGGATGCTGCTCCATGCCGCCATCGACTCGGCGCGCGGCGTGAGTTGCGTGTTCGGCGGGATCCAGCCCAACTGCTTCTGGCGTGCGAACACACGCTCGCGGTAAGCATCCCAGCCGGTGTCGAACTGGCCCTTGTACTTCTCGGCCCAGGCGCGCGGCACCTGGTGCGGGCCATGCCCGGCGCCAGGCGCCCAGTACAGGAAGAAGGGCTTGTCCGGCGCGAAGGCGCGGTGGCGGCGCAGCCAGTCCACGCCGCGTTGCGCCAGGTCTTCGCTCAGGTGGTACTTCGGGTCGTGCGGCGGCTCGATGACGTTGGTGTTCTCGACCAGGCGCGGTTCCCACTGCGAGGTCTCGCCGGCCAGGAAGCCGTAGAAGTAGTCGAAGCCATGGCCGGTGGGCCAGCGGTCGAAGGGGCCCATCGTGGTGGTCTGGTCGGCCGGCGTGTTGTGCCACTTGCCGATGGCCGCGGTCTTGTAGCCGTACTCGCGCAGCACCTCGGCGATGGTGGCCGAGCTCTTGGGGATCACGCCGGTGTAGCCGTCCCAGTCCACCGCGCGCTCGGCGATGGTGCCGTTGCCCACGCGCTGGTGGTTGCGCCCGGTGAGCAGCGCGGCACGCGTGGGCGAGCAGATCGCCGTGGTGTGGAAGGTGTTGTAGGCGATGCCCTGGTCGGCCAGCTTGCTGAGCGTGGGCGTGCGGATCTCGCCGCCAAAGGTGGCCGCCTGGCCGAAGCCGACGTCGTCGAGCAGGATGATCAGCACGTTCGGCGCGCCCGGCTTCAGGTGCTGCGGCTCGGCGCGGCGCTTGTGCACCGAGTCCTGCAGCCGCGGCTTGGCGATGCTGGCCGAGGGCACCGCCGGGAACGGCAGCACCGAGCCGTCGGCCGGCGCGGCGGCCTTGTCGGCCGCATGGCCGGACAGGCCCGCGCCGGCGCTCGCGCACAGGAACAGGGCCGCGGTCAGTTGCCGAAGACGCATCATCGTGTCCTTACTAATATCACGGACGGAAGCGTCCGCCTTGTTCGACTTGAGATCAGGCAGATACGGCGATTCGCGCATGCCTCGACAGCATTCGCGAGAACACATACGGCATCACCGGGCCGCAGCGCCGATGGCTACCCAGAGAGGGCGTATCGCGTCGCCGATACGCAAGTTCGTCGGGTGCCCTTCCGACAAGGCGCCGCCGCCGCGCGACGAGTGTTCTACACAGCTCGCCGCGCGCAGCGATCAGCCCAGAATCAGTCCCACTTCTCTTGCCGGCATTCCTTGCGCAGCTTGTCGTTGTCCAGCTTGCCGCAGTCGACCTTCTTGCCGTTGTTGCTACCGTACTTTCGTTGACGGCATTCATGGCGCAACTTGTCATTGTTGAGGTTGCTGCAGTTCACCTCATCTCCCTTGTTCTTGTCATTGTCCTTCGCGATGGCCATCGTGCTGGCCAGACTCAGGATCACGATCGGAAGCAGTCTCATCAAACGCATGATTTGGATCTCCTTGAAGTGGGTCGTTTCAGGCCATGGCAATGGTCTGTTCGCCATGCCGGTCCGTAGTCAACACGCTGCGAATCCCGCAGCACGAAGCAACTCTGGCGCACTGCATTGTCCAGGCTCTCCTGGACCGAATCCAATGCATTGCACGTCCCTCATCGATACGCCTTTTGTATGCGGATAGGCAATCCGGGTTGCCGGCCGAGGCTCTGACTGCGGTCTCTGGGTCGACGTTGCTGAGTTCAGCTGAAATACACGCGCAGTCGGTTGATCTCAAAGTCGTCGAGGTCGGTCGTGCCGTTGCAGGTTCCTGCGATGACGCGCAGTTCCGCGCGCTGCGATCCACAGACTCGCTTGCGCTTCACGCCGCTGCCAGCCTCCGCGGCGCTTGCCTTCGGTCCCTTCGTACGCTTGCGCAAGGCGGCCGGGTCGCCGCCACCTCGGCGTGCCGCCGTGGCCATGTTCAAGCCTCCCCGTCGGCAATGGCGCGGTACGCCAGGGCACCGAGCGCAGCGCCAACGATCGGTGCCACCCAGAACAGCCACAGCTGCTGGATCGCCCAGCCACCCACGAACAGCGCCGCGCCGGTGCTGCGCGCCGGGTTCACCGAGGTGTTGGTCACCGGAATGCTGATCAGGTGGATCAGCGTCAGGCACATTCCGATGGCAATGGGCGCCAGACCGACCGGGGCGCGCTTGTCGGTGGCGCCGAGGATGACGATCAGGAAGAACATGGTCATCACCACCTCGCACACCAGCGCAGCCAGCAGCGTGTAGCCGCCCGGCGAATGCGCGCCGTAGCCGTTGGAGGCAAAACCCTTGGACACATCGAAGCCTGCGGCGCCGCTGGCGATGACGTAGAGCACCGCGCCCGCGAGGATGCCGCCGAGCACCTGTGCCAGGATGTAGGGGAACAGTTGCCCGCCGGAAAAGCGCCCGCCGACCCACAGGCCGATCGATACCGCCGGGTTGAGGTGGCAGCCCGAGACGTGACCAATGGCGAAGGCCATGGTCAACACCGTCAGGCCGAAGGCCAGAGACACACCGAGCAGGCCGATGCCCACGTCGGGGAAGGCGGCGGCCAACACGGCGCTGCCGCAGCCGCCGAGCACGAGCCAAAAGGTTCCGAGAAATTCCGCTGTGTACGGTTTCATTCGCTATTCCTGTGAAAGTTGGCCGGGCGCAGCGCAATGCCGCGGCGGCAACGCCGACGGCACCGCCATCCGGTGAACCGCCCTAGTTCTTGACGGCGTCCTTGGCCTTCTCGGCGGGCCCGTCGTTCTTGTTCTTCTTCTTCTCGAGCGGCCCCTTGTCCTCGACGCCGGCGGCCTTCTTGCCCGAATCCTTGGCCGCCTCGCCGGCCGAGCAGCGCCCGCCGACACCGACGGTGGCCTTGGCGGCCGCGCCCTTGGCGGCCTTCTCGGCCGTGCAGTCGGGGTCGACGATGCCGGCCACGGCGGCGCTGCAGAGCAACGCCGCGGCTGCGGCCAGGCTTAGCGAGGGGATGAGTTTCATGGTGCATTTCCTTGCAGGGGGGTGGGTTGAACGGACAGACGGCTCGACACGCGGCGCCGCCAGCGCAGGTAGGGCAGCGTCACCACCGCCGAGGCGACGATGTAGACGGCCACGATGGCCGCGGTGCGCGGCCCGGGCAGCGATGCGGCCACGAGCACGGCGATGCCGAGGTGGCGCGACGCGCAGGCCACGGCCAGTGCAGTGCGATCGTCGGCGCTCGGACCGCCGAGGCCATGACCGGCGGCCAGCGCCAGCGCCACTAGCGCCATCAGCGCAAGTACGCCGCTGAAGCGCGCGACCAGCAGCACCTCCCAGTGCAGCGCCAGCAGCAGCAGCGCGCAAACGGTGAGCACGATGCCGGCGCCAGCGATCAGCTTCGAAGCCCAGTGCGCGGCGAAGGCCGGCGCCAGACGGCGCAGCAGCATGCCCACGGCCAGTGGCAGCAGAAAGGACTTGGCCAGCACCCAGGTGACGTCGGTCGAGTCCAGTTCCAGCGGGGCACGGAAGTGAGGGCCGAGCAGTGTCAACCAGGTCGGCACGACGACGATGGCCAGCAGCGAGGACAGCAGCACCAGGCTGAAGGTATAGGCGCCGTCTCCGATGCGCAGCAGCTTGCGCGGCAACAGCGGCGCACCGGCCGAAGCGGCCAGCACCAGCAGGCCGAGTTCCACGCCCGGCGCCAGGTCCAGAATGCCGACCAGCATCAGCGCCGCCAGTGGCACGACCACGTACATTGCCAGCAGCGAGCGCAACATCAGCCCCGGCCGGCGCGGCAGGAACAGCGCGTCGTCCGCGGTCGAGTCCAGCCCGATGGCGAAGATGATCACGCCGACGGCGGCCTTGAGCAGCAGGAGCAGGGTTACGGTCATGGGCTTCGCCTACTTCTTCAGGTACATGATCTGCGTCCGGCCGATCGTGCCGTTGAAGGCGAAGGGGGCCTGGTCGTAGTAGTCCAGCGAGACCGGTGAATCCAGGTCGGTGCCGATGTCGAAGGTGGCGTTCGACGTGAAGTGCAGCGACATCGCCGCCGGCACACGGCCCTGGCCGACGACCTGGCCGTTGACCTTCAGCGTCACGTCCATCGGCCCGCCGATTTTGTCGACCAGCTTCGATTCGACCTCCACCTTCGCCTTGCCGGGGGCCAGCCGCTCCTTCGAGCGGATCTTCGTGCGCTGCACCTCGAACAGGTTGAACTCGTAGTTCAGGAAGCCGTCCTTGACGTAGGTGGTGATGCCGCCGGAGAAGCCGGCCAGCGCGTACAGCACGCCGTTGGCGTTGGCCGGCACATCGACGTCCATGCTGACCAGGCTGCTGTTCTTGCCCAGCTTGGGTGCCGCGGACTCCGGCATGCGCGTGATGGGGAAGTCGAAGGTCCACTCGGTCAGCGGCGAGGCCGGGGCGTCTTCTGGATGGAACATCGCGGTCGACCACAAACCACCGCCGATGGGCAGGTTCTTGTTCTTCTTCGACTCCTCGATGAACAACGCCTTCATCTGCTCGAGCTTCTTCGGGTTCGCTGCGGCGAGATCCTTGGCCTGGCTCCAGTCCTGGTCGATGTGGTACAGCTCCCACTTGTCGGTCAGCGGCGACCATTCCTTGATGCCCTTGGGGATGCCGCCGACCCAGGGTTCGCGCGGGCCGGGCGCGCTGGCGAACCAGCCCTCGTGGTAGATGCCGCGGCTGGCCATGATGTCGAAGAACTGCGTCTTGCGCGTGCCCGGTGCTTTGGCATCACCCAAGCTGTAGACCATGCTCACGCCGGCGATCGGGTCCTGCTTGAAGCCGTTCACGACACGCGGCGCGGTGATCTTCGTCAGCTCGTAGATCGTCGGCACGATGTCGATGACGTGGTGGAACTGCGGCCGCGCCGTCGCATCGGCCTTGATGCGCTTCGGCCAGGACACGGCCATCGGCTGGCGGATGCCGCCGAAATAGGCGCCCATCAGCTTGGTGCCCTGGTACGGCGTGCTGCCGGCCCAGGCCCAGCCAGCGTGGTACATGTTGTCGGTCTTGGGGCCACCCAGCGCATCCAGGCCGCCGAACTCGTTCAAGGCCTCGATGTGCTGAGAGATCTTCGTCGGGATGCCGTTCTGGGCCAGTTGCTCGCTGATGGTGCCGTACAGGCCTTCGGACGAGGAGCCGTTGTCACCCCAGATGTAGAAGATCAGCGTGTTGTCGAGCCGGCCCTGGCGCTCGATCTCGTCGATGACCTTGCCGGCATTGGCGTCCGCATGTTCGGTGAAGCCGGCGAAGACTTCCATCAGCCGGCGCTGGAACGGCCTCTCGGCCTCGGGGATGGAATCCCACGACGCCATCGACGCCGGGCGCGGCGTCAGTTGTGCGTTCTGCGGGATCCAGCCCTTGGCCTTGGCGCGCGCGAAGGTGCGCTCACGGTAATGGTCCCAGCCGTCATCGAACTTGCCCTTGTACTTGTCGGCCCATTCCTTCATCACCTGGTGCGGGCCGTGCGATGCGCCCGGCGCCCAGTACATGAAGAAGGGCTTGTCCGGTGCGTAGGCCTTCTGCTCGCGCAGCCAGGCGATGGCGTCCTCGGCGATGTCCTCGCTCAGGTGGTAGCCCTTCTTGGGGTGTTGGATCACCGCGCTGGTATTGCGCGTCAGCGTCGGTTCGTATTGCGAGGCCTCGCCGGCCAGGAAGCCGTAGAAGTACTCGAAGCCATAGCCGGTGGGCCAGTATTCGAAGGGCCCCTTGCTGGTGATCTGCTCTTCGGGCGTGTTGTGCCACTTGCCCCAGGCGCCGGTGTTGTAGCCGTAGTTCTTCAGCACTTCCGCGACCGTCGCCGAGGTCTTGGGGATGGTGCCGCTGAAGCCGTCGAAGTCGTTGGCGATGGCCGAGATCTGGCCGTTGCCGACGAAGGTGTGGTTGCGTCCGGTGAGCAGCGAGGCCCGCGTCGGCGAGCACATCGCGGTGGAGTGGAAGCGGTTGTAGGACACGCCCATTTTCGACACCCGGTCGAGCGTGGGGGTGTTGATCTCGCCGCCGTAGGTGGACGGCGTGCCCGGGCCCACATCGTCCATCAGGATGATCAGGATGTTCGGCGCCCCCTCGGCCAGGCGCTTGGGTTCGACGCGCTTCTTGTAGGTCGAGGTCTCCATCGTCAACCCCGCCTTGGAGCCTGAGGGCGTGGGCGCGAACGGCAGCGTGTCCTGCGCTGATGCGCCCATCGCGAGCATCAGGCCCAGAATGGCGCCGCAAAGGGAAGCGTTAGTCTTGCGTGACATGAAATGATCTCCTAGTGAAGTGACTCGTCAGAACGTATAGACCATCTTCAGCCACAGGTAGTCGCCCTTCATCCGGTTCTTGGTTTCCAGCTCGGGCAGCCACTTGAACTCGAAGATCAGCTTCTCCTTGCCGATCGGCTGGATGTAGCCCAGCACCGGCCCGATGCCGGCAGTGCGCCCCTTGAAGCAGCCCAACGTCGCGCCGGCGCCGCTGTCACAGCTCACCTGCTCGAAGTACCACGCCTCGGCACCGATGTTGGCCAGGCCAGAGCCGAGCGGGATGATCTGCTGCACTGCCGTGTCCAGGTGCAGGTAGTTGCCGCTCTTGTACTGGGTGGCGTTGTTCTCGGTGTTGATCGCATAACCCAGGTGGGCGGCGGCGGTGAAGCCCGATTTGGCATTGCTGTAGGCGGCGCCGACGATCGGATCGAAGGTCCAGAAGTTCAGCCCGGTGTTGCCGAGGCGGCCGGTTTGATAACTGCCGGTCGGCGCGTAGACCGGCATCAGGAAGTCGTACTGCCATTCGTCGGACTTCCAGGCCAACATCACCGGCACGACGGTCAGGTCGCCGAAGCCGTTCACGCTGTTCTCGATGCCGATACCGCCCAGTGCCTGCGAGTTGCCGGAAATGGACAGCCAGGTGTAGGGAAGGAACGCGGCCACGGCGTAATGGGCGCCACCGAGGACGGTCGACTCGAAACCGTAGCCCCCGCCGAGCACGAAGGTGTTCGCCTCGGCATTCAGATTGGCCACGATGCCGGCGGCCGTGGGGATGTTGGCCGAAGCGTCGCCGCTGTAGTGGATGTACATCGGCTTGAAGAAGCCCCCGGGCGAAGTCGGCGGCAGGTCCACCAGCGTGGCATTGCCGCCCGGCATGATGTGCGAGGTGCCGCCTTCACCCGCGCTGGCAGCCTGCGGCAGGCCGAGCGTCGCCGCGAGCAGCGCGCACAGCAGCGCGAATCGGCCACGCGCGCCGGGAAGATTGAGTTCGGTCTGTCGTTTCATCATCGGTCTCCCTCGGACGAGTTCATTACTGTGGCAACAGCAGCGTGAGGCCCGCGCGGAACACCCAACGCGGGTTGCCGAAGTCGTTGTTGAAGTCGTAGCCAGCCTCGACGTTGGGGCGCCACTTGTGGCCCCAGAAACCGAGCACCTGGCCGTAGTTGATGCTGGTCATCAGCGACGTCCAGCGCGACTTCTCAAAGTCGTAGACCAGCGCGCTGTTGCCCAGCGAGATCGAGCGGCCTTCGCCGAGCTGGTACCCCAGGATCGGCTGCAGGTTGATCAGCCGCACGTCGGGGGCGCTGTCGCTGCCCGCGAAGGAGAAGAAGTTCTGCGCGAACAGGCCCCAGTTCAGCCGCTTCGCCGACGAGTCGACGAAGCCCAGCGCCGGCCCAACCGTCCACTTTTCGGTGCTCAGACCATCGGCGCCGGTGGGCAGCGTGCCGGAAATGCCTACGCCCCAGCGCCCCCAGGGTTGGTTGAAGGTGACGAGGTCGAAGATGCCGGTATCGACCAAACCGGTCGTGCCCGTGGGCGTGGAGGTGGCATAGCCCTGCGTGATGCGCAAGATGTGGTTCAGGCCGGCCAGCGTGAACGGAATCGCCGCGCGCAGCACCACCTGGTTGGCCGAATCGTCGGTGCCATGGAAGCGCGCGGTGTACCAGTCGTTCAGCTGGAAGGACATCAGCGACGCGGTCGGGTCGGTGGCCTTGGCGGCCAGTTCGCTGTTCGCATCCTGCGCCTTGGCCAGCGAGGTCAGTCCGAGCCACAGCATCGCCCAGCCGGCACGCTTCGAGGTCATCGTCGCGACCGGCATGGTTTTCAACGCGGCGGATTGACGACGACGTACTGCACCGTCGTGCCGTAGTACTGCGGCTGGTACCAGTAGCTGCCGCACTGCTGGTACAGGGTCGGGCCGATCTGCACCGGATAACAACCGCTCGGCGGCAGCGTGTTGACGATCGAGCCGACGACGGCCGCCGTCACCGCCACGGCGGCCACGGTGGCCACCGGGTTCCAGCCGCGGTCCACGTCCACGTCGATGTCCACATCCCGATGGGTGTGGACGTTGACGTCACGGTCGACGTTGACATTGGTGTTGCGGTTGACGTTGGTGTTGGTATTGCGGTTGACGTTGGTGTTGCGGTTGGTGTTGCTGTTCTTGTTGACCGAGGTGCGCGTGTTGTTCTTCACGTCCCTGCCGGCCAGCGCGGGGCCTGGCAATGCGGTGAGCACGACGGTGGCCAGCGCACCGGCCAGCAGGCCTGCGCGCGCGCCGAAGCGGCGGCCATTCAAGGCCAAGTCATCAGATGTGGGGTTCATGGCGTCGGCTCTCATTCAGTTGGTCTTGGCCAGGGGCGTCAACTCGATGCGATGGGCACCCTTGGGCGGCGCATAGGTAAACGCCGCTGCAGGCGTGTGAGCGCCCAGGTCCCAGCTGAGCGTGGCGCTGTACTGCGGCTGCGCCGGCTCCTCGGTGGTGGTGATGACCAGCTTGCGCGGCAATGGCCGGGCGCCGCGCTCGATCCAGATCTGCCAGTCGACGCCGGCCTGGCGCAACGCGAAGTGCTCGGTTTCGATGCCACCGATTCGCGCCGGGCCGATGAGCGTGGCCGCGGTGACGTCGTCCACGCCCGACGATGGCGTGCCCCAGTAGAACAGGTCGGCCAGCGGCATGTCGATGTCGTAGCGCTGGGCCAGACCGGTCATCACCTCGCCGACCTTGCCGGGGATCTGGACGCTGCCGTAGTAGCCCATGCGCGGTGCCACCTGGGTCAGCGTCTTGCCATCGAAATAGAAGTCGCGCCATTTGCGGTCCGTGCGGATCGAAGCGCGCAGCTTGTCCGGCGTGGCATAGCGGTATTCGAGGGTGCCGCCAAACTGCACCTTCTGGCCGGTCTGGAGCACCTCGTCCTTGGCGGTCTCGGCCTTGACGGTGAAAGATTTCAACGAGCGCAGGTAGTCGCCCATCTGCGCCAGGCGCGCCAGCACCGCCGGGTCGCGCGTCTCGGCAGCAGCGGCCACGGCACCTTGCGCAAGGCACACCTGGGTCGCGCCCAGCATCAGGGCCAGGCCGAGCATCGCGCGGGGGGAAGTGCGTCTGGCCAGCGCTGCAGCAATGGGATTTCGCAAAGGTTTCTCCTTAGGAGCAATGGAAGAACAAGACAGATCGGGGCCAGCCGCAGCGCCGCGGGCCAATGGGGGCGCGGGCACGTCGCTCGGGGCCATGTATGGCCCTGCGCACGGCGCGACGACGCTGCGCCTTTGAGTATGTTGAGACTGCCTCAAGACGTCCAATTGAGTGCCTGCCGCGATTCGATACGGTTCGCGTATGTCGGTCGACAGGCCGTACCGCATTCCGCCGCTGCCACCGCAGGCAGTGCGCCCCGAAACACGCTGCATCAGAACGAATGCATCACGCCGAACTCGGCGCCCTGCGAGTCGCCATTGGCCGCGGCGCCGCCGCCGGCCACGTTGCTGAAGCTGCCGACGATGAAGCTGGCACCCCCCTTGTTGTTCAGGTTTGAATAGGTGCCGTAGAAGGCCGTGCGCTTGGACAGCCAGTACACCGCGCCGATGGCCAGCTGGTCGGCCTTCTGGCCCTCGACGTTGTCGGGGTCGGTACCGCTGCGCTCGACATGGCCGTAGGACGCGCGCAGCGTCCATTGGCCCCACGGCATGCTGGCACCGACGAACCAGTTGTCCTGTTTGTTGTCGATGACCGTGATGCGGCCGTAGAAGCCCGACACCTTGACCGGACCGAGGATCCACGAGCCACCGAGGTTGAAGTTGTCGGCGTAGGTGTCGTCGGCGACCAGCGTCTCGCCGTAGCCGACATTGACGTCGAAGGGGCCGGCCGCGTAGCCCAGCCGGCCGCCGTAGAACTTGTTGCCGTAGGTGCCCTCGCCGGCGGCCACCTGCAACAGCCCGTACAGGCCGCCCGCCAGGTTCGGCGGCGTGAAGTAGGCGACCATGTTGTTGGCGCGAACCAGCGTGTCGTACGCGCCGCCGACGGGTACCGCCGGCGGCCTGACCGTCAGATTGCCGGCGGCGCCCAGACCGGTGTCGCCGAAGGGGTCGAAATGGCCGGTGTTGTAGTAGGTGGCGGTCTCGTCACGGCCCAGGCGCACTTCGCCCCTGGCGTCGCTCAAGCTCACGGTCGAGCGGCGCGTGAAGGCCAAGCCGACCCTGGCGTTGCCGTCGTCCGGGTTCAGCGGAGCTTCGAGCCAGAAGCCGGCTTTCAGCCCGCCGCCCATGTCCTCGACACCGCGGAAGCCCAGGCGGCTGGGCGCCAGGCCATCCTGCGACATCGAATACTGGGTGACGCCGTTGTTGTCGAGCCAGCGCCCGTTCAGGTCGACAACACCGAACATCGTGACCGAGGACTGGGCCGAAGCGGCAGTGCCGAGTAGCGTGCACGAAGCGAGGACAAGCAAGGTTTTTTTCATGGAGATTGGCAGTTGGGTCAGGTGGGACCGGAGCGGCTGGGCGGCGGGCCGCGCGAAACCGCGACAGCCTGGGTTGCGGTGCAACCCGCAAGGCCACGGCGCGCGCCGGCCAAACAACACAGCGCAAGCCGCCGTGCTATCCGAATCTCGCCTAGCCCCAATACTGTTCACATAGAGTAGCTTTCGGTATCATGCACTTCCCATCAGGAGGTGCTGGATGGCGCGAACCAAAGCAGTGTTGGGCGCGGGCGCCCGATTGGCGGATCA
>Ga0316603_10001177_pt1 | contig 13769 bp, 17 predicted proteins | sample OWC_soil_day10_n_FD_207649 | JGI IMG/M metagenome (GOLD analysis project Ga0316603, IMG submission 207649) | Wetland soil microbial communities from Old Woman Creek delta, Ohio, United States - OWC_soil_day10_noCT | ecosystem: Environmental > Terrestrial > Soil > Wetlands | place: USA: Ohio...
GATGCGTCACACCGACACGCCGGAGGCCGCGGTCCTGTCGGAGGAGATTCACCAGACGGTGAATCACGCGGTGGAGCAGCTGCCCGAAGACCTGCGCACGGCGATCATCCTGCGCGAAGTCGAGGGCCTGAGTTACGAGGAAATCGCCGAGGCGATGGATTGCCCGGTGGGCACGGTACGTTCGAGGATATTCAGGGCCCGCGAGGCCATAGATCGCAGCCTCAAGCCCCTGCTTGACTGAGATATAACCATGACAGATCGAATCAACGAACAGATATCGGCGTTCCTGGACGGAGAATTGCCCAGTGGCGAAATCGGCCTGCTGGCCCGCCGCATGGAGCGCGATGGCGAGTTGCGACGCGCCTTCGGGAGCTACGTGCTGGCCGGGGAAGTCCTCCGGTCGCCCGGCGGCATCACGGCCAGGCCGGATTTCGCGGCCCGGGTGAGCGCAGCCATCGATTCGTCGGCCTCGGAGTCGTCCGGTCAGGCGCCGTTGGCGTCGCGTTCCTCCCGCTGGAGCAGGCCGGCATTGGCAACGGCGGTGGCGGCGAGCGCTGCCCTGGCCGCGGTGCTGCTGGTGCGTCCCGACATGCGCGGAGGCGAGGACATCACGGCAGGAAACGCGGACCCGGGCGCGGCGACACTGGCGGCGTTCCCGCCGGGTGGTGCCAGTCCGACCCCCGCGCAGTCCCAGCGTCTGGCCGGGTATCTCGTCGCCCACAGTCAGTTCGCGAGTCCGATCGGTCGCCGCAATGTCTGGACGGGCGTCCTGGCCGCCGATCCCGGAATCGCCCGGGTCGCCTACGATGCCGTCGAGGCGCGCTGAATGCTGCGAGCCGTCGCACTTGCTACCGTCGGGATTCTAGGACTTGTCTCGCAGCCTGCCGCAGCGTCGGAGGACGACGCAAGCGAATGGCTGCAGCGCATGTCCGAAGCGCTCGCTACGCGCAATTACTTCGGCCTCTTTACGCACACCACCAATGGGCAGTCCGAGACGATGCGCATCGTGCACCGCGTCGAGGATGACCAGAGCCTCGAGCGGCTGGTGTCGCTCGACGGCAGCGGCCGCGAAATCGTTCGGACAGCGAAGGAAGTCCACGTCTACCTGCCGGACCGGCGCGTAGTGCTGGTGGAGCCCCGTACGGAGGCGAGTTCGCTGCTCAAGTCCCTCCCGACGCCGAGCCCGCAGCTCGATGCGCACTACGATTTGCAGGTCCGCAAGGGCAACAAGCTCCTCGGACGCGAGGTGCGCATCGTCGACGTCCGTCCCCGCGATGCCTATCGCTATGGCTACCGCCTCTGGCTCGACGAGGAGTCGGCGATGCCATTGCGTTCCGTCGTGACGGACCCGTCCGGCCGCGCCGTGGAGCAGATTCATTTCACGCGTCTCGAGATGCCGGCGCGCATCGACCCGAGCGCCACCGAGCCCTCGGTCGATGCCACCGGCTTCCAGTGGATACGGACGGGCCGCCAGCCCGCGAATGCCGCGCTCGCCGCAAAGGCCGCCGAGTGGCGGCCCATGAGGATGCCCCCGGGTTTCAGGCTGATCGCGAGCCGTGTCCAGACCATGCCGGGCGTGCCGGTCCCGGTGCAGCACCTGATTTTTTCCGACGGTTTCGCCTCGGTGTCGGTATTCATCGAGCCGGGCTCCTCGTCCGGGCCGGCCCCGCCTGAGTCCACGAGCGTCGGCTCCGCCAATGCCTTCACGATCCGGGTCCAGGACCACATCGTGACCGCCGTGGGCGAAGTGCCCCCGGCCACGGTGCGGGACATCGCGACGTCCGTTGCACCGGTCACGTCGCTCGCGCCGGACGAGGCCGCCAAGTCCGGCGAACCGGCGTCACGCTGATCCGATGGAGGCGCGCGCGCGGGTGCTCCTGATGCGCGATGGCCGTGCGACGCTCGCCTGCGAGGATGCGTCCTCCTGCGGTGCGTGTGGCCCAGGCCGGGGCTGTGGTCTGCGCTGGCTGGCCGGTAACGGCCGACGCACGATCGATGTGCCGGTGCGGCCGGATGACCCGGTACCCCTGCAATCCGGCGAGACCGTCACCGTATCGCTCGCCGACGGCGATCTGCTGCGAATCGCCACCCGCCTGTACGTACCGCCGCTCGTGGGGCTGCTGGCCGGGCCCCTGCTCCTGCGCGGTGCCTCGTACGAAGGGGAGGGTGCGACAGTCCTGGCCGCGTTGGCGGGACTGCTGCTGGGCTGGTTCCTGGCGCGCGGTTGGGTCCGCGCCGTGCCGCCCCGGATCTGCGTCCGGCGCACGGGCACGGCGCCGCCGGATGCGTGAGTTACCGCCCGGCACGGTGCTGTACGTCCGGCAGGGTTGTCACCTGTGCGAGCAGTTCCTGCTCGAACTCGAGCTCGAGTTCGGACAGGCGGTCGAGGGCCTGCGGGTGACGGACGTGGATGGCGACGTCGAACTGGCCGTCCGTTTCGGGCTGCGCGTACCGGTCCTCGAGGTCGCCGGCGAGGTCGTCTGCGAGGGCGTCTACGATGCCCCGCGGGTGAAGGGCGCGCTGCAGGTATAATCGCGCCCTTTGCACCGGCGCCGGGCCGGATTGCCCGCACCGATGAACCTAATCCGCAATTTCTCGATCATCGCGCACGTCGACCACGGCAAGTCGACGCTGGCCGACCGCTTCATCCAGATCTGCGGGGGCCTCGAGGCACGCGAAATGCAGGCGCAGGTCCTCGATTCCATGGATCTCGAACGCGAGCGCGGCATCACCATCAAGGCCCAGAGCGTCTCGCTGGGCTACAAGGCGCGCGACGGCCAGACCTACCAGCTGAACCTGATCGACACGCCGGGGCACGTCGACTTCTCCTACGAGGTCTCGCGCTCGCTGTATGCCTGCGAGGGCGCGCTGCTGGTCGTGGATGCGGCCCAGGGCGTCGAGGCGCAAAGCGTGGCGAACTGCTACACCGCGCTCGAGCAGGGGCTCGAGGTCGTCCCGGTGCTGAACAAGATCGACCTGCCGTCCGCCGATCCGGACAAGGTGATCAAGGAGATCGAGGAGATCATCGGCATCGAGGCGCACGACGCCGTGCGCGTCAGCGCCAAGACGGGCGAGAACGTGCCGGACCTGCTCGAGGCCCTGGTCGCGCGCGTCCCGCCGCCGGCCGGCGACCCGGACGGGCCGTTGCAGGCGCTGATCATCGACTCGTGGTTCGACAATTACGTCGGCGTGGTCTCGCTGGTTCGCGTGGTGAACGGTGCGCTCCGGACCGGGCAGAAGATCCGCGTCTGGTCCACTGGACGCGCCCACCAGGTCGACAAGCTCGGCCGCTTCACGCCGAAACCGGTGACGGCGGACGCTCTTTACACGGGCGAAGTCGGATTCGTCATCTCCGGGGTCAAGGAGATCGACGGCGCCCCGGTCGGCGACACGATCACCGGTGATGCGCGCCCGTGCGCGGCACCGCTCCCGGGCTTCAAGCAGATCAAGCCTCGCGTCTTCGCCGGCCTGTTCCCGGTGCGATCCGACGACTACGAGGCCTTCCGCGACGCGCTGCAGAAGCTGAAGCTGAACGACTCGGCGCTGCAGTACGAACCCGAGGTATCCACGGCGCTCGGCTTCGGCTTCCGCTGCGGCTTTCTCGGCCTCCTGCACATGGACATCGTCCAGGAGCGCCTCGAGCGGGAGTACCAGCTCGACCTCGTCACCAGCGCGCCCACGGTGGTCTACGAGGTGGCGACGAAGGACGGCGAGACGATGTTCGTCGACAACCCGGCCAAGCTGCCGCCGGTCGACAAGGTCGACGAGGTTCGCGAGCCGATCATCACCGCCAACCTGCTGCTGCCGCCCGACTATGTCGGGCCGGTCATGAAGCTGTGCCTCGAGAAGCGCGGCGTGCAGAAGAAGCTGCTGTACCTCGGCAGCCAGGTCTCAATGCAGTGGGAACTGCCGCTCGCCGAGGTGGTGCTCGATTTCTTCGACCGCCTGAAATCGGTGAGCCGCGGCTACGCTTCGTTCGACTACGAATTCGACCGCTTCCAGGCCGCCCCGCTCGTGAAGCTGGACGTCCTGATCAACAACGACAAGGTGGACGCACTTTCCATCATCATCCACCGCGACAGCGCCTATCAGCGGGGCCGCGAACTCGTGGATAAGATGCAGGAGCTCATCCCGCGGCAGATGTTCGAGGTGGCGATCCAGGCCGCCATCGGCTCGCACGTCATTGCGCGCTCGAGCGTCAAGGCACTGCGCAAGAACGTGACCGCGAAGTGCTACGGTGGCGACATCACCCGCAAGCGCAAGCTCCTCGAGAAGCAGAAAGAGGGCAAGAAGCGCATGAAGCAACTCGGGCAGGTCGAGATTCCGCAGGAAGCGTTTCTCGCCGTGCTCCAGGTGGGTCGCAAGGAATGACCTCCGTCGCGTCCCGCGCTGTGACGCAAGGCATTGATGGGGCGCGGGAAATACACAATACTCCGGCAGCTTTCGTGAGGTGACGCTTGGTTTTCGACTTTTCGTTCGTCCTGGTGCTCGCGACGTTGGTGACCGGCCTGATCTGGGCGGCCGACGCCTGGTTCTTCAAGCCGCGCCGCCTCGCCCAGCCCCAGGCGGGTGCGTTGCCCGGCGAGCCGGTGGTGGTCGAGTACGCACGCTCGTTCTTCCCGATCATCCTGATCGTGCTCGTGATCCGGTCGTTCCTGTTCGAGCCGTTCCGCATTCCCTCCGACTCGATGATGCCGACGCTGCTCGACGGCGACTTCATCTTCGTCAACAAGTTCACCTACGGCCTGCGCCTGCCGGTGGTGAACACCGAGATCGTCGCCCTGGGCGAGCCGCAGCGCGGCGACGTGGTCGTCTTCCGGCTGCCGTCGGATCCGGCGACCAATTACATCAAGCGACTGGTCGGCCTGCCGGGCGATCACGTCGTGGTCCGTGAAAAGCGGGTGTACGTGAACGGCGAACTTCAGCCCGTCGAACTCGATGGCGTCTACGCCGGGTTCGGGCACACGGGCGCGCAGATCGCGCTCGAAACCCTGGGCAAGGTCACGCACCGCGTGCTCTACATTCCCGACCGGCCCTCGTACGACTTCGACGACGTGGTTCCGGCCGGCCATTACTTCTTCATGGGTGACAATCGCGACAACAGCCGCGACAGTCGTTTCCCGGAGGTCGGCTTCGTGCCGGCCGACAACGTCGTCGGCAGGGCCGTACGCATCTGGCTCAACTGGAATCTCCCGAACGCACCCCTCTGGAGTCGCATCGGGGATGCGATCCACTGACACCACCTGGAGTCGATACATGAAGCACCATCAGCGCGGCGCGACCTTCCTCGGGATCGTTGTGATCCTCATCATCCTGGGCGCAGGCCTGTACGCCGGAATCCGCCTCGTACCGGTCTACCTCGAGTACACCAAGGTGGCGCGGGCACTCGAGCAGGTGCGCGACGAGCACTCGGCGATCGACACGAATGCGCAGATGATCCGCAATTCGCTCGAGCGACGCTGGGACGTCGAGGACATCCAGAGCATCGGCTGGAAGGAAATCGAGATCAAGAAGACGAGCGACGGCTTCGAGGTGCGCGCGGCGTACGACGTCGAGAGGCCGTTCATCGCCAACGTCTACCTGCTGACAAAGTTCGACAAGCTGGTCACGATCCAGCAGTAAGGGCGGCTTGCTCACCTCGGGCGAATGGGCGGAGGCACGGCTCGGGTACCGGTTCCGCGACCCGGGGCTGCTCGACGCCGCGCTCACGCACCGCAGCGCAGGCAAGGGCAACTACGAGCGCCTGGAGTTCCTCGGTGATGCGGTCCTCAACTTTGCGGTCGCCGTGCAGGTGTTCAGGGCCTATCCTGAGGCGGACGAGGGCGCATTGAGCCGCTATCGTTCGTCGCTGGTGAGCGGCCGTTCGCTGGCCGAGACGGCCGCCGCGCTCGGCCTCGGCGACCAGCTGCGGCTCGGCAGCGGGGAGCTCAAGACCGGCGGGTTCCGGCGCAGCTCGATCCTGGCCGACGCGCTCGAAGCCCTGTTCGGCGCGGTGTACCTCGACGGCGGCCTCGAGGCCGCGCAGGGCGTCATCGAGTCGGTGTTTTCCGGCCGGGTCGCGGGCCTTCCGCAGGCCCGCGACCTGAAGGATCCGAAGACGCGCCTGCAGGAACTGCTGCAGGCCCGCGGGATGCGATTGCCTGCCTACGCGGTGGAAGCGGTGAGCGGCGAGCCGCACGAGCACTGGTTCGTCGCGAGCTGCGAGGTGGCGACGCTCGGGCTGCGCGAGCACGGGGAGGGACCGACGCGCCGCAGCGCCGAGCAGGCGGCGGCGACGCGCGTGCTCGAGGCGCTGGCGAACCAGGGGATGCTGCAATGAACGAAGTCGATCCGGTCCTGCAGGCCGGCGAGGGGAACGCGCGCTGCGGTTTCGCCGCCCTGATCGGCCGTCCGAACGTCGGCAAGTCGACCTTGTTGAATGCACTTCTCGGCCGGAAGGTGAGCATCGTCAGCCCCAAGCCGCAGACGACCCGCACGCGCATCCATGGCGTGCTGACGCGGCCGGGCATGCAGATTGTTTTCGTGGACCTGCCCGGCCTGCACGCCCGGCAGCCGCGCGCGATCAACCGGTACATGAACCGCACGGCGCTCGCGTCGCTCGCGGACTCGGACGTCAACCTGTTCGTGATCGAGGCATTGCGCTGGACGGACGAGGACGAGCGCGCCCTGGCCGAACTCGTGCAGGCCGGACGGCCGATACTGCTCCTGATCAACAAGGTCGACCGCGCGAAACCGAAAGAACGGTTGTTGCCGTTCATCGCCGAGATCACGCAGAAGGCGCAGTTCGCCGAAGTCGTCCCGATGTCTGCACTCAAGCACGGCAACCTCGAGCGCCTGCCGGCCGTGATCGCCAAATACCTGCCCGAGTCGCCGCTGCTGTTCCCGGCGGACCAGGTCACCGACGTGAGCGACCGCTTCATGGCGGCCGAGATCGTCCGCGAGAAGCTCACGCGGCGGCTGCAGGAAGAGCTTCCGTACGGCATCGTGGTCGAGGTCGAGGGCATCGGCGAGGCCGAGGACGAGCCCGGCAAGCTCGTGGTCCAGGCGGTCATCTGGGTCGAACGCACGAGCCAGAAGGCGATCGTCATCGGCAAGGGCGGCGACGTGCTCAAGGAGGTCGGGCGCGCGGCGCGTCTCGAGCTCAAGCAGCATTTCGGTCGCCCGGTGCACCTCGAACTCTGGGTGAAGGTCCGGGAGGGCTGGTCGGACGACGAGAACGCACTGCGCAAGTTCGGGTACGAGTCGTGACCGGACCCGCGCGGCGAGTGCAGCTCGAGCCGGCGTTCCTGCTGCACCATTATCCCTGGCGGGACTCGAGCCGGATCCTCGAGCTCATCACGCGGGCGCACGGACGGGTCTCGGTCTTTGCGCGTGCCGCGCGGCGGAGCGGGTCGGCACTGCCTGCCGCACTTCAACCATTCGCGGAAGTCCTCGTGTCGTGGAGCGCGCGCGGCGAGACAGGGCAGCTCACAGGGGCGGAGCGAGTGCGCCCACCGGCGACGCTGGCCGGCGATCGGCTCATGAGTGCGTTCTACGCCAATGAACTCCTGATCAAGCTGTTGCCGCGTCACGATCCGCACCCGGTACTATTCGACGCTTACAGCGTCCTGCTCGCGCGCCTGCACGATGCCGCGATGGACCCGGCCCGTGCCCTGCGGCTGTTCGAAAAGCGGCTGCTCGAGGAACTCGGCTGGGGCCTCGACCTCGAGCAGGATGCCCGCACCGGGGGACCGGTCGCCGCGGAACGCAGCTATCGCTACCGGATCGACGGCGGCCCGGAGCTCATCGACGGAGTCGCGGAGGGCGCGCTGATCTTCCCGGGTGCGTCGCTGCTGTCGCTGGCGAGGGAGGAACTTGGCGATCCCCGCAGCATCGCGGACGCGCGCCGGCTGCTCAAGGCTGCGCTGGATCAATGTCTCGACGGCCGTCCGCTGCGCACGCGCGAAGTGCTGATCGCGATGCGGGCGCACGGCGCGAGAACCGACGGAGGCTGAACCGTGCTGACTCATCCATTGCGTCTGGGCGTCAACATCGATCACGTCGCCACGCTGCGCCAGGTGCGGCGCACGAGCTACCCCGACCCGTTGTTCGCGGCGCTCGTTGCCGAGCAATCCGGCGCAGACAGCATCACGCTGCACTTGCGTGAGGACCGCCGGCACATCCAGGACCACGATGTGACCCGCATGCGTGCGGCCCTGCAGACACGCATGAACCTCGAGATGGCAGCGACCGACGGCATGATCACGATCGCACGCGAGGTGCGTCCGCAGGACTGCTGCCTCGTCCCCGAGCGGCGGGAGGAACTGACGACCGAAGGCGGGCTCGACGTGGCCGGGCAGGCTGCGCGGCTCAGGGACTGCTGTGCGGCCTTGAACGACGCCAGGATTCGGGTCTCCCTGTTCATCGATCCGGAGCCGGCACAGCTCGAGGCGGCGTTCGAGGCGGGTGCACCGGTCGTCGAACTGCACACCGGCGCCTATGCCGATTCCTCCGGCGAGCGTCAAGCGGTCGAGTTGATGCGCATCGTCGAGGCCGCGCGGTTCGGCTCGCGCATCGGCCTGACGATCCATGCCGGTCACGGACTGCACTATCACAACGTGCAGCCGGTTGCGGCCATCCCGGAGATCGTGGAACTCAACATCGGACATGCGATCGTGGCGCGCGCCATCGTGGATGGAATCGGACCGGCGGTGCGCGAGATGAAAGCCTTGATGATCGACGCGCGGCGCGGCCTGGCCGTCACGAGCTGAGGACGCCTGGTGATTTTCGGCATCGGCACCGACGTCGTGCAGGTTTCGCGCGTACAGGCCGTGTACGAGAAGCACGGCGAGCGCTTCGTACAGCGGCTGTTGCTCCCGGAGGAGGACGCCGCGTTCCGCCGCTACAAGCGTCCCGTGCGCTTCCTCGCGATGCGGTTCGCCGCGAAGGAAGCCGTCGTCAAGGCGCTCGGCACCGGTTTCGCGCACGGCATCTGGGTCCGCGACGTGGGCATCGTGCAGAACGCGTGGGGCCGGCCGGAAGTGATCTGGTCCGAGCGCGGACGCGAGCTGCGCGACCGGCTGGGAGCCGGGGAAGGGCACGTCACGCTGACGGACGAGGCGGGTCTCGTGGTCGCCGTCGCCGTGCTCATGCGTAAGGAGTCCACGTGACCATCAGCAACGTCATTGCATTCGACATCGAGACCGTGCCGGACGTCGAATTCGGCCGCCGGCTGCACGGGCTCGAGGGCCTGTCCGACAAGCAGGTCGGCTACGTGATGCAGACCCGGCAGCGCGAGCAGACCGGCACGGAGTTCCTCTCGCTGGAGCAGCATCGCGTGGTCGCGATCTCGGTCGGCATGCGGTCGCGCGAAGGCTTCAAGGCGTGGAGCCTCGGGGATCCCGGATCCGGAGAGGCCGAGCTGGTGCGGCGTTTCTTCGGCGCCATCGATCGCCATTCCCCGACGCTCGTGAGCTGGAACGGCAGCGGTTTCGACCTGCCGGTGCTCAATTACCGTGCGCTGCGCCACGGCATCCAGGCACACCGCTACTGGGAAACCGGCGACGAAGACCAGGCCTTTCGATGGAACAACTACATCAGTCGTTTTCACTGGCGTCACATCGACCTCATGGACGTGATCGCGGGGTACCAGGGCCGCGGCCGTGTCCGCCTCGACAGCATGGCCCAGTTGCTCGGCCTGCCCGGGAAACTCGGCATGACGGGGGAGGGCGTGTGGGAGGCGCACCTCGAGGGTCGCATCGACGACATCCGCAACTATTGCGAAACCGACGTCATCAACACGTACCTCGTCTACCTGCGGTTCGAGTTGCTGCGCGGGCGCCTCAATCCCGAGGAACACGAGCGCGAGTGCGACCTCGTGCGCGCGTGGCTGCAGGGTGCGAGCAAGCCCCACCTGCGCGAGTTCCTCGACGCCTGGACGGCTGGCGGGGGATGAAGCGCATCAGTTCGGCCCCCGAGGAGGCCGACATCGTCGATCTCTCGCACGAGGCGCGCGGTGTCGCGCGTATCGACGGCAAGACTGTCTTCGTCGCAGATGCCTTGCCCGGCGAGCGCGTCGTGCTCCGGCGCGTCGGTCGGCACCGTAACTACGACGAGGCGGTGCTGGAACAGGTCCTGCAGGCGAGCGCCGACCGCGTGCGGGCCGCGTGCCCCCACTTCGGCGTCTGCGGGGGATGCGCGCTGCAGCACCTGGCGCCCGGGGCCCAGCTCACCTTCAAGCAGACCCAGTTGTTCGAGAACCTGGCAAGGCTCGGGGGCGTGGAGCCCGAGCGCGTCCTGGAACCCCTGGCGGGGCCCGTGTGGGGCTACCGGCGCCGCGCGCGGCTGGGCGTGAAGCTCGTCCCGCGCAAGGGCCGCGTGCTGGTCGGGTTCCGCGAGCGCTCGGCCCCGTACGTCGCAGACCTGCATGAGTGTCGCGTGCTCGCGCCGCCGGTGGGAGGATTGCTCGACCCGCTGGCGGCGCTGATCGGAAGCCTCACGATCGCGGCCCGGGTGCCGCAGATCGAAGTGGCCGTGTCCGACGACGCCTGCGCGCTCGTATTGCGCGTGCTCGACACGCCGGCGGCCGCCGACCTCGAACGGCTGCGTGAGTTCGAGACGGTTCACGGGGTTCGCTTCTACCTTCAGCCGGGCGGCGCGGAGACGGTCGCGCCGCTCCTCGCGGGTGCGCCGCCGCTTCACTATTCGCTGGACGCGTTCGGCATCGAGGTCGAATTCGAACCCACGGACTTCATCCAGGTAAACGCCGCGCTGAACCGGGCCATGGTGAGCCGGGCCGTGGCCCTGCTGGCCACCGATACGACACACGGAGTGCTCGACCTGTTCTGCGGCCTGGGCAACTTCTCGATGCCGCTCGCGCAGCGCGCCCGGGAAGTCGTCGGCGTCGAGGGGGATGCCGGGCTCGTCGCTCGCGCACGTGACAACACGCGGCGCAATGGGCTCGGCAATGTCTCGTTCCACGCCGCCGATCTCGCCCGGGACGTGACGGACGCCCCCTGGGCGAAGCGAGTATACGAGCGAGTGCTGCTCGACCCCCCGCGCGCGGGCGCCCGCGAGGTGCTGCCGGTGGTGGGACGGTGCGGCGCCGAGCGCGTCGTGTATATTTCGTGCCATCCGGGCAGCCTGGCCCGAGACGCGGGCCTCATGGTCAGGGACCACGGCTTCCGGCTCGTCGCGGCCGGTGTCATGGACATGTTTCCGCACACGACCCACGTCGAGGCCATGGCCGTCTTCGAACGATGATGCGATGCCGGTAGAAATCGAACGCAAATTCCTGGTCCAGGGCGATGGCTGGCGCGCTGGCGTCGAGCGCAGCGAGTTCTATCGACAGGGTTACCTGGCCGGCAGCGAGCGTTGCTCGGTGAGGGTGCGCGTCGGTGGCGACCGGGCGTGGCTCGGGCTGAAGGGACGCGTGCCAGGGGCGAGCCGCCTCGAATACGAGTATGCGATTCCCGTCCGCGAGGCGAACGAGATGCTGGACGCGCTGTGCGCAGGTGGGCGGGTGGAGAAGCGACGCCACTGGGTGCCCTACGCCGGCCGCGAATGGGAAGTGGACGAGTTCATCGGGCCGAACGCGGGCCTGGTCGTGGCCGAACTCGAACTGGACGACGAGGACGAGGTTTTCGCCCGCCCACCGTGGCTGGGCCGCGAGGTCACCGAGGACGCACGCTACTACAACTCGAGCCTCGCGCAACAACCGTGGAGTACATGGCCGCTTGAGGCCCGGCAGGGCGCATCGTGACGCTCGGCCCCCTGATGGTCGACGTCGCCGGGACCGAACTTACGCCCGAGGACCGCCGCGTACTTGCGCACCCGCTGGTCGGGTCGGTCATCCTGTTTACGCGGAATTTCGCGAACCTCCAGCAACTCGAGGCACTGGTGCGGGAGATCCATGCGGTGCGCAAGCCGCCGTTGCTCGTCGCCGTCGATCACGAGGGCGGGCGGGTGCAACGGTTTCGCACGGGGTTCACGGAGTTGCCGCCTCAGCGCGACATCGGCCGCGCGTACGACCTCGATCCCGACGCGGGACGCAGGCTGGCCTGGCAGTGCGGCTGGTTGCTGGCCGCCGAACTGCGCGCCGTCGGCATCGACATGAGTTTTGCACCCTGTGTGGACCTGGACTACGGCGTCAGCGAAGTGATCGGCAATCGCGCGTATCACCGCGATCCGGAGGTCGTCGCGCGGCTTGCGATCGCCAGTATCCAGGGCATGCGCTCGGCCGGCATGGCGGCCACGGCGAAGCATTTTCCGGGGCACGGGGCGGTGGTCGCCGATTCGCACAAGGCCCTGCCGATCGACCGGCGCCCGCTCGACGAGCTGCACGAGGACCTGCTGCCATACCGGCGCCTCATCGCTAACGGGCTCGCTTCGGTCATGGTGGCTCACGTGCTCTTCCCTGAGGTCGACGACGCGCCGGCAGGATTCTCGCGGCGCTGGATCCAGCAGGAATTGCGCTGGGGCCTCGGCTTCACCGGGGCCGTGTTCTCGGACGATCTCAGCATGGGAGGCGCCGCCTTCGCAGGCACGGTGCCGGAGCGAGCCCGGCGGGCGCTCGCCGCGGGTTGCGACGTCCTGCCGCTCTGCAATGATCGTGACGCGGTGCTCGGGGCGCTCGATGAGCTGGCCGGCGAGTCCGACCCATTGAGCCAGGTCCGGCTCGCGCGCCTGCACGGGCGTCCGATGCCAGACCGCTACACGTTGCAGCAGACGGCCCGCTGGCAGGAATGCCGCAGCGCCGTCGACCACTGCCGCGACGCCCCCAGCCTGCAACTCGACGCCTGAGGAGCCGCTAAACTCCAGTCATGAGCACGCCAGACCCACACCTGCTTGCGGAAGTCCTGCGTCATGCCCTGGATGGCGTGGCAGTCGTCGAAGACGCCGGGACGCCGCGTCTCATCTACGCGAACGCCACCCTGTCGGCATTGCTGCGCAGGCCAGAGGAGTGGCTGGAGGGCCGTCCGCTCGAGGAGATCGAGGCGGAGGCGCCGGCGGATCCCAACGCGACCAGCGCCGGCGTCGGACTGCGCGTGCGGCTGCGGCGCTCCGATGCCGTCATGGTCGAGTGTGAGCGCTGGGCCGTGTTGCTGCCCGACGGGCGGCTGGCCCTGCATTACCGCCCGGTTCCCCGCAGCGCGCCCGGGGCGCTCGCTGCCGCCGTGGACCGCTCGAGTGGCCTCAGCACGCCCGAGCACCTGCTCGAAGTCCTGCGGCGCGACTGGTCCATCGCCCAGCGCGACGGCCGGTCGCTCACCATCATGCGCTTCGACCTCGATGCCTACCGCGATTACCACGACGTCTTCGGTCGTGGCGCCACGGAGAACGTGCTGCGCCAGGTCGGGCGCACGATCGCCTCGGCGATGCGGCGGGCGAGCGACGTCATTGCGCGCGTCGGCGACGACGAGTACCTGATCCTCGGTGTGTCCATGGATCGCGACGCGGCATTCCAGCATGCGGAAAACATTCTCGAGCGCATCCGTGCGCTCGCGATCCACCACCCGCGTTCCCGAACGAGCCGCTTCATGACGGCGAGCGGGGGCGTCGTGACGGCAATTCCACCGCGCGACGGCCACTGCGAAGCGATCCTCGAGGCGTCGCAGAAGGCGCTCGCCGAGGCGAAGAAGGCGGGGGGGAACCGGGTGGTGCAGGGCGAGCTGTGAGAAAGGGGGAAGTGATCAGTGATCAGGGGGTAGTGAAGAGGCGAAATTCACGCGACGTGGGTGACCCCGTGACGCATGAGGCCCACTTCTCCACTACCCCCGGATCACTGATCA
>Ga0316603_10001180_pt1 | contig 13734 bp, 6 predicted proteins | sample OWC_soil_day10_n_FD_207649 | JGI IMG/M metagenome (GOLD analysis project Ga0316603, IMG submission 207649) | Wetland soil microbial communities from Old Woman Creek delta, Ohio, United States - OWC_soil_day10_noCT | ecosystem: Environmental > Terrestrial > Soil > Wetlands | place: USA: Ohio...
AACGCTCCACATTCAGGCTGCCAATCTGTTGCAAAGTATCCAGCTCACAAACAAAAAAAGCGCATTCACATTATCCACCAATACCTTATCGGCTACGCAAAGCACATCGGGAACTGATATTACCATTTCTTTTTCTCCTACTGCTACCGGCGAGTATACCGACACCTTATATATTTCGGGAAACGAACTGGTCGAAATTACAAAAATACCACTTGTAGGTAATGCCATCGAAGAATTACTTGTGTTGCCAGCAACCGACCTCACTCCCGTGGGAGCTACTCTGCACTGGATTGCCGACCCGCTGGCCACCGGTTACTCTCTTACCCTTAATGAGAACACTCAGGAAGCCGGCGATCTGATTATTTCGGCATACGCCGAAGGGAGTAGCTGGAACAAAGCCATCGAAATTTACAATGGCTCCGCCCGCTCCATCGATTTGAGTAAATACGCTCTGCAAAAGCAATCCAACGGTACAGGAAAATTCGGAAACACACTCCAACTCAGCGGAACGTTATTGCCGAACAGCACTTATGTTATTTCGCACAAAAGTGCTTCGCAAAGCTTGCTGAGCAAAGCTACACTTGTGACAGACTCGGTTTTACAATTCAATGGAAACGACGCCATAAGACTAATTCACAGTGGATTAGTTATAGACATGGTAGGTATTGCCGACGATGAGTTGGGCACAATATGGGGTCAGGATGTCAGCCTGCAACGGATACCAGATGTAAATTTCCCGTCTGCAACTTACAATGCTGCTGAATGGAAGCATCTGCCCAACGATTCTATCGCCTTTCTGGGTTCACATCAGATGACTTTTTCTCCCATATCCGGAACCGAACGCAAAATAAATGTGGGAAATACAAATTCATATCAGGTAGAAAATCTTAGTCCAAACTCGAAGCTGGTATATACGGTTGAATCCATCAGACCCGACGGAACATTGAAAGCGGCCAACACGATGCAAGTCACAACATCTCAACTGGACACCCCGGAATCAGTGCCTGCCACGCAGGTTTCGTCCACCGGATTTATGGCCAACTGGGAAACCACCCCTTACACAAGCTCTTATTTGTTAGATATTTACAGCTTAACCGGAAGCGGACAGATTACCGAAACGGAAGGCTTCCCTCTTGTAGGCATATCAGGAACACCTCTACCCGATGGATGGGCAGGAAACGCCTCGGGTAACTATACAAGTACCGCAAGCTCAGGAAATGCTATACCTTCTGTTGGGCTAAAAAACGATGGCGAATGGCTACAAACCAAAACCTATCCTCATGCTGTCAGTCAGTTGTCGTTCATGTATCGCTTTCCATCAACGGCCACAGCGTCGTCATTAGCCGTTTACGGATTAAACAACGGTATTCGCAGCCGTATCGATAGTATTGTTTATATAAACTCAACCAAAACTACAGCCACTTATAATCTTACACCAGAGCAAAATTTCACCGCATTTCGGTTTATATACCACAAGTTAGCATCAAGCAATTTGGCTATCGACGACGTTGCTGCCACCTATGGTACGCGCGATACATTGTTTATTGAAAAAAATAAAGCGGTATATTCCAACAGCTATGAACTAAGTGGCTTAGCACCAGCTACCACTTACTATTACCGGGTTCGGGCGGTGTCAGGCAACTCGGCATCGGCCTATTCTGTACCCGAACCGGTTACTACATCAGTTCAAACAGACACGCATCAGAGTACAATCCCCACTGTTAGTTATCGGATTGAAAACCAAATGCTTTATCTTTCAGAACTATCTGGCAACGAGCGTATAAGCCTGTACACCCTTACAGGTATGTGCATAAACAGGATGACGAATGCTGGTGGGGCGGTTGAACTTCCGTTGCAGGGAAAAGGCATTTATATTCTACATATTGGTAAAAAAGGAGGTTATCAGGTTTTTAAAATCGTGAACAAGGATTAAGCCTGAATAACGAGCTAAACAGAAACCACCTTTCTGCTGCAAAATAGTGGATATACAGCCAACCCGACAAACAAAAGGATAACCGAAGATATAATTCCGGCCAACACATCAACCAGAAAGTGAGCCTGAATATAAACCGTAGCCATTACCAAAAAAATATAGAAAGGAATAATTACGGCAGCTAAAATATAATTTTTATTTTTTATAACAAGTAAGAGGATTAAAGTAGAAATACCAACGTGCGAACTGGGAAAAGCAGCAGTTGGTCGCTCACCTAATTTTTGAGTAAGCTCTACCAACCGATGAAATACTCCTGCACCAGGCTCAGTTTTAGCCGCAAAAGCATGCGTATTAAAATAGGTTCCTATCTGAGGAAATACACCCATGCTGACCTGAAGTTTACCGATTACAGCATAATAAAATTGAGGCCCCGACGCAGGAAAAAGAATATAGAAAAGATAATAAACAAAAAAAGCAAACATCAGCACAAAGAAGTATTGCATAAAATATTTTTTTTGCCTGAAAAAATAAAAGGCAAGAGTCCCTGCAATCATCACAAAATAAGAGGAGTAACCCAAATTCATCAGTTCCGCAATCCAACGTCCGGGGAAATGCTGTGCAAAAGCCACTGCCGGCTGAAAACCAAACATCACCTGATCGAGCCAGGCCAGCCAATGATCATAATTACCTACATAACGGTTTATCTCAAAAGTTTCAGGATACCAGTACGACAATAATGCCAACACAAAAGCAGCTCTTAAAACATACAACATTTTGTATTTCAATTTATTATCAAGAAATACAAGCAAGAGCATCACAGCCAGAAAACCCACTCTTAAAAACAACAAGTCCAGCATCTTGTTGGCAGGCATACCTACAAAAAACATCAGGATAAAAGAGAGTAACATGTAAAGGACAGTGATTTTTTCAGCTGGGGTAAAGTGTAGCTTTGCGGACAAATTCATGTGGTAAAATTTTTTATTGTAAACGTAAATAATTCATTCAAAATTAAGCGCTTGCCAACTACACGGCAAAAATATGTTTTTCGGAACAAATGTCATTAAAAAAGAATCATGTTTTCAGTGCAAAAGTATCAAAATGAAGTGAGAGTAAAATAAACCCATCAACACATTTAACCATAATTATCATTACAATCAAATTAAAAACAACTGAAGATGCTGATAAAACACTTTATCATCAAACCGATTTTTCTTGATAAAATAAGTATCTAATCGGTCAAAATATGAAGTTTTTACACTCAGGATACATTTCTTTTTTTATTATGTTTGTAGCTTAAGAAAATTATGAGTCGTACAAGAAAAAATTCCACACAAAAAATTGAAATAAAAACATCACGAAAAAACCTAAAAGACAATGAATGCAGGAAAAACAACATCAGCAGTTCCATCATTGGGAACACAAACCCGCAAGGAAAAAACAGGTCGTTTGCAAGGAGAAAACCCTAAAGTAGGTATCCGTCCGGCTATCGATGGCCGTCAGGGAGGCGTACGCGAATCACTTGAAAACCAGACCATGAATATGGCTATAGGACTGGCCAATTTCTTATCCGCTAACCTCACTTACAGCGACGGAAGCCCTGTACAATGCGTTATTGCCGACACCACCATCGGGCGGGTTGACGAAGCTGCGGCATGTGCCGAAAAATTTAGTCGCGAAGGTGTGGGAGTATCCATCACCGTAACTCCATGCTGGTGCTATGGTAGCGAAACCATTGATTACGATGCCCAGATACCTAAAGCCATTTGGGGATTTAACGGTACCGAACGCCCGGGAGCTGTATATCTGGCGGCGGCGCTGGCAGGACATACGCAAAAAGGACTACCTGCATTTGGTATATACGGACACGATGTACAGGATAATGGCGATACATCTATACCTGCCGATGTACAGGAAAAACTGCTTCGGTTTACACGCGCCGGCATAGCTGTAGCCGCCCTGAAAGGAAAATCCTACCTCTCGATAGGTTCGGTATCCATGGGTATTGCAGGCTCTATTGTCGACGCCGACTTTTTCCAGACTTATCTGGGCATGCGTAACGAATATGTGGATATGAGCGAAATTATCCGCCGCGTACAACTCAATATTTTTGACCCGGTTGAGTTTGAGAAAGCGATGGTCTGGACTAAAAAATATTGCAAACCGCGCGAAGGTGCCAACTATAACGACGAAGACAAACAAAAATCGCGTGAAAAATTAGATGAAGAATGGGAATTTGTAGTAAAAATGACCATCATTATGCGCGACCTGATGATAGGAAATCCCCGCTTGCGCGAACTTGGTTTTGCAGAAGAAGCTCTTGGACACAACGCCATAGCCGGAGGATTTCAGGGACAGCGCCAGTGGACTGACTTTATGCCGAATGGCGACTTCTCCGAAGCTATACTCAACTCATCGTTCGACTGGAACGGTATCCGCGAAGCCTTTGTAATGGCTACCGAAAATGATTCGCTCAACGGTGTGGCTATGCTTTTTGGCAAACTACTAACCAATACAGCGCAGGTTTTTGCCGATGTACGTACTTACTGGAGCCCCGAAGCTGTTAAACGCGTTACCGGGTATCAGCTCGAAGGAGCTGCTGCCAACGGCCTTATTCACCTGATTAACTCGGGGTCGGCAGCGCTCGATGGCAGCGGAAGCCAAACCGAAAACGGCAAGCCGGTTATGAAACCATTTACAAAAATCACCGAAGCCGAAGTAGAAAAATGCCTCGAAGCTACCACCTGGTATCCGGCCAATTGCGGTTATTTCCGCGGAGGCGGTTTCTCGTCAAACTTCCTTACCAAAGGCGGCATGCCTGTTACCATGATTCGTGTCAATCTGGTTAAAGGCCTTGGCCCCGTACTGCAACTTGCCGAAGGATGGACAGTAGATATTCCTGCCGAAGTACATAAAAAATTAGACGAACGTACCGACAAAACATGGCCTACCACCTGGTTTGCACCCCGCCTTACCGGCTCGGGTAATTTTACCGATGTATATTCGGTAATGAACAACTGGGGCGCCAACCACGGTTCGTTCGCATACGGACATGTAGGCGCGGACATTATCACGCTGGCCTCGATGCTTAGAATACCGGTATGTATGCACAATGTTGACGACCAGAAGATTTTCCGCCCAAGTGCCTGGGCTTCATTCGGCATGGACAAAGAAGGTGCCGACTATAGAGCATGCCAAACTTATGGTCCACTTTATAAATAGCCATTGATAAGCAACCTGTTAAACCGACAACCCGCACTTCATCGCAATTATGAAGTGCGGGTTGTTTTTTTGTTTTACAATCAAGGCTTTTAATTATCCGATAACCAATTGATTGTTTTTTCATTTGATTTTTTACTTTTGTATCCGATAATGTTCTTGTGATAGAATTTCATTACTATTAATTAATATATCATCAAGGACACCCACTTAACATCTAATACAAATGAAAAAACTATTTTACACCATTCTCCTAACAACGGGATTTTTCTGCTTTGCTATAACTCCTGTTTCGTGTGGCGACGACAATCCCGATCCGAAGGATACAACTAAAACAGAAACAAGCGTCTTTGCCAAAGGCGCTGATATAAGCTGGCTTACCGAAATGGAAACATCGAACAAGAAGTTTTATAACTCCTCCGGGACAGCCACCGAGTGCATATCGCTCCTCAAAAGTTTGGGCATGAATACCATCAGACTCAGAGTATGGGTAAACCCTGCAGACGGCTGGAACAACACAGCCGATGTACTGGCTAAGGCTCGCCGTGCAAGCAATCTGGGTATGCGTATTATGATCGATTTTCATTACAGCGACACCTGGGCCGATCCATCGAATCAGACAAAACCTGCTGCCTGGAACTCACTCAGCTTTGCCGATCTTAAAACAGCCGTAGCTAATCACACAACATCGGTTCTTACCACTCTTAAGAACAACGGTATAACACCCGAGTGGGTACAGGTAGGCAACGAAACCAATAATGGGATGCTTTGGGAAGACGGCAAAGCGTCGGTAAGTATGGCCAACTATGCTGCACTTACATTAGCCGGATATAATGCGGTGAAATCGGTATTTCCGGGCACTAAAGTAATTGTACATCTGAGTGATGGATATAACAACAGCATGTACAGGTGGATTTTTGACGGATTGAAGAACAACGGTGCAAAATGGGATGTGATAGGCATGTCGGTATACCCTTACTGGTACAGCACACAAAATGACTGGGCCACCTGCAATGCCAAAGTGCTGACCAATATGAATGATATGGTAAGCCGTTATGGATCGGAAGTGATGGTGGTGGAATGTGGTATGAGCTGGGATAGTCCGGTGGTATGCAAAAACTTCCTGACAGACCTGATCGCTAAAGTGAAATTGGTAAACAGTAATAAAGGAACAGGTGTACTATATTGGGAACCGCAATGCTATGGTGGCTGGAAAAATTACACACTCGGAGCATTTGACAACAGCGGAAAACCCACCGCAGCGCTGGATGCATTTAAATAAAAACACCGGTTACCCTACGTCTGCAACCATAGCCGCAGGTATTTTATGACCGGATTGACTTTTCATTATTTAGATTTTTATGACAAAGAAATTAAAGATATTTTCTTTCCTGTTATTTTTATTATCCACAGGAATTATAATTGCTCAGGGGCGGCAGAAACTTAACTTCAACCACAACTGGCAATTCTGCAATCAGGAGGATGTTCCGGTATCGGAGCTCACGAAACCGTTCGATGTAGCGTTTTCGTTTCGTAGCTGGGAAACTGTAAGCTTGCCTCACAGCGCCAAAACAGAACCTTTGGTTATAAAGAGTCCATGGGAAGGAATTAGTTGGTATAAAAAAGATTTTGTGTTGAAGCCCGAATGGAAAGGGCAAAAGATTATTCTTGAATTTGAAGCTGTTATGCAACAGGCGGATGTATGGTTAAACGGTAAAAAGATAAGTTCCCACACGGGAGGTTATCTGCCGTTTTCCATCGACATCTCCGATGTGGCCAATTACGAAGGCACAAACAGGCTTATTGTGAAAGCCGACAACCACGATCATCCCGAAATTCCGCCCGGGAAGCCTATTGCCAATCTTGATTTTTGCTATTACAGCGGCATCTATCGCAATGTATCTTTGCTGATAACATCGCCGTTGCATATCACCGATGCCGTCGACGCAAACCTTGCAGCTTCAGGTGGGCTCAGAGTGTGGTATCCCGAAATATCGGAACAATCTGCCAAAATAGCCGTTTCTACCCATATAAAAAATGAATCATCGCTAAGCAGAAACTTTGTATTGAATATAAAATTAGCTGATAAAAACGGAAAGATCGTAGCGCAAACTATCACCGACCAGCATAACTTACCCGCCGGCGGAGCCGTGGCTGTGGTTCAGAATCTGACAATCCAAAAACCCGGACTCTGGCATCCGGAGCATCCCCACCTTTACAAACTTATTGTTGAGATCAAAGAACGTGGAATTGTAACCGACCGGCTAACTTCCCGAATCGGAATCCGTAAATTTGAAATCATCGGAGGCAAATTCACTATTAACGGTCGGCCACTACTGCTGACAGGCACTAACCGGCATCAGGAATATCCCTATGTAGGCAACGCACTTTCGGACAATGCGCAATACCGGGATGCCCTGAAAATAAAGCAAGCCGGGTTCAACATTGTTCGCCTGTCGCACTACCCGCAGTCACCGGCCTTTATGGCTGCCTGCGATGAGTTAGGATTACTAACTATCGACGCCATTCCCGGCTGGCAATTTGTAGGAAACGAAGCTTTCATACAGCACGCATACAAGGATGCACGTGAACTCATCCGCCGTGACCGCAACCATGCTTGCGTAGCCATGTGGGAGCTATCGCTCAACGAATCGGACATGCCGGATGAATTTATGAAAAAAATGAATGAAATAGCCAGCGAAGAATCGCCCGAATCCGACCTGATTACCTGCGGATGGATTGACCGGTTCTACGATGTATATATTCCGGCACGTCAACATGCAAAACCGCCGCATTACTGGAAAAAATACGATGGCAAAATTCCACTTTTCACTGGTGAATACGGCGATTGGGAGTATTTTGCTCAGGATGCCGGGCTCAATCAGGCTGGTTATGCCGGGCTGAAACCCGACGAACGTACCAGCCGGCAATTACGCGGCGATGGAGAAAAACGACTGCTGCAACAGGCTGCCAACTTTCAGGAAGCTCATAACGATAACCTGCGCAACCCGCATTTGGGTGATGCCAACTGGCTGATGTATGACTACAACCGGGGATACTCCCCCGATATTGAGTCATCTGGTATTATGGATCTGTTCCGTCTGCCCAAGTTTTCGTATTACTTCTACAGAAGCCAGTCATTACCTACTTTAAAAATAGCGACCTATTGGAATCCGGAATCTGATTTCAGTAAAATCAGAGTATATTCCGATGCTGAGGAAGTAGCTCTTTATCTGAACAATGAGTTGATAGACCGTAAAAAGGCATCGAAATATAATAACTCTGATGCACTGAATCATCCACCCTTCGTTTTTGAGCTGCAAAACTTTAAAGCCGGAACACTGAAGGCCATTGCTTATAAAAACGGAAAACTAACCGGCACCGATGAAGTATGTACGGCAGGCAAACCCTACGCCATTAGCCTTTGGTACGATAAGAGCGGTAAGGCGCTTAAAGCCGACGGAGCCGATGTGGTATTCGTTCATGCCGCAGTAATGGATCAAAACGGTGTTATCGTACCTTTGGCTGATAATCTTATAAGCTTTACGGTAAAAGGAGATGCCGGCATTGCCGGACCTGAAACTATAAATGCAGAAGCAGGTATAGCTACGATATTGCTCAGGGCTGGAACAAAAGCAGGAACAGTACGTGTAACCGCTACCGGCAAAGGAGTGCTAACAGGTAACATTACAATACAAATATTTTAAGTATCAGCATAAATTAGCGTTTTATATCACACAAAGAGACAAATAAACATGAGATGGGGGAATGACAACACCTTTTCTATACAAGATTCTAAAAAAATTATTTCACTGTTGAACTTTCGTATTAGTTTTACCCCTCTTTTGTAAACATATAGCATTGAATATATTTCTGAAAAGAGACTATTTTTACATGATTCCTTAAAACACAGTACATATCATGAAAAAACAACTCTTTTCTATTTGTATGCTCATGCTGCTGGGGACTTTTGTCCAGGCTCAGCACCCCAACCGTATGCTTGGCGAGCCCATCGATGTAAGTAGCGATTTCCGCGATTTTCAGAACACATTCTTTTTTGCAGATAAGTTGGCCTCTTTCAATGCAGCCAATGCAAAGGGAACTATCATCTGGAAACGCTCCTCTGTTTATACCCGTCAGGCTTTTAATGTAAACACAATCCTGCCTCAGGATTTGAAAATGCTCGATTTTCCGGGTCCGGCTTACGAACAAAATCCGGAGCTGGCTTTTTGGGTAGATTTTGTTTCGCCCCGCACAGTACGTATTCGTATGCTAACATCGCCGGTGGAACCGAAAACTTTTGATAGCCCTATGCTGGTTGGTGAGCCCGGCAAAGACAATTCGTGGAAATACACACGCCTTGCCAATGGCCATCTTTATACCAGTAAGTACGCCAAACTGATGATAGAAGAAAGTCCGTTCCGCATCACCCTGATGGACGAAAGTGGTAAACGACTTACCGACACCTGGCGATGGGCTGACAATGATTCGTCACAAGTAAAAGTACTGCCGTTCAATTTCATTAAAAAGGGAGTAGATAACAGCCGCCAAATTAATCCCGTTTTCTCGCTATCGCCCAACGAAAAGATATTTGGATGTGGCGAGTCGTTCACTAAATTAGACAAACGCGGGCAAAAAGTAAATCTATACGTAACCGACCCTCAGGGACCTGAAACAGATGGCATGTATAAGCCCGTTCCGTTTTTTATGAGTAGTCGCGGTTATGGTATGTTTATGCACACATCCGCACCCATGACCTGCGACTTTGGCAACACTTACGTAGGTGCCAACAAACTGTTTATGGGCGATGAAATCATGGACTTGTTCGTTTTTGTAGGCAAACCGCGCGATGTACTGAATGAATACACCAACATAACAGGCAAAGCTGCTATGCCTCCGCTCTGGTCTTTTGGCACCTGGATGAGCCGCATTACCTATTTTGAACAAAAAGAGGGCTATGAAGTAGCTGCCAAATTACGCGAAAACAAAATTCCTTCGGATGTTATTCACTTTGATACCGGTTGGTTTGAAACCGACTGGCAGTGCGACTATAAGTTTTCGCCCTCGCGCTTTAGTAACCCTCAGAAAATGATAGACGACCTGAAACAACAGGGTTTCCATATATCGCTTTGGCAATTAACCTATTTTACTCCTAAAAACAAATATTTCTCCGAAATCATCGATAAAAACCTGCACGTAAAAAACCTGAAAGGTGAGATGCCTTACGAAGATGCAGTGCTTGATTTTTCGAACACAGAAACCATCAGGTGGTATCAGGATAAATTAAGTGGGTTATTAAAAATGGGTGTAGGCGCCATTAAAGCAGATTTTGGAGAAGCTGCTCCGCTCGAAGGTATTTATGCGTCGGGGCGCAGTGGTTGGTACGAGCACAATCTTTACCCCCTGCGATACAATAAAGCGGTGGCCGACATTACCAAACAAACTACTGGCGACAACATCATTTGGGCACGTAGCGCCTGGGCTGGCAGTCAGCGTTACCCGCTGCACTGGGGTGGCGACGCTGCCAATACCGACATAGGTATGGAGGCAGAACTACGCGGCGGATTGTCATTCGGGCTAAGCGGGTTTTCTTTCTGGAGCCATGATATTGGCGGATTTGTACAGCCCTCGCCCGAGAATCTTTACCGGCGCTGGTTGCCTTTTGGTTTTTTGACTTCGCACAGCCGGGCACACGGAGCGCCTCCCAAAGAACCATGGTTGTATAATGCCGGCTTTGTAAAAGCTTTCAGACAGTCGGCCGAACTGAAATACAAGCTGATGCCTTATGTGTATGCACAGGCTAAAAACTGCACCGAAACCGGACTGCCTATGGTGCGTGCGTTGTTTGTTGAATTTCCGGACGATCCAGGTGCCTGGGATGTGGAAGATGCGTACTTGTTTGGTTCGGATATTTATGTAGCTCCACTGATGGAAAACACGGTTAGCAGAACTGTATACTTACCGGGAAAGACAAACTGGATAGATTATCAGAGCGGAAAAAGTTATTTGCCGGGATGGAACACTATAGCATGTGGCGACATACCGTGTATAATTCTGGTACGTGAAGGCGCCGTAATTCCTCATGCTGCGTTGGCACAAAGTACCGATAAAATCGACTGGAAAAACATTACGCTGAAAGTGTATGGCAATGCTCCTGCGGCTAAAGGGCTGCTGTGTATACCGTCGTCGGACAATAAGCTGATTCATTTGGAGCTTATCAGGAAAGGAAATACATACCAGTACAGCGGTGAAGGCGTTGCCGAGGTGAATTTTAAAATTCAATAAACAGGTATCTGTTGAAAATATTAGTTCCGAAGCAAGGAGGCTATCGGAAATGAGTCAATTCTTCGCGACCGTGGGTGAGGGATAGTAGTGGAAAGGACACAGGCGAAGGTGCAGGGCTATGGCGAAGCCGATGCCCTGCACTGAGCCGGTGGACTTGGAGCGGATAGCCCGACCCGACGCAGGAGGGGCACCCCCAAAAAAACATAAAAAAAATCAGCCACTGATTGAAGCGTTAAGCTTGGCTTCGGTGGCTGATTTTTTTCGATGAAGAGGAGGTTTTACTCTACTGAGAATTTGTAAATACACCATTCATCGTACTTCTGACCCGGGCGCAGGAGCGGACTTGGGAAGAAGGAAATGTTTGGTGAATTGGGGAATCCTTGCGTTTCGAGACAAACGGCATCCTGACGGTCGTAGGTTTTACCTTCTTTTCCGGTTTGTTTTTCAATCCAGTTGCCGGTGTATACCTGCAATCCCGGTTGTGTGGTAAACACTTCCATTTTTCGTCCGCTTACCGGTTCGTAAATGTAGCCTGCCAGTACGCAATCGCCCTGCTGATCCTTACGCAGGCACCAGTTGTTGTCGATACCCCAACCCGGAACGAATACCTGTTGGTCGATTCGCTCACCGATGGTTGCTGGCTGACGAAAATCGAAAGCCGTGCCGTGTACAGGACTGATTTCGCCAGAAGGGGCGAAAGATTCGTCGAGTATGGTTACAAAATCGGCATTGATTTGCAGGATGTGGTCTTTTATGGTACCATTGCCCGCCCCTTTGAGGTTGAAATAGGAGTGCTGCGTAAGCCCAACAATTGTAGGTTTGTCGGTAGTGGCCTCGTAATGAATGCTTAGCGCGTTGTCGACAGTAAGCTCGTAGGTGAGGGTTACTTTGAGTGTTCCGGGGTAACCTTCGTCGCCATCGGGCGATACGAGCGCCAACATGATTTTGGTCTCTGCGGTTTCAACTACATCCCACACGGCGGTATTAAATCCGTCGATTCCACCGTGCAAAGCATTGGTCCCATTATTGATAGCCAAGTTGTATTGCTTACCGTCGATGGTAAATTTACCGTCTTTGATGCGGTTGGCAAACCGTCCGCACACGGCACCATAATACTCTTCTTTTTCCATCACTTCGGCCAGGGTATCGAAACCGAGTACCAGATCGTCGAATTGATTGTTACGGTCGGGGGCATAAAGGCGAATGATTTTTGCCCCGAAGTTGGTGATGTCGCAGGACATGCCGTTTGCATTTACAATGGTGTAAAGCGATACCGGCTTGCCCTGAACAAGTATACTGTCAGTTGTTTTCATACAATTAGAAGCCCCTCCAACCTCCCCGAAAGAGAGGCTCTCCGACTGATTGAGGGTATATCGGATTTGTTAATCATTCCCTTGAGCGAGAAAATTTACTCATGAGAGTTTAATTCAATTAAAAAAGTTGATTGGTTGATGTGTCGATGCGTTTAAGGTAGCTTTATATTTTTAAGGATAATGAGAACAATAAACTCACCGACACAAAAGTTCAGAATTTATTCTACGCGAGTTGCACCATTGCCAATTTCGGCGATATAAAACTCAGATTTAATGCCAATTTTAGCTTCGTAAGCAGCACCTACTTCTTTGATAAAAGTATCGATAGCTTCGTCTTTTACGAGCGAAACTGTGCAACCTCCAAAACCGCCTCCAGTCATACGTGAACCAATAACCCCGTCGATTTTCCAGGCCTCTTCAGCCATCGTATCCAATTCGGGGCCGGTAACTTCGTAGTCGTCGCGCAGCGAAGCGTGCGAGGCATTCATGAGCTGTCCGAAAAGTTGTATATTCCCAGCCTTCAGCGCCTTAACAGCATCGGAAGTGCGTTGTACTTCGCCTACTACGTGGCGGGCACGCTTGAAAGCTACAGGGTCGGTAATGGCCGATGAAATCTGATTAAATTCAGCTTCAGTAAGTTCGGCCAGATATTTCAGAGGACGTACTTTGTTGAGCTGTTCCACAGCCAGTTTACATTCGGCCACGCGCTGGTTGTAAGCTCCTGAGTCCAATTTGTGAGGGCTGTGTGTATTTGATATAAGGATTTTGACTCCCTGAAGTTTTACGGGTACAAGTTCAAACTCAAGGGTATCGCAGTTGAGGTGAATGGCGTGATCTTTAGCTCCGTTGGCCGAAGCAAACTGATCCATGATACCGCAGTTAACAAGCGCAAATTCGTGTTCGGATTTTTGTCCGATTTGCGCAAGTACCGTACGATTGAAGTCTGTACCCAGTTGGTCGTTAAAAGCAAAAGCTGTAACCACCTCC
>Ga0316603_10001181_pt1 | contig 13728 bp, 9 predicted proteins | sample OWC_soil_day10_n_FD_207649 | JGI IMG/M metagenome (GOLD analysis project Ga0316603, IMG submission 207649) | Wetland soil microbial communities from Old Woman Creek delta, Ohio, United States - OWC_soil_day10_noCT | ecosystem: Environmental > Terrestrial > Soil > Wetlands | place: USA: Ohio...
ATCTTCCTGATCTTCGTGACTTTCGGGACCATCGACTTCAAAGCCGTCTTTGCCGCCGCGCCCGGAAAACTGGCCATGGGCGACGGCCTGGTCACCCTGATCGCTCTGCTGCTCTTCATGGGGGCCACGGGGAAATCGGCGCAGATCCCTCTTTACACCTGGCTGCCCGACGCCATGGAAGGCCCCACTCCGGTCAGCGCCCTGATCCACGCCGCCACCATGGTGACCGCCGGCGTTTACATGGTGGCCAGATGCAACCTCCTCTTTCTCATGGCCCCCACGGCCCTGCTGGTCGTGGCGGTCATTGGCGCGGCCACCGCCGTCTTTGCGGCCTCCATCGGCCTGGCCCAGAACGACATCAAACGGGTTCTGGCTTACTCCACGATCAGTCAGCTTGGATACATGTTCCTGGCCTGCGGAGTTGGCGCTTTCACCGCCGGGATCTTCCACCTGATGACCCATGCGTTTTTCAAAGCCCTGCTTTTCCTTGGCGCGGGAAGTGTGATGCATGCCATGGCCGGCGAACTGGACATGCGTAAAATGGGCGCCCTCAAACCCCATCTGCCCCGCACCTACTGGACGTTTCTGATCGGCACCCTGGCTCTCGCCGGGATCTTTCCCTTTGCCGGCTTTTTCTCCAAGGATGAGATCCTCTGGCAGACTTTGAACCAGGGCGGGGTGATCCTCTGGATTTTAGGCGCCGGTGCCGCCTTGATGACCGCCACTTACATGTTCCGGGCCGTCTTTATGACCTTTCATGGAAAATCGCGGGTGGATCATGGAGCCGCCCATCACCTCCATGAATCCCCGGGAATAATGACCGGCCCGCTGATCATCCTGGCGATTCTTTCCGTTATCGGCGGGTTCATCGGATTCCCGGTGATCGAAGGCGGAAACAAGTTTGCCGAGTTTCTTGCCCCGGTATTTGCTCCTCCCGCGGGGTTTCCCAAGCCGGGCGAGGCCCTCCATCACGCCGTGAGTTTCGAAGTGGCGATGATGCTCGTTTCCCTGCTCATTGCCGGCTTGGGAATTTTCCTTGCCTATCGGATGTATATCAAAAACCCGGCCCTCCCGGACCGCCTGGCCGAACGGTATAAAGCCCCGTACCAAGCGCTGCTGAATAAATACTGGGTAGACGAGATTTATCATTGGTTCTTTGTGGGCCCTTTGGTTCGCCTTTCCGTCTTTCTCTGGCGTTTCTGCGATGACCTGGTCGTAGACGGGATCGTCAACGGGGTGGCGGCCCTTTTCCGCGGCGGGAGCGAGGTGTTCAAACGCCTGCAGACCGGAAATGTGCAGAGTTATGCGCTTTCGATTTTGATCGGGATCGTTTTGATCTTCGGATATTTTTTGATTCAGCCCTGATTAAAAAAAAGCGCTCAGTTACAAATTCTCTTTTTGAGGCCGGCTGAAAGCCGACCGCTGCTTTTCTCAAGGAGTTTCGGATGAACCCTTCGGCATTTCCCCTGTTAAGCCTGATCACCTTCTTTCCCCTCCTCGGGGTCGGTCTGCTGATTTTTCTCGACCGGGAGAGGAAAGAAACCATCCGCTGGGTCGCCCTGATCGTGACGATCCTGGAGTTTCTATTCTCCCTGCCCCTCTTCTTCCAATTCCGGCTCGATACGGCGGCCATGCAGTTCGTGGAAAAAGTCCCCTGGATTCCCGAATATGGGATCTTCTATTTCCTGGGCCTCGACGGCATCAGCCTTTTCCTGGTTCTGCTCACCACCTTTCTCACCGTGGTCTCGGTCCTCGCCTGCTGGCAGGACATCCAGGATAAAGTCAAGGAGTTCATGATCTGCCTCCTCTTCCTGGAAACGGGCATGGTCGGGGTTTTCGTTTCCCTTGATCTTTTCCTCTTTTACGTCTTCTGGGAAGTGATGCTGATTCCCATGTACCTGCTGATCGGGGTCTGGGGCAACCCGAAGCGACGCATCTACGCCGCCGTGAAATTTTTCCTCTACACCATGGTCGGCAGCGTCCTCATGCTGGCCGCCATCCTGATCCTCTACTTCCAGCATGCGGCCCAGACCGGAAAATATACCTTTGACCTTCTGGAGCTGTACAAGTTTTCGCTCCCCTTGAACCTGCAGGTCTGGCTCTTCCTCGCCTTCGGCCTGGCCTTTGCCATCAAGGTCCCCATGTTCCCTTTCCACACCTGGCTGCCTGACGCCCACACCGAGGCGCCCACGGTCGGGTCGGTTCTCCTGGCCGCCGTTCTCCTGAAAATGGGGACCTACGGGTTTCTCCGCTTCAGTATCCCTCTTTTCCCTCACGCCTCGTATCAGCTTATCCCGCTCATTTCCATCCTGGCGATCATCGGAATCGTATACGGAGCCCTGGTCTGCCTGGTGCAGAAGGATCTGAAGCGCCTGATCGCCTTTTCTTCCGTCTCCCATCTGGGCTTCGTGATGCTCGGCCTCTTCGCCCTGAACCTGCAAGGGATCGAAGGCGGAATCCTGCAGATGCTGAACCACGGTTTCTCCACGGGGGCCCTCTTTCTTTTGGTAGGCATGATCTACGAGCGCCGCCATACCCGGATGATCGAGGAATTCGGCGGCCTCTGGAAGCAGATGCCGATCTTCGCCGCCTTTTTCATGGTCGTCACTCTCTCTTCCATCGGCCTGCCGGGCCTCAACGGGTTCGTGGGCGAGTTCCTGATTTTGGTGGGCACTTTTAAAGCTGTCAAAATCTACGCCGTCATCGCCGCCACCGGGGTCATCCTGGCCGCCGCCTACATGCTCTGGATGTACCAGCGGGTCATGTTCGGGGAATTAACCAAGCCGGAAAACAAGGTTCTGAAGGACCTGTCCGGTCGGGAGATTTTAGTGCTCTCCTCGGTCACGCTCTTTATTTTCTGGATCGGGATCTACCCGCAGACCTTTCTCAGCCGGATGGAACCCACGGTGAAAGGATATTTAACCCAGGTCAACGCCAAGTACCAGACCGAGCAGAAAGTCCTGGCCGGTGGCGAAATTTCACCGCAGAGCGCGCAGAGCAGGATTATGGCTCAAAAATAAACCGAAATGCGGGGGAAGAACCCCCTAAACTTAGGCTTACAGCTGCATCTGTTAATTGAACGATTTGATTTTGCAGAGTTTCAGCAATAGGCGAGGGCCAAAACGGCTGAATTTTTCGAGGGGAGCGGATTTCACCTTCAGGTTGTCTTTTGCCATATTTTCCTCTGTGTTCTCTGTGTGCTCTGTGGTGAATTGATTTTTTTGATTTTTGCGGAGGCTTTTTCATGAACGTCGTGATTCCCGTCATCAAATGGAGCGCCATCGGCCCGGAACTGATCCTTACGGTGACAGCCATGGTCCTTCTCCTTTTCAGCGTATTCCTAAAAAAGGAAAGCAGAAGCCTCCTTCCGCCCCTGAGCCTGATCGGAGTCCTCCTGGCCCTGGGGTTTTCCGTGTCCCTCTGGGGCCGGGCGGAATATGCCTTCCAGGGCATGATCGTTTTGGACAACTATTCTCTTTTCTTCAAGATCGTCTTCCTGGTGACCACGGCCCTGACCATTCTCATGTCAATCCGCTACCTGCAGCAGGAGGGATTCGAGCACGGGGAGTACTACATCCTCCTTCTCTTTGCGGCCGTGGGCATGATGTTCATGGCTTCCGCCGCCGATCTGATCATCGTCTTTCTCGGCCTGGAGACCTTTTCGCTTTCCATCTACGTGCTGGCCGGCTTCTTCCGCACCCAGGCGAAATCCAACGAATCGGCCTTGAAATATTTCCTCCTCGGCTCCTTCTCCACCGGGTTCCTGGTTTATGGAATCGCCCTGACCTACGGCGCCACGGGGACGACAAATTTAAAAGGGATCTTCGAATTCTTTCGCCGGGCCCAGTTGCTGCAGGATCCCCTCCTCCTCTTCGCCATGGGGCTCCTGATCGTGGGCTTCGGGTTCAAAGTGGCTTCCGTCCCCTTTCACATGTGGACGCCGGACGTGTATGAGGGGGCCCCGACCCCCATCACCGCCTTTATGTCCGTAGGGCCCAAGGCCGCCGGGTTCGCGGCCTTCCTGCGGGTCTTTGTTTACTCCCTCTCTTCCCTCCAGGCGGAATGGATCTGGATTCTCTGGGTCCTGGCGGTCCTAACCATGACCCTCGGGAATATCGTGGCCATCGCCCAGAAAAACATCAAGCGTATGCTGGCGTATTCGAGCATCGCCCACGCCGGATACATCCTCGTGGCCATGGTCGCGGCCAACGAGCTCGGCACGGCCGGCATCCTTTACTACCTCCTGGCCTACGCCTTTATGAACCTGGGCGCCTTCGCCGTAATCATTCTTTACGGGCGCAGGGGAGAGGAAAACCTGCTCCTTACCGACTACAGCGGGATGGGCTCAAAATATCCCCTCCTGGCGGCCCTCATGGCGGTGTTCATGTTCTCCCTGGCCGGCATCCCCCCCACCGCGGGGTTTGTGGGCAAATTTTACATCTTCAGCGCCGCGGTCAAAGCCGGCTATATCGGTCTGGCGGTCATCGGCGTTCTCAACAGCGCCCTCTCGGTCTACTTCTACCTGCGGGTAACGGTCATGATGTACATGCGCGCTCCCGAAAAAGACCTGCCTCCCATCGCCTGGTCCCCGGCCCTGGCAATCTCCCTTTTCGTGGCCGTCTTCGGGACTCTGCAGATGGGAATAACCCCCGCCGCCTATCTCGAAGTGGCCCGGAAATCGATTCTGGCGCTCCTCTGATAAGATGTAACTTTATAATTCTACTTATAAAAGTATGTTTCGAAAAAATATTCCGATAACGAATTATATTATTGCGGAATAATTTGACAGAAATATTCGACTTGTGCTAACTTTGGGGCGCTCTTGCAGGCGGGAACGAAATGGGCTCCCCTCCCCAAGAGACCCGAAAAAGAAAAGCCGGCAAGCGAATGATACATTTGCGGGAATTTCACGCCGATCTGCACATTCACACTTGCCTGTCCCCCTGCGCCAGCTTGGACCTTTCGCCCCGGAATATTGTCGCGCGGGCAAAATTCCAGGGTTTGGATGTTATCGCCATTACGGACCACAACACCGCCAAAAACGTCCAGGTGGTCATGCGCCTGGGCGAAAAAGGAGGGATCAAGGTCATTCCGGGTATGGAAGTGCAAAGCCGGGAAGAAATTCATCTCCTCACTCTTTTTCCGGATTGGCCCGCCACCGCAGCCTGGGCCGAGGAAGTTTCTCGGAGCCTCCCTGAAATGAACAATGACCCCCTTGTTTTCGGCGACCAGCCGATTGTGGACGAGGACGGCGACATTCTCGATTTTGAACCGCGGCTTCTGCTGAATTCTCTCGGTCTCCCGGCGGAAGAGATCATCCGCCTTGTGGCCAAAAAAGGGGGGGTGGCCATCCCATCCCATTTCGATCGGAGTTCCTTCAGCCTCATCAGTCAGCTCGGGTTCATCCCCCCAAACATGCCCCTGGAAGTCTTGGAGGTGGGCCGGAGCCGGTTTCCTTACCCGGAAGGCGTCTGGCGGGACGGGTCGCGAACCTTTCCCCTGATCGCCTGCTCCGATGCTCATCGCCCCGAGGAGATCGGAACCGGGCGCACCGTTTTCCTGATGGCGGAACCGGCGCTCGCCGAATTCCGTTTGGCGTTTGGAAACCGGGAGGGGCGCCGTCTGGTGAAAAGGATTCAAAAGCCTATTGATCCCGGATGAAATTCCTGTTATGAATATGACGTAAGGCGGAAAAAAGAAAAGAATCGGCTGCAATCAAAACCAACCAAACGAACGGTTTCTCCAAACTCTCTCCGCGCCCTCCGGAGAAACCTCTGGAAAAAGGAGGAATGGATGGAAATGTCGAGGATCCATATCCCGGACAATCCCCAGTACCGGGAATTAAAGCAATTCATCGAGGACCAACGCCGCGTGGCCGGCCCGTTGATCCAGGTTCTCCACCGCGCCCAGAAAATTTTCGGCTACCTTCCGGTGGAAGTCCAGACGTTCGTTTCCCGGGAACTGCGCATTCCCCTGGGAAAAGTCCACGGAGTGGTCACTTTCTACAATTTCTTCCGCACGGAGCCCATGGGCGACCACATCATCAACGTCTGCCTGGGAACCGCCTGCCATGTGAAGGGCGCCTCCGAAATCGTCAAGGCCCTGCAAAAAGATTTAGGTGTGCAGATGGGTGGAACTACGCCGGACCGCTTCTACACCCTTTCCTCGGCCCGGTGCTTCGGGGCCTGCGGTTTGGCCCCGGTCATGATGATCGACAACGAAGTCTACGGAAGGTTGAACCCCAAAAAATCCATTCAAGTGATCCAGGAATTGCGCCGGACCGTGGCGCAGGCGTAATCCTGTCATAAGGAGGAAAGAATGAATCTCGAGGACCTGAAAAAAATCCGGGAAAAACGTGGAAAAGACATGGTGCTCCGGGACGGAAAATCGCGGGTCAAGGTCGTAATCGGCATGGGGACATCCGGCATCGCCGCCGGAGCCCGGCAGACCATGAGAACCTTTTGGGATGAAATCGAAAAACGGGGGTTGCAGGACGTGGTCGTGACCCAGTCGGGCGAACGGGGGCTCTCCTCCAAGGAACCGATCGTGACGATTCAGGAGGAAGGAAAGGCGTCGGTCATCTATGGCGGCGTAACCCCGGAGGTGGCCCGTAAAATCGTTACCGAACATTTGGTCAACGGGCAACCCGTTTCGGAATTCATCCTGGAAATCCAAAAATAGAGAAGCGAGGATACCATGAGAAAAAGGCTCGATGTGCTGATCTGTGGCGGGGGCGCCTGCATCTCCTCCCACAGTCATGAATTCAAAGATCGGTTGGTGGAGCAGATCGCCGCGAAGGAATTAACCGACGAAATCAGTTTGGTGGAGACCGGCTGCATGGGCCCCTGCCAGTTCGGCCCCATGATGGTGACCTACCCGGACGGGTCTTTTTATATCAACCTCAAGGAGGAGCATGCGGTCCAAATCGTCGAGGAGCATTTTTTGAAGGGGCGCCCGGTCCGCCCCCTTCTCTGGCTGGCGCCGGAAGCGCGCAAGATCGTCGAGGAAAAAAAGCAGATCCCCTTCTTCGAAAAACAGCTGAAAATCGTTCTCGCCAACTGCGGCCGGATCGACCCGGAAAATATCGAGGAATATATCACCCAGAGGGGCTATGAAGCCCTGGGGACCCTCCTCGGTTCGATGACCCCGGAGCAGGTGATCGAGGTGGTGACCAAGTCCGGGCTCAAGGGCCGCGGCGGCGCGGGGTTTCCCACCGGGGTCAAGTGGAAATTCGCCCGGCAGAACCCGGTGAAAGACAAGTACATCATCTGCAACGCCGACGAGGGCGACCCTGGGGCGTTCATGGACCGGGCGGTATGCGAAGGAGACCCCCACGCCGTTCTGGAGGGAATGGCCATCGCCGGGTATGCGATCGGCGCCAACCACGGTTATATTTATGTGCGCGCCGAATATCCTCTGGCCATCGACCGCCTGACCACGGCCATCAAGCAGGCGCGGGAGATGGGCCTCTTGGGGAAGAACATCTTCGAGAAGGGCTTCGATTTCGACGTGGAAATCCGCGTGGGGGCCGGTGCTTTTGTCTGCGGCGAGGAAACGGCCCTGATCGCCTCGATCGAGGGCATGCGCGGCCAGCCTCGTCCCAAGCCCCCCTTCCCGGCCAACAAGGGCCTCTGGCAGAAACCCACGATCATCAACAACGTCGAAACCCTGGCCAGCATCCGCCACATCTTTCTCAACGGGTGGGAATGGTTCGCCTCCATCGGCACGGCCACCAGCAAAGGCACCAAGGTCTTCGCCCTCTCCGGGAAAGTCACCAACACCGGTCTGGTGGAAGTCCCCATGGGAACCACTCTGGGCGAACTCGTCTTCGACATCGGCGGCGGGATCCCCGACGGCAAAGCCTTCAAGGCCGTCCAGACCGGCGGGCCGTCCGGCGGCTGCATCCCCGCCAAGTATCTCAACACGGCCATCGATTACGAATCCCTGAAACAGATCGGATCCATCATGGGCTCCGGCGGGGTGATCGTCCTGGACGAGGATTCGTGCATGGTGAACATGGCCAAGTACTTCCTTGAGTTCACCATGGAGGAATCCTGCGGCCAGTGCGTCCCCTGCCGCGTGGGGCTGAAGCAGATGCACCAACTCTTGGACCGGATCACTTTGGGACTCGGCACCATGGCCGACCTGGAGAAACTGGAATCCCTGGCCCACACGGTGGGCCCCACCTCTCTTTGCGGCCTCGGCCAGACCGCACCCAATCCCGTCCTTTCCACCCTCAAGTATTTCCGCCATGAGTACCTGGAGCATATCCAGAAGAAGGAGTGCAAGGCGGGGGTCTGCGCGGCCCTTTACTACGCCCCCTGCGAAAACGCCTGCCCTTCCAGCGTGGACGCCGCCTCCTACGTTTCCCACATGAGCGAGGGCCGGCTGCAGGAGGCCTACTTCCGGCACATGGAGAGCAACCCGTTCCCCATCGTCTGCGGCCGGGTCTGCCCCGCCTTCTGCGAGAAAAAATGCTCCCGGGGCAAGTACGACGAAGCCATCGCGATCCGGGAAATCAAGCGCTTGTTCGCCGACTGGGCAATCGAGCAGGGAATCGGTTTCCTGCCCCCGAAAATCTCGAAAAAGGAGAAGGTGGCCATCATCGGCGCCGGCGCCGCCGGCCTCTCCTGCGGCTTCTATCTGACCCGACTCGGGTACAAACCCGTGGTCTTCGAGTCGCAGTCCGTCGCCGGGGGCATGATGCGCCTGGGCATCCCGGCCTTCCGCCTTCCCCATGAAAAGCTCCAGGCCGAGATCGACGTGATCGCCCAGGCCGGCGTGGAAATACGGCTGAACAGCCCGGTGAAATCCCTTGAGGATCTCCGCCAGCAGGGGTTCCAGGCCATCTTCATCGGGGTCGGCGCCTGGCAGCCCCAGTCTTTGAATATCCCCGGCGAGGATCTACCCGGGGTTTTGCCCGGCATTGACTTTCTGCGGATGGTGAATTTAGGCCAGAAGGTGGACGTGGGCCAGGACGTCACGATCATCGGCGGCGGGTCCACGGCCATGGACGCGGCCCGGGTTGCCAAGAGGCTCGGAGCCAAGAATGTGCGGGTGATCTACCGCCGCACCCGGGCGGAAATGCCCGCCTTGCCCGAGGAGTTGGTCGACGCCGAAGAGGAAGGGATCAGCCTGGATTTCTTGATCAATCCGGTCCGCATCGAAGGAAGAAACGGGGGGGTCACCGGGATCGTTTGCCTCCGCACCGAACTGAAGGATTTCGACGAATCCGGACGCCGCCGCCCCGTGCCGATCCCGGGGAGCGAATTCAGCCTTCCCACCGGTCTAATTATCCCCTGCATCGGACAGAAGCTCCGGAACGACCTGGACGGTTCCGCATTCCAGCGGGATCGGCGGGGGCATGTTGCTGTCGATCCGGAAACGATGAACGTTGGCGCCCCCGGCATCTTCGCCGGCGGGGATGCGGTCAACCCCTCCACGGTCATCGAAAGCGTGGCTCAGGGGCGTCTGGCCGCGGTCCAGATCGACAAATACTTCGGGTACGACGGCAAACTTTTCGCCAAAGAACGCAAACCGGTCGTCGTCGGCTACAACGAAGAAGCCTATTTGAAGACGATTCCGCAAACGAAACCGCACCTGGAGGAAGTGGAAAAGCGAATTCGGAGCCTGGCCACGGAAGTGAGTAAGGGGCTGACGCTGGCAGAAGCGATCGAGGAAGCCCGCCGGTGCCTCCATTGCGACCGGACCGAGTCCGGCTCGACATCCAGGGAAGAGTCCTATATCAGTCGCATCGATGCCGTCCTTTGAGGTGAAAAATGGCGCCCGAGAAAATTATCGCGAAGTACGACCCCTCGGCGGAGCACCTGTTGAGCATCCTCCACGACCTTCAGGATGCAAGAGAGCAGCATTATCTGACGGACCGGGATTTGCGCCTCGCCGCCGAATATCTCCATCTGCCCTTCAGCTTCGTCCACGGGGTGGCGACTTTTTACACCATGTTCAGCCTGACCCCGCGGGGACGATTCATTATCCGGATCTGTCAATCCCCGCCCTGCCACCTGATGGGGGCCACGACCGTGGAGCAGGAACTGAGGCGGTTCCTGAAGGTCGACTTCGGGCAAACCACCCCCGACGGTCTGTTCACCCTGGAAATGTCTTCCTGTCTGGGGGTCTGCGGGGTGGCGCCGGCCATGATGGTCAACGATGAGGTTTTCGGCAACCTGACCCCGGGGCGGGTCCAGGAGATCCTGGCCGAGAAAGGGGGGGGAGCATGAGCCTTTTCCGAATGCACATCCTGATTCCCATCGACGAAGGCACGGTCCAGGCCGGGGCCTTCGAGATCAAGCGGCAGCTGGAAAGGCAGCTCCTGGAGAAGAATTTGGACCAGGAAATCAGGGTCCTCGAGACCGGCACGGTCGGGATTGTCGGGGGGGGCGTGATCCTGGTGATGTTCCCGGAACGCCTCTATTATACGTCGGTAAAGCCCGCGGACATCCCCCGGATCGTCGAGGAGCACTTGATCAAAGGCCGGGCCGTGAAGGATCTCCACCCCTCCCCCGTGGATATCCAGTCCGGGGTGAAGGATCTTCATCAGGTCGGCCCGACCCGCAAGCAGCCGCGCATCATTCTGGACAAAGCCTGGCGGATCGACCCGGAGAATCTCGAGGAGGTGCTGGCCGCCGGCGGGTATCGGGGTCTCGAAAAAATTCTCGGGGCCAAGCTCCGTCCGGAGGCGGTCATCGAAGAGGTCAAGAGCTCAGGGCTTCGCGGCCGGGGCGGCGCCGGATTCCCCACGGGCCTGAAATGGGAATTTACACGTAAAGCCCCGGGGAGCGAAAAATTCGTCATTTGCAACGCCGACGAGGGGGAGCCCGGAACTTTCAAAGATCGTCTGATCCTCGAGGGCGACCCCCATAAATTGATCGAAGCCATGGCTATTGCCGGTTATGCCATCGGAAGCGAGAAGGGCTATGTCTACATCCGCGGGGAATACGATCTCTCCATCCGCCGGATGCAGATGGCCATCGATCAAGCCCGGGAGTCCAATCTCCTGGGGAAGAATATTCTGGAGACGGGATTTTCCTTTGATGTCGAAATCAAGAAAGGGGCGGGGGCGTATGTCTGCGGAGAGGAAACCGCCCTCATCGAATCCTTGGAAGGCCGCCGGGGACACCCCCGGCTCAAGCCCCCCTACCCCGTGACCCACGGCCTCTGGAAAAAGCCCACCTTGGTCAACAACGTGGAAACCCTCTCCAACGTCCCGGGGATTGTCTATGAGGGGAGCGCCTGGTTCAGAAAATTCGGAACCGACAAATGCGCCGGGACGAAAGTCTTCACGATCCTGGGCCATGTCGAATACCCGGGGTTGATCGAAGTGGAAATGGGAACCCCCCTGCGGGAGATCATCTTCTCTTTTGGAGGCGGGGTCAAAGAAGGAAAAAGATTCAAGGCCGCCTTGCTGGGCGGGGCGGCGGGCGTCTTTCTCTCGGAAAAGCTCCTGGATGTGCCCATGGATTTCGAAAGCCTGAAGGACAACAAGGCCGTTCTCGGATCCGGGGCCGTCCTGGTCATGAACGAAGACACCTCGATCGTCGACATGCTCGCCTCCATCTTGAAATTTTTCGTCCACGAGTCCTGCGGGCAGTGCTCGCCCTGCCGGGTGGGAACGCGCCAGCTTGCCGACCTGCTCGAAAAAACCCGGAAGGGACAGGGGACGGAGGCGGACCTGGAGCGGATGGTCAACGTGAGCAAGACCATGTTCGCCACCTCGCTGTGCCCCCTCGGGCAGTCCCTGATCATGCCGGTGCGGAGCGCCATTGAGAATTTCGGCGAGGATTTCCTGAAACCGGGGAAAGCCTCGTAAGTAACCTGGGGAGATCCCCGTCTGCGTTAGATCATTTGCATTTTAAGAAGGTTATGATAGCCCTGAAAAGGAGGAGCGATAAACGATGGAGAATGTAACCCTGACCATCAACGGCCAAAAAGTCAGCGCCCCGGCCGGAAGCACCGTTCTCAAGGCCGCCCGCCAGGCCGGGATCGACATCCCGACGCTCTGCAACCACCCCGCCTTGGCCCCGGTGGGAATCTGCCGGATGTGTCTGGTGGAAGTGAAGGGGATGCCGACCTTTCAACCGGCCTGCACCTTTCTTGTAAACGAGGGGATGGAGATCCAGACTGAATCCCCTCCCCTGGTGGAAGCGCGGAAATTTGTCCTGGACATGCTTTTTTCCGAAAGAAACCATTTCTGCATGTATTGCGAGATGAGCGGCGATTGTGAATTGCAGTCCTTAGGGTACCGGTACGGCATCGACCACTGGATTTACCCCACCTACACCAAACGGTTCCCGATCGACTCCTCCCACAAGCAGCTCGAGATGGAACACAACCGCTGCGTCCTCTGCTGGCGGTGCGTGCGCTCCTGCGCCGAGCTCACGGCCAACCACACCCTGGACCTGCGCAAGCGCGGCATCGACTCCATGATCCACGCCGATTCGCATGTCCCCTTCGGCGAATCCTCCTGCATTTCCTGCGGGGGATGCGCCCAGATCTGCCCCACCGGGGCCATCTTCGGGAAGCGAAGCGCCTTTATGGGCCGCGGCAAACAGGCGGAACACGTCAAGAGCACGTGCAGCCGGTGCAGTCTGGGATGCGGCGTGGAGATTTATATCCGGGGCGGCAACGTCCTGCGCCTGGAGGGGGACTGGGACGGGCCGGTGAACGGCGGCCGGCTCTGCCAGAAGGGCCGGTTTGATCCGCTGAACGAGACGCGCCCGCGGGTCACCCAGCCGCTGCTTCGTCGAAACGGCAAGATGGCGCCGGCAAGCTGGGACGAAGCCCTGCAATCCGTGGCCGCCCATTTGGGCAACATCTCGGCGGCGGAGATCGGGGTCCTGACCTCCAGCGGCTTGACCAACGAGGCCCTCTATCTTCTCGGCAAGCTTTTCCGCCAGGAGCTCCGCGCCGCCAACGTCGGCTTGGGCAACAAGACGGCGCCGAAGCTGATGGACAAACCGCGGGGGACCCTGGCCGACATCGCGACGGGCGATGTGATCCTGGTGGTCGGCGCGGATCCGGTCAAGGATCAACCGGTCGCCTCTTTTCTGATCAAACGCGCTGTTGACAAAGGGGCGCGGCTGATTGTCGTCGACGGCCCGGAGAACGGCCTGGCCCCCTTCGCCCATCAAAGGCTGGAAATGGACCAAATCGGCAACGCCCTGGAATTCGCCGAACGGGCGGAGCATCCGGTGGCGCTTTACGGCGCCGGGCTTTCGCAGAAAGCCGGGGAAGCCCTGAAAAAGCTCCCGGCCAAAGCCGCCGTCCTGCCCTTGGAACCAGGAGCCAACACCCGGGCCGCCGCGGCCTTTGGATTCAATAACGGTTTCAAGCCGGCGGCGAAATTCCTGTTCCTTCTGCCCGGGGAGGAAAACTGGGACGGCCGGGAGGATTTGAAGAAAGCGGGCGAAAAGGCCTTTACCGTCGTCCAGGCCAGTTTCGAATCGTCCCTGACGGCGAAGGCGGACGTGGTGCTGCCTATGGCGATCTGGTCGGAGCGGGAAGGCACCCTGACGAATACGGAGGGCCGGGTGCAGAAAGCCAACCCGGCGGTGAAGCCGCCGGCGGAAACCAAGCCGGACTGGGAGATCCTCTCCCTGCTGGCCCACAGACTGGGGAAGAAGCTGGGCGCTTCGTTGGATGAGGTTTCCGCCCGCGCCGCCCAGGAACTCAAGTGAAAGGAGAAGCGAGGATGGCCAAAGTGAAGATTGC
>Ga0316603_10001185_pt1 | contig 13696 bp, 14 predicted proteins | sample OWC_soil_day10_n_FD_207649 | JGI IMG/M metagenome (GOLD analysis project Ga0316603, IMG submission 207649) | Wetland soil microbial communities from Old Woman Creek delta, Ohio, United States - OWC_soil_day10_noCT | ecosystem: Environmental > Terrestrial > Soil > Wetlands | place: USA: Ohio...
TTCTTCATTGCCGCAAGAACCTGCCGCTCCACAAATTCGCGTGCCGGGTGGATGCCGCCGTCCAGGTAGATCGCAGCAATAATGGCCTCAAAGGTGTCGGCGGTGATCGCGTCGTATCCTTTGCCGATCGCCTGGGCCGCACTCGTGCTCATGAGAATGAAATCGGAGAGGTGGATGGCCTTGGCGTACGCGGCAAGCGCCTTCCTGTTCACCAATCGCGAACGGATCTTGGTGAGCTCTCCCTCTTCAGCCTGCGGGAATCGGTGGTACAGGTAGTCGGCAACGACGAGGTTCAGGATGGAGTCGCCGAGAAACTCCAGTCGCTCGTTCGAGCGGGACGCCTCGGGAAGGCGTTGTAGAAAGGAACGATGCAGCAAAGCCTGTTCGAAGAAATCGCCATTGCGGATGCGGTAGCCCAGCAGCCGCTGCAGCCGCTGCTTCTGGTTCTCCGGCAATGTGTGTGCGCTGTTCTCGCTGTCCCGGGGCGTCTCCGCACGGTAACGGCGGAGAAAGATACGCGACAACTTCGACACCCAGGACATACAATCAGTCTCCCGTGAATTTCCTCATCAGGAGAGTTGCATTGTGTCCGCCGAATCCAAACGTGTTGCTCATTGCGTACTGCACCGGCCGCTTCACCGCACTGTTCGGCGTGCAGTTCAGGTCGCACTCCGGGTCGGGGGTTTCGTAGTTGATGGTAGGCGGAATAATGCCATGCACGATCGAGAGAATCGCGACGATGGCTTCCACGGCGCCCGCGGCTCCCAGCAAATGCCCGGTCATCGATTTCGTCGAGCTGATGCTGAGCTTCCGGGCATGGTCGCCGAAGGTCGTCTTGATGGCGCGCGTTTCGCTTATGTCTCCGAGCGGCGTGGATGTACCGTGAACGTTGACATAGTCCACCAGTTCGGGAGTAATACCCGCGTCAGCCAGAGCGCGGCGCATCGAGCGTACGGCGCCTTCTCCTCCCTCAGGCGGGGCGGTCATGTGGTGCGCGTCGGCCGTGAAGCCGACACCCACGAGTTCACAGTAAATGTGTACACCGCGTTTCCGGGCGCTTTCGAGCTCCTCGAGCACCAGCGTACCGCCCCCTTCACCCATGACAAATCCGTCACGGTTCAGATCAAAGGGGCGGCTCGCCTTCTCCGGAGCGTCGTTGCGGGTGGAGAGCGCTTTCATGGAGTTGAACCCGCCCAATCCCATCGGCGTGATGGGTGCTTCCGCGCCCCCGCACACGATCACGTCCGCATCGCCGTACTGGATCAACCGGCACGCATCGCCGATCGCGTGCGACCCGGTGGCGCAGGCGGAGACGGTGGCATAGTTCGGCCCCTTGAACCCGTGCTTGATGGAGATCTGCCCGGAAGCGATATCTGGAATCAGCATGGGAATGAAAAATGGGCTGATTCGCCCCGGGCCCCCCTGAATGTAATTGTTGAACTGCGTGTCGTAGGTCTTCATGCCGCCGATGCCCGACCCGTACACCACCCCGATGCGGTCTCCATCCATATCCTTTGAAGAAAGCTTCGCGTCAGCGATGGCGAGGTCCGCAGAGATGTTCGCGTACTGCGCGAAGGGATCCATCCGCTGGGCCGCCTTCCTGTCGAGGTAGGCGGTCGGGTTGAACCCCTTGAGCTCACACGCGAAATGAGTATCGTATCCGGACGCATCAAAATACGTAACAGGACCGGCTCCACTTTTTCCTGCCACGAGGTTCTTCCAGAATTCGTCAACGCCCAGGCCGATCGGGGTGAGGGCGCCGACTCCCGTGACAACGACTCTACGATTGCCGTTCATAGATTTTATCGGTCGTAAATTTATGCGCTCTTGGATTTGATGTAGTTGATGGCGTCGCCGACCGTCCCGATCTTCTCGGCATCTTCATCCGGGATCTGGAGGTTGAACGCCTTCTCAAATTCCATTACGAGCTCAACGGTGTCCAGCGAGTCTGCACCCAGATCGTTCGTGAACGATGCCTCGGGGGTGATCTGTCCGTCATCAACACCCAGCTTGTTGACGATGATCTCTTTCACCTTTGCCTCGATATCTGCCATGACGTTTACCTCCTGTGTAATTGGAATGATGGATGGTGAAAAATGCACACTTTCCTGAATATTGCGAGAACGGAGCTATTTTGCAATAGCCTTTACATATACATTCCACCGTTGACCGCCAGGACCTGCCCTGTGACGTAGGAAGCATCCTCGCTGCAGAGAAAGAGGGCGGCTTTTGCGATATCCTCGGCTTCTCCCAGCCTGGTGAGCGGAATCATCTCGGCAAGCTTCTTTTTAGCCTCTTCGTTGAGCTTTTCGGTCATTGCCGTGCGGATAAAACCCGGAGCGATGGCGTTCACCGTGATGTTGCGCGAGGCAAACTCCCGCGCGCAGGTCTTCGTCAGCGCGATCACACCCCCCTTTGACGCCGAGTAGTTCGCCTGGCCCGCGTTCCCCATTTGCCCTACCACCGATGCAATGTTGACGATCTTTCCACTGCGCTGACGGAGCATCGTGCGGGAAGCCGCCTTGGTGCAGTTGAACACCCCCTTCAGGTTCACGTTGATCACCGTGTCCCATTCTTTCTCGGTCATCCGCAGGATGAGATTGTCCCGGGTGATCCCGGCATTGTTCACCAGGATGTCGACCCTGGAGAATTTGTCCAGTGCCGCCTGCATCAGTGTATCGCAATCGGCCACGGATGACACGTCCCCCGCACATGCAAGAGTTTCGACTCCGTGTTTCGCGGCGATCTCGTCTGCCGTCTTCTTCGCCAGATCCGCATTGATGTCGGAGACCACGATCTTTGCCCCTTCGGCGGCGAAGGCCTCGGCGACTGCCTGGCCAATGCCCTGTGCGCCGCCTGTAATGACCGCCACCTGATCCTTGAGTCTCATGCGTCACGCTCCCGTGCTGTTTGTATTGACCGGTTCCCGCTTCGTCTGCAATGCCGCATAATGTTCTTCCATCTTCCGGAAACCCTCCGGACCGACGAGATAGGTGAGTTCCTCCTTGCACCCTTCGAACAACGGCATGTCGAACTGATGGCCGATCGAGCAGCAGGCCTGCTCACCCTGCAGCATGTCGTCGAAGCTCACCACCTTGCGCGTGATCTCGATGGGGTAGAGGACACAGAAGAATGGCTTGATCGCCCACTTGTGCATTCCCTCGGATGCGGCCGCGACCTGCAGCGTGCAACGCCCGAACCCGTCGAGAAAAACGCACTTCTCGTTGAACACTTCCGTTCCCACACATCGGCCCGACGGAAAATCGCCGTCCTCGGTGTCCTCGAGCTCAAACCAGCGTGCCTCGTCGCGCGTTTGGGTATCGTCCATGTACTTTTTGACCATGTCCTTATGCGAGAGTATCTTCTCGCGGTCGGCAACGTCGGCATACACACCTTCCGCACAGCAGACGGACGAGCACTTGCAAGGCCCGCCGCTTGCGGGGAATCCCCTGTCGAAGAGTTCGCCAGAAAATGTATAGCCATTGAGGGCAAGAGCAGAACGATCCTCAGCCACGTCGCGTCAATCCTTTTCTATGTCACCGTATTTGTCCACACCGGAGGTTTCCACGGCAGGGTCGATTCTCTTTACGAGTCCCTGCAGCACCTTTCCCGGCCCGACCTCCAGGAAGCGGCCGGCGCCATCGCGAACCATGTTCCGCACGGACTCCTCCCAGCGGACGGGGCTGGAAAGCTGCCGATAGAGCAGTTCCCGAATCTCATCGGCGCGCGTGACCGGCTCGGCCGTGACGTTCGTGTACACCGGGATGCGCGCATCCCGGATGGACGTCTGCTCGAGCGCCGACCGGAGGCCTACCTGGGCGCTCCCCATGAGGGGAGAGTGGAATGCGCCGCTGACGACGAGTTCCTTCACCATTTTTGCTCCACGTTGTTTCGCGAGCTCCATGGCTTTCCGCACGCCTACCACGGAGCCGGAGATGACGATCTGGCCGGGCGAGTTGAAGTTTGCCGGCTGCACGACGCCTGCGGCCGATGCCTCGCGGCACAGGTCGATCGTCACGTCGGGTGTCATCCCGATAACTGCCGCCATGGTGCCTGGCTCCAACTCACCGGCTCGCTGCATCAATTCGCCCCGCAGGCGGACGAGGCGCAGGCCATCCTCGAATGTGAGCGCGCTTGCGACCATGAGGGCGGAGTACTCGCCCAGGGAGTGACCGGCGACCATGTCGGGCAGGTGGTCCTGCCCCATCAGTCGCACGAGCACGACGCTGTGCAGGAAGATTGCCGGCTGGGTGTTCCGCGTCTGCCGGAGTTCAAGCTCGGGACCGTTGAAACAGATATCGCTCAGCGAGAAACCCAGCACCGCATCGGCGGAGGCGAAGGTCGCCTTCGCAACCTCATCGGCCTGAAAGCTGTCCGCCCCCATGCCCACGTATTGCGAACCTTGTCCGGGAAAGATCCACGCGGTGCGTTTCATGGCTCAGGCAACCCTTGCATCTTCTACAGTCCACTTGAGGAGCACGGAGCCCCAGGTATAGCCGGCTCCGAAGCTGGACAGCACGATCGTCTGCCCCTTCTTCAGCTTCCCGGACTGCCACCACTCCGAAAGGCAGAGAGGGACGGTGGCGGCAGTCGTGTTGCCATATTTGTCAATATTGATCATAACCTTCGATCTGTCGAGTCCCATTCGTTCGGCGGTGGCATCGATGATGCGCAGGTTCGCCTGGTGCGGAACGAGCCAGCTCACGTCGCAGCCGCTAAGGTTGTTGCGCGTCAGGATTTCCGCGGACACGTCCGCCATGCCGATGACCGCTACTTTGAAAACGGATTTCCCGTCCTGGTAAATGTAGTGAAGGCGTTTATCGACGGTCTCGTGGGACGCAGGCATCGCGCTTCCGCCCGCCTTCATGTTCAGGAATTTCTCCCCCGACCCATCGCACCGCAGAATCGAGTCGAGAATGCCTTCGTCGGGATTCGCTGCGGGCTCAAGGATGACGGCCCCAGCGGCGTCGCCGAAGAGAATGCAGTTGTTCCGGTCGGTGTAGTCGGTAATGGTGCTCATCTTGTCGGTCCCGACGATGGCAACCTTGCCATGCTGGCCGGACTCGATGAATTGCGCGCCGGTGATCAACGCAAAGAGGAAGCCTGAGCAGGCTGCCGAAAGATCGAATCCCCAGGCGTTCCTGGCTCCGATCTTTTCCTGGATCAGACAGGCCGTCGACGGAAAAAACATATCCGGTGAAATCGTGGCGACGATGATAAGGTCGAGCTCCTCGGCCTTCATGTTCCGGTTCTCCAGCGCTGCCGCCAGCGCCTTCGCGCCCATATGGGCACTGGCCCCATCATCGCATATGCGGCGCTCACGAATGCCGGTCCGTGTCCGGATCCACTCATCGGTGGTGCTGACCATTTTCTCCAGGTCAGCATTGGAGAGGACCTTGTCGGGAACGTAGTGGCCAACGGCGGTAATTGTTGCTCTTCTCTTCAACGTCATGCTCTTTCGTTATTCGGGGAGTTGTAGTATGGCCTGCGCAATGCGGCTCGACACCTGGCGCACGGCGGTCTCTTCCGCCCGGAAGATCATGTTCTTGATCGCCTTCGGGGTGGAGCGGCCATGGCCGATGACGGAGACGCCGTCGACGCCAAGCAGCGGGACGCCGCCGTACTCCTGATAATCAAGTTCTTTCATGACACCGCGCAGCGTCCCGCGGGCAAGCAGCGCGATGAGTTTCTGCCGGATGCTTTGCTCTGCAAGCCGGCTGACCTTTGCTTTGAAGAACGACGGGACACTTTCGCCGAATTTCAGCAGCACATTTCCCACAAACCCATCGCAGACGATCACATCAACGGTTCCCTTGAGAAGGTCGCGCCCTTCCACGTTCCCCGCAAAATTCAGCTTGCTCTGCTTCAGGAGGCCGAACGCTTCCACAGTGGCGGTGTTGCCTTTCGATTCCTCCTCTCCGATGTTCAACAGCCCGACGACCGGGTCCGTTTTGCCGAGCATGGAGGAGACGTAGATCGATCCCATCAGGGCGAACTCCAGCAGATGCTTTGCCCTGCAGTCAACGTTTGCCCCGGCATCCACCAGCAGGCACGGGGACTTGACGGTCGGGATGAGGGCGCCGATCGTCGGGCGTCCCACGCGCTTCAGCCTGCCGAGGATCAACGTCGAGGCGGACAGCACCGCTCCGGTATTGCCCGCGCTGACGAAGGCATCGGCCTTCTTGTCACGCTGGAGCCTCAGGCCGACGCCGATGGAAGAATTCTGTTTGGATTTCAAGGCGGCCGTGGGGGAATCGTGCATCTCGATCACATCGTCCGCCGGCTCGATGGAATAATGCTCCCGCACCATTTCATGCCCTGCCAAATCCCCGTTCTTCCCGATCTCCTCCAGGATCTTCTCTTTCCGGCCGACCAGGATCACGGAAAATCTTCCCTGAGCCTCCCGCACGGCTTCGAGCGCTCCGGTAACGACGGCCGCAGGGGCGTAATCACCCCCCATTGCGTCGACCGCTATGTGTATGTGTGTGTTTTGGGGCGTCAAGTGCTCGTGGAGCCGAAGAAGTTGGTCCGAGGCATCATATCCTGAACGTGACCCGCAGAATGCCGTTCAAGGGCATCCCGCGGTCGGCTTACGATCCCTTGGGAACTACAATAGAACGACCGTTGTAGTAACCGCAGTTAGGGCAGGCACGATGAGGGAGCTTCAGCGTGTGGCAATTCGGGCATTCCGACGATGCCGCAGCAGTAGCCTTATAGTGTGTACGGCGTTTGCGGCCGCGTGTCTTGGAATGACGTCGTTTCGGATTTGGCATGCGCTCCGCGCTCCTTAGCTCTATCGTGGATCTTGTGATTTCCGGTCTTGCAGTGCTCGCAGCTTGTCCCACCGGGAATCGACCTCCTCCGTCGTGCAGCCACACGGACCTTCGTTCAGGTCCTTCCCACAGTGCGGGCAGAGTCCCAGGCAATCCTCCCGGCAGAGCAGCTTGAGCGGAACAGCAATGAGGACGGTCTGCCGAACGTCCTCCGTAATATCAATAACGGCGCTCCCTTGCGGGATCACCTGAACTTCTGCGACATCGTAAACGCTCGCCCCCTCTTCGTCCCAGATGTAATGCATCCGGTACGAGGAATCCAGACGGGAAGACAACGGCGCAGTGCAACGATCGCAGGAAAAATCGGCGGCCGTGTGAATGTCCGCGTGTAACACGATCTGATGGGGGGTCTTGTCGAGCTCAACATCCGTGTGGACGTCCGAAAACTCTTCCCCCAGACCAACGTCCGAAGCCGGAACATCGAAATGGAACCGATGAATCCCCTCGGAAAGCCCTCCCACTTGAATCTTCATACCTTGAACTACCACTTTTCCCGTCCACCGAAGAAAAACATACCAAGATACGCACAAATTCAACCATAGTCAAGGCAGTTGCCTCCCGGGACGGAAGCACGCCTACCAGTACGTTCTTCTCCGGGTGAGAAAAACGAGGCACTCCCGCCACTCCGCTTCTCGCGGAGCAAGAGGCTCGACCGTGCCGATGCGAACAGGCAAGGCTTCCGCCAGGGACCAACAATGCACGTGCGGTATGTTGAGGAACGGTTCCGGCGCAGGGAAGGAAATGCCGGAGAGGTGTTATTCTGGCCAGTCCCGAGGTCCATCCCGTTTACGGACGGACCAGGAGCGCTGAATTCCTGAGGAGCAGGCTGCCGGTGCATGGGCCCGACAACCTGCGCGAATGCTCCTGAACGGCTCAGGGTTGAGGCTGGACAACCTCGGCATGCTCGAGCAGCTGGCTCTGGACGTGCTCCACGGTCTCATCCAGGGCCTCCTTGAACTTCTGGAAATCCTCCTTATAGAGGAAGATCTTGTGCTTCTCGTACTCGTCATCGCCGACTCGCTTGCTTTCGGTGATGGTGATGTAGAAGTCCTTCTCGGACTTCGTGGCCTTGACATCGAAAAAATAGGTGCGCTTTCCGGCTCTCACGCGCTTCGTGAAGATCTCATCTTTGTAGCCGTTGTTCTCCAAGTCCACACCCTCCTTCTTAATGATGTTGATATTGATTGGAACGGTTAGCACAGCACGGTGTTACCTACGAATGACCGCAACTTTACCATTGGCGGTAGACCCGCTCTCCGAATACGCGGCGATGACATAGATGCCTGAGGCTACCGAATTCCCCTGCTGGTCCGTGCCATCCCAGTAACCGACACGCCCACCGGGACTTTTCACTTCGCGCACCAGCACCCCTTCCGTGGTAAGTATCTTCAGCGTCGAATTCTCCATCAGCCCGTCCACCGTAAGCGGAACGGAGGCCGGGACATAATACGGGTTTGGATAGACATGGAGCTCATCGAAAGCCGTCTTCGGCGCGGCGCTGGATGTCGTCAGGCTGGCCAATCCGGCATTCGTCCCAAAATACACCGTCCCGCTCTTCTCGTCGACGGCAATGCTCTTGACATCGTTGTCGATGAGCCTGCCCCCGGTATTTTCCACCGTATAGAAGGCAAGCTGCTGGGTGCCGTCGGGGGAAAGCTGGAACACGCCGGCGCTTGTCCCAACCCACTTCTGGTTGAGGGGGTCCACCCCAATCGTGTTCACCACCAGGCCGAAAAGGGGTTTGTAGATCGCGACTGCCCCGGTCCGAAGGGGATTGGACGGGTCAAGGATGATGCCGATTCCCTTGTCCGTTCCGACCCAGAGAGAGTTGTCCTTGTCTACCACGATCGTCCTGACCACATCGCTGGGAAGGCCCTGGGCGGAGGTCACGCGCGCAAACACGGTGCTGTCAATCGTCCCGGCATTCCCGAACGTGACAACGCCGCCGTATGGCTGATCGTGGACGACGGCCCAGAGGTTATCATTGGCGTCAACGGCAAGTCCGCGATCGATCGTCCCCCAGGTGAACTCGACCAATGGTATTCCTCCCATGAGAGCGGGGATGGTTCCCCATCTGCCATCGCTCGTTCTGACGGCCAGTCCCCGTTTGTCGTTGGCGTCGAAAACGTTGAGCCAGGTATTGCCGCGCCCGTCGCAGACGACGTTGCTCGTGGCGACGAACAGCGAGTCTCCTGCGCTCGTCGGCGTGAAGCCCATCCCGACATTCCGGCCGTAGATATGCGAGGAGTCAACCGTGGTCGATCCCGCGGGAAACTCCACGACACCGCGTCCCCAGGAGCTTCCCCAGACGGAACCATTGCACCCGACGGTGATCCTGTAGTACTCGTTGATGGGAAGCGGGCTGTTCGACCGGGTGAAGGAAGTCCACTGGTTTCCATCGTACCGGTAAATGCCCTGCCCCGAGCCGGCGCCCGAAGCGCACCAGACGACGCCGTTCTGATCTACCGCGACGTTGATAAACTGGTTGGAGTTCGGTCCGTTGGGAAAATGAGAAGTCCAGGACGACTCAAGAAACATGATGCCGCTGCCTTGGGTCCCGGCGACCGGGGAGCCGTTGTTGCTCGCGGAAAGGGACGTGGGGTTTGCCGGGAGAAAAGCGCCGGCCTGCTGTGCATTGCCTGCAGCGTCGACGGAGGATACCGCGTTGGCGTTCGTGCCGACGAGTATCCGGTTTGCCATGCCGAACATCGACAGGACGGCCACTCCCGAAACTGATGCCACCGCCGTCCAGGTTTGTCCCTCAAAGAAGTAAAGGCCACGCGTCGTCCCGGCGTACACTCGTTCGTTGCCCACGGCGACTCCGGTGACCCGGGCACCGGGTTCGACTGTGTACAGCGTCCATGCGTTGGGGGCGATCAGATTGGGATCGGACAGGCTTGCGCGTGCGATGAACGAATTGGATTGCCCGTCCGTGATCGCCGCCCAGAGAAAGCCCTGGAACATTGCCGCGGAGAGAACCGTGACTCTGGTTCCCTGAGGAATGGACCCGAAAAGGGAGTAGGTGTCGCCGAATTCAAATTTCTCGATGCGGAAGAGGCTCAGACCGAAGTCGGTGCTGATCAGCACCGTGTCGCCATAGACTGCTAAGGAGTTGATGCGCTTGTTGGTCTGCCCGGAGTTCGCAATGCTCAGGAGCGTGCGGAAGACTCCTGTGGCGGGCGTAAGCACCTGGATGACGCCATTCGAAGCGCCGGCCCACACGTCGCCGGAAGAATCGACTGCGACCGCGGTAAGGTCAACCGTCTGCAGCCCTTCTGCAGTCGTGAATTGCTGGTACGTGGAAGAGCCTTCCTTCCAGCTGAAGAGGCCTCCGCTCGTCGTGGCCCAGAAGGTTGTCCCGCCCCGCGCCACACCGGTCACATCCTTCATCGAGGTAAAGTTTCTCCAGGTACCGACTCCGGCTCGAGCAGCCGTTGCGCCCAGGACCATCAATAGAAGATAACACCACCCTCGCTTCATCATAACCGTCAGAGTCCGCCGCCTCATGCCTTCGGACGCTTCTTCCCTCCAGAGAGTTTTTGTGAGATCTGCACAAGTTCGATCGCGGTCAGGGCCGCATCCCATCCCTTGTTGCCGGACTTTGCGCCGGCGCGTTCGAGTGCCTGCTCCAACGTTTCCGTCGTCAGAACGCCGAAGGCTGTCGGGATGCCGGTTTGCATTGCTACCTGACTGATGCCCTTGGCGGTTTCCGAAGCGATGTAGTCGAAATGAGGGGTCTCCCCGCGGACGACACAGCCGAGAGTGATGATGGCATCGAACCGTCCCGAATTCGCCATCTGGAGTGCGACCTGGGGAATCTCGTATGACCCCGGGCAGTAGACCACGGTAATGGCTTTCTCGTCGGCATCATGGCGCAGCAGGCAGTCCATCGCCCCGTCCAGCAGCCGCCCGGTGACTAAACTGTTGAATCTGCTGACGACAATGCCGAACGACCGGCCTGTCGCGCTCAGTGTTCCCTGGATGGTTTCCACAATGAGTCCTTCATACGTTGCAAGATGATAAATCTGCAGGAAAAAGAATGTGACAGCCACTACATTAGTGCAGCCGATGGCGCATGATATCGACATCCGTCTGCGGTATATAGTACCTGCCTAGAGCATCGCGGTCGCCTTTCTTCCCGCCATGGAAATCCGATCCGCCGCTTGCGAGCAGAAAATACTCGCCGACAATGCCGCGATAATGTGCGGTGCGCTCCATGGAATGCGAGGGGTGAATCACCTCGATACCGTCAACGCCTTCTTTGATGAGCCCCAGCAGAACACTCTCTTCGATGGCACTGCCGGGATGCGCAATGAACGAAAGTCCTCCCGCTTCGGAGATCAAGCTAATGGCGTCGCGGGGGGAGATCTGGTATTTCTCTTCGTATGCCGGCCGGCCGAACCCGATATACTTCAGGAACGCTTCGTGGTAGCTTCCGGTCAGCCCTTCCTCGAGCAGTGCCGTTGCGATATGAGGCCGTCCAACGGATCCCCGGCCTACCCGCCGGAGAACCGCCTCCAGCGTCAACGGTATGCTCAGCTCGTTCAATTTCTCCACGATCCGCTCAGCACGCTTCAACCGCTCCGCGCGAAACAGTGCCAGATAGTCCTGAAGCTTCGGATTCCGGTGGTCAAAAAAATACCCCAGGAGATGGATCTCCAGGGAACCAACGTTCGTGCTGAGCTCGACGCCGGGAATCACCTCGATGCCAAGCCGCTCACCAAGGGCGATTGCTTCGTCGATGGCCCCCGTGTGGTCATGGTCGGTGATGCTGACTGTCGTGAGCCCGGCGAGCTTGGCTTCTTGTAGGAGTGTCTCGGCGGGAAGAGCCCCATCGGAATAGACCGTATGGAGATGAAGATCAGCCTTCTCATCCATGCGGTGCCGGCCGAACTGAAAGAACGGATCGAGAATCAGAGATATCTGCTCTTGAACTTCTCATAGTCGTTGATGATGAGTTTCCCCCGCTCGATCTCGAGATGCCCTTCGCGGATGAACGCGTGTATCATTCGCGAGATCGTCTCTCGAGACGTCCCCGCCATGTTGGCGAGATCCTGCTGCAGCGGGAGCTCATCGATCTCCACCCGGCCTTTCCGGATCTTGCCGATGTCATCAGCGAGTTGAAGCACGACATTGGCGACCCGGCCGGCCGCATCCTTCAACGACAGGCTCTTGATTTGCGCGTCTGCCTTGCGCAGACGCATGGTCAATTCTTTCAAGAGGGCAATGGCCACCGAAGGGAAGTCGTGAAGCAACTTCAGGAAATCCCGCCGGTGGATCATGAACAATTCGGACTTTGTAATGGCAACGACACTTGCAGACCGGGCAAGACCGTCCAGAATGGCCATTTCGCCGAAAAAATCGCTCTCACCCAGAATGGACAGGATAACCTCCCGTCCATCGTCATCCATACGTACAATCTTGACCTTTCCGGAAACAATGACAAACAGCGCAGCGCCCGCTTCTTCCTCCAGTAAAATAATGCTTCCCTTCTTGTACTTCTTCCGCACCCCGACCTTTCCGATGGTTTCGAGGTCCATGGGCTCAAGGTCGCAGAGGATAGGGACGTTCTTAAGGAACTCGATCTCGTCCTTTGCCGTGGAGTTCAGAGTGTCCTCGCTCAAATAAATGGAAGGAATAACCCGGAAACGCAAAAACTATCGGCAGAAATATAGGTGGTCAGAGCGTCAAAGTCAAGGAACCCCGAAAAGCCTTATTCTGCCAGAAGAAAATAGGTGAGGAACCCGAACCCTACCTCCGCGAAAACGAGGCAAATTGCTGAGGCGGTGTCGTACACCCGAACCTGTGACTGTCCCGAGGGGGTCATGTTGGCAAGATACTGCTCATTCCGTCTGTCTGCTTGAATTTTGAAGTAGGCCGCGGCTGTCCCAAAACCCACCGTCACGGCACCGGCCAAATAGATCCGTAAAGCGCTCTGTTTTTGGTCAATTGCGATCTCTGTGGTTTCATCACCCTCCGGGTCCTCTCCCCAGCGCTTTTGCAGGGCCACCGTTGCCAGGCCTCGCCGGGCCTCAGAAAGGTCCACCAGCGCTGTGTCGTAGCCGGGTTTGCGGAGGGTGATCGACCGAAGCGAGTCCGAACCCTGCATCGAAAGAAGGAGAGGGGTTGGCCCCCCTGACGAATCCCCGATGAATACCTCGGCTCCGGAAGGAACGGAAAGGATGAGAAAACGCTGGCCGAATGCGTACCGGAGAACCCGTTCCTCGCCGGAATGCACCTCAACAGTGTCGATAATGCTTCCGGTGAGCCAGTTTGTCAGATCCGGATGAACGACTCGTATCTGGTGCGAGCCAGGCTCCATATCACGCAGAATGAGGGGGGTCGGCCCCATCCGCACCGAATCCACAAACACGATCGCGCTGTCCACATCGGCTTCGACCGTAAGTTGACCGGTCACGCGGCGCGCAGCCCCGCTGTCGGAGGGGAGAGGCTCCTGCGCGAGGGCCTGCAGCCCGCTCCACAACAGCACGATGCCCAGTGCCTCCATTCTCTTCATTGCGCGCTCCCCGTAAATGACAGAACGACCCAATCGTCGGTGGCTACCAAAAGCTGCCCGTTGACGGCCGCCGGCGATGTCTTGATCCTGCCTTCCAGTTCCTGCGACCATGCGACGGTTCCATCGTTGCGATAGATGGCGAACAGGAATTTCTTGAGCGTTCCGATATAGAGATAATCGCCTGCCACGGCCGGACCGGTGTTGATGGGGCTTGCAAGGTTGCTTCGCCAGAGTTCGGCCCCGCTGTCAGCCCGAAGCGCGATGAAGAAGCCGGCCAGATTGCCGAAGAAGATCGCATTGTCCGCGACGGCGGCGTTTCCGTAGATCGGCGAACCGGAGCGATACC
>Ga0316603_10001186_pt1 | contig 13695 bp, 12 predicted proteins | sample OWC_soil_day10_n_FD_207649 | JGI IMG/M metagenome (GOLD analysis project Ga0316603, IMG submission 207649) | Wetland soil microbial communities from Old Woman Creek delta, Ohio, United States - OWC_soil_day10_noCT | ecosystem: Environmental > Terrestrial > Soil > Wetlands | place: USA: Ohio...
CTTCATACAAGACTAATTATTGTTTGTATCTTTCTCAATACTCCACTTTAATTTCTAAATCTGTTAACATATTTATTTGTTTCGCCAGAACAGGATTCCCTGTCAAATCAACATACTCAAGATTTTCAAGTTCCAGCAGTGGCGAGATGTCGTCAATTCGATTGTTCGATAGGTTTACACTTTTAAGTCTGACCAAATTGCTTAAGGCGTCAATGTCGCCAATTAAGTTGTCGGCAAGGTTTAATTCTTCCAGTCTTTCAAGTCCGATAATTGGAGAAAGGTCTATAATCTTATTATCGGATAAATCCATGGACTTAGCATGAATACAGAATTGAACACCATCGAGATCGGTTATATAACTGGATGATAATTCAAATTCATCAATATCCTCCAGATAATACGATGGAAATTCAATGTCGGCATGACCATAATGTCTGATTTTTATAGCATCATAAAAATCATATTCTATAGGTTTTTTTGAGCTGGTTTTGGCTTGTTTCTTTTCATTATCATGTATAATCGAAAATCCATCTGTTTCTATATCCCAATCATACACCGGTGAATAATCTATATCTTCATAGCTATTTAAAGAATTCGAGATTTCTTCTATCCGTTCCAGCTTCAATATATGTGAAAGCTCAAGCAATCCGTCGAAGTTATTTTCATCAACAAGCATCTTTATTTCGTTTAAATAATAATTGGAACGATCAGGATGATAGAGCATTATCAGTTTGGAAAAACCTTTTCCCTCACTGGAAATTTCGATGTCAACAAAATCACTTATTATCTCTCCAATTTTCTGTAGAATTGAATACTGCTGATTTTTATACAGATTAATCAGCGTTAATGAGATATTATTTAAATTCCTGACAGTATAAGCTTCTTCCAGTTGCTTTTGAAGATCAGTTATATTCATATAAATGTGTGTATTATAGTACTTTGTATAAGATATAGTTTCTTTCTCATAATTGTCCCGGTTAATTCTGCATATAGCATAAATAAGTTGTCAGGATCAAAACAAACGAGCAATGAACAAACTAAACTGCGAAATTACAGATATATTTTAAAATACAATTTTTAGCAAGTATTATTTTTTTCAAGTGATTTAGCATGAATTCAGTTTTTTCCACCGTAGAACAAAACCTTAGCGGGGTGAGGCTCTTTTATCTCCTGAAGTTGTTATTTTCTTTTTCAATCTTTTAATCGTACATTTGCAAATAAAAAAACAACAGATGATAAACTATCAGTTTAAGACCAAACAGCGTCCCGAAAAGGAAATGATTTTCGGAATTCGTGCTGTGATCGAAGCCGTTCAGGCAGGCAAGGATATTGATAAAATCCTTATTCGGCGCGATATGACCAGCGATCTTTCCAGAGAACTTTTCTCGGCAATTGAAAACAGGATTATTCCGGTTCAGAAAGTTCCACTGGAAAAGCTGAACCGCATCACCACCAAGAATCATCAGGGAGTGATCGCTTTCATTTCGCCGGTAGTTTTCCAGCGCATCGAAGATATTATCCCGCAGATTTATGAGGAAGGACGAAACCCGTTTGTAGTGGTACTTGACGGGGTAACCGACGTCCGGAACTTCGGAGCCATAGCCCGTACCTGCGAATGTGCGGGTGTGGATGCCATCGTTATCCCAGCTCGCGGAGGCGCAGCCATCAATGCCGACGCTGTGAAGACTTCAGCAGGCGCGCTCCTGAACATTCCCGTTTGCCGCGAAGAAAACCTGAGAGACGGGCTTAAATTTCTGGCTAATTCGGGCTTAAAACTGGTGGCTGCCACCGAAAAAGCAGCCGAAAGTTATACACAGGCTTCACTGACAGAACCTGTAGCCATCCTGATGGGTTCGGAAGATGAAGGGATTGCGCCCGAACACCTGCGGTTATGCGACTCGCTCGTCAGAATTCCTATTCTGGGTAAAATTCAGTCGCTCAACGTATCGGTGGCTGCCGGAATTCTGATTTATGAAACCGTAAGACAACGTACAGAGGTTCTTTAGTAAGTGTACCAGAGCTAATTCAAGAAGATATTCAATATTAATATATAAGTATTCCCCCTTCAGGGGGTTAAGGGGCAAGCATGACTATTCTCTACGAAGACAACCATATTATAGCAGTCAATAAAAACAGTTCGGAAATTGTTCAGGGCGACAAGACTGGCGATAAACCCTTGTCAGAAACAATCAAAACATACATCAAGGAAAAATACAACAAACCCGGTGAGGTGTTTCTGGGTGTAACGCACCGGCTCGACCGGCCTGTGAGTGGGGTAGTGCTTTTTGCCAAAACGAGCAAAGCGCTGGCACGACTGAATGATATGTTCCGTAATCAGGAAGTGAAAAAGACCTACTGGGCAATCGTTCAGAATCGTCCGAAGGAAACCGAAGGTCGTCTCGAGCATTACCTGGTTCGCAATGAAAAGCAAAACAAATCCTTTGCTTATGCCGAAGAGCGTAAGGATGCCAAGAAAGCGGCGCTGACCTACAAATTAATTGCTGCCTCCGACCGTTATTTTCTGCTCGAAGTTCAGCTTGAAACCGGCCGTCATCATCAGATACGCTGTCAGCTGGCTGCCATGGGTTGCCCCATCAAGGGAGATTTGAAGTACGGCTTTGCCCGCTCTAATCCTAATGCAGGTATCAGCCTGCATGCCCGCAGCGTGAGTTTTATTCATCCGGTATCGAAGGAAAAAATTGACATTACAGCGCCTGTTCCGCAGGACGATAAGCTTTGGAAGAGTTTTGAAGAGATGGTGAAGGATGCCCCCCAGCCTCCTAAAGGTGGAGCTTGAGTGCAATTTGTATTGTTCTACAGTATTTTCAATATCGCAAAAGATTTTTTTTGTTACATTTTCTATTTAAATAAATATTCTCAAAATTCTTTCAGATTGACCAATAAGCAACTTCTTAAATACCATTTAATACCCCGTTAAACAACAATAAATTATATCCTCCATGATTGGCGCGATAATTGGTGATATTGCCGGTCCTCGTTTCGAGTTTAATAACTACCGGAGAAACTTTCTGAAGACGTAAACCGCACATTAATAAATTTTTATAGTCTTCTGAATAAACAAAATATTTACACCGAAATATGTAGCCAGATTGAAAAATTGTTTTCGGCGGAGCAGGGATAAATCAGGCTTAATTTAAACTCTCATAAACCGTTGGATAGCTTTTTCTGCTTACAGAAATAGTATCATTTTCATTTTACACATCGCAGTTATTTCCTCTGTCAGAAAAATTCGAAAAAAATCTGTATTTAAATTCGACTTTCTCACATACCGTCCGTATAACCAATGAAGACAATTAAAAGCAGATGGATCAAACAGAAATAATCAACATCGTTAATCAATGCCGCAAAGGTGACGGTTCATCTTTCAGATTAATTGTTGAAGAATATCAGTACATGATTTATCAGCTTGCTTTCAGGATGCTCTGTCATGAGGATGAGGCTAAAGACATTGTTCAGGAGACATTTATCCGGGCGTGGCAAAACCTTTCGAAGTACCGGCCAGAAATCCGGATGAGTACCTGGCTTTATACGATTGCCACCAATCTGTGTATCGACCGGCTGAGGCATAAACGAAATGAAAATACAGATACGGACATGCATGAACAGCTTAAATATTTTGCTTCGAACGAGAATATTGAGCAGCATCTGATAAACTCAGAACAGGCTCAACTGGTTCTGGCATTGACGCATCAGCTCACGCCCAAACAGAAAGCTGTATTTACCCTTCATTACCTGGAGGAACTCGATACCGCTGAAATTCAAAAAATTACCGGACTATCTGCTGAAAAAATCAAAAGCAATTTGTATCTGGCGCGTAAATCAATCAGACAGAAATTAGAATTATTGGATCATGAATAAAGAAAAGTTTGAAATTGTTACTGACAATTTGCGGAAACAGCATCCTGATCTTACGGATGAGAAAGCGCTCACGGAAAGGATAATGCGCAATCTGCAATCTCCCCGCACGGATAACCGGCAACGGATTATTTATCTAATCCGTACGGTTACAGCCATTGCTTCCATCCTGCTTCTGGCATTGTATGTCGTTCAGACGGCTCCACAGAACGAATACCGTGTTTCCGAAAACCGGAACAGCGAAATAGTACTACAGAAAGAATCTTACAACCGTTTTTCCGGTCTGAATTCAAAAACCACCGTTAAACTTTACCGCGAATATCTTTCGGAGAACATACAGAAAAACAACAAACTGAAAGCGCTTAAAAATCAATAAATCAATCAGGGCGTAAAACCGGACATATTTAAAACTTCAAGTTCGAACCGAATATTAAAAAACCAATTCTTATAGTATGAAACGAGCATGAACGCGGAGGTTCACCAAAGATGATAAAAATCTGACATGCGAGTTCCATGTGACAACAAAAAATAAATTTTATACACATGAAAACAACTTTGAAAATAATGCTTTTTTTCGTCATTTTATTGTTGGCAGCCTGCAAGCAATCTTCAGAAATGCTGACTGTTATCAATTCCGACGGATCCTGTTACCGGGAGATAACGGTAAATGCAGATTCATCGATGATGGTAGGCAAAACCCAACCGGCTTTTGTTGCCGAAACAGACTCATCCTGGACGCTCTCCTGGAAATACTCAAACGAAGATGCCATTCATACCGATTTTCCTCTGACAGCTCAAAAATACGATTCCATTATCCGTAATCACAAACGTGATACAATTAATGGCGGTTCTCTGCAGATTATAGCCCGAAAAGATTTCAGTTCAGTAAAGGAAATGTCGGAAAAGTTTCACTATGTTAAACAGGAAAATAAACCGGATTTGAATCCTGAATACTATTTTGAAAAGAAATTCCGTTGGTTTTACACCTATTACACCTATCGTGAAACTTATAAAAAGCTGCTACTGAATTTTCCTGTTCCCCTGGAGAAATATCTGAAAGAGGAGGAAGCCAACTACTGGTTTAATGGTTCGCCTGATATTACTAAAGGCATGACTGGGATGGAGGCACGTGATTACCTGGGCGATCTGGAAAACAATTTTAATAACTGGCTGCTAGACAATTACAGGACCCGTACTTTTGACGAAATAGTAAAAAATTACGGTAAGATGAAAAATCCTCCGGTTACGAAAGAAAAACTGTTTTCATTAATGGATACGATTGTACCGCTGGGTAAATTATCTGTCGATGATGACAAAAACGATCTTGAAAAAATGTTGAATGAGTATTTTAAAACAAATGCTTTCTCCGTATTCTGGAACGGAAAAGACAGCATTATGAAAAAAACGGAGGATAATTTTTCTGAAACACTGGGAGCAACATTAGGTTTTGATAATTTACAGTACAAACTGCGCATGCCGGGCAAAACACTGAAAACAACAGCTTCTGTTGCCGGTGGAGATACACTGGAGTGGAAAATCAGTTCCAACCGGATGATTACCGGTGATTATGTGATTGAGGCGCAATCCCGGAAGACAAACACCTGGGCATTTATTCTGACAGCGGTCATTATTTGCATTGCAATAGGAAGTTTCGCTTATAAACCACGGAAATAAGATATTTGTATAATATCTGTTTCATTTCTCTTATTAAATATGTAACTTTGCAATCAAATACTGACTTATTCTAATAAAGTGTTCGTAAAATCCCGTCAGCGGAAATTTATTGGCACTTCAAACAAAAAGACACACACATGACCATCCGACAACTATCCGTTTTCATGGAAAACAAACCGGGTTATCTGAATGAAGTACTTGCCGTGCTTGCCCGTAACAATATTAATATTAACGCGTTAACCATTGCCGATACAAGCGATTATGGAATTGCCCGTATTCTCGTTTCCGATCCGCAGCTGGCGCTGGATAAATTGCACGAAAAGAATTTTGCCGTTCGCATTCACGATGTACTTTCGCTTGAAATGGGCGCCGCGCCGGGTTCACTGTATAACATCCTCAATTTATTTGCAACAGCCAATATCTCCATTGAGTATGTATATGCTTTCAGTTACGGTTCAAAATCCATCGTGGTTTTACGCACTGACAACAGCGAAAAAGCTGTGGAGGTTATCCGGGATAATAAGTTGAAATCCATCACGGAAGACGACCTGAAGTAACCAGAACCGAACTGCTTGCTGCCGGGTTGCAGCAGAAATAATATTAAACAGATTTACAACAATTTTATAATAAATATCTTCCCTCAGGCGGGAAGATTACAGGGGCTTATGATTTGGAATAAAGAGATTGAATGTATGTCACGCGATGCCATGCGGAAACTGCAGGACGAACGCTTGCGCGAACTGGTTGCCAGAGTTTATAACAATGTACCATTCTATCACCGTAAAATGGAGGAAGCAGGTGTAAAACCTTCGGATATTCACGGAATTGATGATATCGTTAAACTGCCTTTCACCTACAAGCAGGATTTACGCGACAATTATCCCTTTGGACTTTTTGCTGTGCCGATGAAGGACATCGTGCGTGTTCACGGCTCGAGCGGAACGACCGGAAAGCCGACTACGGTTGGCTATACAAAGAATGATATCCAAACCTGGAAGGAAGTGGTAGCCCGCTGTTTTACCATGTCGGGTATCGACAGTCACGATATAGTGCAGGTTTCTTATGGTTACGGACTGTTTACGGGCGGTTTGGGAGCTCACTACGGCGCCGAGGAAATCGGTTGCTCGGTTATTCCCATCTCCGGTGGCAATACGCGCCGTCAGTTACAGCTGATGGCCGATTTCGGATCTACCGTATTGGCCTGTACACCATCCTATGCTCTTCACCTGGCCGATGCCATGTCTGAATTCGGATATTCACTCAGTGATATGAAACTCAGAGTGGGCGTGTTCGGAGCTGAACCCTGGACAGTAAATATGCGCAAGGAACTGGAACGCAAATGGAACATTACCGCTCACGATATCTACGGACTGAGCGAAATCATGGGTCCCGGCGTTGCCAACGACTGTATTTACCATAACGGACTGCATATTCACGAAGATCATTTCTTCCCCGAAATTGTAGATCCGGAAACAAAAGAACCGGTGCCTTACGGACAGGAAGGCGAACTCGTTTTCACTACCCTCACCAAAGAAGGAATACCACTGATCAGGTACAATACCCGCGACCTCTCGTCCCTGTACTACGACAAATGTGAATGTGGCCGGACAACGGTACGGATGGAAAAAATCACAGGTCGCAGTGATGATATGCTCATCATCCGCGGTGTCAATCTGTTCCCGTCGCAAATAGAACATGTGCTACTCGATTTGCAGGAAACAAGCGCTCATTACATCCTGTATGTGGACCGTAAAAATAACCTGGATACACTCGAACTGCAGGTGGAATTGGATGAAAACAAGCTGACCGACACTATCCGTGACTTGCAAAACCTTTCCAGGAAAATTGAACATGCCCTTAACAGCGCCATCGGACTGAGTGTGAAGGTGACACTGGTAGAACCCAAAACCATTGCCCGCAGCGAAGGAAAAGCAACCCGCGTAGTGGACAAACGAACCAAAGAATAATTTTTTTACTATAAAACCAGTTTTTATGAAAGTTCTACTAAAAAGTTTTGCATTTCTGTTGCTTTCTGCATTTGTATTCTCAGGTTGTTCTATCATTACCAACGGGATTACCTACCAAAATGATCGGGTGATGGGTACTACACGTTATACCTGGCACGAAACTTTTTACATCAATCAACTTAACGAACAGGAATACGAGCAGGATATATCCCTGCTGAAAGAAATTGATGAAAACGGACAGAGTACTTACACGATGTACGATATCATTTCCATACCCCTGAAAAGTTTTGATATCTCGAATGAAATGTACATCATTATAAATAAGGAAGCTATTCCGTTTCCACTTACGCTGAAAGAAAGACTGTATGACAATGATTTGAAAAACGGTGTCAATTTTCCGGAAAAGAGTTCAGATGCGGTTCAGAATTACAGTATCAATTCCATGAAAGTTACACGTATGATTCATCCGCTTGACGATGAACTTATTGAGAAGATAAGCCGTGCAAAAGCTGTATATCTTCGCTATTATGTGGGTCCCGAGATGATCACCTCCGAAATAAAAGGAATAAAACTTTATTCGCTGAAAAAACTCATCAGCAAAAAATACAAATAAAACAATTACCGGAATAAGAATACAATGATTTCAAAAGAACTGATTGACAGAATTTTCAGACAATTTGGTACTGATGATATTAACCAGCTTTCCATACGGGAAGTAGGGAAACTGGTTTCGATGATAGAGCAGGAGAGTGGCGAAGAGTTTATTCACATGGAAATGGGAGTTCCCGGACTTCCGGCTTCACAGATTGGTATCGATGCCGAGAAAGAAGCGCTTGACCGTGGTGTTGGTGCCGCTTATCCCAATATTGAGGGAATTCCGGTAGCCAAGGAGGAAATCGCCCGGTTTGCGAAACTGTTTATAAACCTCGACATACCGCCTGCGCACTGCGTCCCGACTGTCGGGGGTATGCAGGGTAGTTTTGCCGCCTTGCTGGCTGCCGCCCGCAGCAATCCCGATAAACCCTGTACATTGTTTATCGATCCCGGTTTTCCGGTGCAGAAATCGCAGCTGCATCTTATGGGCGTTCCGTTCAAATCGTTTGATATTCTTCAGTTCCGAGGCGACAAGCTGAAAGCGAAACTGGAGGAATACCTCCGGGAAGGAGATATCTGCTCCATCTGCTATTCGTCACCAAATAATCCTTCGTGGATTTGCTTTACCGAAGAGGAACTGCAGGTCATCGGGGAACTGGCAACCAGATATGATGTGATTGTGATTGAGGATCTGGCCTATTTCGGCATGGATTTCCGGCAGAATTACGGACTGCCCGGCGAAACTCCTTACCAACCCACAGTGGCACATTACACCGACAATTATATTCTCCTGCTTTCTGCCTCCAAGATATTCAGTTATGCCGGTCAGCGCATTGGTATGATGATTTTCAGTGAACAAACCTACACGCGCCGGTATCCCAATCTGAAAAACTATTTCACTTCGGATACACTCGGGCATTTTATTCCCTACGGAGTGTTGTATGCCACCACAGCCGGAACGGCTCACTCTGCGCAATATGCCCTTGCCGCGATGCTCAGAGCAGCCAACGACGGACGTGTGAATTTTGTTGAAAATCTGCATCTCTATGGTGAGAAAGCCCGCCTGATGAAGGAAGCATTCCTGAAACACGGATTTTACATCGTTTACAACGACGATACACGCGAACTGGCTGACGGTTTCTATTTCACCATTGCCTATCCTGGCCTTACCAGCGGCCAACTGATGAACAAATTCCTCCATTATGGCATCAGCGCCATATCACTGGCCATCACCGGCAGCGACAATCCGAACGGGCTGAGAGCCTGCGTTTCGTTTGTCAGACTGGATCAGATCCCCGTGCTCAACGAACGGCTGACAGGCTTCGAACAGGATATGAAATAAACATATATTTTACAGTTAATTACAGGTACTAAGATGAAATATCGCTTTAGTACCTGTTTTTTTATGTACAAATTCCGGATTTCCTGAACTGCGCAGATTAACTTCCATTCATAAAATTAATAAAAAAATATAAAATAAATATTCTGTCAGAGAATGTACTGTTTCAACATTTTTTGTATTTTTACCAAACCAATAATAATTAACAAAAATCTGATAAAAAAACCTAAAACCTGCTCCGGCAGGAAAAATTCACTAACTATGGAAAGCATCAAATCGAACGAAGTCATCGAGTGGGCAAAACAGTTTCTGGATAAAGCAGAAAAGGAAATCAGCCCGCAGGAATTAAAAGAACAGAACAAATACGCCATTCTGGTTCAAAACCCCAACGACAAGGTTCTTTTATCCAAAATGCTGGATGAAAGTTCGCAAATTCACGACAGTAAGAAACTTGCCAGGAGGATGAAAATCCTGCTCAAACGTTATGGAGTACCCGAATTCTTCAATTCATCCGATCATTTTATGCTGAGTTTATTTACTTCTTTCGGTTATTGGTTCGATTTTATTGCCGTTCCTATTTTCAAGAAAAGACTCCGTTCCGAAACATCAGCCATCATCATCAACGAACGCCCCGACCTGCTCACTGAACACCTGGAAGGCCGACGCAGCCAGAATATCGGGCAGAATGTAAACCTGCTGGGTGAAGTTGTACTCGGCGACGGAGAAGCACGGCATCGCTATAAACATTATCTCGAAGCGCTCAAGGATCCTAAAATCAACTATATCTCTGTCAAACTCTCGGGTATCTACGCGCAGATCAACCCACTGAATTACGATCAGTGTAAAAAGGAACTCTGCGAACTGATGGGGAATATCTATCAGCAGGCCATTGATTATCCTTTCATCGACGATGAAGGAGTGCCTTATTCGAAATTCGTTAACCTGGATATGGAAGAATATAAGGACACCGAACAAACGCTCGATGTATTTATCACCACTCTTTCCGAACCCCGTTTCAAAAACCTCACAGCAGGTATTGTGGTACAGGCATACCTGCCCGACGCTGAAAACTTCCAGGCAGAATTACTTGAATTTGCCCGCAAACGTGTGGCCGAAGGCGGAGCACCGCTCAAAATGCGACTGGTGAAAGGCGCTAACCTGCAGATGGAAAGCATCGTTTCGTCGTTGCGCGGTTGGGAAAACCCGGTTTACGACTCCAAGGTAAAAGTGGATGCCAACTACCTGCATATCCTCGACAAAGCCATGTTGCCCGAAAATGCCAGTGCCCTGCATCTGGGTGTTGCCTCTCACAATTTCTTTACCATCGGATATGCTTATCTGCTGGCTAAGAAAAACGGAGTGGAAGATTATGTTACCTTCGAAATGCTCGAAGGAATGGCCAATCACCTCCCGCGTGTGATGCGCAGTCTCGAAAAACAGATAATCCTTTATACCCCGGTAGTTAAAGACGAGCATTTCCTCAATGCAGTATCGTATCTGGTTCGCCGTATGGATGAAAATACCGGTAAGGACAACTTCCTGACCTATTCGTTTAACCTGAAATTTGGCAGCCTGCAATGGAATTTTCTGCAGGAACAGTTCCTTGAAGCATTTGCCATAAAAGATACGATTGATACCACTCCCAAACGGAAACAAAACAGAAATCTGGCTCCGGAACCTGCCATTAATATTACTGAATTTACCGGCGAGCCCGATACCGACTTCGATTTAAAACCCAACAGACTTTGGGCTGATGAAATCCGTAACAAATGGCAAAAAACAGCCGGTGATAAACCTTACCAGATACCGGCTCAGATTGGCGATAAAGAAGTAATGACCGATAAGAAATACCGTTATTATGACCGCAGTCAGGAAGAAAAAATATGTGTTTGCGAAGTCAGTCAGACTTCACTTGATCAGGTGAAGGGAATCATCGCGATAGCCGAAAAAGATGGTTCGGAATGGCGCAAAACCACCCTCGACCAGCGAAATGTCATCCTGCACAAAGTGGCTGACAATCTTGGGAAAAGCCGTGGCGACCTCATTGGCTGTATGTCGGCAATTACCGGAAAGACATTCCCGGAAGGCGATGTGGAAGTTTCGGAAGCTATCGACTTCTGCCGTTTCTATCCGTATTCAATGCGTACATTCGAAAATATCAGCACGCTGAACTATTCGCCCAAAGGCATTGTCCTCGTTATTCCGCCCTGGAATTTCCCTACTGCTATTCCAGTAGGTGGTGTGGCTGCCGCACTGGCTGGTGGTAACACGGTTATCCTGAAACCTGCCACTGTTGCGTTTCCCGTTGCCTGGCAATTCGTTCAGTGTTTCTGGGAAGCCGGTGTGCCCAAAGATGCCCTGCAGGTAGTATGCCCCGACAGTCGTGAAGCGCTCAGTCACCTGACTTCACATCCGGCAGTGAAACACATCATCATGACCGGAGGCACCGATACCGCTTTCCGCATCCTCGAAAACAATCCGTTTTGTCCGCTCTCAGCTGAAACAGGCGGAAAGAATGCCATCATACTCACCGCCAGCGGCGACCGCGACCATGCCATTCAGAATGTGGTGAAATCTGCATTCGGCAATGCCGGACAAAAATGTTCAGCCTGTTCGCTCCTGTTGCTCGAAAAGAGCGTGTACGATGATCCGACATTTAAACCAAAACTGATTGACGCGGTAACCAGCATCCGTACCGGCAGCGCCTGGAACGGAACCAACATCGTGGGTCCGATGGTGGACAATAAAAACGAAAAACTGCTGCATGCCGTTAATAACCTCGAAGAAGGCGAATTCTGGCTGGTAAAACCCGAATTTACCGATAAGGATGGCTATATCCTCAAACCCTGCGTTAAATGGGGTGTAAAACCCGACAGCTATACTTTCCGTACAGAGCTTTTCGGACCGCTGCTGGCAGTAGTTTGTATCGACAACCTGCAGCATGGTATCGATCTGTTGAACAAAAAGACTGATTTCGGCCTAACATCCGGACTGCAAAGTCTCGACGAAAACGAACGCCGTCTGTGGAAAGATTCCATCGAAGCCGGTAATCTGTATATCAACCGCGGAATAACCGGAGCCATCGTTCAGCGTCAGCCCTTCGGAGGTATGAAACGCTCCGCCTTCGGTGGTGGCATCAAAGCCGGCTCGGTTAATTACGTGTCGTGTTTCGTTAACTTCACGGAAAACAGCAAGATGCTTCAGTTAAATCCGGCTAAAGCCTCTTTCGAAACACTAAAAGGACAACTGACAGTCGAAGATTACAACCGTCTCTGCTATGCTTCCGAAAATTATAAGCAAGCGTGGTCAAACGAATTCTCGCAGGAAAAAGTAACTCAGCAACTGATGGGCGAACTCAACACATTCCGCTATCTTCCGCTGAAAAATATCATTTTCCGCGTGTTGCCCGGCGATAACAATGCCGATATGCTGATGGTGGTTCTTGCAGCCCATACGTCCTGCACACCGCTTACTGTCAGCATCAGCGCTTCAGATGAAAAACTGAAACTGCTCCATACATTGTCGGTGAATGATATTACGATCGTAAAACAGTCGGATGAGGAGTTTGTAGCCGATATGGAAAAATACGACCGTGTTCGCTGCTGCTCAGCCGCTTTACCCGAAAGCTATTATCAGAAAGCGGCCAAACTTGGCAAATACATTGCTGTAACCCCACCGCTTGTGGAAGGACGGGTTGAGTTGCTCCACTACCTGAAGGAACAAAGCATTTCGTACGAATACCACCGATACGGCAGCTTTACCGAAGAAGACGCTGCAATCTGATTGATAAACTGACAACAAACCGGAGTTTCCGGTCAATAAATAGAAAAGGACTAAGCAGGGGTGTAAGTACCCTTCTTAGTCCTTTTTGCTTTCCTGTATGATAGCCGACTGTTGCTTTAGAAATTTATTCGCGTAATACATGTATAAAAATTATTGGCGTCCGGTATAAATAATTCAAGTGAGTATATGTTATTGAAAATCCGAATAATATAGATTATCACTATTGTCCGATAAAGTTTAATATTTTACCACTCTGTGGCAAGAAATCTTATTTTTCACATCTTACTACAAAGATTTAGCCACTCTGTGGCTATTTTTGCAACAGCGTTGCGAAATATTTGTAGCGATTTGGTAACTACAGGCGAGCAAGCCCTGGCAGGGCTTAATATTTTTATTTGTTTTGATTACAGCAAATTACAAATATGTTTATGTTTTTTATCGGACAACAATAATAGATTATAT
>Ga0316603_10001187_pt1 | contig 13691 bp, 12 predicted proteins | sample OWC_soil_day10_n_FD_207649 | JGI IMG/M metagenome (GOLD analysis project Ga0316603, IMG submission 207649) | Wetland soil microbial communities from Old Woman Creek delta, Ohio, United States - OWC_soil_day10_noCT | ecosystem: Environmental > Terrestrial > Soil > Wetlands | place: USA: Ohio...
GAAAACCTTCTCTACGTGTCCGTCTGGTATGTTTTCGGCGCCGTGATTTTCACTTTTTTCAGCTACTTCTTCGGAAACGCGGTCTGGAACCCGGACACCGGATCCATCAGCGGAATGCCGGACGCCGTCCTGGCCTGGTTTTACGGCCACAACATCCTCGGGTTTTTCTTTACCCCTCTCGCCGTGGCCCTGGCCTATTACATGATCCCGATCGTCAGCCGGGCGCCGCTTTACAGCCACACGCTTTCCCTCATCGGCTTCTGGTCGATCCTCCTCTTCTATTCTCACATCGGCACGCACCACCTGCTTCAGGCGCCGGCCCCGACCTGGCTCAAGGTCGTGGCCATCACCGGAAGCGTAGGCATGCTGATCCCCGTGATGACCGTCTTGGTCAACCTTTGGCTCACCATGCGCGGCCGCCTCGGAAATATCCACTCCGAGATCGGCGGGAAATTCGTCTTTGCCGGGACGGTTCTTTACCTGGTGACCTGCCTGCAGGGTCCTCTCCAGTCCCTCCCGTATGTTCAGCGGCTGACGCACTTCACGAACTGGGTCATCGCCCATGCCCACCTGGGGGTCCTGGGCTTTTCGGGGATGATCGCTCTGGGGGGAATCTATTTCCTTCTCCCCCGGGTCGCCGGAAAACCGTTATACAGCGCCCGCCTGGCGGATATTCAATACTGGCTGGTTCTCTTGGGCGTCACCGGGTTCATGATCATTCTCACCATCGCCGGGCTGATCCAGGGGCACGGCTGGCTGAACGGGGAAACGGTTTACCGCCTGCTTCCCCAGATTTATCTTTACATGGTTGTCCGGGCTCTCCTCGGGATTCTCATCGTCGGCGGGGCAGCGATCGGGCTGTTCAACATCTTCATGAGCCTTTTCGGCAAAAAGGGGGGCTCCTCATGAAGATGACCCCCAGGCTCTTGATTGCCGGCTCCCTGATCATCTTCACGGCCGTCTTTTTTGTCGCGGTCTTTCTCCCCGGCGTAACCATAACCGACCGCCCCTCCGACACGTTCCGGAAGCGCACGGATATGGAAGAAACCGGCCGGAGGATTTACATCCAGAACGGCTGCTCTTATTGCCACTCCCAGTATATCCGGAATTTGGACTGGGATTTGGGGGCCGAGAGGGTCGCCCAGGCAGGGGACTATATTCAAGACCGGCCCCACCAGTTGGGTTCGGCGCGCACCGGCCCCGATCTGTCCCAGGAAGGAGGGGAGCATCCCGACGATTGGCACCTGGCCCATTTTACCAACCCTCGTTTTGCCCGCCCGGAATCGCTCATGCCGCCTTTCGCCTATCTGGGAAAGGAGAAAATCGAGGCGCTCGTCGCCTACAAGCAAAGTTTAGGGTATGCCCATGCCGATTTTCGCATGGAACGGCAACGGAACTGGAAAAAGAAGGCGATTGAAGCCTATGAAGGCGGACCCGATGCCAACACGGCCTGGCTTCACGAAAAGGTCCCCGAGCCCTGGCGCCGGCTCCCCAACCCCTATCCCACGACCCAGGCCGGATTGGAGCGCGGTCAAAAAATCTATCAAAGCTTCTGCATCGGTTGCCACGGACCCATCGGCGACGGGATGGGCCCGGCGCAGGCCTATCTCCACCCCCCGCCGCTCAATTTCACCCTGCTCAAGGGGAGGGGGATTTCGGGAGGGATTCTGTACTATCAAATCATGAACGGCATTACGGGAACCGCCATGCCCTATTTCAAACGCGAGCTGGAGTCCGAAAAGATTTGGGATGTGGGCAACTACGTGGCCCTGTATTTCATCGGCGAAACCGACGCGGGGAAAGAACCGCGGGGAATCGAGGCGGCATATATCGGCCCGAAATAGGACCCCGATTTTCGCCGATATGAGCGGGCGGAAAATATTCAGGAGACTTTGAATCTTCTCTTGCTCACCTTTAGCGGCTTTTGAGGAGATGCCCATATGTATTATTTCGAGTGGATTTTCCTGGCTGTCTCCGGGCTGGCCGTCAGTTTTCTGGTTTTCTTTTGGGGAATGAAAACCGGTCAGTTCAGCGACCAGGCGCGGGCGCGCTATTTGCCTTTGTTGGGCGAGCCGACCCTCTCCCCGCTGAAAAACCCGGCCAAGTTTTCGGCGGAAGTATATTTTCTGTTGTTCGTCATCGGTCTCGGGCTTGCGGCCATGCTGGCGGCGATCCTCTTGACCCTGTGGCAAATAAAAGGATGAAGAGGAAATGCGGTTTTTTTCGGTCCTTGATTTCCAGTATGCGGTTCTCCTCACGTTCCTCGGGCTGGCTATTTTCTTCCTGATTTATATCGCCTTTGGGGGGTATGCGCTGCGGACTCGCAAGGGGCGGGGGGACGAGATCGAAGAATACCCGGAGGGGATCCGGGCCAAAAACGGCCCCCTTCCTCTCCTGCTTCTTTTTATCTATTTCTCATTTCTCATTTGGGCGATCGGGTACCTGGTCGTAATCGGCATCCACGGGGGCGCTTTTTAGCAAGACGGGACGGGCGCGGGGCAGGGGAGGGCGGGGCCGGCAAGAGGCTGCTTCCCCATGATTCAACCTCGCTTAGACTGACCGTCTGGTATTGTTTATGCGGAGCTGGCTGATCATCATCGGGATCGCGATTCTTTTCGTTTGCTGGGGGCTGTTTGTCTTCTTCACCGTCGGAGACAAAGGCAGCCCGCCCTGGGATTTCGGGGTCATGAAAGACATCCCCGGCGAATCCGGCTACTCGACGCATCGGTATATGCCCGGAGAATCTCCCGGCCCCTCGCCGCAGCATGTTTCCGAAAAGCCGGCCGAGATGGAGGCAAAAGGGAAGAAATGAGAGAATCCTCCCCTGCCCCCTATCTGCCGGTCCCGGCGCGGGTGCCGGGCTTTAGCGGAGAGACAAATGCCTTTCTTGCGAAATGAAATTTTCTCCTGCCTGGGAGCCATCGCTTTGCTCTTCGGACTCTGGGGCTGCGATTATGGACGGATGAAAGACCAGGAATCCCTGCGGCCCTACAAAACGCCTTTGCCGGATATGCCCCCGGGCACCGTCCCCGTTGAAGGGGGGTTGCAGCTCCTGAGATCATCGCCGGCCGAAGCCCTGAAAAATCCTCTCCCCGAAAATGCGGGGATCATCGAGGAAGGCAAGGCGAAATACGAATTCTTCTGCGTCATGTGCCACGGTTCCAGACACGACGGCCAGGGATCCGTCGGGCAGAGCTTTTCCCCTTTGCCGGCGAATTTGAAGGGCCCTTATGTCCAGAACCAAGCGGACGGCGTGCTGTTCAAGAAAATCAGCCTCGGGTTTCAACGGCACCCGCCGATGGCTTATACGGTCTCCGAGGAGGACCGCTGGGCCCTGATGCATTTCATCCGCAGCCTGGAGACCAAGAAATAGGACGCGGATTGGCGCAGATAAACGCCGATCATGAATATACTCTGGAAGAAGAAGAGTCGATGAACGAGGGGGTTCGGGGTTTTTCTGATCGTTTGCGTTCGGGCATTTTTTTGGGGCATTTTAGCATTTACGGCGTTGCAAACATCTGGGCCACGTAAACGCCTTTGAGAGATTATTTTATCCTGGCAATCCGCGCTTATCTGCTACCTATCATATTATGATCGAAATTGTTTCTTCCTTTTTCATCGGTTTCGTCGGCAGCCTTCACTGCCTGGGCATGTGCGGGCCGTTGGTCATGGCCTATTCCCTGCATCTCCCCCCGGTCGATTCGTCTCGGACCGTTCCGGTTAAAGCCCTCTGGTCCCGGGGAATTTCGCATCACCTCGCCTTTCATGCCGGGCGAATATTGACTTACGGTTTGCTGGGAGCCCTGGCGGCGACCCTGGCGCATCTCACGGCCTTCAACCAGGTTCTCGGAAACCTGCGCGGAGGTTTTACCCTCGGCGCCGGCGCGCTGATGGTTCTCCTGGGTTTAATTCTCTTGAAGGTTCTTCCCTTCCCTCTTCTCTCGCTTCCGTCTATCGGGCCGAGTTCTTTCTGGGGAAAGATATTTCCGCGCCTTTTCCGGGCCCAAAGCCTATCCTCAAAACTGGCCCTCGGCCTCGCCGCCGGTTTCCTCCCCTGCCTGCTTTCCTGGGCGTTGATCCTCAAGGCCGCCACCACCGGCAACCCCTTGCTGGGTTTCCTGGTCACAACGGCCTTCGGCCTCGGCACGGTCCCGGCCTTATTTTTAACGGGGCTCTCGGCCTCCCTTCTTTCCTTGAGAGCCCGCTTTTTCGGAGAGCGGATCGCCGCGGTTTCCGTTATTCTCATGGGGATGATTCTCATCTTTAAAGGGACGAAGTACTTTGTCTGAGGCCCGTTCACTCTCCTCATCCGCTTTTCCATCTCCCCGGACAGGTTGCGACCTCTGCGGTCTTCCGATCGGACGATCGCAAATCCATCTGGAATTTGACGGAAAGCCCCTTCGGTTCTGCTGCCTGGGTTGCCGCGGAGTTTATCAGATCCTTTCCAGCAGCCCGGAAGCAGGGGCCGCGAGCTTCCGGGAAACCGCCCTCTTCCGCGCCTGCCAAGAAAGCGGAATCATTCCTCGCCCCGCCGCCGATTTGAAAAAGCCCGAAGCAGGCGCCGAAGATATCCTTGCCGGGAACCCGGCCGCCCTGTCTGTAACCCTGAGGGTTGAAGGAATGTGGTGCCCTGCCTGTTCCTGGCTGATCGAAGAAGTCCTGCGGAGAACGGGCGGGGTGCCGGAGGCAAAGGTCCATTTCTCCTCGGACCTAGCCCAGATCAAGTATTATCCCCACCTGGTCACTCCCAAGGAAATCCTGACCAAAATCTCCGGCCTGGGGTACAGCGCCTCCTTGTTTTCCGAAGGAGATGAGCCGGCAAGAGAAAAGCGGACGCTTCTCCTGCGGTTGGGTATTTCTTCTATCCTGACCGGCAACCTCATGATGCTTGCCTTCGCGCTTTACTTCGGGTTCTTCGAGGACCTGACCGCGCCGGGAATCCGGCTCCTGTCCTGGCCGCTCTGGGCCATGGCCACTCCGGTTGTCTTTTACGGCGGCTGGCCGATCCTCAGGAAAGGCCTAAACGCGCTCTGCTATCGGGTGGCGACGATGGAGACTCTGATCTCCGTGGGGGCCTTGTCGGCCTATGGGTACAGTTTTTTCCAAATGCTGCGGGGAAGCCTTCACCTGTACTTCGATACCGCGGCCATGATCATCACCCTTGTTCTGATCGGGAAATATATCGAGCTGCAGGCCCGGCAGAAGGTCGCCAAGGGGGTCGTCGAGATTTATGAACTCTCCAGCCAAAAAGTCCGCGTCTCCCGCTCGTCCGGTTCATCCCCCGTCTCCTCTCCACCCCAAAAGGAGGGGGAGGCCGGAAGAGAAAGAGGGCTTATGGCAGGCGGGGATCGGTGGGTCTCCGCAAATGCCGTCAAGGCCGGCGATCAATTTCTCGTCGCGGAGGGAGAAAGAATTCCTCTCGATGCAAGGGTCGTCTCAGGGAAAGGGGTTGTTGACGAGTCTTTTCTTACCGGAGAATCGAGGCCGGTCCGGAAGCGCCCCGGTGATGAAGTGCTGGGCGGGTCCCTTCTTGAAAGCGGGGATCTTGCCCTCGAGACGACCCGCGAAGGAAAAGAAGGCACCCTGGGCCAGATGGTCGCCCTCATGCGGGAAGCCCTGGCCAAGAAGATCCCCGTTGAGATCCTGGCCGACCGCCTTACCCGCTGGTTTGTGCCGGCCATTTTCCTGATCGCCAGCGGTGCGGGGTTATATGTCGGGATGGTCCATTCCTCGCTGGAAGCGGCGCTGCTCCGCGGCCTCACGGTCCTTGTCATATCCTGCCCGTGCGCGCTGGGAATCGCCACGCCGATCGTGAAGGTTGCGGCCATGGGGATCGGCCGGCGCCAGGGTATCCTTGTTCGCGACCCCGGCGCCCTGGAACTGGTGAAAGATATCGACACCCTGGTTTTCGATAAAACCGGAACCTTGACCGACGGCAACTTCGATCTGCAGGAAATCTATTCCGATGAGGGGGAAGAAAAGGATATCCTTTCCGTTCTGGGCTCCGTTGAAACGCGTTCCTCCCATTTTCTCGCCAGAACAATCGTGCGGAAAGCGCAGCAGGCGGGAGGGAATCCGACGCCGGCCTCCTTTTTCGAAGAAATCGAAGGACTCGGGGTGAAGGGATCCACGGCCGGGAAGATGGTTATGATCGGCAGTCGACCTTTCCTGAAGCAAGCGGGGCTGGCCATTCCGGCATCGATGGAAGAGAAAGCGGATTCGTCGGCAAAATCGGGCCGAACCGTCGTATTTTTCGGATGGGGAGGACGCGCCCGGGGATACGTCGTTTTCGGCGACCGCCTCCGTCCCGGGGTCCGGGAAATGGTTCAGGCCCTTCATTTGCAGGACATTGAAATCTGGCTGGTTTCGGGCGATTCGCACGGGACAACCGGGGCGATCGCCGGGGAAGCGGGAATCAAGAACTTTCGGGGCCAGTTCCCGCCTCAGGACAAGGTCCGCCTGATTCAGGACCTGCAGAAACAAGGAAGGCGGGTGGGCATGGTCGGCGACGGCGTCAACGATGCCGCGGCTCTGGCCCAGGCGGATGTCGGCTTTGCCCTCGGTTCCGGAGCCGATTTGGCCCGCGAGGCATCGGATCTGACCTTCCTGTCTTCGGACCCGACCCGGTTTCTGAGGGCCCGGGACCTTTCCGCCTCGACCTCCAAAATCATCCGCCAAAATCTATTCTTTGCCTTCTTCTATAACGCGCTCGCCATTCCTCTGGCCGCCTCCGGCTATTTGAACCCCCTCGTCGCCGTTCTCGCCATGTTCGCGAGCAGCCTCACGGTGATCGTCAATGCCTCGCGGCTTTCACGCCCGGATAAGATTTCCGAGGGGTGAAGCGGGGCTGGCGGGCAATACGGGTGACGACTCGGGAGGCTGCGGGAAAAATTTCGGAATTCAAATGGAAAGGGCAGGTCACTCAGTTATCCAGGACTTTGCGGACCTTGAGGGCCAGGTCTTCCAGGGAAAAGGGTTTGGGAATAAAGTTCCCATTCGGGCTCAACTGCCGTTTTTCCAAGGAGGGGTCGTCGGGGTAGCCGGATATATAGAGCACCTTCAATTGGGGGCAAAGCGGCATGAGGAGATCGGTCAGTTCGAACCCGCTCATTTTCGGCATGACGATGTCCGTGACGATGAGGTTGATGTCCCGGCGGTGCTGGTCGAAAAGCAACAGACCTTCTTCGCCGTTCTCCGCTTCCAGGGTTTTATAACCCTGCTTCTTCAAGGCCTGCCCCATGAGCGGCCTCAGGTCCTCGTCATCCTCCACGATTAAGACCGTTTCTCCGCCGCGAGGGAGGGCATTTCCCCGAAGCCCTTCCTTCGCGGGATTCGTTTGCTCGTCCACCTCCGGCAAGTAGATTTTGAAGGTGGTTCCGGCCCGGGGCGCGCTGTCGACGCTTATATGCCCGCCGTATTTCTGCACGATCCCGTAGACCATGAAGAGGCCTAAACCCGTGCCCTTGCCTTGTTCCTTGGTCGTGAAAAACGGCTCGAAAATGCGCTCCTTGATTTCCGGCGACATCCCGTGGCCGTTGTCGCTCACCGAGAGCATTACATAAGGACCCGGGAGAACCCGGATGTGGGTGCGGGCATATTCCCGGTCCAGCTTCACATTGGCGGTTTCGATGACCAGTTTGCCCCCCGTGGGCATCGAATCGCGGGCGTTCACCACCAGGTTGACGATGATCTGCTCGAGCTGCCCGGGGTCGGCTTTGATCTTTCCCAGGCTTTCGGCCGTTTTGGAAATCAGCTCGATGTTCTCGCCGATAGCGCGCCGGAGCATTTTTTGCAGATTGTTGAGGAGGTCGTTCAGGTCCAGCACCTTGGTCTCCTCGACATGGCGGCGGCTGAAAGTCAATAGCTGCCGGGCCAGATTTCCGGAGCGGGTCGTGGCTTCATCGATCTGTTGAATTTTATCCCTGATGGGATCCCCCTCCTTGAGCTCCTGCAGGGCCAGCTGGCTGCAAACCTTGATGAGGGTGAGGGAGTTGTTGAAATCATGGGCGATGCCTCCGGCGAGCTGGCCCACTGCCTCCATCTTCTGCGACTGCTGGAGCTGTTCTTCGAGCCTTCGCGCCTCTGTTTCCGTTTGCAGGCGCTCATGGAAAAGGCGGGCGTTTGCCTCCTCCTTGAGGTTCAGCTCGTCGGCCATGCGATTGAACGAGGAAGCCAGATCTCCGAACTCGTCCTTGTGCTTCAGATTCAGGCGGTAAAGAAGGTTTCCCTTCCCGAATTCCTGCGTCGCCTTCGTGAGTTCGGAAATGGGGCGGGAGAAGCTGACGGCCAGCCAAATGGCGACGGTGATTCCCGAGAGAACGATAAAGAGGCTCAAAACCAGGATAAACATCGTCTCCCGATAAAGCTGCCGATTTATGAAATCGAGGGAGAGACCGAGGTGAACGGTGCCCAGTTCCTTGTCTTTAAAGGTGACGGGGCGGGAAAGGTTCAGGGCCTGGATTCCCGAAGGCAGGGTGTGACTGTAAAATTGAATGTTCCCGTCTCTTTGAACTTCTCCGGCCGCCTCGAAGTCCTGAAGGGGGGTCCCGATCTTGGCGGGATCGCTGTGGGCCTTAATCAGTTTCTTCCGGTCCACGATGGCCGCGTAAAGCACCCCTTTGACCGAAGCCGCGTCCTTGATCAGGCGGTTTAATCTGACGATGTCGTCATTGAGGAGGGGGATGTTGGCGTTGGTGGCGAAATAATTGAGGCTGACCTTTCCGGTGTGAACCGTTTGGGAGTAAAGCTGATCTCTTTCCCGGATGAGAATCGTGAAGCTCAAAACAAGAATCGTCAGAAAAATAATCGAGGTGATGGCCAGGGAAAGCCTTACCCAGATGGGGAGGCGGATCTTCCCGAATCTCCCCGGGGAAAGCGCCAAACTCTTTGCCGCTTCCGAGGGAGGCGGGGGAGAGGCCCGGCCTCCGAGAGGGAAGCATGCTTCTTGAACTTCGATGATTGGGGAAGGGTGCGCTTCCGCCATATCTGCAGAATTATCCTGTGGGTTTTGAAATCCTATATATATTCAGTAGTTCGGATTTAACCGGAAAATCTTTAGGGGAATTCCGCTTCCGGAGGAATAGAGCTTTTCGCGGCGGAGAGCCGCCGGAAACGTCGCCGCCGCAATAAACCCTTTAATATTCGAAGGGTATTTGCCGAAGACGAGGTTAGAGTCTCGAATCCCTTCCATATATTTACCGAACGCTTGCAAAAGAGCAGGGGCGAGAAAAAATGGGTTTTCGAGGGGGAACAGCCCCGATACGGAAAATCAAAAACCATCCCGGTCTTCTTCATTATTTTTGTCTTCTCTTCTTTCTCAACCTGGTTGGGGGCGGATACGAAACCCTCTCAGCCGCCCCCGGGCAAACCGCGAGGGCGGTGAGGTCTTTTCAGGAGTTCGTCGTCGTTGTGCCCGGGGAAGGGGATACCTTTTCTTCGTTGGCGGCGAAGTATTTGCAGGACCCCTCATGGGACTGGTTTATCGCCGAGTTTAACGGGGTCGATTCGCCGAAGGTTGGGCAACCGCTGGTCATTCCCTTAAAACCGGAAAAAAGAGGGGGGATAACGCTTCAGGGTTATCAGACCGTGCCGGTCCTTGCCTATCACAATTTCTCTTCGACGGAAGCCGGCAAATTGACTGTGACCCAGGCGATGTTCGAGCAACAAATGCGGTTTCTGCAGGAAGCGGGTTACCGGGTCATTACGCTTGATCAGTTGTTCGATTTTCTCGAATTCAGGGGATCGATTCCCCCCAAATCCGTGGTCATAACCATCGATGACGGGTGGCTCTCGGCTTATGAAATCGCCTTCCCGATCCTGAAAAAGTACGGTTACCCGGCAGCCTTCTTTGTTTACACCGATATCATCGGGAAATCCTCCAAAAACCTTTCCTGGGAGCTGCTGGGAAAAATGGCGGACGAGGGGATGGGTGTCCAGTGCCACACAAAAAGCCACCGCAATTTGGCCGTTCCGGGTGAAAAGGAGTCCTTCAAGGATTATTTTGAAAACCTGGGAGCAGAGCTGTCGGGCTGCAAAGACACAATCAAAAAACGGCTGAACCGCGAGGTGAAATACCTCGCCTATCCCTACGGGGCCACGAATTCCCTGGTGGTTGAAACCGCCAAAAAATTGGGGTACCGCGGGGCTTTGACCATTATCCGCGGGGGGAATCCCTTTTTCATCCACAATTTTAGGGTGAATCGTTCCGAGATCCATGGGAATTTCGGCTTGAGCCGGTTTGAAAGGAATCTCGCCGTATTTCAGGAGCAGAACCTAAGGTGAATAGTCCGCTGCTCAGGGTTCAAATCTCCATCCTGACTTTCCTGGCGGCAGCCTTCATCGGAGGCTGCGCGACTCTTCCGGAGAGACCTCAAACACCCGTTTCCTTCCCCGGAAGCGAAGTCAAGAGTGAAGCGCGGGCCCCCCTTCTTGCGCTGGCGGAGTCCTGGCGCCACAAAGCCCGGGAGTTTGAAAAAACCGGGGACCTGCCAAAAGCTTTGAAGGCCCTCGAGATCGTTAAAACCCTATCCCCGGAGGATTTGGAGTCGGGGACGAGAATCGCCGATTTGAAGAATCAACTCCTCGCCGCGGCGGACCGGCATTTCCAGAAAGGACTGGCCCTCTTCAGGAACCATTCCCTCACCCTTGCCCGAAAGGAATTTCTCGCGGCGATCTATCTCAAGCCCGATCATGCGGAGGCGCTCCATTTCTTGAAAGAGAAATTGCCCGGGGAGGATTCCCTTTCCTACGCAATGAAAAGAGGAGAAACGCCCCGGGAGGTTTCTCAAAAAATTTATGGGGACCCGCAAAAGGATTTTATAATCGCCTATTTCAATGAGCTCAAAGGAGAGGGCCCAGTCGATTTTCCCCGGAGCCTAAAAATCCCCCTCTTGAGCCCAGTCCCCCAAAAAGGATCCCCCGCGCCCGCCAAGGGTGTCGTCAGCTCCGAAGACGATAAGCCGCCCGAGACTCGGGCGGGCCTTGAGAAAGCCAGGGGGGCTTACCGGGAACATCTTTACGAGGAAAGCGCGGCTTTGACGGAGAGGATATTGAATGCCGACCCAACCAACCGGGAAGCGCGGGAATTGATGAATGCCGCCTATTATCAATGGGGGAAACAGCTGGGACAGGAAAAGAGATACCGGGAAGCGCTGGAGGCTTTTCAGCGTGTGGATTCGCGATACAAAGACACTCCTGTCCAGATCGCCCAAAGCAGGAAAGAAATGGCCGACGCCCATTATATTAACGGGGTTAAATTATTTACCCAGGAGGAAGTCGAGGAAGCCATCCAGGAATGGGAGGCTGCGCTCGCCTTGGAGCCGAAGCACCCGAAGGCCAAAAAGGATATTGAATCGGCCCGCAACCTCCTCCAAAAACTTGAAAAGATCAAGTGAGCCTCAATATATTTCCTGCGGAACCGTCGGCGCCCAGCGGCCTTCCACTCGATAAGCCTCATCATCTCCCGGCCAGGGCGGCATGGTCACGGCAATCGCCGTCAGAGGATCGGGACCGACAGATCGAACCTGAAAACTTGTTCCCCTGGGGATGGTGACACAAACCCCGGCCTCGATCGAAACGATCTCCTGGCGTTCGCCCTGCCTGCGCCAAATCTCTCCTCCGCCGCTCGTAAAAAACCAGATCTCGTCCACGGTTCGATGGGCGACGGCGCGGGAAATCTGTCCGCCGGCGAGCTGGAAGCGGGCCATGCTGCCGCCTTTTAGGCGGAGCAGAGCCTTCACCGCGAAGCCGTCAGGCGCGACGGAGGTTGGACTCCTGACCAGGCGCTCTGTCTGGAATTCATCCATGGGTTATCTCCTCGGCTCCAGAATCATTCCCCGGGAACCCGCAAAACCTTCCTTAAAAATTCCGGCCCTGCCTTTTTCAGTATCATCTTACAGTTATTTAAAAAAGTCCATTTTCGCATTTTGTTCAACTTGTTCAATCGTGAGAACCCAAGGAGAGGTTGATTGTTTCGTCTTTTCATCTCAAGAGGGCTTTTCCCGCGGCGACCTCTCCAGCTAATGTACCCATTCCGTGACGGGGGGCGGCAGGCTTTGTTGTTGGCCTGGGGGTTCGGACGGAAGGGCTACTCATCTTATCTCCTTGCTTTATCTCAATGGCAATGTTACCTTATAGTATCTAATGCCTTAAAAAATAAGGGTTTTCCGTTGAAACGGGGTTGAAGCAAGACTTCCCCCCGGATTTTCAACTTCTTGGGGCTTCATCAAAAAATCGGACTCTATTTTTTTCGGGAGACGAGGGTATGGCGAGGAAAGCAAAGGTGATCCGCAAAACGAAAGAAACGGAAATAGAGATTGTCCTGAACCTGGACGGGTCCGGCAAACGGGAAATCGCCACCTCCATCCCTTTCCTTGATCATATGCTGACGCTATTTTGCGCTCACGGCCTGTTGGATCTTGTTCTCAAGGCCAAGGGAGATACCCACGTCGACTACCACCACACGGTTGAAGACACCGGCATCGCCCTGGGCGATGCCCTCCAGGAAGCCTTGGGGAAAAAGCAGGGGATTGCCCGTTACGGATCCGCCTTTGTGCCCATGGACGAAAGCCTGGCCTCGGTGCATATCGACATCTCCGGTCGCCCGCATTTGAGGCTTAAGTTGCCTTTGCGCAAGCGCAAGATCGGCGATTTCGACACGGAGCTGGTGAACGAGTTCTTCCAGGCCTTTGTCAACCACGCGGCCCTCACCCTTCACGGCGAGGCGATCCATGGGGTCAACGCGCACCACATGGTGGAGGCGCTTTTCAAAGCTTTCGGGCGGGCTCTCCGGCAGGCCGTGACCGTTGATCAAAGGGTGAGCGGGGTGCCGTCCACAAAGGGCCGGTTATGATCGCCGTTGTCGACTACGGCATGGGGAACCTGCACAGCGTCCAGAAGGGCTTCGAGCGGGTGGGTTTCCCCGCCGAGGTGACCCATGATGCCGATTCGATCCTCCGCGCGGGGGGCCTGGTTTTGCCCGGCGTCGGGGCTTTTCGGAAGGCGATGGAGAACCTTCTGGCCCGGGATTTGAAAAAGCCCCTTCTGCGCTATCTCGAAAGCGGCAGACCCTTCCTGGGCATCTGCCTGGGCCTCCAGCTTTTGTTTTCGGAGAGCGAGGAATTCGGTTCGGAAAGAGGGCTCGGCTTTTTCAGCGGGAAGGTGGTCCGTTTTTCAATTGCGGAGTCCGCGGCCCGGCAAGGCGGGAGATCCCTCAAGGTCCCGCACATGGGCTGGAATGCGATCCGGGTTTTAAAGCAAACGCCCGTCCTGGAAGGGATCGCCGAGGGGACGCAGTTTTATTTCGTCCACTCCTACTACCCGGTTCCGGCGGATTCGGAGATCGTCTCCACGACGACGGATTACGGCATCCCCTTCGCATCCAGCGTGAGCCGGGGGAAATTATTCGCCTGCCAATTTCACCCGGAGAAGAGCCAGTCCGCCGGTCTGCGGATCCTGGAGAATTTCGGCCGAATGGTTTACGCATGAGATATTTTCCCGTTTTTCTTGATCTAAAAAACAGAAAATGCGTGGTGGTCGGCGGCGGCCGGGTCGCGGAAAGAAAAATCCAAAACCTCCGGAAGGCGGGGGCGGCGGTGACGGTGGTCTCACCCCGGTTGACCCCCGCTCTGGAGCGGCTCAAAGAAACGAAGGGGATCGAGCACCGCCGGCGGGCTTACAAGACCGGGGACCTA
>Ga0316603_10001188_pt1 | contig 13669 bp, 13 predicted proteins | sample OWC_soil_day10_n_FD_207649 | JGI IMG/M metagenome (GOLD analysis project Ga0316603, IMG submission 207649) | Wetland soil microbial communities from Old Woman Creek delta, Ohio, United States - OWC_soil_day10_noCT | ecosystem: Environmental > Terrestrial > Soil > Wetlands | place: USA: Ohio...
TCGCACGAGCGGCGGTTTGGTCCATCGACGCTTATCTGCCGCGGCAAAGTCGGCGCGCCCAGCCAACGCTGTGCGGCGGCAGATAAGCGCTCTCCGTTTATGGATAGCTATCCATAACGGCCATCAGCAGACCGTGGCCAGTGGCAGCTTCCTGGCAACTCAGGCGAAAAACTCTCACGCTCTCAGTCGGCGGTCGCGGTGGGGTCGGACTCGCCGCCGGAGGTTCCGAGCGCGCCCCGCGGGCGAAGCTCTCCCGGGGTGTGCGCGACGTGCGGCTATCGCTCGATCCGAGCAGGACCCAACGTTGTGTCGCGACGGTCCCGATGATGGCCGCCTTCGAGGGCTGACGCATTGTCTGACCGGAGCGCTCACAGCGGCAGAAAATCTCGCGCCAGTTGGGCAAGCCACAAAGGCACGCCGCGAGCACTCCCAGGCACATGCGCCCAAGCGGCCCGTGCAGGCATGTCACTTCGCGCTGATTTCAGGTGCGCGAACGCACCATTGAGTGGCGCAACTCAGGTCCGCGGCAGGCAGAGCAGGCCCTGGTTCGCAAGCAAGGGGGCTTCCAGCGCCAGCGTGAGGCTCGCAAGGGTCGAAGCACACGAACACGCCGCGCCGTTACATGGTGGTATATCACCAAACCTATGTACGAGGCAGGGTTTGCAAGCCGGAATTGGCCTTGCCTGTACTGCCATCAGGGACCTACCATGCGGCTTGCGAGCCTCATCACACTTCTTGTTGATCGGAACCGTTGGTCGCTTCCATGAATGCGCGTAAGCCACCGCAAAAGAAGAAGCAGTTCGTTTGGCGCATCAGCGCGGACACGCCGAACGGCAGCTGGGTGGATCCCGCGACGTCTCCGATCGCTGCGCACGAGATAGAGCTGTCAGACGCGCAGCGCGGCGGATGGACTGCGTCTTCGTTCGACTTGTTGAATGGATGTGATGTCATCGACGAACCGAGCACGCTATCGGACGCGCAACTGGATGAGCTGTTTCCACAGAAGAAGGATGCCCCAGGGGCAACCGAGGCCCAGTGAGCCGCTCGGGGCTCCGGTGGACGGCTACTATCTGCAGGACCGTCAACTCGGATTCGGGCTGAGCACCTGAACATGCGAGCCCACGCACGGCTCGTTGATCAACCGCCAGGGACCACTCCATGCAGATTGGCGTTCAGAGTTTTGCAACCCGGGCACCGCCCCGTTTCGAAACCAAGGAGGCCGAGCGGACGCACTCGCTGCAGCGCCTGGCCGCCACATGCCGCATCTTCGGCCGGCGGGGATTTTCCGAAGGTCTCTTGGGTCACGTGACGCTGCGCGACCCGGAGTTCGCTGACCACTTTTGGGTCAATCCCGTGGGTGTTGCGATGCACCAGGTCAAGGTGTCGCAGCTGGTCCAGGTGAACCATCTCGGCCAAGTGGTGCGCGGCAGCGGCATGGTCAATCCAGTTGGACTGCTGCTGCATACCGCAGTCCATCAGGCGCGTCCGGAGGTGGCGGCGGTATGTCACGCCCATGCGCTGCATGCCTCCACCTGGGCGTCCTTCGAACGTCTGCTCGAACCGATCACGCAAGACGCATGCATCTTCTTCGAGAACCAGGCACTCATTCTGGAGCCGCGCGTGGTGCGCGATGCGACGGCCGCGGCTCGCTTCGCGGCGGGGTTCGGTGACAAACGCGTGGCGATTCACGCCGGGCACGGCATCTTCACGACGGGGCAAAGCATCGATGAAGCTGCGTGGTGGTTCGTGCTGATGAATCGCTGCTGTGAGTCACAGCTGCTGGTCGAGGGCGCCGCGGCCGCACCTAGTCACTGGCAGGCGGAAGATGCACGCTGGCTCGCCTCGGTGCTGGGATCACCGACGTTCGGCTGGCTCTCGTTTCAAACCCTGTGGGACGACATCATCGCCAGTGACCCTGATCTTGTGGATTGAGTTGTCCCCATGTCGTGCTCTTTGTCGGTTGGCGACTGACTGTATCGCTGGCTCGCGTGGGAACCGGAGCAATTGCCTTGTACCAGTCCAGCCGTGTATGGTCTTGCCGTCGCTTGCCGATCCATTGCCGCCTTACAGCTCATGCGATCGATTGTCGCGAAGCCGACCTTGAACGGCGAGCACCGGGCCTTGCACGCGTGCCGTCGCCGCGGGCCCTTGCCCCGCACGACAAGCTCGCCGCGGGCCCTGGTGCACGTACGGAACAAAGGCGACGGCATTGGACTTCCTGGGCAGCGCGGTGCTGGCGCCGATCGCGCTGCGTGAGGCCGGCAGTGCCGAACAGCAGGCGTTGTGGCTGCCGCGCATCGCGAGGGGCGACGCCGTCGTCGGCGTCGCGCTGACCGAGGCGCTGGGCCGCGCGCGCGACCGCGCCGGCGTGCGCGCAGAAGGTGGGGTTCTGCGCGGCAGCGCGTTGTTCGTGCTTGAGGGTGCCATGGCCGATGCCTACTTGGTCGCCAGCAAGGGCGCACTGCACTGGGTGGATGAGGAAACGAAAGGCCAGGGGCGTCGAACGCAGATTGCGGCCGGCCGCCCTGCGGGACGCCGAACTCGTCCACGTCGAGGAGACGTTCAGGACGACCAACCCGGTCCCCATCGCCGCGAAGCTGGATCGCGCCTATCGGCTGCCATCCGGGAAGTTGGTGCTGGTGGAACTGAAGACACGATGGAACGGCGGGCCGAACTTCTCGGACGTGATCCAGTTGTCGGCGCAGCGGGTGGCGCTGTCGGCGGCCACCGGACAGACTGTTGCAAGCGAGGCCTTCGTGCTCATCGCTAGGCCTGGCGCTCGGCGGTGGCTGTTGCGCACCGAGTCGACCTGTTGTCCGCCGATCAGGTCGTCGCGTTGGTTCGTCGCAGGGACGCCATTCTCACGGACCGGATCTCGCCGCGGTACACGGAGGAGGTGGGCCACTACCGAGGTTGCGCTTTCAGAAGCCAATGCGCCGGTGCTGGCGGGCAACGGCGCCTATCGGCCGAGCGGTGACGCGGCGGACGTCGGAGACCCGCGCCATCAGCTGTGGGGGGGCTGGGCAACGTGGTGCCGCCACTTCGGCAAAGTCGCGCTTGCGTGAGATACTGGTTTTTTGTACAGTATTGGTCCGTTCAGGAGATCACGATGCGCAGCATAGAACTTCGCTACCACTACCAACCCACTGCCGACCGCGTTCCCCGCTGGATGCGGCGTGTATGGGCCTGGTTCTGAGCACTGGCCCAGGGCCATCGCTCGCACCGCGCCAGATCCCAGTTCGCCCACCGTTCGGCGCTTTCCAGTTGAACGCACCCCTTATGCCGGAAGTCCTGCTGCGCAGCGACGTGGATGGCCAGGTCGCACTTCCTTGGGCCAGCGAAGGTGTGCTGCGCTGCGTGTGGGAGAGTCGGCCCGGCACCATCCTCATCGAGGTCGCCGGCGAAGAGGTCTTCGTGAACGGTCAGCGCGTCGAACGCCACGCCCAGCCCGCAATGCACTCCGCAGAGCCCTCTGCAAGCCTCGGTCAGAACTCACGGCGGGAGAATCCATCCTCCATGATCAGATACGGTAAAATGCCGTATCCATGGTTTGGAGCTGTTCATGACCACCGCTGCGCGTTTCGATCTCAAGATGGATGCCGACGAGAAGGCCATCGTGGCAAGGGCAGCCGCCTTGCTGGGCACCACGATGGCCGGCTTTGTGCGCGTGGCCGCGAAGGAGAAGGCCCAGGTGCTGCTCGACCGTGAAGCGCGCCTCACGCTCACCGACCGCGATTTCACCGCGTTCGCCAGCGCGCTGGACTCGGCGTTCGCTCCGAACCCAGCCCTCAAGGCAGCCCTGACACAGGTGCGCCGCAAGGTTCGGCGTGCTTGAGGACCAAGCACTCGACTCGGCGATTCATGATCGGCAGGGGTTCGAGTGCGGCGTGCCGGCGCTGGACGAGTACCTTCGTCGCTTCGCCGAACAGCACCGCCGACGGGGTATCAGTTCGATCTACGTGCTCACCGAGTCGTCGCAGCCGGCGCGCATCCTGGGTTACTACACACTCAGTGCGGCAGAGGTCGACAGACAGCGCCTTACCGAAGTGGAACGCAAGAAATTGCCTGGATACCCGGTGCCCTGCTTTCGGATGGGACGGCTTGCGTGTCGAACCGATCAGCGAGGCTTGGGTATAGGCAAGCTTTTGCTGGGCTGCGCCGTCGATCGCTGCCTGAAGGCGCGGCAGCAGGTCGCCGCGTACGCGTTGCTTGTGGACGCGAAGGACGATGTCGCCAAGGCTTTCTACGAGCACTTTGGATTCAAGACGTTTCAGGATGCGCCGTTGACGCTGTACCTGCCGCTTGGAAGGTAGCGCGACGCAAGGGCAAGCTTGATGCAGCAGGCAGCTTCAACGCCCCTTGAATCGCGCCGCCGATGTCCACATGCTGTCCTCGCCCGCCGTGATGGTTCGGCTTTCACCGAGCGCAGCAGCAAGGTCGCCAGGGCTTGATCGGACGACGGGACATGCTAGAGTTTTGCCGTGCCCGCCAACGGGTTCGGCCAAGTGACAGGAGCTCATCTGTACTTACCTATGACCATGACGTCCCACTCAAATGGAGGGGAACGTGACGGGAGATGGGAAAAGTCAGCAGGGGCGGAGCGAGCAACGACGCGGATTGCGGCGCGATTTGCATGTGATGATCGACCATATGTGAGGCCTCCGCCCGGCGCCGGATGGTGCCGTGTCCGCATCTCGCGTCACGGACGCCGGCGCAACAGGCGCACGTGCATGGGGCGCCGGAAGTGCGCTCCGTCCAAACCACGATGCGGCTCGAACGCCGCTTGCACTGCGGCGCGCTTGGCGGCGTCGATGGCGTGGTCAGCGAAGGTGGGCCGCATCATGCGTTGCTCGAACTCGTCGAAGTCCAAGAAGCGCACCGGCATGTCGAAGCGCCGTTCGGCATCCTGTACCCAGGCGCCGTCGTTCAGGGCCTCATCCAGCGCCGACTGGGCTGCCGCCCGCACGATGCCTTCATCATTGAACAACCGGATCAACTCGTTGAGCGGCCCGGCATACACCGGCTCCGAAACATAGAGGTGACCGCCCGGCCGCAGCACGCGGGCCACCTCCCGAAGGGCGATCGCCATCGACGACTGCGGCACGTGATGGAGCGACTTGAGCATCAGGGCCAGATCGAAGCTTGCGTCGGGCTCGGGAATCGCCTGAGCGCCGGCCGCGACGAAGCTCAGCCGCTCCACGGGCCTTGCGAGGTTCTTCGCGTGCTGCCGTTCGTCGACTTCCAGCGCTGTGACGCGGCTGTCGGGGTAACGCGCCAGCAGGGCGCGGGCCAGCTGCGCGCCGCCGCAGCCGAGCTCGATGATGCGCTGGCGGGCCAGTGGCACCAGCGTAGCCAGCAACTCCAACTCGTCGTCGATCAGGAGTGCCGGCTCAGGGGCGGTGTTCATGCGGTCAATGTAGCCGCACGGCGGGTTGGAGCAGGCTGCAGGGCGTCGGACGCGCCGAACGCCTGGGTCAGGAACTCGACCAGCTCGGCGGTGTACGGCTTCAGCGCCTGGCGCAGGTCGTGTTCGCCTGCAACGGGCAACAGCCGGGCTTGGGCCGACTTCGCCTGCAGGCGGCACGAATCTTCGAAGGGCACCGTGCTGTCCTGCCGGCCACTTACCAGAAGGACCGGGCAGCGCACTTGGGCAATGATGTTGTTCAACGGCGCGATGGCGTCGAATGAGGTACCGATCACCCTCTGCACACGGCGCATCACGTACCAGCCAAGCACGGGATAGGGCACACGCTTCTCGCCCATGAAGCGCCGCATCATCTCGCGCGGGTGGGCAAACGAAGACAGGCTGATCACGGCACGCACGTCGTCCTGGCGCGAGGCATGCAGCAGCGTTGCCGCGGCACCGACCGAATGGCCCAGCAAGGCCAGTCGGTCTGCCGCGATGCCGGGCTGCCGCCGAAGCCAGGCGAGGCCGGTGGCAATGTCCTCGGCAAAACGCGGCAGCGAGGTGAAGGACTCGTCATCGCTGCGCCCGTGGCAGCGCGCGTCGATCAGCAGCACCGCGAAGCCGGCCGCATGCAGTGGCGGCACGACCGGCCACATCATGGCGGCGTTGCCGCCCCAACCATGGAGGGCCAGCACGGCGGGCACGGCAATGGCGGCATTCCCCTCGTGCACAGCAGCCGGCATCACCAGCCAGGCGAACAGACGCCGCCCGCGTGGTCCTGGGATGTGGACCTCGCGTACCTGGCCCGGCGCGACAGGGAGGTCGGCCGCTTGCAGCGCATGCGGCACCCGGGGTGCCCGCAATCCGCGCAGGATGGCCCGGTGAACCAGTGCCCGGGCACCCAGGAACCCCACGGCCGCGGCGGTGGCTTCCGGAATCATCGGCAGATCAGGCCACGTTCTGCGCTTGAAATGCCGGCGCCATTCGTCGGACTCGCACCCGATGTGCGGGACGCCGACCATCGGGCCACCCGGCGTCGCGGCGGCAGTGCCGGCCGCTCCTGGGCTATGTACGCGAACCTCGCAACCTGCTCGAGCAAACCGCGTCGCCGGTTCAAAATGCCGAACTGCCGCGTCGCGCCGCCATGCCGGTCAGTGCTTTGTCGAGGCCGCCTTCTCGGCATCCTCCTGGATGTGTCTGAGAAAGTAGCGCACGAAGAACACGGCCATGCCCAGCATGAAGGCAATACCGACCACGCTCATCAGGCCGACGTCCGAGGTGAAGAGATCCTTGAGTGCGTGCATGGAAGACTTTCCGTCGCTGCAATGAGTGTATTGGGCGCGCAGTCTTCGCAGCCGCCCTTGCCATTCATCAACAAACGATAGTGGCGCCGACCCTGCGCGACAGTCCGTCGCACGCCATCCAGCCTGAACCTGCAGTGGCCAGGCGACGTCGCCGTCAGCAGTTAACGCCGCTGACGATCTTCTGCAGCGCGGCCGGGTCCAGCACCTGGATCTGCCGCTGCTTGACCTGCAGGATGCCGTCCTCCTGGAACTTGGAAAAGCAGCGGCTGACGGTCTCGAGCTTGAGGCCGAGGTAGGTGCCGATCTCCTCGCGCGTCATGCGCAGCACCAGTGACGACGGCGAGAAACCGCGTGCCTGTAGGCGCTGCGTCAGGTTCAACAGAAAGGCGGCCAGGCGCTCCTCGGCACGCATGCTGCCCAGCAGCAGCATCACGCCGTGGTCGCGCACGATCTCGCGGCTCATGATCTTGTGGAACTGGCGCTGCAGGTCGGTGAACTCGCGCGACAGGTACTCCAGCTGTCCGTAGGGTATGACGCAGACCTGCGAATCCTCCAGCGCCACCGCGTCGCAGGTGTGGCGGTCGCTGCCGATGCCGTCCAGCCCCAGCAGTTCGCCGGCCATCTGGAAGCCGGTGACCTGGTCACGCCCGTCCTCTGAAGACACCCGCGTCTTGAAGAAGCCAGTGCGCACGGCATACAGCGATTCGAAGGCATCGCCGCTGCGGAACAGCAAATCCCCGCGGTGCACCGTGCGGCGCGTGGCGACCATCGAGTCCAGCCGGTCGAGTTCGCGCTCGGAAAATCCCACCGGCAGGCACAGTTCGCGCAGGTTGCAGTTGGAGCACGCAACCTTGAATTCCGTGGCCTTGATCGGCACCACGGTGGCAGGTGTGGTCATGATGGAATCGCCAGATGTTGCATGCTGCAATGCTGCCATTGTTCGATCGCGGTCGGAGCCGAGCCTTGCGCAAGATCAAATGCGCCGACTCAGCGCTCATGCACCATGCCGCTCCATGAGCGCCACCATCGCACCCGACAGGGTTGAAGCCACCCCGCTGCTGTCTGAGGCGCTGTTGCGCCGTTTCGATGCGCCGGGACCCCGCTACACGTCGTATCCCACGGCCGACCGCTTCGTCGAGGCCTTCGGTCCCGGCGACCTGTGCAATGCGCTCCAGCAACGCACCCAGGGCGCGGTGGCCGGCGCCACGGTGCCGCTGTCGGTGTACGTGCACATACCGTTCTGCGAATCGGTGTGCTACTACTGCGCCTGCAACAAGGTCATCACCAAACACCACGAGCGCGCAGCCGAGTACTTGGACGCGCTGGACACCGAAATCGACCTGGTCGTCGCGCTGGCCTGTGCCGGGCAGCCGGTGTCACAACTGCACTTCGGTGGCGGCTCGCCGACCTTCCTGTCGGATGCTGAACTGCAGCGCGTGGTCGGTTCGTTGCGCCGTGCTTTCCACATCGAGGATGGCACCGAGATGTCGATCGAGGTCGATCCGCGCACCGTCACGCCCGATCGGCTGGCACATTGCCGCTCACTCGGCTTCAACCGCATCAGCTTCGGCGTTCAGGACTTCGATCCGCAGGTGCAGATTGCCGTTCACCGCGTGCAACCCTACGAGAGCGTGCGCGAGTTGATAGTGGCGGCACGCGAACTGGGCTTCAAGTCGATCAATGCCGACCTGATCTACGGCCTGCCGCGGCAAACGCCGCAGAGCTTTGCCCGCACCGTGCAGCAGATCGGCGAATTGCGGCCCGACCGCATCGCCCTCTATGCCTATGCGCACCTGCCGCAGCGCTTCAAGCCGCAGCGGCGCATCGTGGCGGAAGAGCTGCCCAGCGCGGCGCAGCGCGTGTCCATGCTGGGTGACGCCATCGCCGGCTTCCTGGGGCGTGGCTACCACTACATCGGCATGGACCACTTCGCGCTGCCCGACGACGCGCTGGCCGTGGCCAAGCGCCAGGGGCGGCTGCACCGCAACTTTCAGGGCTACAGCACCCAGCCGGACTGCGACCTGATCGGCCTGGGCGTCTCCTCGATCGGCAAGGTCGGTGCCAACTACTACCAGAACGCGAAGACGCTGCCCGAGTACTACGACGCGTTGCGCCAGCGTGAGTTGCCGGTGCAGCGCGGCATATCGCTGACGCGCGACGACGTGCTGCGCCGCGCCGTGATCATGGCGCTGATGTGCCAGGGTCGGGTCGAGTTCGAATCGATCGAGTTGGCGCACCTGATCAACATGCGCGAGTACTTCGCGCGCGAGCTGGAGGCGTTGCAGCCGATGGCCGAGGCCGGGTTGGTGGAGTTGGAGCCGGGTGCGGTGCAGGTGACCGCCACCGGCTGGTACGTGGTGCGCGCGGTGGCGATGGTCTTCGACCGATCGCTGCAGAACGACAAACTGCGCGAGCGCTTCTCGCGCATCATCTGAAGTCGACTCAGCGCCGCCGCGCCACCAGTCCGATCAGCGCCGAGTGCCCGAGGTGGCCGCTGCCTTCGGCCACGTCGGACTCGTACTCGCGCAGTTCCACGATGTCCATCGCGGCAAAGGCCTCGCGCAGCAGCGCTTCGGTGTAGAGGTGTGAGGCCACTGGCGGCCCGCCAGTGCGGTATTCCAGCTGCTTGGGCGTGTAGCCCTGCAGCACCAGCGTGCCGCCGGGCTTCAGGCTGCGCTGGATATCGGCAAACAGACGCCCGCGCGAGGCCGGGTCGGCAAACTGGATGAAGATCGCCGCCACGCCGTCGTAGGCGGCCACCGGCCAGTCGAAGCCATCGCAGTCGGCCACCTGGAAGTTGACGGTTGTGCCCTGGTCCTCGGCCAGGCGCCGCGCCTTGGCCACGCCGATGTCCGAGATGTCGAAGGCCTCCACCTGCAAGCCACGGCGCGCCAGCCAGACGCTGTTGCGGCCTTCTCCGTCGGCAACGCACAACACACGCTGGCCCGCGCTCCAGACCCCAGCGTGCTCTCGCAACCAGACATTGGGCTCGGTGCCGAACAGGTAGCCGTCGGCCGCGAAACGCTTGTTCCAGGTACCGGCCGGGTCGGCGAAGCCTGGACTGCCCTTGTCGTCCGCCATGCTTCAGGCCGAGCGCGAGTCTTCGCCGATGAGCAAGCGCGTGTCGCTCAGGAACTGATGCGGCGGGATCTCCAGATTCGTCGGCGCGGGCTTGTTCTTGAACACGCGCCCGGCGCTGTCGAAGGTGGAACCGTGACAGGGGCAGAAGTAGCCACCCTGCCAGTCGGATGGCAGGCTGGGGTTGGCCGTGCCGACGGGCACCGCGGTCGGCGAACAGCCCAGGTGCGTGCAGATGCCGACGGCAACGAAAACCTCCGGCCGCAACGAGCGCGTGGCGTTCGCGGCATAGGGTGGCTGCTGGTCGCGCTGCGAATTCGGATCGACCAGGTCGGGACTGGCTGTGGCCAGCGCCGCCACCATCTCGGGCGAGCGGCGCACGATCCACACCGGCTTGCCGCGCCATTCCACCGTCTTCATGCCACCGGGCGGGATGTCGCCGATCTCGACCTCGACCGCCGCGCCCTGAGCGCGCGCGCGCTCGCTGGGCGCGAAGGACGAAACAAATGGCACCGCCGTGGCCACGGCGGCGACGCCACCGGCGGCCGAAGTGGCGATCAGCCATGTGCGCCGCTGCGGATCATCGGCCAGGGGCGTGCGAAAGGGCAGCGTGTCTGAACTCATGGACTTTTTCCTCGCATTGATGACAGAGATGCGGTCGATACATCCAATTTCCATGCCACCGGAGCATCAGCGGAAAGGCCAACGGCGACAGGCACTTGCGACAACAGGCATGCACCTGCTGTCACGAATGCCAGTTCTGGGACTGACAACTATGGCAGGCCTTGTCAGAATGTTTGCAGGAGCGTCGCTGCCATGCCCAAGATCCCGCCTGAACTCGTGTCCTACCTCGAAGGTCTGCCCGAGCCGCACATCCTGTTCGACCGGCAATACCGCATTGTCGCCGCGAACGCGCCGTATCGGCGGCAGTTCAGCGCCCAAGCCAGCGTCGTCGGCCGTACCTGCTTCGAGGTCTCGCACCACTTCGACAAGCCCTGCGACCAGGCCGGCGAAAGCTGCCCGCTGGCGCGCGCGCTGGACTCCGGGCAGCGTGAGCAGGTGCTGCATCTTCATCACACGCCGAGTGGCGAAGCCTATGTGAACATCGAGCTGGTGCCGCTGCGCAATGCCGTCGGCGAGATGGCCTGGTTCGTCGAACGCATGGAGGCGCTGCGTGTCGGCCGCTCCGACGGTGTAGACGACAATCTGGTCGGCCGCTGCAAGCCGTTCCAGGAGATGCTCGCCCTGGTGGCACGCGTCGCGCCGTCGAACGCCAGCGTACTGCTGCTGGGCGAATCCGGCACTGGCAAGGAACTGGTGGCGCGCGCGGTACACGACGCCAGCCCGCGCGCGGCCCGCTCGCTGGTGGTGGTGGACTGCGCCAGCCTGTCCGAACCGCTGTTCGAGAGTGAGCTCTTCGGCCACGAGAAGGGCGCCTTCACCGGCGCCAACGCCGCCAAGCCCGGCTTGATCGAGACGGCCGACGGCGGCACGCTGTTCTTGGACGAAGTCGGCGACATTCCGCTGGCGATGCAGGTCAAGCTGCTGCGGCTGCTTGAAAGCGGCACCTGGCGCCGCGTCGGCAGCACCGAGCTGCGCCATGCCGACGTGCGCATCGTCGCCGCCACGCACCGCGACCTTTTTGCCATGGTGGCCGATGGCCGCTTCCGCCAGGACCTGTACTACCGGCTCAGCACCTTCCCAATCCGCCTGCCGGCCCTGCGCGAGCGCGGCGACGACCTGGGCCTGCTGGCGGCCGCGCTGCTGGCGCGCGTGGCGCCGCAGCGGCGGCTGGCACTGTCGGGCCCGGCGCTGGACCGTCTGCGTGAGCATGCCTTCCCCGGCAACGTGCGCGAGTTGCGCAACGTGCTCGAACGCGCCGCGCTGCTGTGCGATGGCAGGACCCTCGGCACCGAACACATCGAGCGCGCACTGGACGCCGCCGCGCCGCCGCTGCCATCCAAGGCCATGCCGCAAGGCGCGGCATCGCTGCGCGCGCTGGAACGCGAGGCGCTGCGCCGCCAGCTGCAGGCCCACCACGGCAGCCGTGCCGAGCTGGCACGCGCGCTGGGCATCAGCGAACGCACGCTGTACCGCAAGCTGCAGCGGCTGGAAGACGCGGCATGATCCGCTGCTTCGGGCATGGCATGCTCCGTGCCAGGCGTGACACGTGACGAAGGGCATTGCCGGTGATGGAAGTGATCCGATGCGACGTGGTGGTGGTGGGCGGCGGCGGCGCCGGCCTGCGCGCGGCCATCGCCGCGATCGAGGCCGAACCGGGGCTGAGACTGGCGCTGCTGTCCAAGGTGGTGCCGATGCGCAGCCACACCGTCGCGGCCGAAGGCGGCTCGGCCGGCGTGATACGCGGTGACGATTCGCTGGACCACCACTTCGACGACACCGTCTCCGGCGGCGACTGGCTCTGCGACCAGGACGCGGTGCAGTACTTCGTCGAGCACTGCACCGAGGAGATGGTGCAGCTGGAACACTGGGGCTGCCCGTGGAGCCGCAAGGACGACGGCGACATCAACGTGCGCTTCTTTGGCGGCATGAAGGTGCAGCGCACCTGGTTCGCCGCCGACAAGAGCGGCTTCCACATGCTGCACACGTTGTTCCAGACCTCGCTGCGCTATCCGGCCATTCAGCGTTACGACGAGTTCTTCGTCGCCGACCTGATGGTCGAGGACGGCCGCGTGCGCGGCGTGCTGGCGCTCGAGATCGCCACCGGTGCGCCGGTGCTCTTTGCCTGCAAGGCGGTGATCCTGTGCACCGGCGGCGCCGGCCGGGTGTACCGGCAGAACACCAACGCCGGCATCGTCACCGGCGACGGCATGGGCCTGGCCTACCGCCACGGCGTGGCGTTGCGCGACATGGAGTTCGTGCAGTACCACCCGACGGCGCTGCCCGGCACCGGCATCCTCATCACCGAAGGCTGCCGCGGCGAGGGCGCGATCCTGGTCAACAGGCACGGCCACCGCTACCTGCAGGACTACGGCCTGGGCCCACCGGAGCCGTGGCCGCGCGCCAAGGCGATGGAGCTGGGCCCGCGCGACCGGCTGTCGCAGGCCTTCTGGCACGAGGAGCGCAAGGGCAACACCGTCAGCACGGCGCAGGGCCATGCCGTGCACCTCGACCTGCGCCACCTGGGAGCAAGGAAGATCCACGAGCGCCTGCCCTTGATCACCGAGGTGGCGCGCACCTTTGCCGGCATCGACCCGGTGACGCAGCCGATCCCGGTGCGTCCTGCCGTGCACTACACCATGGGCGGCGTGGCCTGCAACCGCTTCACCGAAACCTCGCTGCCGGGGCTGTATGCGGCCGGCGAATGTTCCAGCGTGGGCATTCACGGTGCCAACCGGCTGGGCTCCAACTCGCTGGCCGAGATCGTGGTCTTCGGCAAGGTGGCGGGCGAGCGTGCCGCGGCCTTTGCGCGCGATCAGCCGCCGCTGGCCGTGCCACTGCGCCAGGCCGAAGCGGCGGCGGCCCGGCTGCTGGGCTTGTTGGGACGTGAGCAGGGCGAGCGCGTGGCCACGCTGCGCGACGAACTCGGCGACTGCATGGAGGCCGGCGTCGGCATCTTCCGCGACGAGACCGGCATGCGCGCGGCCTGCAACAAGATCGCGGCACTGCGCGAACGCTGGCGTGCTGGCATTCGGCTCGACGACCGCAGCCGCGTCTTCAACACCGAATGGCTGTCGGCCATCGAGCTGGGCTTCATGCTCGAGGTGGCCGAGGCCATGGCCCATGCCGCGCTGCAGAGGCGCGAGTCGCGCGGTGCGCATGTCCGGCTCGATGCCTATTCCACGCGCGACGACACCCACTACCTTGCGCATTCGCTGGCGTTTCATGGCGGCGACGGCGCGCCGCAGATCCGCCAGGC
>Ga0316603_10001189_pt1 | contig 13669 bp, 14 predicted proteins | sample OWC_soil_day10_n_FD_207649 | JGI IMG/M metagenome (GOLD analysis project Ga0316603, IMG submission 207649) | Wetland soil microbial communities from Old Woman Creek delta, Ohio, United States - OWC_soil_day10_noCT | ecosystem: Environmental > Terrestrial > Soil > Wetlands | place: USA: Ohio...
CCCCGGCTCGCTGGGCGGCCGTTTCAGGCGCCGCCCAGTAACCGTCGCCACCAGCGGTGATCATCCCGCGGTGGCCGGCGCGCCTTGTTCAGGGCGACCGGCACGGCGCGGGACAAGGTCCAGCCGTCGCCGCCGCCCAGCCGCAATCTTGACCACACGGCATCGAGGTCGGGCCAGCTCAGGACGCCCTTGAGCACGCCGTTGCAGGCGCGCAGGTAGGTACTCTCATGCGGCCTGTCGCTCATCGCGGCGAGGCATCCCAACTATCAAGGCACGTGCACCAGCATCGGCACCTGCGCGTACGTGCTTCCGCTCGTCCGGACGCGTGGACGCGCAGCAGGTGCCGGCGTGATCCGATCCGCTGGCTTCGCGAATCACGCTGCTAGGCCTCGAAGCTGTCGCGCGCCGGCCGGTTCTCGTCGTAGTCCTCGTCCTCGAGTTCGACCTCGGCCGACTTCGGCAGCCTGGCGATGATCTTCACGATCATGTTCACGTGCTCGGCCTCTTCGTCGCGCAGTTCCTCGAACAGCGCCTTCACGTCGGGCTGCGTCACGTGGTCCAGGGCCTCGTCGTAGAAGGCGAACGCCCTCTGCTCGGCGTACAGCGCCAGCTGGTACGCCTTGAGCACGGACATGTTCCAGCGCACGTCGCCCATCGAGGGAGCCTCGACGTCGAAGAGGTCGTCGAGCGTCACGCGGGCCTTCTGGTCGCCGAACAGCGCGAGCCGGCGCTCGGCGATCTCGTTGCAGTGCTTGGTCTCGTTCTCCGCCATCGAGCGGAACACCGCGCCGGCGTCGCCGTCGCCACGGGTGCCGAGCGATTCCGCGAACTCGACGTAGCGATTCCGCGCTTCGACCTCGATCAGCGACGCGAGGTCGAGCGCGTCCATCAGGGTGAGCTTGGAGAAGTCGAGTCTCGTGGACATGGCGATACCTCGCGGGGTTGTGCGACCGTCAGCCCATGGCCTGGGCGACGGCAAGAGCCGTGATGTTGACGAAACGACGGACCGTGGCGCTCGGCGTCAGGATGTGCACCGGCTTCGCCGCGCCGAGCAGGATGGGGCCGACCGTGATGCCTTCGCCCTGGGCGGCCTTGAGCAGGTTGAGCGAGATGTTGGCGGCGTCGAGGTTCGGCATGACGAGCAGGTTGGCCGGCCCGGTCAGGCTGGAGTCCGGGTGGACGCGCGCGCGCATTTCCTCCATCAGCGCCTGGTCGGCCTTCATCTCGCCGTCCGCCTCGAGGTCCGGGGCGATCCCGGCGAGGATCTCGCGCGCCCGGCTCATCTTGAGCGACGAGGCGCACGGCGTGCTGCCGAAGCTCGAGTGCGACAGCAGCGCGACCCGCGGCGTGAGGCCGAAACGTCGCACTTCGGCGGCGGCCATCACCGTCATGGCGGCGACGTCCTCGGCGTCGGGGTTGTCGTTCACGTACGGGTCGGTGATGAACAGCGTGCGCTTCGGCAGCATCAGCACCGTGAGCGACGCGAACAATCGCGCGCCGGGCGAGAGGCCGATGACGTCGGCGATCGGCTTGAGCTGCTGCGCGTACAGGCCCGAGGGCCCGGCAATCATTGCGTCCGCTGCGTCGCGGCGCAGCAGCATTGCGCCGATCAGCGTCGTGTTGCGGCGGATCTCCGCCTGGGCGATCGCGGGCGTGACGCCCTTGCGCGACATGATCCGGTAGTACTCGCTCCAGATGTCCCGGTAGCGCGGGTCGGATTCCGGGTTGACGACGTCGAAATCGCGCTCGGGCTCCAGGTTGAGCCCGGCCTTGCGGATGCGCATCTCGATCACCGCAGGGCGGCCGATCAGGATCGGGCGGGCGAGGCGCTCGTCGATGATCACCCGCGCCGCGCGCAGCACGCGCTCGTCCTCGCCCTCGGCGTACAGCACGCGGCGTCCCGAGCCGCGCGCCGCGGCGAACACCGGGCGCATGATCGTGCCGGAGTGGTAGACGAAGTTCGTGAGCTCGCGGACGTAGGCGTCGAAGTCGGCGATGGGGCGCGTCGCCACGCCCGACTCCATTGCGGCGCGCGCGACCGCCGGGGCGACCTTGACGATCAGGCGCGGGTCGAACGGCTTCGGGATGATGTTCTCCGGGCCGAAGGCGAGGTTGGCGCTGCCATAGGCGCTCGCGAGCAGCTCCGACGGCTCGGCGCGCGCGAGGTCGGCGAGCGCATACACGCAGGCGAGCTTCATCTCGTCGGTGATGCGGGTGGCGCCGACGTCGAGCGCGCCGCGGAACAGGAACGGGAAGCAGAGGACGTTGTTGACCTGGTTCGGGAAGTCCGATCGCCCGGTCGCCACCACGCAGTCGGGCCGCGCCGCCTTCGCGACGTCGGGCATGATCTCGGGCACCGGGTTGGCGAGCGCGAGGATCAGCGGGGCGGGCGCCATCGTGCGCACCATCCCGGCGGTGAGCACGCCGGCGGTCGAGCAGCCGAGGAATACGTCGGCGCCCGTGATCACGTCGGCCAGCGTGCGCGCGGCGGTCTGCTGTGCGTAGCGCGCCTTGTTGGGCTCCGGGTGGGCGTCGCGGCCGACGAAGATGACGCCCTTGCTGTCGCAGACGTAGACGTTCTCGCGGCGCACGCCCAGGCGCACCATCAGGTCGAGGCAGGCGATCGCCGCGGCGCCGGCGCCGGAGCACACGACCTTGATCTGCCCGATGTCCTTGGCGACGACCTGCAGCCCGTTCAGCAGGGCTGCCGCCGAGATGATCGCCGTGCCGTGCTGGTCGTCGTGGAAGACGGGGATGTTCATGCGCTCGCGCAGCTTCTGCTCGACGTAGAAGCACTCGGGCGCCTTGATGTCCTCGAGGTTCACGCCGCCGAGCGTCGGCTCGAGCGCGGCGATGATGTCGACCAGCTTGTCCGGGTCGTGCTCGGCGAGCTCGATGTCGAAGACGTCGATGCCGGCGAACTTCTTGAACAGGCAGCCCTTGCCTTCCATGACCGGCTTGGCGGCCAGCGGGCCGATGTTGCCGAGTCCGAGGACGGCCGTGCCGTTGGTCACGACACCGACCAGGTTGCCGCGCGAGGTCAGCGTCGCGGCTTCGGCCGGCTCGGCGGCGATGGCCTCGCAGGCCGCCGCGACGCCGGGCGAATAAGCCAGGGCGAGGTCGCGCTGGTTGGTCAGCGCCTTGGTCGGAACGACGGAGATCTTGCCCGGCGTCGGCTGGCGGTGATAGTCGAGCGCCGCCGACACCAGGTCCTTGTCCAACGAGGGAGGGCTCACGACGACTCCTGGCTGCACGCCACGGGAACGATTGTAGTCCAGACCAGGCGCCGCGACCCGCGGCCCGCCGGTCACATCCAGACGACCGGCCGTTCGCTCGCGTACCAGGTGTCGAGGTGCGGCGCCACCCGCGCCTCGATGGCCGCACGCCGGACCTTCATGGTCGGCGTCAGGCAACCGTTTTCGATCGACCACGCCTCGTTCACGACCACCAGCATGCGCAGCCGCTCGTACTCGGCGAGCCCGGCATTGACCTCGCGCAGCAGCGCCGTGAGCTGCGACTCGACCTGGCGCCGCAGCTCGGCGTCGGCCAGCCGCGGCCGCAGGTCCTCCGCCAGTACCACGAGCGCGCAGGCGGAGGGCCGTCCGACGCCCGTCACCACCGACAGCTCTACGAGCGGGTGCAGGTTGATGCGGTTTTCGATGGGCACCGGCGCGACGTACTTGCCCTTGGCGGTCTTGAACAGCTCCTTGGCGCGCCCGGTGATCTTGAGCAGCCCGTCGGGGCGGCGTTCGCCGAGGTCGCCGGTGCGGAAGAAACCGTCCTCGGTGAACGCGGCGGCGGTCAGTTCCGGTTGCTTGTAGTAGCCGCTGAACTGGCCGGGGGACTTGATCAGGATCTCGCCCTCCGGACTGAGGCGCACCTCGACCCCCGGCAGCGGGGCGCCGACGTAGCCCGGCGCGTGCAGGTCTTCCGACGACGTGTGCGAGTAGGCAGTGTCCTCGGTCATCGCGTAGCCCTCGTAGAGCCGCAGGCCGAGGCGCCGGTACCACTCGATGACGTCCGCCGGGATGGGCGCGGAGCCGCTGCCGGCCAGCGTCACCTGGTCGAGGCCCAGCCCGGCGAGCACCTTGCGCGCGACGAACCCGCCGAGCAGCGGCACGCGCAACAGCCGGTCGAGTCGTTCGGGCGGGAGGCGTGCGAACACGCCCTGCTGGAACTTGATCCACAGCCGCGGCACCGACATGAACAGCGTCGGCCGCGCGCGACGCAGGTCGTCCACGAAGGTCTCGAGCGACTCGGCGAAGTACACGCGCGTGTTGCCGTCGACGAGCGCGGAGCCGGCGACCCACGCCCGCTCCAGCGCGTGCGCGAGCGGCAGGTACGAGAGCAGGCGGCCCTCGACGTCGCGGCCGAGATGCCGGCGCACCTCGCCGCGGATGCCCTCGGCCGCCCGGGTGAAGGCGCCGAAACTGGTCATCACTCCCTTGGGCGTCCCGGTCGAGCCCGAGGTGTAGAGCAGCATCGCCAGGTCTTCGGCCAGGCGCGGCGCCGGCTCCTCGAGTGGCGCCGTGCGCTCCACGATCGCTTCCCAGCGCTCGAGGTCCCCGGGCGGAGCGAGGGGCAGGGCGATGCAGGGCAGCCCCGGCGGCACGCCGGGCCGCTGCTGCGCCCAGTCATCGAGCTTGCCGACGAACAGCAGGCTCGCCTCGCTGTGCTCCAGCACGAAATTCACCGTGCCCGCCGTCTCGGTGGGGAAGATCGCGACCGTGGTGTACCCCGCGAGCCAGATCGCCAGCTCCGCCACGATGAAGTGCGCGCAGTTCTTCGACAGGATGCCGATGCGCGCGCCGGGCGGGAAGCCGCGCGAGCGCAGGTGCGCGGCCATGCGCTGCGCCTGCTCCAGGGTCTCTCCCCAGGTCAGGTCCACCACCCGGCCGCCGCCCACCGGCTGGGTCAGGAACACGCGCCCGGGCTGGCGCGAGGCATGCTCCAGCGCGTAATCGAGGATCAGTCGCGGCTCGTGCATCTCGCCCTCCACGCCGGCCCGTGCGGCCCGCTACCAACGTCCGTGATCGTCGCGCCCCGCCCCGGTGGATTCGGTGCCGTGATCCGGCGGCGCCCCGAGCGGCTGTGCGCCGGGCGGCCGGACGACGAGGCGCCGCACGGAAAAGTGCTCTCCGGCGATGAGCCGCAGCAGCCGCTCGCGGACCCCCTGGTCCGACTCGGTCGGGCGCGTGCGCCAGCGCAGGTAGTCGAGCCACGTCGGGCACTCGAAGCGCTCGACCCACAGGTCCACCGTGTCGATGTCCTGGCAGATCGACCAGGCCCGCGCCCCGTCGCGGCGGCGGATGCGGCCGACGTCGTTGATCACCGCCGCGAACTCCACGGCGTTCTCGGGTGGCACCCTGTACTCGATGACCACGACGATCGGCCCGGAGGCCGCGTGGATCTCGACGCTCGGGGGGCTCAGTTCGACGCGCGCGCGGGGATCGAGCGAGCCGAGCTGCTCGACGGCGATCGGCAGCCAGCGCGCCACCGCGAGCGACACCAGCGCCGTGACGCCCGCCACCGTGAGCGCCTCGCGCACGCCGGCCACGCTGGCGAACTCGCCCCACCACCAGCTGCCGAGCGCCATGCTGGCGAACGCGACGGTCTGGTAGGTCGCCAGCATCCGGCCCATCACCCAGCGCGGCGACGACAGCTGCACGGCGATGTTGAAGTTGGCGAAGCCCGTGGTCCACACCGCACCCGCCAGCACGTGCGCGAGCAGTGTCACCGCGTGCCAGCGGCTCTGGCCGATGCCGATCATGGCGAGGCAGGCGAGTGCCGACAGGATGCGCAGCAGGGTGTCGCTCGTGAAGCGATGGCGCAGCACGGCGCTCGACAGCGCCCCGAGCATGGCGCCGACGCCGAACCCGCCCATGAGCAGGCCGTAGGTCGCCGCGCCGCCGCCCAGCAGGTCACGCGCCACGATCGGCATGAGCGCCGGCACCGAGACGATCGGGATCGCGTGCAATGCGCAGCGCGTCAGGATCGCCACCAGGTGCGGCGACAGGCTCACGTAGCGCAGGCCGGCCCCGAGCGCCGTGCCCAGGGGCTCGGGCGGGAGCTCGGCTCGCACGCGCTTCGGTCGCCACCAGACCAGCGTGGCGATGATGCCCAGGTAGGACACGGCATTGACGACGAAGGCCGTCGCTGCGCCGACGGCGGCCACGATGACGCCGCCGATTGCCGGGCCGACGCTGCGCGCCAGGTTGAAGCCGGCGGCATTGGCCATCACGGCCTGCGCGATCTGCGCGCGCGGCACCTGGTCGCCGATCGACGCCTGCCACGCGGGGGCGAACGTCGCGGCCCCGCAGCCGATCAGGAAGGTGAGGCCGAGCAGCAGGGCCGGCGTGACGCGGTCGGCGAGCATCACCACGGCGAGTGCCGCGGAGGCGAGCAGCGCCAGCACCTGCGAGACCAGCATGATGGTGCGCCGGTCGCGCGTGTCGGCGAGTGCGCCGGCCAGCAGCGACAGGAAGAAGAACGGCAGCGTGTTGGCCGTCTGCACCAGGGCGACCTGGTCGGGCGAGGGTGCGATCGTCGCCATCAGCCAGGAGGCGCCGACCGTCTGGATCATGCTGCCGAACGAGGAGGCGAGCGAGGCCCACCAGAACAACGCGAACGCGCGGTGCTCGAACGGCGCGAGCGTGGCCTTGCGCCAGCGGGTGAACCGCGACGTGATGTCTCCGCCATCGACGGGCATGCATCAATCTAGCACGCTGCGTTACCCCCTTGCTGGAGGCGCCCGATGCGGCGTACGGTTCAACGCTGGTCGGGCAGGCCACTGGGGAGTCAGTGATGAGCATGACCGCGGGTGATTCCCTCGGGACGGTGGCAGTCGCGGCGCCCGGTTGGGCGCGCCGGCTGCGGGCCCTCAACGACGGGATGATGTTCGACCTGCTCGGCGGACCGCGCCCCTGGAAGCTGAGCTGGGTGATCAACGCCCAGAAGGCAGGCACCTTCCCGCTGCTGGCGCTGCTCATGTGGTACTACAGCGGGCACACGCCGGCGGCCACGGCGCCCGCGGCCTGGATCTACCTCGCCATGCACGGCTCGTACGGCCTGGTGTGGCTGCTCAAGGACACGGCTTTTCCCGACCCCGGCTGGCAGCGCCGCACGACGATCGCCGGCGGGCTCTACACGTTCACCGGGTTGGTGCTGTACTGGTCGTTCGGCTGGCTGCTGATCTCGGGTACCGCCCAGCCGCACTATCCGCTGCCGGAGCCGGCGTGGTTCGCGCTCTGCGTCTCGCTCTGCATCCTCGGCTGCGCGCTGATGATCGCCGCGGACGCGCAGAAGTACTTCACGCTGCGGGTGCAGCGCGGTCTCATCACGGACGGCGTGCACCGTTACGTGCGTCATCCCAACTACCTCGGCGAGATGCTGGTGTACGGCTCGTTCGCGCTGATGGTGGGGCACTGGTGGCCCTGGGCCGTGCTCGCCTGGATCTGGGGCACGCTGTTCGCGACCAACATGGTCATGAAGGAGGCGAGCCTGTCGCGCTACCCGGGCTGGGCCGAGTACAAGCGCCGCAGCTGGTGGCTGGTGCCGTACGTGATCTAGGCGGGAGGGACGAGGATGGCCACCGGTTGGGCCGGCGACGGCGCCGTGCAGCAGCAGATCGACGACAGCATCGCTGATGCGATCGAGCGTGCCCGTGTGCAGCTGCCGAGCGGGCCGAGCCTCACCCATTGCGAGGAGTGCGGTGAGGCCATCCCGGAGGCGCGGCGGCAGGCCGTTCCCGGGGTGAAGCTCTGCATCGCGTGCCAGGCCGAAGTCGACCGCTACGCGCAGGCGGCAAGCCCCTACAACCGCCGCGGCAGCAAGGACAGTCAGCTGCGTTGAGCCGCGGCGCACGGCGCGCCGAGCCTACCGATAATCCCCGATTCGCGCGCGCCAGCAGCAGCCTAGACTGGATGAGGCTGGTGGCTGGGCTCGCCTGCCCATCGTGGTCGGGTGAAGCGCGCCGCGCATCGCGGCGGCCACCGCTGGACGCATGTCGGAGCTGCACGGACTGCTGTCGCGCTTGTGGGCGGACCTGATTGCTCGGCCCGGCGGCCCCCTTGAGTTCCGCTTCCTCCTCCAGCCACTGGTCGCAGCTTTGCTCGCCGTGCGCGATGGCATGTCCGATGCGCGCACCGGGCGCCCACCGTACTTCTGGACGCTGGTTCACGACCCCGCGCTCCGGCGCGAGCGGTTCCGCGAGGGCGTCAAGGCGACCGTGAGGGTCGTGCTGCTCGGCGTCGCGATCGACGCCGTCTACCAGTTCAAGGTGCACGGCACCGTTTACCCCGGCGAGGCGCTCGGCATCGCGCTCCTGCTGGGATTCGTTCCCTATCTGTTGATCCGAGGGCCGACCGACCGCATCACGCGGCGGCGACAAGGAGATGTCCATGGCGAAGCCGACCAAACCCAACATCCTCGTCATCTGGGGCGATGACATCGGTATCTGGAATCTCTCCTGCTACCACCGCGGCCTGATGGGTGGGCGGACCCCGAACATCGACCGCATTGCGGCCGAGGGCGCGCTGTTCACCGACTGCTACGGGCAGCAGAGCTGCACCGCCGGCCGGGCCGCGTTCATCACGGGGCAGCACCCGTTCCGCACCGGGTTGCTGAAGGTAGGGCTGCCGGGCGCCGAGCTCGGGCTGCGGCCGGAGGACCCGACCATCGCGGATCTGCTCAAGAACCACGGCTACGCCACCGGCCAGTTCGGCAAGAACCACCTCGGGGACCGCAACGAGTACCTGCCGACAGTGCACGGCTTCGACGAGTTCTTCGGCAACCTCTACCACCTCAACGCCGAAGAGGAGCCGGAGGACCCGCAGTATCCCAAGGACCCACGGTTCAAGCAGCGCTTTGGCCCGCGCGGTGCGCTGCGCTGCAAGGCCACTGACGTGGACGACCCGACGGTGGACCCGCGCTTTGGCCGGGTTGGCAAGCAGACGATCGAGGACACGGGCCCTGTCACCCGCAAGCGCATGGAGACCGTGGATGAGGAGTTCCTCGCCGGCTCCCTCGACTTCATGGAGCGCGCGGTCAAGGCGGGCAAGCCGTTCTTCATCTGGCACAACGCGACACGCATGCACGTCTGGACCCGGCTGAGCCCGAAGTACGAGAACAGCACCGGCTACGGGCTGTACGCCGACGGCATGAAGCAGCTGGACGACATCGTCGGTCAACTGCTCGCGAAGCTCGAGGAGCTCGGAGTCGCCGACGATACCATCGTGGTGTTCTCGAGCGACAACGGTGCAGAGAAGTTCACGTGGCCGGACGGCGGCGAGTCGCCGTTCCGCGGCGAGAAGGGCGGCACCTGGGAAGGCGGCATGCGGGTACCGTGCGTCGTCCGCTGGCCGGACGTCGTCCAGCCCGGTACGGTCGTCAACGGCATCTTCGCGCATGAGGACTGGGCAGTGACGCTGCTGGCGGCCGCCGGCGAGCCCGACGTCAAGGAGAAGTTGCAGAAGGGGCACGTTGCCAACGGCAAGACCTTCAAGGTGCACCTCGACGGCTACGACCAGCGCGACCTGCTCGCCGGCAAGGAGCCCGGCAAGCGGCAGGAGATCTTCTACTTCGACGACAACGGCAACCTGAACGCCGTGCGCGTGCGCGACTGGAAGGCCACCTTCGCGCTCCCGGGCGACTGGCTCTACGGCGGTCCGCCTCTGCCTCAGACCTTTCCCAAGATCACCAACCTGCGCATGGATCCGTTCGAGGCCCACGTGAGTTTCTCCGAGTCGCCGATGGCCATGCGCTGGATGGGCGACAAGTTCTGGGCCTTCGTGCCGATGCAGGCGCTGGTCGGCTACTTCCTGCAGTCATTCAGGGAGTTTCCGCAGCGGCAGAAGTCGGCGAGCTTCAACATCGACCAGGTGATGAAGCAGCTGGAGGACGGTGCCGGCGCCGGCAAGTGATCCGGCGGCCGTGGCGCGCCGCGCAGAGCCCGCAGGAGCGCAACAGTCCGCGGGCTGAGGAAGGGAAGTAGCGGGAGGCAGGCCATGGAACACCAAGCGACTGCAGCCGTAACGTCGAAATCGAATCCCGACCTGATCTCGACGGAGCTGTCGTCACGCCGCACCGGCATGTCGTTCCAGCGCACGCGCCTGAGCGCGGACCGTACGCTCATGTCGGTGATACGCACGTCGCTGTCGCTGATCAGCTTCGGGTTCACCATTTATCAGGGGTTCACGAAGGCGCACCAGGCCGGAGTCCTCGAGAGCAGCGTGGCAGCGGGCCACTTCGGCCGGGCGCTGGTGCTGCTCGGCACGCTCATGCTCGGTCTCGGCATCGTCTATCACGTGCGATTCATGGTCGAGCTGCGGCGCCAGAGGGCCGAGATGAAGTCGGGGGGGCTCGTCCACGGCGAGGGGCGATTCCCGGTCTCGCTCACGCTGATCACCGCGACGGCGCTGCTGGTGATCGGGCTGTTTGCGCTGGCGAGTACCGTGTTCAAGGCTGGTCCGTTCGGTTGAAGGCGGAGGTCGTCATGATCCGCAGCAACATGTTCACCGCTCTCGTCGCGCTCGCAGCCCTGTCGGCGTCGAGCGTGCCACAGGTCGCTGCAGCGGAACCCGAGTTCGCATTGGACGGACGCGTTACGCTCGATGCGTTTCGCGCCACCATCGACGGCCGCCTGCAGGGGGTCGTGACGGCAACGCGGCTGCTGGCCGCCACCGACGAGGCTCGCTCGGGCGACTGGGCGCGCATCCGCGACCCGTTGGGCGTGCTGGCAACGAGCCTGCCCGAGCAGGCAGCGGTCTGGTACGCCAAGGTGGACGGCAGCCTGTTCACGGTCGCAAAGGGCGCGACCGGCGAGACGCTGCGCGAACGCGCCTACTTTCCGTCCCTGCTGGCGGGCCGCGACGTCGTGGGCGCGCTCGTCATCAGCACGTCGTCGGGCAAGCGCGCCGTGATCGTGGCTTCGCCGGTGGTGACGGACGGCAAGGTGACCGGTGCCGTGGGCGTCTCCCTCGATGCGGCAATGCTGGCGGCCTCGGTCGACCGCGCGATTCGCTTCCCGCCGGACGTCGTGTTCTACACGCTCGATGATCGCGGGCAAACAGCCCTCCACCGGGCCGGCGAGTTGATCTTCGCCTTCCCGTCCGACGTCGGCAGCGCGACGCTCAGCGATGCGGTCAAGACCATGCTGTCGCAGCCGGAGGGCGTGGTGCACTACCAGTACGCGGGCAGCGCCAGGACAGCGGTCTTCGTGCACTCGCCGCTGACGGGCTGGACGTACGTGATCGGCAAGTCGCATCCGAAGGAGTGACCACTCGTGGCTGTGCACGATCCCTGCCTGGACGCCGCGATCGAGGAGGCCCGCCGAGGGCTGGCGGAGGGTGGCATTCCCATCGGTTCGGTCATCGTGCATCGGGGTGCGATCATCGGCCGCGGGCACAACCGCAGGGTGCAGAAGGGCAGTCCGGTGCTGCACGGCGAGATGGATGCGCTCGAGAACGCCGGGCGGCAACCGGCGCAGGTCTATCGCGAGTCGGTGCTGTACACGACGCTTTCGCCGTGCGTGATGTGCAGCGGCGCGATCCTGCTGTACGGCATCCCCAAGGTCGTGGTCGGCGAGAACCGGACGTTCATGGGGGAGGAGGCCCTGCTCCGGGCGCGGGGGGTCGACGTGCAGGTTCTGCAGGACGAAGCCTGCATCCGGCTGATGCGGGACTTCATCGCCAGCCGGCCGGAGCTCTGGAACGAGGACATCGGCGAGCCCTGTCAGAACGTGAAGATCACGCCCATGGCCGGGCCGGACGTCGCCACGTCGTACTTGAAGTAGTCGTCGCCATTGCCGTCCTCGTAGTCGATGTCGAGGTAGCGGTAGGCGACGCCCAGCGCCGTGCGCGGCGAGAACTGCCAGCGCAGCGTCGCCATGGCCTGCCACGCGAAGTCGGAGCCGATGCCGAAGCCGCCGACGTCGCCCCGCAGGTTCAGCGTCCACTCGTCGGCGAGCGGCCACGTGTAGATCGCGCCGACGACGGGGTCCACCCAATCCTGGCCTTCGCTCGCCGATAGCTCGTTGCCGAGCGGGCCGGTCACCTTCACGTCGGCGTCGAGGCTGACGTAGCGCAGTCCGGCCAGCAGCGCGAACCTCTCGCTCAATGCGTAGCCGAAGTCGGCCTCGAGCCCGACCTGGTCCAGGTCGATGTCCGCCTTCAGCAGGCCGCCCGGTCCTTTCTCCGTGGCGCCGAGACCCATGTAGATGGCGTCCACCGTGACCGAGTAACGGTCGCGCGACGCCCGATAGGTACCCATGAACCCGAACTCGAGGTCGTCGAGGATGTCGGAGAAGCTCATCTCCGCCTCGGCGGTGATGTCGCCGATGCCGACCGTGCCCTCCATGGCCGAGCCCCAGAGGTAAGGGGCGAGTTCGTGCTTCCACTCGGCCGCGGCAGCGGTCGTCGAGACGAAGACGAGGGCGAAAAGGGTGATGGCAGTGCGCGGACGGGGTGACATTCGAAACTCTCCCTGCAGAGCGAATGGCCAGCCTCGGAGCAGTCTCCGCGCGTGCCGAGCCAGGTGGCAATAGGGGGAAGTGGAAGTCAGCGCAGGGCGCGCCAAGAGCCGGCGTTCAGCACCTTCTCGAACCCGAGGGACTTCAGCTTGCGGCGTGCCATGGCACTGCGCGTGCCCGACGCGCAGAACACTACCACCCAGCGCTGCGGGTCCAGTTCCTTCGCCCGCTGCGGGATCTCGTCCAGGGGGATGTTCACGCTGCCCGGCACGTTGCCGGCCGCGAACTCGGCCAGGCTGCGCACGTCCACCAGCTGCGCGCCTTCCGCGAGCAGGGCAGGGAGGCGGCGCCGCACCAGCAGCGACGAGCCGATGCGCCAGGCGAAGAAGGCGATCAGGAGACCGGGAACGAGATAGTCGGCGAGCACGTTCTTTCCCCGTGTCAGCGTTTGACGGCGACGATGTCGACGACGGCGCTCTGGCCGAAATGACCCTGGCCCTCGTGCACCTCGCGCTCGCGTTCCACGGCGTGCACGAGGTCGAGACCGGCGAGCTCGGCGCGCAGCTCGGCCAGGGTCGGCAGCAGGTCGGCGGTCTTGGGGCCGCCGGTGCCGTAGCCGAGCTGTGCCGGCGTGTAGGCTTCGAGCAGGAATGCGCCGCCGACCCTCAGGCCGGCAGCGACCTGCCCGTGCACGGCAGCCCGCAACGGCCGGGGCAGGTGACACCAGATCGACACGATGCCGTCCCAATGGTCGGGCGCGATCCGGTAGTCGGCGAGGTCCGCGACGACGGTCTCGATTCTCACGCCGCGTTCGGCGGCGAGGCCCTCCGCCTTGCGCAGGCCCACCGGCGACTGGTCGACTGCGACGACACGGAATCCCTGCTGCGCCAGGAACACGGCGTTGCGGCCTTCACCCTCGGCGAGGCACAGCACCGTGCCGCCGGCCGGGATCGCCGCGCAGCGTTCGCGCAGGAAATCGTTCGGCTCCGTGCCGTAATAGTGGCCGGGCGCGCCGTACTTTTCGTCCCAGGAATTCATTCGTACCTCCGCGAGGCGCATCTTAGCGTGCGTAGCGACCTGGGAATCGGGCGCGCCTTTCGGCCTGGGGGCGGGTTTCGCCTGGATGCCCCGCTCCGCGAGCGCCTGCCGCAGCAGGAACTCGACCTGCGCATTGGCACTGCGCAGCTCTGCGGCCGCAAGTCG
>Ga0316603_10001190_pt1 | contig 13669 bp, 7 predicted proteins | sample OWC_soil_day10_n_FD_207649 | JGI IMG/M metagenome (GOLD analysis project Ga0316603, IMG submission 207649) | Wetland soil microbial communities from Old Woman Creek delta, Ohio, United States - OWC_soil_day10_noCT | ecosystem: Environmental > Terrestrial > Soil > Wetlands | place: USA: Ohio...
TATTCCATTGGATACGCCGTTTATATAGTCTCATTTCCATTCCTAAACTGCACCTTTGATACCGTTCCATATTTTACACTGGGTTACATTCTTAATAATTTTTTTTAATAATTTATTCTTATTGATCATAACTGAATATGATATTCCCTCTGCTATTCTAATACTTTACTTCATTCTCACTAAGAACTACCGTTATGATGGATTCTCCCGGAATCATCTGTGTAAATGCTCTATCACCAAGCTCCACCGTCACCGGAATCTCAACAGCTTTCCTGTTCAACATGACGAGAACAATGGAACGGTCCTCATTCTTAAAGGCAGTCATCTCCAATTGATCTGTATATTTTGTAAATCCGATTCGCTTCGCACCGGGTTTGATATACTTGCTAAAGTGTCCGATGTAGTCATAAGACAGCTTCACCATCAGCTCTCCCGTTGTAGTATCCACCATAACAGGAGCATCACAGTAATTGCCGACATGATTCGGTCCGCCTTGTTCGTCCAGAAAGATATTCCAGTCGATAAAGCCATTCATCCCTGCATTCAGATTACCAAGGATATCATGCGCATACATCTGAGCATTTTTTAACTGATTCGTACGAAAGCGGCTATATTCAACACAACCCTCGGTGAAAATCAATTCCTTCTTCGGAAAAGCTTCTCTTGTGAGTCGGATCGCATCAAAATGATCTCCGGAGTACCAATGGAAGGCAACTCCGTCCACCATCGCATCGGTTGTAGGATCAAGGATTGCTTTTGCTCTCTCATACATACGTTCCTTATTATGGTCCCAAATCAGAAGCTTGACATGACCAAGACCATGCTTCTGAAGACTGGGATACAGATAATCCCTTACGAATTCCTTCTCCTCCCCAGCGGTATAGAGGCAGGAATCCCAGCTTTGAACTGCTGCCGGTTCATTCTGTATCGTGAGTCGGCTGACCGGAAAACCCTTCGTCTCATATTCCTGGATATAACGGCAGAGATACTCCGCATAGAAGGAGCGATACTCCTCCTTCAGCTTTCCGCCACGCAATCGGTTCCCATTCGTCTTCATAAACGCAGGGGGAGACCAGGGACTCAGCATCAGGGAGAATTCTCTCTGTGCCTTCTGCTTCGCTGACTTGATCAACGGATCGATATATTGTTCTGCCCGCGCCAGTGTAAAGGATTCCATCCTGGTATCCTCCGGATCAGAGATCGCGGAGTAAGTGCCCAGGGAGAAGTCACAACTGTCAATATGACTTCTCATTAAGTGATATCCAATTCCCGATTTACCAAAATACAGTTCCAGTGCGGTATCTTTATTCTCCTCACTCAGTTTGGAATAGGCATATCCGGCAGCTTCGGTAAAGGCTCCTCCAAAGCCGGCTATCGTTTGGTATTCCAACTCCGGATAGACCATCACACTCTGCATACCGCCTTCTCCTGGCAGTAACTCGGTCTCCTCCACTATTGTCTTCTTTTGATTATTTATATAAGTAGTAATTATTTTCTGCATCCTATCTCCGTTCCGGTTTTCAATCATTTATCCGGAGCTCCTATATTTACGGGGCTTCAATATGAAAACGTTTTTATTTTAGCAAAATAAATATCCTGACATTTTATTTTGATTGAGACCGCAAAGCCTATAAAAGCAGTGACTTTGCGGACTATTATAAGAAACAATCATTACTCCAAGGATCCTATTTCATGCTACTTATTTAAAGTATACGATTATTTCACCAATCTCTCCACTCCTGATTCTCTCCGCCAAGGATCCACTGATTGTATTTCCGGTAAGAACCTCCTTGGTATCCATAACCTCGATCCGGTCAATGATCGCTGCATTATCCCCGTAGGTCGCTTTACAGCTGGGATTCACATAGGTCACCTTACACTTTGAGAAGAGTGTAAAGGAGACACGACCATTTTCATCAAACATCCATTCAGCAAGCTTTGGATTAAAGTGTAGCTTCAGTTCTCCTTCTTTGGCGGTGAATAATGTATCACCCATAAACATCTCAATCCACATGGTAATCACTTCTGTGGTGGAACCGGTAAGACGTGCAACATAGCCTCTTCCATGGATGCTCTCATTGGGATTCATACTGGAAGCTAAGAATGAAGAATTCTCAAGAATACTTCTTCCATATTCCGCTGGATCACGAAATACTACCATTGCTGTTTTGATTTCTTCATAAAATTGCTCATATAAGCCTGCACGTAATATGGATAGAAGATATTTATATTCCATATGCAGAAAGACACTTTCTCTCTCCAGCCATCCTGCGGTAAATGCACGAATACGTCCGTTCTCCATGGAGATATGCTCAATCGGAACACTTGTCTTATACATCCCGAGCTTTCGATCATATAATTCGCTCTCTCGAACCTTTTGGTATAATTCTTTGGCAGCTGAGAATCGTCTTAATGTCGGCAGCATCTTGGCAGGACCCTCTAAGAATGCCGGAAGGGGCTGAACCTCGAAAGCCTTCACCACTGCCTTCGGTAACCCATAACCACTGATGATCTTATGTCCTTCTTCATCCAGTACAGGTTCGAATTCTGTTGCATGGAAGGTAAAATAAGTAGGAACCAAGCCTTTTCCATGGACACAGGCCTTATCAATACCTAGATCCAGCTTAACAAGAAAAGAACTAAAGATCGCCAGAAGCTCTTTTGTACTTACCTTTTGAACACTGCCGGTCGTTGTAAAGCGAACCTCCTCGCGGAACTGTTCGCGTAAAGTAGACACTCTGTCCCAATAAGTAAAGTCGTTCCAATTCTCCTTAGATGCAAGAGATAACATTCCTGCTACATTGAATAAGAAACTGCAGATTTCCACGGGAAGGTGAATCTCCTCTACCATCGTTACCGAATCACAAAGGAAGGAAATAAGTCGCTTTAATTCAAAGGTCTCTGACATACCGCTTCCGAACAATCCGGGAAGTCCGTTCATCGCATCATTCCAACCGGGTTTTCCACCCTCCATCTCAACACCCATTCCATAAGGATCCAGGGATGAGAATTTGTTCAAAGCCAGGGAAATCATCTTACCCATTAATGTTGTGGCAGTAAAGTTTCCGCTCTTCGTCTTTAGCCAATTGGTGCCTTTCTTATCAAATCCGGGCTGGGCAGCCTTCTCCTCATCATGAACCAGAGCACCATATTGTCTTGCCTCGTTTTTCTTTGTAATCACATATTTCTCAGAACGGGGAAGAACTCTAGCCGCGCTGTCATAGAAGCGATAGCTTTGATCTCCGAACAGTAGCTGTTGCTTTCTGTCCGGGAACATTCTCAGATAACTATCCACAAGATCCATATTATAGTCCCAGTGATCACTCCAGTAGCCCTCACCGAAGCCTGCTTCGATGTTCTGATTACAAGAGGATAAAAGCTCCTCTAATAAATCATCCTCGTCAACAGTTAACTCGATATGATATTTTGCGATACAGTTGGAGATCTGTCCAGGAGTAAAGGGGCGACTGATAATCTTCACCAGTCTTTCTGTCTGATCCTTCCCTGCAGCCTTCAGAAGTTGCTCCACCTCTCTGCTGCATTCCGGCTTAACGCTAAAGGTTGACGGCCGAACTTCCAGAGGATTATAACCATCAATCTGAATCAGTTCAAAGAAGGTTTTTATATTAAAATCATCGATTTCATTATGAAAGAATACATCATTTCTACGGTTCTGATTTACATCTCGGAAGTTGCCATTGCCCTGAGAATAATACTCACCGGCGATCGAGAAGAAATTATAGTCCCTCTCCGGATCGCCGTGTTTACGGCTGAAGAGATGCACTACCGACTTATTCTGCTCTTTACCGAAGACAATGGGATAGCCTCCTCTCAGGAAATTATCCAGATAATTCTGCTCCATATATTGATCAAAGACAGGCATTCCGGAATGAGTCCTGATGTCCGCGGTCAGCTGATCAACCAATTCATCTGCCATGGTTTCATTTCGAAGTATAAAATCCTCTGCACAGAATTCCAGCAGCTTTGCATTCAGTTGTTCACAGGTTCCTGCAAAACCGGTCAAGGAATAAAAACAATCCTTCTCCTCTGCATTCAGCTTCAGACTTAAGGGTGTAAAACCACAAGGAACCTTATTATAGAAGCACTGATTATGCGTAAGCAGTTCTGTCAGCGAATTCTTCAGGAAAGCAATCGGCTGTACCAACGAGGTATCAAAATCGAAGATTACCTCTGCATCATAGAGCACCGGCATAATCTTTCCATCATGGATACCTACATAGTAATAACCACCTTCCACCTCTGACACCTCTGCGGAATCATCACTGGAAGAGCGCATCGTATAGAAGGGTGCTTTCTCCTCAATATTCTTAATCTCAGTCCAGCTCTTGAACAGGTTGGACATCTCCTTATATTGACTGTTGGTTATTCCGTAAGGGATAATCTTCGGCTGTCCATCCAGTATCTCAAGATTCTTCTCTGTTTTGTCCAGATTCTCGATTTCCACTGTTCTCACCAGCGCACCGATACTGTTGTTCGGTAATACAAAGTACTTGACTGTGATTTTCAGACCAAACTCGTGATTCGTTTCCTCAATCCAGAAGCTGTTCTTACGAATAAAGAAATTGCGCTTTGTTTGCGGGTTATACTCACGAAAAGGTTCGAAGAATTGTCCGTTACAACGGATAAAGGTACGAAACCCCTTCACAGACACATTCTCATATGCCGTGTTGGCCGGGTTAAACTCCATAATTGCATTATTCTTATGATGGATACCAAAGCTGTTCACACCCTGTCCGCGATTGGTATAGTATACCCACAGCGGAATTCCCTTTTTCCCTGCCAAGCCAGGTAAAAAGCTGGAGAATGCAGGCAGTTCATCGTATCCTTCTATCTTATATACATCACCAAGTAGTTGATAATTGTTCATTCTATATTACCCCCGTTTCACTATAATTCGACATATCATTAAGTAAGGGTGTTGCATCGGGTTGGGTAAAACAGATCCCTTCCCAATGTAATACCCTTCAATCATTCTTATATTCTAACCTTACAGGTATCTCTGACAACCAGACTGGGTGAAAGTCTTGTAATTCTACCCTGATCATTGCTCTCCTGCTCCATAAGACGGAACAGCTCTGTTGCACTTACATTACCAAGCTCTGTTACCGGGCTGTGGATTGTAGTCAGCGCCGGAATATAATAGGAGGACAGCATAATATCATCAAAACCAATGACACAGACATCCTGTGGAATCTTATATCCACTTTCCGTCAGTGCTCGGATGCAGCCCCAGGCCATCTCATCATTCGCACAGAAGAAAGCCTCCGGAATTTCGATCCCTTTCAGCAGCAAAACACGCATCTCGCTGTAAGCGACCGCATCTTCAAAATATCCCCGAAGAATCAAGTTATCGTCAATCGGGAGACTATATTTGTTCATCGTATTGACAAAAGCCTGATATCTGGCTTCATCATCGAAGTTATAGATTCCATGAATATATCCAATTCTCCGGTGTCCCTGTTTGATCAAATATTCCATTGCCAGGGTAGCACCCTCCAGATTATTGATCATGACGCTGGACATGCGCTCCCCTGCATATTCCCGGTCAATAAAAACTATCGGCATCTTTGTTAAAGCGATACGGCCTACATATTCATCATGAAGACGCTCATTTAATACAATTGCACCTTCCACACCGGAGGAAATAATCATGCCATAGATTTCATCACTGGTGTTCTCATTGCTGATATAGATGTTAAGCAGATATCCCTTCAGTTTACACTGAAGATGGATTGCCTGGATTAGCATACGGTAATAGTCACCCTGGACACTGGTAAGGAATAAGCCGATGGTATTCTTCTTATTTGACTTTAAAAATTTTGCATTCATATTTGGCACGTATTTGAGCTTCTCCACGGCCGCCAATACCCTTTGCTTCTTCTCGTCACTTACAATATCTACGTTATTTAATACATTTGACACGGTAGAGATTGCTACTCCTGCTTCCTTAGCCACATCCTTGATCGTTACCATATGTTTCTCTCCTGACTTCTTCTATATTTGTCCACGCAACTTAGCATAATCGGAAGGAGATTATTTTACTAATGCACTAATCTCCTTACTCTGATATACCCTGACATAGTCAACCAGCATCTGAACCGGGAATACAGCATCATCAATCCCTTTTGCACCGCCCCAATCGCCTCCCACCGCGATATTCAGTAGCAGATGCATTCGCTTATCAAAAGGCCACTCCTTATAGGTAGGACTCTTTTTCAGCTTACTCGGTTCAAAGGAAAAATATTGTTCTCCGTCAATATAGGCCAGGATCTTATCCGGCAGCCATTCTATGCTGTAAATATGAAAGTCCTCACTTGCTCCGTCCACTACTTTGGTGGACGTCTTCTGTGTATTTATCTTGTGATAATAGGACTGGGTATGTATCGAAGCATGTATATTATTCTGATTATATCCCACGTGCTCCATGATGTCAATTTCTCCTGACGAAGGCCAGGCGCCATATTCCCAATCCGTTGGAAGCATCCAGATGGCAGGCCAGGTACCACATCCCGCAGGAAGCTTCGCTCTGACTTCAATCTTCCCATACTGCCAATCGCCTTTTCCTCTTGTCACCAATCTGGCTGAGGTGTAACCTTTCCCTTCGTACTCCTCTTTTCTTGCTTCGATCACAAGGTTGCCCTCTGTGACATAAGCATTCTGATCCGAGGTATAGTACTGCAGTTCATTGTTGCCCCAGCCGCTTCCACCGGTATCATAATCCCATTTTGTGGACTCCGGAAGCCCTTCATAATCAAATTCATCCGACCATACCAGATCATAGGACAAATTATCATAATCATATTGATATCCGACCGCTTTCAAATCCTCTTTGGCTATCTCCCCAGCCGCATCCGGATTCACATAAGCGTCGGACACCTTTGCTCCGGTCCGATAACCGTCCTCCTCTGCCTGACATGCACCAAACAGTGAACCTGCTGACAATATCACACTGGCAGAAAGAACGATTCTTAAGCTTTGTTTCCATATATTTCGGTTTATACCCCTCACGGTTATACCTACTTTCTTGTGGTAGGAGTACCGCTGTCTCTGAATCCGATCGACCAATAAGTGAACTCTTGTTTCTTATTTTCTCTGGGGAGGTGATCCTTCGGATGCAGAGACAGCGATACTCCGCATAATATTATGATCCGGGTGTCAAAAGCCCATATTTTTATCGTACATCAATTTGCACAATTAGGTTATCTATCTGTGATACATACATGGTTTATACGCAACACGCTCCCGCTTGGATGAAGTACGTAGTGGTACATAAGACCCCACAGTACGGGGTCTAAGTACCAACGACTTCATACAGTTGCTTAATAAACCATGTTTGTATCACAGAATTTGAGTATATTGAATGTGCAAATTGATGTGGCCAAATTTATCGTTGGGCTTTTGACACCCTGCACTTACATTAAATTCTTGTCACTATAAAATGCCACTTTTTCTTCGGTTCGCTGCTCTTTGAGTTAGTTTTTGCCGAGGAAGACGGAGGCACAAACTTCTGAGTTTGAATAAAGAATTCAGCTCCACGAATTCTTTATTCACATTTATTCGCCGGTAATACCCGTATTTTCTATACCCTGGATAAACTGCTTCTGCACGAATGCGTATAGAATAAGTAAGGGTGTAATGGAAATCAGCGTGGCAGACATCTTATACGCCTCATTTATCCTGAACTGCGCGGTTCCCCTTCCGGCAGATGCAAAGGATGCGAAGGCACTATCAAACATATTCAGCTTTGTCGGCAACAGTTCTATGCTATTACGTACCAAGGTACCGGTCACATAGGTCTCGTTCCAGTTCCAGACAAAGGAAAACAGGAATATTACCAATACCGTGGAAGCGGACAGTCTTAATGCGATCTGGGTAAATACCTTCATCGGTCCGGCTCCGTCGATCATCGCTGCCTCATCCAGGGAATAAGGAATCAAGTTGAAGAAATTATAAAATATTAAAACTAGTATTGTAGAATTGACACCCTGTCCGAAGAGCGCCATAACCAGCTGTGGTATCGGCGTTCCGATCAGATTAAAGCCCAGCATATTCTGTGCAGAGATAAACAGCATCAATCTGGGTATCATCAGCAGTGGTATCGGTATGATGAATGCCAATATGATCATCATAATCCAGATCTTCTTAAAACGGAAGGTGTACCTGGATAATGCAAAACCGGTCATTGCAGAGACAATCGTCTGCCCTATGGCAAGTACTGCAGAATACCAGATTGAATTCACCAGAGTGGTCTTCAAATCAAGAACGGTTCCAGCCACCATAAGGTTGTTGAAGGAAGGTTTTTTCGGCAGCCACTCAACCGAAGGGTCAATTACATCCTTGTAGGACATGAAGGACATGGAGATCATCTTAAATATCGGTTCCAGATAGATAAAGCTGATGCAGATCAATATAAAGTAAATGCCAAGCTTCAGTACAAGCTGGAACTTATGGAGGCGCGTTAACCGATGCAGATAATTTGTCTTCATACTAATAGTGCCTCCTTCCTTTTTCTCTGTTCCGAAAGATTAAAAAAGCTGCTCCGATGATAAGTAAAACAAGTAAGCTGTAGATCCAAGCGAAGGTAGAAGCGATGCCGAGTCCTCCGCTGGTATTCTCCGTTGCGGTCCGAATCAAATCATAGACCGGATTAATGGAGAAGGTACCGATATTGGCGATGGTAAAGATCGTAACTACCAGTACAATCGGCTTGATAATCGGTATGACGATCTTCCAGAGTATCTGCCAGGAATTCGCCGAGTCAATCTGCGCTGCTTCAAACAAGCTGGGATTGATCTTCTGAAGTCCGTTGATATACAAAATGATCGGTATTCCCGTAAACCATAGGATAATGGAAAGCTGTTCGAATATTCCCACTAAAATTCTTGCAAACTGCGGCGAATAGGTATATATCATCTGCACCAGGAATATCTCACTGAATTCCCTTAAGGATTCCGCATTGTTTGTGATCGAATTCGAGTCCAGCAGCTGATACATCACCGGCCCGGACATGATAATTACTGGAAGGAAATAGATTGTTCGCAGCAACCCTCGTAAAAAGGTAATCCGATTCAGAAGGTAGGCCAGAATAAAGGATAAGATTACCACCACAAAGGTATACGGTATAATCATACCCAGGAAGGCTAATACGGCAGGTATAAATTCAACATTTTGAAAAAATGCCATGATGTAATTATCCAGCCCGATCCACTTAAATTCAAAACCAATTACTGTCTGCCTGACTTCGGTAAAGCTCAGATAAATGGTTGCAATAAACGGGATTGCCGTAAAAATAGCAAATCCAATGATCCAGGGCATCATAAAAAGGTACCCCTGTTTATTCTGTCTTTGTTGATATGAGGTCGTCTTCTTCCTGCTCATTACTGCACCTCCTCTGCCGATATTACGGCTGCACTGAGAGGTGCAACAGTGATAGCTTGGTCGTTATAGTTCTCTTGTGTGTAATTGATTACGATTTCTTTCTGTTCTTCCCCTTTACAATAGGTGTTAATGATAATTCCATTCTGAGGTACTCTTCTGCCAACCCATTCATAATCCACCACTTGATTCAGTACACCATTCACCTGGGAATATACCTTAGCAATTAAATCCTTATACTGCTCAAACTCAGTTGAATAAAGGTCAGCCGATGCAGTCGCAGCAAGCAGATGAGAAGGTTCCTTAGTTAGGATAAAGGAGGGTGACAGATTATAATCAATCATTCTCAGAATATCCGTCTGTGTATAGAAGGAGAAGTTGGAATAAGGTGCGTACACCTCCATGGTATTGTCAAGAACCATCTGTAAAAACGGAACTGCATCTGTCTCAAATACATATTGGGAGGTCCCAACCGGACTTAAGAGATAACGGTCCGTATATTTCCACAGATACATATTCGGTGTTTCCATATTCAGCTTAAGCTTATTCTTTGCTTTCGCGAAGGTCTCCTGATATAAATCAATTGCTTGTGTCGCAGTCATCTTAATTCCCGAACTGTCATAGTTACTGGAAAGCAGATTCGACATTCCCGCAACCGTCATAGAGTTGGAATAAGATCCCACCCGTTCCAGCTGCTTATCAAACCATGCTGCACTCTTGGTTGGTGTAGCATAACCGAATACCCAGATCGGTACATTTGCCGGAAGAATATACATCTTATTCAGTTCAAGATACCAGGAGTTAACATGACGGATTGCTGTATTGTGATAGCTCAGCATCTCCTTATTGATCGTGGTATAATCTCTGGCATAGGAGATATCGATCTTCTTCTCCTCGAATTCCGATATCAGTTTCTTGAACTCCGACTGACTTCCGATTTTACGATAATAATTCGCTGAGTCCGGCTTTGCCAGGGTCTCTCCTCCCTGCTGCCAGCCATATAATCCAGAATTGATGTTATGAATTCCTGCGTTCTCTTGAATAGAATTCAATATAGTTCTAACATCATCGACTGAGGTCACAACTACTTCGTCTGTACCGACGATGCCTTTCTTGGAATCCGACATCATAAAATCCAATCGGATCGGGATGTCTTTCTCTATGTTCTCTCGCTCAGTCAGAATTCCTTCGTCCAGTAAATGCTTGCGATAAGTCTTCGCCATTCCGATATAATCTGCTGACGGGGTTCCATCGGAACCGTCTCCTGACAGGAAGGTGTAGGTAAGCTTGATATTCAGTTCATTTGGCTGTTCCATCAGCGCAAAGTAACCGTCACCTTTTTTATTATAAACCTGATAATAGTTCACATTATATACGAATCTCGGATACACATAATTGTATGCGGTCAGGTTCTCCTCCGGGCGTACTACAATCTGCATATATTCCGCTCCGCTGTCTGCATAGGCCACAAAGGCTGCCTGCCCATTTCCATGAGCGACACCGAATACCGGCATCACCGGATCCTTCAGTGGAATAGCATCGGAGAGCATATTGTTGTAATAGGTATTCTGTGCCGGATCAGCACCATACACATCACCCGTATAGAGCGAGAAGGAAGCGCTGTTGTCCTGGAAGCGCAGTAAACTTCCACTTCCATCCGGAACAAAGATATAGCCGGGTATCTGATATTTATCCTTGATGATATCGTACATCTCCGTCTCCGGATTGTAGTATTTTGTCTTACCGCCACTGGCCCCAAGGAAAGGTGTAATATCGAGTGCCATGACATCCTTAATTCCTTTTCCAGTAATGTCTTCATTCTTGATTTCGTACTGGATGGAATCTTCTAAGAAGGTGATATACACTTTCACTTCCACCTCGATGTTCTGGAAGTCAACATCGAGACGTCGGGTAGCCGGATTATCGTTCAGCGTCACCAGCTGAGACTCCACCATGTCTTTGGAAGCAGATGAAATATTCTTCGTCGTCCCCTCCTCATTATACTCAACAGTGAGTATGGAATTCGAGATGGCTGTATAGGTGGAGTTCATTCCCTCCTCCAGAGGGATTGCCAATCTCTCAGCTTCCTCCTTTGTCGGTGCATCGAGAATCTCCTGCTGAATGTCTGCACCAAAAGGAATGTCAAGGCCTGACTTCCAGGTGTAACCGGAACGTTTGTCTTTAATTGCAAATACATCGCGGTCCTCGCGGTAATAATACTCCAATGTGTCTGTCTCATAGATTTTCTCAAATTCATCGTAGGTGGTAATATCATAGCTGACCTTTTCCGGGGGCAGCTTTGTATCGCGGTTTGTTGTCAGATAAGCCGCCTTTACAAGACCAACCGATGCTGCTCCGACTAAAACAACCGCTGAGCCAATCAGTACTGCAAGCTTTCTTTTACTTAAAAACATTTCGTGCCGCCTCCTTTCCCAGGGATTGAATGAATTGCCAGAGCTGATCCCACATAATAATGATGATTAAGGTAAGGATTGCTGCAATAATCATAAAGAGGAAGGTAATGATAAAGCTGATTACCGTCTCCTTCGTTGTATAATCGTGTACTGTCATAAATCCTAAGAATATTGTCACAATAGACCAGAAGATTCCGATATACAGGATAATATCCAACAGGAAGGATTCATTATAAGTCAGTACATAAGATAGCAAGGTTGTGGATACCATCGCTGTGATGACCGGAATACAGCCATAAGCCGGTATCGTATATACCTGAGCAAAGGAACCATCTCCATCACTGATCGATGCCACCAGATAGTTACACAGGATGAATAATCCAAGAAGTGCAAAGAAACCAATGACAATTGCATTGATGTCCATATCCTCTACCGCCTGATATTGATAGATAAAGCCCTTACTTGTCTGGAATGCCATAAAGCTGAGGAAGAGTATCAGGTAAAGGATCGATGCTCCGGTCACAGAACCCTGCCGCCCCTTCTTAATGTTATAATATAGATCAATAGGATGCTTCGGTATGCGAATTGCATACAATACGTCCTTCAGTACCGGAACTTGCGTGATTTTCTCCCACTGCTTCGTCTTCCATCGCTTTACTCTTTTTTTCTTGTCAAAATGCTTTATTCCAAAGGAAATAGCCCAAAGCAGAAGGAGTAACGCCATAATGTACTGGAGCTTACTTTGTATCCATTCATTTCTCACTTCCCAGAATGCTTCGGAATAGAACTTTCGATCTCCCGATACCCGGAAATGCTCCATTGCTTCGACATATCGTTCGGCATGCAGATAGGCCTTGCCGACACCGTTATGAGCAAGTACTGACATCTGGTTCAGCTTTAATACCTCACTCCACCGGAGCAGTGCTTCCTCATACCTGCCCTGCTCATACAAATCCATAGCACCGTATACCATCAAGGCATAATCCGTTGGCTTGAAAGACTGAAGATATCCCTTATCCCCATCCGCGGTCCATATAGTGCCGTAATTATCGACTGCGATGGTTGGAAGAGAGGAATACAGACCGGATACATCAAGGTCGAACACGTAAGAGCCAAAATCAAAGATCAACTCTCCGGAACCGGAATAGATATTGATATATCCGGTGTTCTCACTGGTATAGATGATTCCTTGCTTATCCACATAAAGATCTGTCATGGAATCCGATACCCAATCCTGTTCCTTGAACATATTGCCACCGGCTGTATTATGCTTCTTCAATCCATCCGTATTCGTTCCCATAGTTGTGGAATAGACAATACCAGCGTCATTGATAAATACATTCGAGAAGGTGGTAGGAACTCTGGCAATCAAATTCTCTAATTGCGCTCTGGTAAAGATCGCATTCTGTATTCCCTGTATCAAGGTAAGTTTCGTCTTATTTACAGTAAAGTAGCCGAGAAAATCTCCGGTTGAAGCCAACTGGATAATACCGTTATATACACCCTCACCAACGATATACATGTTTTTACCGTTGTCTACCGCGATTCGGAGCGGCTCAAACGGTGTGTCTGCAAAGGAGGGGGTATCCGGTCTTCCATACTTCGCCAGGAAAGTAAAATCTCGGTCGAACAGGAATATCGCCTTCGCACTGGGATCAGCAACGTAGATATTACCATCCTCTGTTACAAATACTCCTCTCGGATTTAGTAATCCCTCATATTCCAGAACCCCGGCTACCGTATCCGTATCAATGGAATACTTGACAATACGGCGATTTCCGGAATCTGTTATGTACATCATATTATCTTTGTCAATATATAAATCATCCGGCGCGATCAGCCCGAGATTCGTTATCGTT
>Ga0316603_10001191_pt1 | contig 13664 bp, 13 predicted proteins | sample OWC_soil_day10_n_FD_207649 | JGI IMG/M metagenome (GOLD analysis project Ga0316603, IMG submission 207649) | Wetland soil microbial communities from Old Woman Creek delta, Ohio, United States - OWC_soil_day10_noCT | ecosystem: Environmental > Terrestrial > Soil > Wetlands | place: USA: Ohio...
GACACCGCCGAGCTGCGCCTGAAGGCCAGCCGCGACGAGCTCGCGCCGGCCGTCGATGCCGCGACGCGCCTGGTCGCGGCCGATCGCTGGATCGACCAGCGCACCACGCTGACACTGGGCGGCATCGACTTCGTGCTGCAACCGGTCGGCCCGGCGCACACGCTGGAGGATCTAGTGGTCTGGGTGCCGCAACTGAAGCTGCTGATCGCCGGCGACCTGGTGTTTCGCGGACGCATTCCCTTTGTCGGCCAGGCCGACAGCGGTCGCTGGATCAACGCGCTGGACACGCTGCTGTCCTTCGATGCCGGCGTCATCGTGCCCGGCCACGGCCCGATGTCGCAGCACACGCGCGCCGACCTGGAGCTGACGCGCGACTACCTGGTCTACCTGCGCAAGGCCATGGGCGACGCGGCACGCAACATGGACCCCTTCGAGGACGCCTATGCCCGCACCGACTGGTCGCGCTTCGAGGAGTTGCCGTTGTTCAATGCGGCCAACCGCATCAATGCCTACAACACCTATCTGCTGATGGAGCAGACCGCCCGATGAAGACGCTCGACAGGCGCCGCATGCTGGCAGCGTTGGCCGCAAGCGCGCTGGCGGCCGGCGGCGGGCCGGCGCGCGCGGCGCCGGCGACCCCGGGCGAGGCGGTGCATTGGCCGCAGGTGCGGCTGCTCGACGGCGCCCGCTGGAGCGCGGCACAGGCCGAAGGCAAGGCCGTGGTGGCGGTGTTCTGGTCCACCACCTGCCCGTACTGCCGACGCCACAACGCCCACGTGGAGAAGCTGCGCCAGGCCGCGACTGGCCGGCCCTTGGAGCTGATCACGATCGCACGCGACGATGATGCGTCGGCGGTGCAACGCTACCTGTCTCGCCAAGGCTGGCAGTTCGCCGTGACGCTGGACCAGGCTGCGATGCGCGATGCGTTGTCGACGCGGAACATGATCCCGCTGACCGTCACCGTCGACCGCCACGGTCGGCTCAGCCAGGTGATCCCCGGCGAGATGTTCGAAGCCGACGTGCTCGATCTGCTCAGGCTGGCCGCATGAAGCACTTCCTGGCCCCGGTGCTGCTGCTGACCCTGTGCACGGTCGCGCCTGCACAGACGCCGGACATCTTCCGCGATGCCGATCTGGCGCTGGGCGAAAAGCTGCTGCAGGAGCACAAGTGCAGCGCCTGCCATGCGCGCAAGGTCGGCGGCGACGGCTCGGCCATCTACCGCCCCAAGGGGCGGATCAACAACCCGAGCCTGCTGCGTGGCATGGTCGACTACTGCAGTACCGAGCTGAACCTGCAGCTGTTTCCGGAAGACGTGACCGCGGTGGCCGCGGTGCTGCAGCGCGACCACTACCGCTTCAGCGCGACGGCCGCCGGCAAGCCTTGACGCGCGGCCACGCGCTGCAGCATCATTGAGTGCGCATATTCGCATGCAACCCCGCCAAAGGCAGCACATGGCACAGCCACCGGACGACAGCGAGACAGTGTTCTCCACGGCGGCCGAATTGTTCGGGCTGCTGTCCACCCCGATCCGGCTGAAGATCATCAGTTCGCTGTGCAACGGCGAGAAGAACGTGTCGCAGCTGCTGGGCGACATCGACACGACGCAGCCGAACATGAGCCAGCACCTGTCCACGCTGTATCGGGCCGGCGTGCTCGGCAAGCGCCGCGACGCCACGCAGATCTACTACCGCATCGAGAGCGAGCGCGCCGCGATGCTGTGTCGCGCGGTATGCACGCAGATCGCGGTGGAGATGGACGCCGACGCCGACATCGCCGACGACGAGCGCCTGACGCCGCGCACCGCGCTGCGGCGCTGAGTCCTTTCATTCGAGGCCGCCCAGCCGACGCCGCCGGGCGCTGCGCCCATCGAGCGACGGGTGCAGCGCCTCCTCCCCGGTCAGCAGCACTTCGCCGCGTCGCTCCAGTCCCGAAGGGCATCGAACTCCAAGGCTCGCGGTGCACCGCAATGTGTGGCCCACGACAGTACCGCAACGGCTGCGCGTGCGCTGCGGCGCGCATGCGGCGGACGAGCGGGGGCGCCTGCATGGTGTCGGCCGGCGCGACAATCTCGCCATGTCTTCGCCGCCGCGCCGCTGGATCGCGCACCTCGATATGGATGCGTTCTATGCGTCCGTCGAACTGCTGCGCTACCCGGAGCTGCAGGGCCAGCCCGTGGTCATCGGCGGCGGCAGGCGCCACCAGCCGGTGTTGCAGGCCGATGGCACGCGCCGCTTCGCTCGGCTGCGCGACTACACCGGCCGCGGCGTGGCCACCACCGCCACCTACGCGGCGCGCGACCTGGGCGTGTTCTCGGCCATGGGCCTGATGAAGGCTGCGCAGCGAGCCCCCGACGCCGTGCTGCTGCCGGTGGACTTCGATGAGTACCGCCGCTATTCCAGGCTGTTCAAGACCGCGGTGGCGGAGGTCACGCCGCTGATCGAGGACCGCGGCATCGACGAGATCTACATCGACCTGAGCGAGGTGAGCGGCGTGCACGATGCGCTGGCCCACGACCCGCTGGGCGGCGTGCGCGCGGTGGCGCAGGAAATCCGCAACAGCGTCAAGCGCGCCACCGGCCTGAGCTGCTCGATCGGCGTGACGCCGAACAAACTGCTGTCGAAGATCGCTTCCGAACTGGACAAGCCCGACGGGCTGACGATCCTGACGCTGGCCGACCTGCCCGCGCACATCTGGCCGCTGCCAGTGCGGCGCATCAACGGCATCGGACCGAAGGCCGGCGCCAGGCTGGCGGCGCTGGGCATCGGCACGGTCGGCGAGCTGGCGGCCCGGCCGCGCGCGGAACTGGTGCAGCAGTTCGGCCGCAGCTACGGCGCCTGGCTGCACGACGCCGCCCACGGCCGTGACGACCGGCCGGTGCAGACGCACAGCGAGCCGGTGTCGATGAGTCGCGAGACCACCTTCGAGCGCGACCTGCATGCCCGGCGTGACCGCGCCGAGCTGACGGCCATCTTCACGCGGCTGTGCGAGCAGGTGGCGGCCGACCTGCTGCGCAAGGGCTACGAAGGCCGCACGGTGGGCATCAAGCTGCGCTTCGAAGATTTCAGCACCGTCACGCGTGACCAGACGCTGCCGCAGCCCACCGCCGACGCCGCGGCCATCCGCCGGGCCGCCGGCGAATGCCTGAAGCGCGTCGACCTGAAACGGCGGCTGAGGCTGCTGGGCGTGCGCGTCGGCTCGCTCGGCCGGCCGGGCCAGGCGCCGGCCGCGCGCCGTGCACGCAGCCAGGCCGGGACCGCGATGGCGCGGCGCGAGAGCGGCGAGCTGCCCTTCGGCCCGGATGCGCCGGGTTGAGGCCCGGCAAGAGCTTTCGCGCCGCCGGCGACGATTCTTCCGCGTGGGCGGGTGTAGGCCTCGCTAGCATCGCGTCCATATCCACGACCAGACCCGGGGACCCCCATGACCGTGATCACCGACATCGAAGACCTGCGCGTGCTGGCCGAAAAGCGCGTGCCGCGGATGTTCTACGACTACGCCGACTCCGGCTCATGGACCGAAGGCACCTACCGTGCCAACGAGGCCGACTTCCACAAGATCAAGCTGCGCCAGCGCGTGGCGGTGAACATGGAGAACCGCAGCACGGCCACGCGGATGGTCGGTGTGGACGTGAAGATGCCGGTGGCCATCGCGCCGGTGGGGCTGACCGGCATGCAGCATGCCGACGGCGAGATCCATGCCGCCGTGGCGGCGCAGAAGTTCGGCATCCCGTTCACGCTGTCGACGATGAGCATCTGCTCGATCGAGGACATCGCCGCGGCGACGAGCGCGCCTTTCTGGTTCCAGCTGTACATGATGCGCGACCGCGACGCGATGGCGCGCATGATCGAGCGCTGCAAGGCGGCACACTGCAGCGCGCTGTTCCTGACGCTGGACCTGCAGGTCATCGGCCAGCGCCACAAGGACCTGAAGAACGGCCTGACCGCGCCGCCGCGGCCGACACTGCGCAACATCCTGAACCTGATGACCAAGCCGCGCTGGTGCCTGGGCATGGCGGGCACGCGCCGGCGCAGCTTCGGCAACCTCGTCGGGCACGTGAAAGGCGTGTCCGACATGAGCTCGCTGGCCGCCTGGACCAACGAGCAGTTCGACCCGCGCCTGTCCTGGCCCGACGTCGAATGGGTGAAGAAGCAGTGGGGCGGCAAGCTGGTGCTCAAGGGCATCATGGAGGTCGAGGACGCCCGGCTCGCGGCCGAGCATGGCGCCGACGCCATCGTCGTCAGCAACCACGGCGGGCGCCAGCTCGACGGCGCGCCCTCCAGCATCGCGGCGCTGCCGGCCATCGTCGACGCGGTCGGCACGCGCACCGAGGTCTGGATGGACGGCGGCATCCGCTCCGGCCAGGACGTGCTCAAGGCCTGGGCGCTGGGCGCGCGCGGCACGTTGATCGGCCGGGCCATGGTCTACGGCCTGGGCGCCATGGGCGAAGCCGGGGTCACCAAGGCGCTGCAGATCATCCACAAGGAGCTGGACGTGACCATGGCCTTCTGCGGCCACACGCAGCTGAGCAACGTCAACCGCTCGATCCTGCTGCCGGGCAGCTACCCGAACTGATTTCGCGCAACAAGTTGATCGCTTGAGGGCCCGGCGACCCGCTGCGGCGGGCCGCCGGGCCCCGAGGGCGTGCTATGGTTCGAATATCGCAAAGCGTTTGCTTTGCTTAATGTCTGCGGACCCGCATCCATGGCGACTAGACACTCCCACGCCGGCCGGCCCAGCACCTTGAGTTCGATGCTTGAGGTGCGGGCGCTGTTCGAGATGGCCTCGCTGCCGTATTCGTTGCCGATGCTGATGCACACGCCGGTGGGCGACGGGCACCCGGTGCTGCTGCTGCCCGGCTTCATGGGCAGCGAGAGTTCGCTGATCGCACTCGAACTGTTCCTGCGCAACCGCGGCTACCAGGTGCAGACCTGGGGCCTGGGCCGCAACGTCGGGTTCCGCCCCGGGCACGCCTCGGCCATCGAGCAGAAGATCCGCTATCTGCACCACGAGACCGGACGCAAGGTCAGCCTCTTGGGCTGGAGCCTGGGTGGGGTGTTTGCGCTGTACGGCGCACACCAGGCCGCCGAATGTGTGCGCAACGTCATCACGCTCGGCAGCCCGGTCAGCGTCGATGCCTCGGGCAGCGCGGTGCCGCCTTTGCTGAAGGCGCTGTACCGGCTGATCGCGCACCCGATGGGTTCGGCCGCGCATTCGATGCAGCCGCGCGCCAAGACGCTGCGCGAGCGCAGGCGGCTGCAGGTGCCGGTGAGTTGCCTGTATTCATTGAGCGACGGCGTCGTGCCGCCGCAGGAGGCCACGCTGGAAGGCGACCCGACGCTGCAGGAGAACGTGCGCGTCTGGGGCAGCCACGTGGGCCTGGGCTTCAACCCGCTGGTGCTGCAGATCGTGGCCGACCGGCTCGCGCAGCCCGAGGGGCAGTGGAAGCCTTACGAGCCTTCGGGCGTGCTCGGGGCGGTGCACCGGGCGTTGACGCACGAGGCCGTGCCGATCTAGGCGCCGCCCGTGGCGTGCGCGCCAGCGCCAGGTATGCCTGGAAGCTGTCGCGCAACTGCTGGGTGAAGGCCTCGGGGTCGGGCAACTGCTCGCGGCACGAGGTCGGCGAGATGATGATGCGCCCGTCGTAGCTGGTCACCGCAAACACCAGCCCCATGCCGTCGGCGATGGGCATGATGGCCGAGAAGTAGGTCATGCGCGCGCCGTTCAGGTACAGCGGCACCGACGGTCCGGCCACGTTGGTGATAGTGCAGGCGGCCGACGGCGCACGCCGCGCGTTGCCCAGGCTCAGAAGACTCTGCATCTTGCTGCTGATGGCCAGCGTGGCCGCGGCCTGGTGGCTGCCGTCGGAGCCGTCGGCCTCGCCCGGCGCGGCATCGGGCCCGAGCGCAGCCGCGGTCTGCTGCTGGATCAACGCCAGCCGCGCCACCGGATCGACGAGGTCGGTGCCCAGTTGCACGCGCACCCAGGATTCCGTCTCGCGCCGGCCGTTGCCGGCCGCGCGCTGGCGCCCATGCACCGGCATCACCGCGCTGAGGCTGACGCCGGGCAGCTCGTCGATGGACTGCAGGTGGCCGCGCAGCGCGCCGCCGCACACCGCCAGCACCGCGTCGTTGACGGTGGCGCCGGGCACCAGCCTGCGGATGGCGTCGAACTCCTCGACCGTGAAGCGGCGCGTGTCGAACACGCGGTGCGCCGAGACCACCGAGTTGAAGCGTGTGGCCAGCAGCTGCTCGGGGCGCAGCAGCAGGTCGCTGGCAAAGGTGACAGCGGCCTCGGCGCCCTGGGCCATGCGCCTTGCCCATGGCGTGCGCAGCTGCAGCGGCGACAGCATCGAATTGACACAGCCGCGCAGCAGCAGCGACACCGGGCCGGGTGCGCGCTGCGGAAACCAGGGCTTGGGAGGGACCGGCTTCGGCGCCTGCGGCGTGATGTCGTGCAGCAGCATCGCGATGCGGCTGCCGCCTTCGGCATCGACCGCGGCATGGTGGATCTTGGTCAGCAGCGCGAAGCTGCCCGCCGGCAGTTCGAGCAGGCTGTCCAGGCCCTCGACCACGTAGATCTCCCACAGCGGGCGGTTCAGGTCGAGCGGGCGCGCGTGGATGCGCGAGGCCTGGATGCAGAACTGGCGCCAGTCGCCCGGCTTGGGCAGCGCGATGTGGCGCACGTGGTACTCGAGGTCGAAGTTCGGGTCGTCGACCCAGTACGGGTGGTCCAGGTCCAGCGGCACGCGCTGCAGCTTGCTGCGGAAGATCGGCAGGCCGGACAGACGGCTCTCGATATGCGCCAGGATGCTCTTGAAGCGCACCTTGCCCCCGGGCGCGGTGCTCTGGTCGTAGATCTGGATCAGGGTGACGTTCGAGTTGGCATGGCTGGTGTCCGCATACAGGAAACCGGCGTCGTGGGCGCTGAGTTGTCTCATGGCTGTTGTCAAGTCGTTCGCAGGCACGAAGCATCGCACAGCGCGGCACGCGCGCGCGCCGCGCCGTGGCGCGCCGTTGACAAAACACAGCTCGCCGCGCAATGCGGCGCGGCAGCCGCGTCACCTGCGCGACACCCCGCCCCGGCAGGTGCATCGCCCGCGCGCGCCCTGTCGCCGATCAAGGCCCGCGCCGCCCGTCGTGACCAGAATCTACAGCAGGAGCCACGCAGCGAGGCAAGCGATGAAGAAGGTGATCGGCATCAGCCTGGGTTCACGCCAGCAGGATTTCGAGTTGCGCACCCGCTTGCTCGGTCAGGCGCTGCACGTGCGCCGGCTGGGCACCGACGGCGACCTGGCCGAGGTGCGCCGCCAGCTGCGCCACTGGGACACGCTGGCCGATGCGATCGGGCTCGGACTGGCCCAGGACGGCGGCGGCCTGGCCATTGGCGGCGGCGACGCCGCACGCGCGGCGCGTCTTCGGGCGCTGGTGACGCATGCACGCTTCAGCCACGGCGCCCGGCTGGCCGACATCATTCTCGAATGGGCGGTGCGGCATGCGCAGAGCACGCTCGGCCACTACTTCGACAACGCCCGGGTGCTGTTCTTCTCCGGCCTGGCCCACCAGAAGCTGGCGCTGTCGATGGCCGAGTACACGCCGAACCTGCACTTTGCCGACCCGGTGCTGCAGCTCGGCACGCCTAAGCTGCTGACCTCGCTGGACGCACTGGGCCTGTACGCCAGCGGCATGCACTACCTGGCCGACTGGGTGCCTCGGCGCGTGGTCAGCGGCCCGCTGCTGCAGCAGTGGGCGCAGCATGTGCTGCGCCGCGCCGTCAGGCATGCGTCGGTGGTGGTGGCGCCGGTGCACCAGCTCGACGAGTTCGGCCTGGAGGAGCTTGCCGGCAAGACCATCGTCACGCACACGGTCAACGAGGCGCGGCTGGCCGCCTTCAGGGACAAGGGGGTGCACCTGGTGATCGATGGGTCGCCGCAGGTGCAGGGCCATGCCATCGACCCTTCGCTGCTCGACGCGATGCTGCTGGCGGCCACCGGGCGGCACGGCGGCGAACTGCATGACGACGACTACCTGGAGATCCTCGGCGCCGAAGGCATGCAGCCGCGCCTGCTGTACCCGAACGGCTTCAAGCGCGTCAACCGCTTCGCCTTCGTCATCCACCCGCTGTCGCAGGAGTACTTCAAGAAGGTCAAGCCGGTGGAGGTGCTGTCGCGAGTGTCGCCGCCACTGCTGATGGATTCGCTGGAGAAGGTGATGGCCTTTGCACCGCCCTTCGTCTATTCGCGCATCGAGGGCATCCGCTCGCCGACCGGCGTCGAGGCCGAAGGCTGGCTGATCGCGGTGGGCGGCACGCCGAAGGAGATCATGAGCCACAGCCCGGAGTTCACCTACCGGCGGCTGCTGGCGGCGGCCGACATGGCGCGCAAGCTGGGTGCGCAGATCATGGGCCTGGGCGCCTTCACCAAGGTCGTCGGCGATGCCGGCGTGACGGTGGCGCGCCAGGCGCCGCTGCCGATCACCACCGGCAACAGCTACAGCGCCAGCGGCGCGCTGTGGGCGGCCCACGATGCGATGCTGCGCATGCGGCTGCTGCCGCGGCCGCGCGGCAAGGAGCGAGTGAAGTTCAAGGCCATGGTCGTCGGCGCCACCGGTGCCATCGGTTCGGCCTGTGCGCGGATGCTGGTGCGTGCCGCCGAGGAGGTCTACCTGGTTTCGCCCGAGACGGCCAAGCTGCTGGCACTGAAGGCCGCGATCGAGCAGGAGAGTCCCGGCGCCAAGGTCGTGCTGGCCGCCAGCACTGACCGCGATCTGCCGCAGATGGACATGGTCGTCACCGCCACCTCGGGCGCCGGCAAGAAGGTGCTGGACATCATGAAGGTCAAGCCCGGCTGCGTCATCACCGACGTGGCTCGGCCGCTCGACCTGCCGCCCAGCGAGGTGGCCAAGCGGCCCGACGTGCTGGTCATCGAATCGGGCGAGATCCAGTTGCCCGGCGATGTGCGCATGAAGAACATCGGCCTGCCGCGCGGCGTGGCCTATGCGTGCCTGGCCGAGACCATCGTGCTGGCGCTGGAGGGCCGCTTCGAGAACTTCACCGTCGGCCGGCAAATCGAGTGGCCGAAGGTGCGCGAGATCTACCAGCTGGGCCTGAAGCACGGCATGAAGCTGGCCGCGATCTCCGGGGTGCACGGCGAATTCAGCGACGCCGACATCGAAGGTGTGCGCCAGCTCGCGCTGGCGGCGCGCGCGGCCCGCAAGCCCGGCTCACGGGCCGGGCGCAGGCCGGTCAGGCCCGTCAAGGCCGCCGTCAGCACGGCCAAGACGGCCAAGACGGCCAAGGCCCGGGCGAAGCCCTAGATCTGGCGCGACTCGAAGGTGTTGCACTGGGCCATGCCGCCGGTGCTCAGACCCTTCTTGAACCAGTTCATGCGCTGCGCGCTGCTGCCGTGCGTGAAGGATTCGGGCACGATCACCCCCTGAGACTGGCGCTGCAGCGTGTCGTCGCCGATGCGCGAGGCGGCATTCAGCCCTTCCTCGATGTCGCCGGGTTCGAGCCAGGCCTTGGCCTTCTGCGAATGGTGCGCCCACACGCCGGCCAGGCAGTCGGCCTGCAGTTCCAGGCGGACCGAAAGTGCGTTCATCTGCTCCTCCGACACGCGGCCGCGCATGCCATCGACCTTGGCGGTGATGCCCAGCAGCCGCTGCACATGGTGGCCGACCTCGTGCGCCACCACGTAGGCCTGGGCAAAGTCGCCAGGCGCGCCCAGGCGCTTGTCCAGTGTGTCGAAGAAGCCCAGGTCGATGTAGACCTTCTGGTCGGCCGGGCAGTAGAAGGGGCCCATCGCCGACTGGCCCTGGCCACAGGCGGTGCGCGTGGCGCCGCGAAACAGCACCAGCCCGGGCGCCTGGTAGGCGCCGCCCGCGGCGCGGAACTGCGCGGTCCAGACATCTTCGGTGCTGGCCAGCACGGTGGACACGAAGGACGCCACCTGGTCGTTGGCCGGCGGGGCCTGGGCCGGCGCCTGCTGCGCCGTGGGCGCGACAGCGCCGCCCCCGCCCAGCGCACCCAGCAGCGTCAGCGGATTGATGCCGAAGATCCAGCCGGCCACGAGCGCGATCACGATGGTGCCCAGGCCGATGCCACGCCCGCCGATGCGCGGACCCATGCCCCCGCCGAAACCGCCGCTACCGCGACGGTCCTCGACGTTGTCGCTCTGCCGGTTGCCTTCCCACTTCATGCCAAATTCTCCTGGCCTGGCCGGGCCTCAGGCCTTGGGCAGCGTGACGCCGCGCTGACCCTGGTACTTGCCGCCGCGATCCTTATAACTGGTTTCGCAGACCTCGTCGCTTTCGAAGAAAAGCACCTGCGCACAGCCCTCGCCGGCATAGATGCGCGCCGGCAGCGGCGTGGTGTTGCTGAACTCCAGCGTCACGTAGCCTTCCCACTCGGGCTCGAAGGGCGTGACGTTGACGATGATGCCGCAGCGCGCGTAGGTGCTCTTGCCCAGGCAGATCGTCAGCACGTTGCGCGGAATGCGGAAGTACTCCACCGTGCGCGCCAGCGCGAAGCTGTTCGGCGGGATGGTGCAGACGTCGGCCTCGATGTCGACGAAGCTGCGCTCATCGAAATGTTTCGGGTCCACCACCGTGCTGTAGATGTTGGTGAAGACCTTGAACTCGCGTGCACAGCGGATGTCGTACCCATAGCTGCTGGTGCCATAGCTGACGATCCTGCTGCCGTCGGGCGTGCTGCGCACCTGGCCCGGCTCGAAGGGATCGATCATGCCTTGGGTCTCGGCCATGCGCCGGATCCACTTGTCGCTCTTGATGCTCATGCGTCAATTCTGGCACGCGCACCTGCCTGCACCGGGCAGGCGTTGCCGGCAACCGCTATGCTTGCGACACCCCCAAGACGCTCGAACCGGAGCACTGTCATGGCCAGCAGCCTCTTCCTGCCCGCGAACGAACTGATGGTGCAATATGCGCGCTACCACCGCGACCGGCGCAACATCGCGACGCACATGGTCGGCGTGCCGATGATCGTCTTCGGCGTCGGCGTGCTGATGGCACGCGCCCACCTCGGTCCGGCCGATCCGGGCCTGACGCTGGCCTGGCTCGTATGGGGCCTGGCAACGGTCTGGTACATGAGCCGCGGCCACCTGATCCTGGGGCTGGCAGTGAGCCTGGCGAATGCAGTGCTGATCGCTTTGGCACATCTGGTGTCCGGCGGCAGCACGTCGCAATGGCTGGGCTGGGGCCTGGGATTCTTCGTCATCGGCTGGGTCATCCAGTTCGTCGGGCATTACTACGAAGGCAAGAAGCCGGCCTTCGCCGACGACCTGGTGGGGCTGCTGGTCGGGCCGATGTTCATCACGGCCGAAGCGTTGTTTGCCCTGGGCATGGCGCGGCCGCTGCTGGACGAGGTCGAGCGCCGCGCCGGCCCGACGGTGCTGCGCGACCTGGCTCATCCGGTGGCCTGAGCTCGCCGCCCGCGACGACGCGCAGCCCATGAAGCCTGCGCCGGGCCCGGTGCTCGTGATGGGTGCCGGCAGCATCGGCTGCTACGTCGGCGGCTGCCTGCAGGCCAGCGGCGTGCCCGTGCATCTGGTCGGGCGAACACGCATCCTGCAACTGCTGGGTCGGCACGGCCTGACCGTGACCGACCTGAGCGGCAGCCGGCGCCACCTTGCGGCATCCGAATTGCAGCTGCACGACATGCCGCCGGATGGCCTGGCGCCTGCGCTGGTGCTGCTGTGCGTGAAGAGTGGCGCGACCCCCGCCAGCGCAGACACGCTGGCCCAGCGGCTGCGCGCCGGCACGCCGGTGCTGTCGCTGCAGAACGGCGTGTCCAACGCGGGCATCGCACGGCAGCGCGCGCCGCTGCTGAAGCTGCTGCCGGGCATGGTGCCCTTCAACGTGGCCGAATTGCCGGAAGGCCGCTTCCATCGCGGCACCGAAGGTGAACTCGCCGCACAGGACGACCCGGTGCTTCGACCGTGGCTGCCGCATTTCCAGGCGGCCGGGCTGCCGCTTCGCCTGCATGCCGACCTGCGTGCGCTGCAGTGGGGCAAGCTGCTGCTGAATCTGAACAACCCGGTCAACGCGCTGTCGGGCCTGCCGCTGCGCGCGCAGTTGCTGGACCGCGACTACCGCCGTTGCACCGCCGCGTTGATCGAGGAAGCGCTGGCCGTACTGAAGGCCGCCGGCATCGAGCCGCATCGCGTCACGCCGGTGGCGCCTGGGCTGCTGCCGACGCTGCTGCGCCTGCCGACGCCGGTGTTCCGCCTGCTGGCCTCGCGCATGTTGCGCATCGACGCGCAGGCCCGCTCCAGCATGGCCGACGACCTGCGCCTGGGCCGGGTGACCGAAATCGATGCGCTGTGCGGTGAGCTGTGCCGGCTGGCGCAGCACCTGGGCCGCTCGGCGCCGCTGAACGCGCGCACGGTCGAGCTGATCGGCAGCGAAAGCCGCGCAACGGAGTTCAACGATGGCGCGGCGCTGCGCCGCGCGCTCGGCGTCTGATCAGCCGACCACCAGGCGCACGGCGGCGCGTTTCGGCTCGGGCTCGGAATCGAAGCGCTCGAACCCGGTGTAGCAGATGAAGTGGCGGTTGGCGGCGCGGCCGAACAAGGTCATGCCGAGCCTGTTCGCCATCTCGTGCCCCATGGCCGTGACGCCGTTGCGCGAGACGATGATCGGCACGCCGATCTGCGCGGCCTTCATCACCATCTCGCTGGTCAGCCGGCCGGTGGTGTAGAAGGCCTTGTCGCCGCCCGCGACGCCATGCAGCGCCATCCAGCCGCTGATGGTGTCGATGGCGTTGTGCCGGCCCACGTCCTCGACGAACATCAGCATCTCGGCACCGCGGAACAGCGCGCAGCCATGCACCGAGCCGGCCTTGCGGTGGATGCTGTCCTGCTGCCGCATGGTCTCGAGCATGCGGTGCAGCGTGCTCTGGCGGATGCGTGCCACCGACGCTTCGGGCAGCGTCAGCGCGTCGATCTGCGTCATCATGTCGCCGTACACCGTGCCCTGGCCGCAGCCGGTAGTGACGACGCGGCGCGCAGTGCGGGACTCCAGGTCGGCCAGCCCTCCATGCGTGTGCACGGCGGCGGCGGCCACGTCCCAATCGACGGTGATCGACGCCACCTGGTCCACGCGCTCGATCAGCCGCTGGTTGCCAAGGTAGCCCAGCACCAGCAGCTCGGGCATGGCGCCGAGGGTCATCAGCGTGACCAGTTCGCGCTTGTCGACGAACACGGTCAGCGGCCTTTCGCAAGGGATCAGGATCGTGCGCTGCTCGCCGTACTCGTCGAGGATGCGGATCTCGCGCAGCAGTTCGCCGCGCGCCTGCGTCAGGCGCGGCGCACCGGGCACCGGCGCCAGCGATGGTGCCGCCAGGGGCTGAGAGTCTCCGGTCGCCGACACGAAAGCTACTTCTTCGGCGCGGCGGCGGCCGTGGCCGCAGGCGCCGCCGGAGTCGCGGCGGCCGCCGTCGTAGCCGGCGCTGGCGGCGGGTAGACGAAGGGACCCGGGTCGACACAGGGCGGCGTGGCCACCGGCGGCTTGGTCTCGGTGCCGGCCTTTTTGGCGGCAGCGTAGTAGTCGGCCGCCACCTTGTCCATGCTCTTGCACAGCTGGTAGGCGTCCACCTTGCCGTTGTGCGCGGCCTTGGCGGCCGCCTCTGCCGCCTTGGCCTTGGCCTCGTCGCTC
>Ga0316603_10001194_pt1 | contig 13656 bp, 2 predicted proteins | sample OWC_soil_day10_n_FD_207649 | JGI IMG/M metagenome (GOLD analysis project Ga0316603, IMG submission 207649) | Wetland soil microbial communities from Old Woman Creek delta, Ohio, United States - OWC_soil_day10_noCT | ecosystem: Environmental > Terrestrial > Soil > Wetlands | place: USA: Ohio...
CTGGGCCGAGACCGCGATGCCGTTGACGCTGTGGACATGCAGCACGCATTGCGCGTCGTCCCGCGCCGCGTGGATCGCGCTGTGAATCGTGAAGCCGGCCGGATTGATCTCGTACGGGCTCGGCGCGATCTTGTGGCCGTGCAGGTCGACCTTCACCAGGCTGGAGGCCGTGATCTCGTCGAACATCATCCCGTAGGGGTTGATGAGGAAGTGATGGTCCGGGCCAGGCAGGCGCGCCGAGATGTGCGTGAAGATGAGGTCGTCCCAGTGAAACATCGCCACCAGCCGGTAGCAGGCCGCGAGGTCCACGCGCAACTGCCACTCCTCGGCGCTGACGGTGGCACGGACTTCGACGGCGGCATCGTTCATGGCAGCACCTTGTCTTCGCTGGGGATGTGCGTAATATATAGACTGGTCTAGTTATGGAGTCAAGGCTCGATGCAGGAAGTGCCGGGCAGCCGCCAGCGCATGATCGAGGCTGCGATCGAACTGATGCGTGGTTCCGGCCTGTCGGGCGCGGGCATCAACGAGATCGTGCGCGAAAGCGCCGCGCCGAAGGGGTCCGTCTACCACTTCTTTCCGAACGGCAAGCAGCAAGTCGTCACCGAGGCGCTGGAGACCTATTCGCCGCGGGTCATGCGCTTCATCGAGGAAGCACTGGCCGCCGGCAGGACGCCTGCCGCCAAGGTGAGGCGCCTGTTCGACGCCTTTGGCCAGCGGGTCGAAAGTGCTGACTTCCGCAAGAGTTGCGCGTTTGGAACCGTGTGCCTCGACCTCGACGGAGAACACGAGGCGTTGCGCGCGGTAGTGGGCACGACGTTCGATCGCTGGGTGGAGTTGATCGCTCAGCACGTGGACCTGGGCAACGCGCGGCGTTCGCGATCCTTCGCCGGACTTGTGCTGACGGCGATCGAAGGCGCCTACATCCGTGCCCGCGCCGAGCGGTCGAGTCGGCCGTTCCGTGAGGCGGGGGCGTGGCTGGCTGAAATTGCCGAGCCCCCTATGTCGCGAGGGCGGGCGTCCTCGCCGCCCCGAAAGCGCTGACGGTCGCCGCAGGACGCATTCGACAAGCGGAGCGACGCGGCGTCCGCGCGCGTCGCCCCTGCTGTGTTCCGTGAACCAGTCGCCGACGGGACTAACGAATCTCGGTTCTCCGGTCGGGATTCGCGCTGACTCGAAGCCAGGTTGAGGGCGATCCCAGTTCATGGGCTGCGGGATTCAGCGCACTGATTGACGATAGCGACACGAAATCAGCTGGCGCGTGTGACGATGTGGCAACCACACTCGTGGTGTCGCCGGACGCCTTGCTGAGGGCGTTTACGGCCTCCCACCCCGTGACCACTGCTGCATGTTTGATCAGCGGCGTGAGGGACTGCGCGATGGCGGTGTCCTCCCACCAGGCGGTCGTACGTCGCGGCGGCAGCGTGCGCAGGTTGGAGCGGGGGGTGGCGGGGTTAGCGTCCTGCAGCCACTCGTTCGGCGCTTCGTTTGCATCGAAGACGGTGGAAAGCGTCTCTGCAGAGAGTCCTGTCGCCTCTGCTGCTGCCTTCAGCCAGCCGTCGTTCTTTGAGGCTGCCTCGGTGGTCGGTGCCCAGACGTCGAGCAGGGCCCGCAGGTTGCGCAGGCTGCCGCGCGCGGCGATCACCGCATCCGACGGCTCAAGGGGCGAGCGAAGCGACGCCGACTTCGGCGCCAGGACCGTGGCGGTGCGCCGCGGCGCCGAGGTGGCGAGGGTAGTCGTGCTGCCTTCGTCACTGAAGGCCGCTGTGCGCGAGACCAGCGCGATCGAGGCCGACGACAGCGACCAGCGCGTCAGCAGCGGATCGGCGGCGCGCGCTGCATCAAACTGCGCCGCCAGCGTCGCTAGGCTGAGCGTTTCGACCAGCGTCGGCGTACCCGTCTGCCCAGGCACCCAGGCGGCGTCGCCGATGATCTTCAGCGTGCCGACGTTGCGTACCCCGGCATACCAGTTGCGCAGCGTCACCGACTCGCCCGAGCCCAAGTCGAGCAGCAGGTCGTTGCCGCTCTTAATGAGCCCCATGGCGGTTTTGGTGATGCCGTTGGAGACCTCCAGCACGTCGTTGGCGGCGCTGCCGCTGCCGACCACCGTGTCGATGCCGTGGCCACGCGCCAGCGCGATGCGGTCGATGCCAGTGCTGGTGACGTTGAGCGTGTCATTGCCGGCGCCGCCGATATAGACGTTGGCACCCGCAGAGTCGGTCAGGGTGTCATTGCCAGCTGCGCCGGAGAGCACGTTGTTGGCGCTGTTGCCGGTGATGACGTTGTCGAGCGTATTACCGGTGCCGTTGATGGCAGCCGTTCCAGTCAACGTCAGGTTCTCGATATTGGCCGCCAGCGTCCAGCTCACCATCGACTGGACCAGGTCCGTGCCTTCCCCGGCCAGTTCCGTCGTCGCATCGGCGGTGCTGTCCACCACATAGGTGTCGTTGCCGGCGCCGCCCGTCATTGCATCGTTACCGGTGCTGCCGTTCAGCACGTTGGCCGCCGCGTTGCCGACCAGGGTGTTGTTCAGCGTATTGCCGGTGCCGTTTATCACGGCCGCGCCGGTCAGCGTCAGGTTCTCGACGTTGGCCGCCAGCGTCCAGGTAATCGACGACTGCACCGTGTCGGTACCTTCACTGGCGAGCTCGGTCGTGATGTCGCTGGCGTTGTCGACCACATAGGTGTCGTTGCCGCTGCCGCCGATCAGGTTGTCGGCACCGGCACCGCCATTGAGCGTGTCGTTGCCGGCGCCGCCGCTGAGCACGTTGGCGGCGCTGTTGCCGATGATCAGGTTGTCCAGCGTATTGCCGGTGCCGTTGATGGCGGTGGCGCCCGTCAACGTCAGATTCTCGAGGTTGGCCGCGAGCGTCCACGTGATCGAGGAGTTGACGAGGTCGGTGCCTTCGCCGGCCAACTCGGTGGTGACATCGCCGGCGTTGTCCACCGTGTAGCTGTCGTTGCCGATACCGCCGACCAGTGTGTCGGCTCCGGCAGCGCCATTGAGCGTGTCGTTGCCGGCGCCACCGGTCAGCACGTTGGCGGCGCTGTTGCCCGTCAGCAGGTTATCGAGCGTGTTGCCGGTGCCGTTGATGGCGGTGGCGCCCGTCAGCGTCAGGTTCTCGACATTCGCTGCGAGCGTCCACGTGATCGAGGAGTTGACGAGATCGGTGCCTTCGTTGGCGAGCTCCGTTGTTACATCGCCGACGTTGTCCACCGTGTAGCTGTCGTTGCCGGTACCGCCGACCAGCGTGTCGGCGCCGGCGGCGCCATTGAGGGTGTCGTTGCCGGCACCGCCGGTCAGGGTGTTGACCGCGCTGTTGCCGGTCAGCAGGTTGTCGACCGTATTGCCGGTGCCGTTGATTGTTGCGGCTCCGGTCAAGGTCAGGTTCTCCAGCGTGGCGCCGAGCACGTAGGTGATGGCCGACTGCACGGTGTCGGTGCCTTCGCCGGCCAGCTCGGTGACGAGGTCGCCAGCGACATCGACCACGTAGGTGTCGTTGCCCACACCGCCGACCAAGGTGTCGACTCCGGCACCCCCATTCAGCGTGTCGTTGCCGGCCCCGCCGGTCAGCACGTTGTTGGCGGTGTTACCGGTGATCGTGTTGTTGGCCGTGTTGCCGGTGCCGTTGACGGCTGCCGAGCCGGTCAAGGTCAGATTTTCGAGTGTGGCGCCGAGCGTGTAGGTAAGCGCTGTCTGGATCGTGTCGGTGCCCTCGTTGGCCAGCTCGGTCACGACATCGCCCAGGACGTCAACAACATAGATGTCGTTGCCGGCTCCGCCGACCAGCGTGTCGACGCCGGCACCACCGTTCAAAGTGTCGTTGCCGAGACCGCCGGTCAGAACGTTCGCTGCACTGTTGCCGGTGAGGGTGTTGGCGAGATCGTTGCCGCTGCCGTTGACGGTCGCGGCTCCGGTCAGCGTCAGGTTCTCGACGTTGGCGCCGAGGGTGTAGGTGAGGGCGGTCTGCACCGTGTCGGTGCCCTCGTTCAACAGCTCGGTGACGACGTCGCCCACGACATCGACGGCATAGGTGTCGTTGCCCGCGCCACCGACCAGGGTGTCGATGCCGGCGCCGCCGCTAAGGGTGTCGTTGCCGGCGCCACCGGTGAGCAGGTTGGCGGCGGCGTTGCCGGTGAGGGTGTTGTTGAGGGTATTGCCGGTGCCGTTGATGGCGGTGGCGCCGGTCAGCGTCAGGTTCTCGACTTCGGTGCCCAACGTGTAGCTGACACTCGATTCAACGGTGTCGGTGCCACCACTGGCGGCTTCGACCACGAGGTCGCCGGCGTTGTCGACCACATAGATGTCGTTGCCGGCTGCACCGGCCAGCGTGTCGACGCCGACGCCGCCATCCAGCCGGTTGGCGCCGGAGTTGCCGGTGAGGCTGTTGGCGAGCGTGTTGCCGGTGGCGTTGATGGCACCGGTGCCGGTCAGCGTCAGGTTCTCGACGTTGGCCGAGAGCGTCCACGTGATCGAGGAGTTGACGAGGTCGGTGCCTTCGTTGGCAAGCTCCGTAGTCACATCGCCGACGTTGTCCACCGTGTAGCTGTCGTTGCCGGCACCACCGATCAGCGTGTCGGCCCCGGTGCCGCCACTCAGCACGTTGGCCGCCGCATTGCCGCGCAGTGTGTTGGCGAGCGTGTTGCCGGTGGCGTTGATGGCACCGGTGCCGGTCAGCGTCAGGTTCTCGACCTCAGTGCCGAGCGTGTACGTGATGCTGGACTCTACCGTGTCGGTGCCGCCGGCCGCCGCCTCGGTGACGACGTCGGCGACGTTGTCGACCACGTACGTGTCATTGCCGGCGCCGCCCACCAGGCTGTCGCTACCGGCGCCACCGTCGAGGCGGTCATTGCCAGTGCCGCCTTGCAGAACATCATTCCCGGCATCGCCGTAAACAATGTCGTCACCACCGAGTGCATTGATGCTGTCGTTTCCGACCGACCCGTTTAGTACATCGTTCCCCTCCGTGGGAACGTTAGGGCTAAGCGTATTGGCATCGATCGTGGAGCGAGACCACGAGGTCCCATCGTCGAAACGAATGGTCGAGACGCCGTCCGAGCGATTCGCACCGGTCAGTAGGAAATGGCGTCGCACGATGATTGCCTGGCCACCAATTCCAACCGACACGATCAGATCATCCGAATCGACGCCCGCGCCGCGCGTCAGCTGGACGTCTCCCGATCGGATGCCGGTACCAAGGAATGAAAGGACGCCGGAGGCTGCGCCGCTGGCCGCATGATTGTTGATCACGTCGACCTCGTCGCTGCGAAGCATCGAGAACGTGGCCCCGCTGCCGTCGGAGTTCAGAACATCATTTCCCAGGCCACCGTCCAACGTGTCCGCGCCAGAGATGCCATTGATTGTGTCGTCTCCAGCTCCGCCGATCAGGACATTGACGGCAGTATTTCCGGTGAGGACGTTTGCAAGGATATTGCCGGTCCCATCGATGGCCGATGTCCCGGTGAGCACGAGATTCTCGACTTCGAGGCCGAGTGTGTGAGTGATGCTGGCTTCGACTGTGTCTATTCCGCCGCCGGCGGCTTCGACCACCAGATCGCCGGCGTTGTCGACGACGTAGGTGTCGTTGCCACCACCGCCGGTCATCGCATCCACGCCCGCGCCGCCGTCGAGTCGGTTGGCGGCATTGTTGCCAAACAGCGCGTTGTTCAGTGTATTGCCGTTACCGTTGATCGCCGCCGTCCCGGTCAGCTCAAGATTCTCGACGTTCGCGCCCAGCGTGTAGGCAATCGACGATTGCACGGTATCGGTGCCTTGGCTGGCGAGCTCGGTAACGATGTCGCTCGAGCTGTCAACCACGTAAAGGTCATCGCCGGCCTCGCCGACCATGGTGTCCGCACCTGCGCCGCCGTCGAGACGGTTCGCGCCCACGTTGCCGGTAAGAGCGTTGTTAAGCGAGTTACCGGTCGCGTTGATGGCCGCTGCCCCGGTCAAAGTCAGACTCTCGACATTGGCGCTCAAGGTATAGCTGACCGACGCCTCGATGTGGTCGTTGCCTGCGCTTGCGCCCTCGGTAATGATGTCGGCCGTGTCATCGACGACATAAACATCGTCGCCGGCGCCGCCTGCCATCGTGTCCCCACCGATGCTCCCGTCCAGGCGATTAGCGCCGCTGTTGCCGGTCAGTGCATTCGACAGCGTGTTGCCGGTGCCATTGATCGACGACGTTCCGGTCAGCAAGAGATTCTCGACATTTGCGCTGAGCATGTAGGTGACAGCGCTCTTCACGATGTCGGTTCCTTCAGCCGCCGCTTCGATGACCAGGTCGGCCGTCGAGTTCACCCAGTAAGTGTCGTTGCCGGGGCCGCCCGACAAGATGTTGTTGCCTCCCCCACTGAATAGGGTGTCGTTGCCCGCACCTCCGTCGAGGGCGTCATTGCCGGCATCGCCGTAAAGCGTGTCGTTACCCGAGCCGCCCTGCAGGCCGTCATCGCCGTCATAGCCATAGACGGTGTCGTCACCTCCCAGCGCGTTGATGCTGTCGTTTCCGTTTGTGCCCTCCAGGGTGTCGTTGCCCTCCGTTGGCACGGGGCCGTTGCTAATGGTGTTGGCATCGATCGTCGAGCGCATCCAGAACGTGTTGTCCGAGAAACTGATTCCGGACAGACCGTCCGCACGATTGCCCGCAGTCGTCAGGAAATGGTTTCGGACCGTGATCGTCTGCAAGGTGGTCTTGAGGGAGATGATTAGGTCGTTGACATTCGCGCCAGTGCCGCGCCAAAGCAGGACGTCGCTCGGATTGATTCCGGAGCTGTAGAACGAAATTAGACCGGAGGCGGCTCCTGTCGCTGCGTGGTTGTCGATGATGTCAATGCCGTCGCCGCGCAAGAATGCGAAATTGGCGCCGCTGCCGTCCGAGATCAGTAGATCGTCGCCCGTGCCGCCGTCAAGTAAATCGGGCAGCGATGCGCCGCGCGAACCGCTGTCGATCGTGTCATTGCCGGCCTCGCCCCGCAGCGAATCGGACCCAGTGCCGCCGAGGATCGTGTCGTTGCCTCCGCCGCCGGCGATGTAGTCATCACCCGCGCCGCCGGACAGATTGTTGCCGCCCGCATTGCCGCTGATCGAATTATTGAGATCATTGCCAATCCCTTGCAACGGAGCCGAACCGGTGAACGACAGCCTCTCGAAATTCGGCGCCAGCGCCCAGCTGACAGTCGCCTGGACACCGTCCGATCCTTCGTTGACAGACTCGAAAAGATAGTCAGTGATGCTGTCCACGAAATACCAGTCATCGCCGGCGCCTCCGTAGACAGTGTTGAAGCCGCTGCCCCCACGGAGGAAGTCATTGCCGGCGCCGCCGTTGATCCAGTCACGGCCGTCCTCACCGTTGAGCGAGTCGTTGCCGTTGCCGCCATAGATCGAGTCGTCCCCGCTCTGGCCCGACACGAAATCGTCGCCGTCCAGCGCGTCGAAGTAGTCGTTCGAAGTCGTTCCACTGAGCGAGTCAGCGCCCGCCGTGCCCGTGATGACGTTCTGGATGCTCGGTGGACTCCCCGGCGACCCGCCACCGCCGATCGCCGACGTCACCGCCAGCGCATCCAGATCTGCGCGCGTCAAAAGTCCGCCGCCGAAAATCGAGAGTGTCGACAAGCCGCCGGTCCGCACGCCAGACTGGGAGGTGAAGTGGTTCTTGACGACGATCGAGTCGGAACTGTTCGCAATCTGGATGACGAGATCATCCGCGCCTACGCCTGGATCTGTGCCGCCCCGTTGGAACAGGAGGTCGCTAGATGCGATACCCGCGCCGAGTTCGAGCGTCCCCAACGCCAAGGTCGCACTGGTCTGGTTGATGATGACGTCATGCCCGTCGCCGCGGTTGAAGACAAAGCGTGATCCCTGCCCAAGGGACACGAGAGTGTCATTGCCTTCGCCACCCTCGAAGACATCAAGACCAGCGTAGCCCTCAAGCCGGTTGTCCCCCGCGTTGCCGCGCAGGTTGTTGGCAAGAGCATTGCCGAGGCCGTTTACGCCGTTGTTCGATGTCAAAATCAGGTTCTCGACATTCGAGCCCAACGCATAGAAGTTCGAATTGGTGAAGTAGGTCTCGGACACCTCGACTGTGTCCGTGCCCTCGTTGGCAAGCTCGGTCACCAGATCGCCGAAATTGTCGACCACGTAGGTGTCGTTGCCGGCGCCGCCGGCCATGTCGTCCGCACCCCAGAACCCGTCAAGGCGATTGGCGCCACTGTTGCCTCGCAGCCGATTGGCGTACCCGTTGCCCGTTGCATCGATGTTCGCGGTGCCGGTGAGCTCGAGGTTTTCGATGGGCATGCTGATCTGATAGGAGGCCGACGCGCGCACGGTGTCGATACCTGCCTGTGGGTCGATGATGCTGTCCTCTTCCCCGACTATCCGGTCGCCGGCGCTATCCACGATGTAGATGTCATCGCCCTGGCCGCCCCGAAGGATGTCATCGCCAGTTCCACCATCGAGAGTGTCATTACCGGCACCGCCGCTCAGGTAGTCGTTACCCGCGTCGCCGCGCAATGTATCGGCTTGTCCCGCGCCGATGAGGTGATCTCGCCCGTTGCCTCCGGCCAGGGTTGAAGCTGCGGCGGACCCGATGAGCAGGTCGTCTCCGGCTGTTGCCGTAACGCGCGAGCTTCCGAGCAAACCAGTCAGGATCGACTCGCGGGTCAGCAAACCGCCGCCGGGCAACTCGATCGTGTCCACCGTGGAGCGGACCGTGCCGTCCGTATTCCAAAAGCCTGTCACCGTCAACGTATCCGTGGTGCCGAAGATGGACACCACCAGATCGTTGCCAGTCCTGGCGAACCGCAGCTGGCGTGCATCGGTCGCGGTCGTCACCTGGATCTTGTCCAACGTGACCTCGGCAGGGTCTTGCGAGGTCTGGCGCACACCGGAAGAGTCGTTGATCCGATCAGCGCCGTAGCCGACGCCAAACACGTAGGTCGTATTGACAGCGTACGAGCCCGCACCCATGACATCGTTGCCGGCACCTCCATCGAGCACCGAGAACCCGGAGACGGACGTCAGGGTATCGTTGCCCAGCCCGCCGAGCAGCGTTGCGCGCGCCATGGGAAGTTCGAGGAGGTCGAAGCCGAGCTTCACTCCACGCGTGTTGTAAACGCTGAAGTCGAGGTCGGAGATGATGTCGTCACCCGCACCGCCATCGACCAGCCCGTTCGACCCGATCAGGACGTTGGCGCCTGCATCGCCAAGCACCGTGGTGACACCGCCGGTGCGGGCATGGAGGTTTTCGACATTCGCGTAGTCGCTCACGCGCACCGTGACGCCGGTGGCGCCCAGAGTGTCTGCAATCACGACCGTGTCGTTGCCACTTGACGGGTTCTCCCGCACGACATCATTCAGGCCGATGATGTAGGTGTCATTTCCAAGGCCACCCTGCAGATCATTGGCAGCGCTGTTCTCAAAGGACTGAAGAATGTTGTCCAGTGCATTGCCAGATCCTTGAACAGGATCCGTGCCGACCAGTTCCAGATCCTCCAGGTTCGAGCCGAGCGTCCAGGAAACAGTCGATTTGACTCGGTCCTTGGTCGAGAAAGAGCCGCCGGTCTCGTCAACAATGTCGCCTGCGTTGTCGACAACGTAGGTTTCGTTGGCCCTCCCGCCTTTCATCCGATCGGCCCCGCCGGCGCCATCGATGACAACTCCGTCGAGGAAGAACTCAACAAATGAGTTATTACCGACGGATACTGCATCGATGGTGTTGTCGGCGGAATTGCCGGTGTACTTAGCGCGCGTATCGCCGCCCCAGCGGTCCCAGTCCGAACCCGTAATGGTTCCGCCCTGGATACCGAGCGATTCAAGCGTCAGGTCTTCGACGTTTTCCGGCAGGTCCGCCCTGAAGAAATTCGTCACCAGCGCATCGCGCCCGTTGCCATTCAGTTCGATGACGTTTGTCGAATCCAGCTCGAGATTGCCGATGAACTCGCACTGCGTCGTCAGGTTGTCCCGAATGACGTACAGATCGTCGCCGTCACCGCCGTCGAGCTCGGCATCCTTACCTTCGGACATCAGGATGTCGTTGCCGCTGCCTCCAAGCAGCGTGTCCGCACCTTCGCCGCCCACCAGCTGATCCCAGCCATCGCCACCGTCCAGCCAGTCGTCGCCTCCCGGTTCACCGGACCCGAAGTCGTACTCGCCGTACATGAGGTCATTTCCGTCACCTCCGTACAGCCGATCAGCCTCTCCTCCGCCAAAGAGCTTGTCGTTGTCCGCACCACCGTAGAGCACGTCGGTGTACCGACCGCCTGCGATCACGTCGTCGCCGGCCCCGCCGTCGAGGATGTCTTCGCCGCCGGCGCCATCCATGAAATCGTTGTCTATACCGCCGTCGACGACGTCCTTGCCCGCGCCACCTTCGAAGATGTCGCTGCCAGCGCCAAGACTTACGTATGCGAAACCGTTTTCGTTTCCTGTGCCGTCCAGTTTCGCGTCAGCCATCTGCGCGTCAATTTCCGCCGCGGTTCCCTGGTATCCGTAGTTCCAGAAGATCACTCCATGAACCACCCTGCCGGACAACAGCTTGACGTCCATCCGTGTATTGCGAGGGTCGGAAGGATCTTCAAAGAACGTGTAGTTGACGACTCGGTTCGGGTCAGTCGCGTTCGTCGTCCCGGTGAACGAGTAGAAGACGTCACCGCTGCCCCAGAACGCAGAAACGTAGTAGTTGGGACTGCCGTCGCCGTGGTTCAGCCCGGCCGATGTGTAGGTGCCCGGCTTGAAAAAACTCTTGTAGAAGAAGGTCTTGCTATAGGCGGGGTCGTACCCCTGTGACATTCCCTGAAACTGGATCGGGCGCATCTCAATTGCGCTTCCGGCGTCGGGAATGAGCTGTGGGTAGCCGTCCTGACCACCGGCAAACCGGTGCAAACCGCCTTGGGCGTCCAGTCCGGCAATGAAGAAATAGGGACTCCGATGGCGGGCGTTCGAGACGTAGTCATTGCCGTTGCCTGCGTCCATCGTAAGCGTCCCGACTCCCCCTTCAAGCATGTCCGAACCATCACCGCCGACAAGAGTGGTGACCGTCATGGAATTCACCACGGCATCGGATTGACGAAACGCATGCAGGAAGTCGCTTCCGGCGCCACCGCGAATCTCGGTCCGCAGAAACGTTCCCGCAGTCACATAGTCATTTGAACTGCCCGCGTCGACAAACGCGCTTCGAGAATCCGGTGGCGGAACGATGACTTTGTACGTGTAGAGCGGATCCCGGTAGTCCTGCAGCCACCAGATCCGAATCCGGTCCGGCTCGTTGGTTCGGATGAACTGGACGTCGTAAGAGGCAGGTGTCGGTGCCTGGAGCGTATAGCCGAGTACTGAGGGGCCCGCCACCCCGACAATGTTCGCCAGCAGTCTGCCGTCGCTCTTGCGAAAGAGCGTCGCGTTCTTCTTGCCGTTTCCTGCATCCGTCACGGCGAGCCGAAAGAGTGCTCCGCCCGTGGACTCGTAGAGTCCCGACGTTATCGCGTTGAATCCGAGTATTTCGATGCCATCGACATGCAGCCGTCCCTTGTTATCACTGTCGAGAATCGTGTCAACGCCGCTCTCGGAGGTGTAGAGAAAGTAGCTGTCATTACCTTGGCCGCCGTTCAGGACGTCGTCGTCGGCTCCGCCCTTCATCAAGTCGCTGTCTGCGCCACCGATGAGCTTGTCGTTTCCCGAGCCGCCTTGCAGGTCGTCAATTCCAGTCCGGCCCTCGAGATAATCACGGCCCGCGTTCCCGATCAGCGCATCTGCGCGGTTGCCTCCGTAAATCCTGTCGTTGGCGTCGGCACCCGTTAGCGTCTGCAGGCTTGTATTCCCGTCGACGCCGAAAATTACCCGGCGCACGCCCAGCGCGGAGTCGGAAAGCGGTTGAACGCTGACGGTGAAGGTTGTGTTGAGGGCCTTGTCGTCGTAGCGAATTGGCACACCGATGGGCTGGCCCGTTATCCGGTTGTTATTTGACGGATAGTCGATGTTGCGGTCGTTGGCGACCAGCATCCACCTGAGCATGTCCGCGCGATCGGTGTACCACTCCGGTGAAAAATTGGCATGAGTGCCGGCATCTTTGTCGGCTGTCCATGCGGCGTAGTCTGCGTTGTGAATCGTGGTCCAAACGGTTTCCAGCGCCGCCGCCGCAGCGGCGGTGGGCTCCGGCCGCAGTGAGAACGGCGAAAGGGTCTTGAGCGCAATGAAGTCGCTGAAGTCTTCCTTGGCTGCCGACCCCATGTCGGACGAGGCCGTGATCGACCAGGTCTCAAGCTGTCCCTGGAGTGGTACTAAGTAGGGGAGCGACGTCCCGTTGAGAGCATCCTGCAGCGGCCTCCAGCGGTTGTACCAGGCAGTCCGGTTCGCGAAATCACCGCTCGAGATATTGAACAATCCACCTGCTTCAACGATGGGCAGGTTATTCGGCGCGTCTGGCTGCAGCAACTGACGTTCGAGCGCAACCAGTATTCGCTCGAGAGCGGCGTTGTCGGAGGGGCTGCCGTCTCGAAAGACTCCCTCGGAAGTGAGTTGGGCGATCTGTGGGATTTGCAGCAGTGAATCCACTCGCGCCAGCAGCTGCTGTAACGCGAGGCTGTCGACGATCTGCCCCATGCCGTGGCTGTTCATTTCCACGGCGATCGTGCTATCAGGCCCAAAGCGAGGGCCGGTAAACAGCCCCGAGATGACATCCGCATCGTTGTCTTTAGCAATGTCTTCGGACACAAAGGATGCGATGTTGCCGAAGCTTGTGCCGACACTTGGTATCCACGCCCTGAACATGTCCATCGCTTCATCGGTCAGCGCTTGCACGGGGGGCAGCACCTGCTGCGAAAAGATCGCTCCGAGTGGCGTGACATTGAGGGCGGTCTTAACCCAAGTGGCCGTAGGTGGGTCGAAGCCCGGAGCGTTGAAGAGAACCGCCTGATCGAACAGGTTCGGGAAGAGTCGAGTTGCCAGGCCAGCAAGATGGCCGCCGAGCGAATGGCCGGTGACGTCAATCTGCGTGTTGGCCGGAATTGCGTTGAGCCCCGTTGCACCGGTCGCTCGAGGTTCCAACCAGAGCCAGGCGTTTTTTGTTCCGATATGATTTGACGCGGCTGGAGGTGTGTCGGCGGTGCTGTACTTCAGGTCGAGTTGCAGGATGTTGGTGCCGCTTGAGGTCAGCCTCAGTACAAAGTTGACCATTGAAACCGCTTGCGACAAGGCAAGGCCGAGGAAGCCTATTTCCTTGAGATCGGCCTTAAAGAGATCCTCCCAGCTCCCCAAACCACTTTCCGTCCCGCGGATCCCGAGGACGTACTCTTCGCCGGGGCCTTTGAACAGCGTTGACGCAAACCCAGTTGTCTTGTTGTCGAGATCGTCATATGCGACAACCTGCCAGCCGCTTAGAGTGAAGGTGTCTTCTGCCAGCTTGAGAGGCAGGCGCTCCTGGCTGACTGCGGCAGCGGCGACGGCGGCCGGGTCCCAATACAAGACCTTGCTGAGATCGATGTAAGCAGCGTCGGCCAGACGGGCATAGTCAAACAGCTCTTCAGTCGTCGGCATTTGCTTGCCTCCTTGCCAATTGCTATCAAGTACAACGTTGCTCTGGGCCGTCTGGCTAAACGAATGTCAGCGGCGTTGGCGTTTCCTTTTGCCTCGATTAACGTTCCCGCCCCGCCTGCATCACCGTCACC
>Ga0316603_10001195_pt1 | contig 13654 bp, 15 predicted proteins | sample OWC_soil_day10_n_FD_207649 | JGI IMG/M metagenome (GOLD analysis project Ga0316603, IMG submission 207649) | Wetland soil microbial communities from Old Woman Creek delta, Ohio, United States - OWC_soil_day10_noCT | ecosystem: Environmental > Terrestrial > Soil > Wetlands | place: USA: Ohio...
GCTGGAGATCATCTCCTCCGGCGCCTTGCCCTTGTTCGCCTCCATGTCGCGCTTGAGGGCCTCCTTCCACTTGTCGGACATCAGGGTGAAGGCCTCCTCCCACGAGACCTCCTCGAACTCGCCTTCCTTGTCGAACTTGCCGTTCTTCTTGCGCAGCAGCGGCTTGGTCAGGCGGTCCTTGCCATACATGATCTTCGACAGGAAGTAGCCCTTGATGCAGTTCAGGCCGCGATTCACCGGGGCGTCCGGATCGCCCTGCGTGGCCACGACGCGCCCGTCCTTCACGCCGACGAGGACGGAGCAGCCGGTCCCACAGAACCGGCACGCCGCCTTGTCCCAGCGGATCGCTTCGCCGCCGCCCGGCAGCGCCTGCTGCACGCCGGATAGGGTGACGTCCGCCATCGCTTGCTGCACGCCGGGAAGGGTGATGCCCGCCACGGCCGCTGTCGCGGCGGCGGCATTGGTCTTCAGAAATTCACGCCGTGTCTGTTTCATGGTGCCGACTCCTGTGGGAGATCTTCGTCGTCTGTGTACTGGTAGACGAGGGAGGCGTTGATCACCCCCGCCGTCTGGAAAATGTCGCTGATCGTTTCAATGGCGAGGTGCTCGGGGGTGTCCTCCACCGTGACCACCACCCGCCCTTCCTCGGTCGCCGCGTGCACCTCGACGCCGGGCAGGGCGGCGAGCCGGCCCCTGACGTCCTCCACGCTACTCGGGCGGGCGTGGACGAGGACGCCGCAGATGTTGTGCTCGGTGCTCATGCGACGGCCTCCACCGGCACTTCGACCCGCATCGTGACGGCATCGACCGGGCAGACGCCCGCGCAGCCGCCGCAGCCGGTGCAGCGGGCGAGGTCGACCTGCGCGAACGACCGGCCGCCCGGCGCGAGCCGGAAGCGGATCGCCTTCGTCTCGCAATGGTCGCCGCAGGCCCGGCACACCACGCCGTTGGCCGCGAGGCACCGGGCGCCGATCACGGCGCGGTGCGCCCAGGCGGTGAGGCCGCCCACCGGCCCGGCCTGGAAGGCGGCGGCCTTGCAGGCGTCCACACACTTCCGGCAGAAGGTGCACGCGCCGCGCCGGAAGTCCATCTCGGGATAGCCGCCGGAACCGCGGGTGATCAGGGTTCCGGGGCACGCAGTGATGCAGTCGTCGCAGCGCGTGCAGGCGACGGTGAACGCCGCCCCGGCAAGTGCCCAGGGCGGCCGGATGCCGGCGCGGCTGCCGCGAACATCGCCGCGCAGGAACTGTCGCCGACTGACTGCCACCTCGCTCATGCCTGCTCTGTCACGATGCCTGCGGCCTCACCGCAGGCCCTGCGCCCGGTTCCCTCGCCCGAGCCTGAGAGATTCAAGCGAACCCGTCGCCACTTCGCCGGTTCCAAGACGCTTCTCTTGACGAGGGTCAAACGGGCCAGTCACTTCAACACCAAGGTGAGCAGGGACAAGCACCTTACTTTGATCTTGCTCAGGCCACCGCCATTCGCGCCCCCTGTCGGGGAGGCCGATGCCGGCGCGCGAGCGCGCCGATGTCGTGCAGGTGGATCGTCCGCCGATCGATGGTCACCAGGCGCTCGGCCGCCAGCCGGTGCAGCTCACGCGAGAAGGTCTCGGCGCTGAGGTTCAGGCTCGAGGCCACCAGCGCCTTGCAGGCGGGCAGCTGCACCTGACCCTTGTTGAGGAAGCGCTCGCACCGCCGGGCGTTCTGGACGAGATACCGCTCGACGCGCTCGCCCGCGGACAGCAGGCAGCAGCCCTCCAGGTCCTCCAGGAGGCGGGCGCTCTGCGCGCACATCCTCTCCATGAACGCCCGCGCAAAGGCCGCGCTGCGCTCGATCGCGCCGTTGATCGCGGCGCAGCCGATGAACAGCAGCTCGCAGTCGACCAGGGCCTCCGCACAGAGGTTGTCCAGACCGTCCGCCCAGAGGGTGGTCTCGCCGAAGCCGCGGCCAGGCAACACGACGTCCATCACCCGCTCGCCACCGTCCCGGCCGAGCAGCGCGATCTTGACCTTGCCGACCAGCAGCCAGTAGCAGCCCTTGCGATGCGCGCCGGCCGCACAGACCGTCTCACCGCGCCCCACCCGCAGGACCTGGCTCCCGGCCCCGACCGCCGCAACCAGCGTCGCGTCGGCGTCGAGACCGGGGTGGAGCGAGGACAGGTAGCGGCCAACCGCCGCGGCTACAGCTCCGGACATGCCACTCCTCCATCACAACTTTATTCTTTATCGATATTCCGACTGATCGCGTATCCGACGGAACGCGTGGAACGCTGTCGGTGGCGCAGATAGGCCATTCGCGAGGCTCGGCGCTCCTTGATCAAGGTCAAATCACCGTGCCGGTTCGGCCATGAATTCGCATTGCCTGACGGAGGTCAGCAGACCGTCGCGCCATTCCCCAGCTGCCCGCCAAGCCTTTGCTTTTCCTGACTGCGGTGCTCCCCAGACGCGGCCTTTCGCGAACGGGCCGATCGCCCGAATCGCGCGTTCGGCAGTCGCCGGCTCTGCTCGTTCTTGAGAGCAATCAAGGCCGGCGCCCGGCGGTGCTAACGGATAATCAGGCCCCAAACGCCGGGCTCGATGTGCCCCGTTGTCCCGGCTGACCACCAACAACGTCAGGATGAAGGAGAACGAAGGTGCGCAAGATCCTGCTGCTTTCAGTGGGTGCGGCCGGGCTGCTGGCCGCTTCCGGCGGCGCCGTCGCGGGCGACATCAAGCCGCTGGCCGCGACCTGCAACAACTGCCACGGCGTCGACGGCGTGAGCGCCGGCCATTCGATGCCGTCCATCGCCGGGCTGCCGGTGAAGTACCTCACCGAGGTGATGCTCGAGTGGAAGAAGGGCGAGCGCTTCTCCACGACCATGGGGCGCCTGATCAAGGGCTACAGCGACGAGCAGATCACCGACCTCGCGAAGCATTACGCGGCCCTGCCGTGGAAGCCCGTGCCACAGGACCTCAAGGCGAAGTGGATCAAGGAGGGCAGCTTCATCGTCGACCGCTGCTCCAAGTGCCACGGCGAGACCGGCGCGGAGCCGGACGACGACGAGACGCCACGTCTCGACGGCCAGTGGGCCAAGTACATGGAGCTGCAGCTGATGGCCTACCGGGACAAGGACGTGAAGCTGCCGCACGAGAAGATGCGCAAGACTTCTATGAAGCTGGCCGAGGAGGAGGTCGGCTACCTCAACCACTACTTCGCCAGCGCGCCGAAGGCCACCGGCAAGAAGAAGGAAGAGAAAGAAGAGAAGAAAGACGAGAAAAAAGAAGCGAAGAAAGATGAGAAGAAGTGAGTCGAGGGACACAGCCATGACAACGATGAATCGTCGCAATTTCGTCAAGCTCCTCGCGGCCGCGCCCCTCGCCTCCGTGCTCACGGTCCCGACCTCGGCTCGCGCCGCGGCGGAGAAGCGCGTGGTGGTCGTCGGTGGCGGCTTCGGCGGCGCGACCGCCGCGAAGTACATCAAGCGGATGGACCCGAAGATCAAGGTGACTCTTATCGAGGCGAGCAAGACCTACGTGTCCTGCCCGTTGTCGAACGAGGTGATCTCCGGCCACCGGGCGATCGAGACCCTGCAGACCGGCTATGACGCACTGGGCAAGCGCGGCATCGAGATCCTCAACGACCTGGTCACCGGCATCGACCCCGCCAAGAAGTCGGTCACCACCAAGGGCGGCAAGACGCTCAACTACGACGCTCTCGTCGTCGCGCCCGGCGTCGAGCTCAACTACGGCGCGATCGAGGGCTATTCGGAGGCGGTGGCCGCCGAGATCCCGCACGCCTACAAGGCCGGCGAGCAGACCCTGATCCTGAAGAAGCAGCTCGAGGCGATGCCCGACGGCGGCCTGTTCGTGATCGCCGTCCCCAAGGGCCCGTTCCGCTGCCCACCCGGGCCCTACGAGCGCGCTGCACAGGTTGCCGAGTACTGCACGAAACACGGCAAGGCCAAGAGCAAGGTCCTGATCCTGGACGCGAACGACACTTTCGCCAAGAAGGCGTTGTTCGAGCAGGGCTGGGCCGCGCTGTATCCGGGGATGATCGAGTGGGTGCCTGCCTCCAAGGACGGCAAGGTCGTGAAGATCGACCCCGCGACGAAGACGGCGTTCACCGAGCTCGGCGACCACAAGGCCGCCGTTCTGAACCTGATCCCGCCTCAGACTGCCGGCGCCATCGCCAAGGCCGCGGGCCTCACGAACGCCAACGGCTGGTGCGAGATCGTCCCCGCGACCATGGAGTCCGCGGCGCAGAAGGGCATCTGGGTGGTGGGCGACTCCTGCGTCGGCGGCGAGCTGCCCACCTACCCCTTCCCGAAGTCGGCCCACATGGCGTCGACCCAGGCGAAGGTCGCGGCCGGCGCCATCGTGGCGAGCCTGAACGGCGTGGCTGCGCCCGTGCCCTACTACGCCAACACCTGCTACAGCCTGGTCGCCGCGGACTACGGAATCTCGGTCGTGCAGGTCTACAAGGTCGAGGACAACAAGTTCGTGTACGTCAAGGAGGCCGGCGGCGTGTCGCCCGCGGACGCCCTGCCGATCCAGCGCAAGCTGGAGGCGGAATACGCGGACGGCTGGTTCCGGAACATCATGGCCGACGCCTTCGGCTGATCGGTGGCCTACTGGCCTCGCGCAGCGAGCCGCTGCGCCGGGTCAGTCGCCGTCGATGGGATCGTCTATAGATAGTTAGCGTCGCAAGAAACCAGAGGAGGGATTGATGGAGCGAGATGCCGTCAGAGCCGCCACCGACCTCGTCCGAACGGCTCACCCTGCGTGAGCCAGCGTTGTTTCAGCGAAAACGGAGAAGAAACCATGAGTAGACCAGCAATCCGTGGACGCCTCATCCTCGCCGTCGCATTGGCATTCCTCGGCGGCAAGGTGATGGCTTATTCCGCAGGTGAGCCACTCAAGCCCCAGGAGCCGGAGCCGAAGCCGGCGCCGCTCGCCCCGGTGGAGGAGAAGAAGTGCTACTCCTGCCACGAGAACATCGAGGAGTTCCACTCGAAGGGTCGGCACGCGACGGTGAACTGCGCGCACTGCCACGACGCCGTGCAGCACGCGAAGGACGCCGACGAGGACAAGATGGGCACCCGGCCGGGGACGCGCGTGGACCACCAGGCCTGTGCGACCTGCCACCGGGCGCAGTACAACTCGTTCGTCGACGTCAACCTGCAGTCCAAGGCGCGGGTGGAGAAATCCACCTACAAGAGCCGCTCGCCCATGTTCGACAAGCTGATGTCGGGTCACGGCTTCACCAAGGAGCACGCCGAGCCGCGCTCGCATCCGTTCATGCTGGTCGACCACTACCTCGTCGATCGCGCCTACGGCGGCCGCTTCCAGCTGAAGGACTGGACGAAGATCACCGACGCGCGCGGTGCGGTGCAGGGCGCCTGGACGATCCTGACCGACAAGGATCCGGCCAGCTCCGACCAGAAGGTCTTCCTGCCGCAGACGGCCACGGCCGCCAACCCCGTGTGCCTGAACTGCAAGACCATGGATCACATCCTGGACTGGTCTTACATGGGTGACGAGAACCCGCGGGCCAAGTGGGCCCGCACGTCGAAGGTGGTCGACTTTGCGCGCGCCCTGAACCATCCGCTGAACTGCTTCATGTGCCACGACCCGCACTCCGCGGCTCCCCGCGTGGTGCGTGACGGCCTGATCGAGGCAGTGGTGGATCGCGGCATGGGGACCTATCCCTACGACGCGGAGAAGAGCAAGCAGTCGGCGATCACCAAGGTCGTGTTCCAGCGCCTGAAGGAGGGCGGAAAGGAGAAGCAGGACTTTCGGGCTATCGGCCTGCTTTCCAAGTCGGACTCCAACGTGATGTGCGCCCAGTGCCACGTCGAGTACAACTGCAACCCCGGCTGGGACCTGAAGACGGGTGGGTACGACGTCAAGATGGGCGACCGTCGCACCAACCACTTCTTCTGGCAGAACGTGTTCGACTACACGGCCGCGGCGGACAAGATCGCCTTCCGCGACTTCAAGCACGGGATCACCGGCGCCCTGCTCTCCAAGCTGCAGCACCCCGAGGCGGAGACGCAGTGGGGCTCGAAGCACGAGCGGGCCGGCGTCGAGTGCAAGCACTGCCACATGCCGAAGATCCAGTCTTCGGACGGCATTGCCTACACCTGGCACGGCCAGCGCAGCTCCCGCTACATGAAGCGCGACACCTGTGCGGCCTGCCACAAGGGCTGGACGGACGAGGAGTCCGAGTATCAGATCGAGGCCATCCAGAACTACATCCGCGGCAAGATCAACAAAACGGAGTTCTGGCTGGCCCAGCTGATCGACGCCTATGTCGTGGCCAAGCGTGCCGGCGTCAGCGAGGACGTCCTGAAGGAAGCCCGTGCTGCGCAGGACAAGGCGCAGTCCCTGTGGGAGTGGTGGACCGCCGAGAACTCCGACGGCTTCCACAACCCCGAGGCCGCGCGTGAGTCCCTCGCCCGGTCGATGGACCTGACCCAGGGCGCGGTGAAGAAGCTGAACGAGGCGACCGACGTGAAGCTCGGAATCGCTGCTCCGGCAGCGGCCCCGGCTGCGGCGCCTGCGGCCGCAGCGCCTGCCAAGAAATAGACAAGCTCGCTCCCTCTGCAGAGCCGGCGAAAGCCGGCTCTTTTTTTCGGACCGCCGCGGTGCCCGCGCGGCGGGGCATCCTGCAGAGAACTTCCCGACGCGGTTCGGTGTCTATGTTGCGTCCCGACGCGTACGGCTCGTTTACCATGTGCCGCACGTTTGCCGTTTGCTGAGAGCATGATCCCGGAGCTGGGCCACTTCTCGCTGATCGTCGCGCTGCTGCTCGCCGTCGTGCAGGGCACGCTGCCGCTCGTCGGCGCGCAGACGGGCAACGCGTCGCTGATGGCGGTCGCGCGGCCCGCCGCGCTGGGGCAGCTCGCCTTCATCGGTCTCGCGTTCGCGTCCCTCGCGTACGCGTTCCTCACCAACGACTTCTCGGTCAAGAACGTCGCGAGCAATTCGTTCTCGCAGCTGCCCCCGGTGTACCGGCTCACCGCCACCTGGGGCTCGCACGAGGGCTCGATGCTGCTGTGGGTCCTGATGCTCGCCGGCTGGACCGCGGCGCTGACGGTCCTGTCGCGTCGCCTGCCCGCACAGACCCGGGCCCGCGTGCTGGGCGTGCTCGGCCTCGTCAGCGTCGGCTTCCTCGCCTTCGTGGTGGCGACCTCGAATCCCTTCGAGCGCCTCCTGCCCCCGCCTGCCGACGGCAGGGACCTCAATCCACTGCTGCAGGACGCGGGGATGATCCTGCACCCGCCGATGCTCTACATGGGCTACGTCGGCTTCTCGGTGTCCTTCGCCTTCGCCCTCGCCGCGCTGCTCGACGGGCGGCTCGATGCCGCCTGGGCTCGGTGGGCGCGCCCCTGGACCACCGTCGCCTGGGTGTTCCTGACCGTCGGCATCGCCCTGGGCAGCTGGTGGGCCTATCGCGAGCTCGGCTGGGGCGGCTGGTGGTTCTGGGACCCGACCGAGAACGCCTCCCTGATGCCGTGGCTGGCGGGGACGGCCCTGATTCACTCGCTCGCCGTCGCCGAGCGGCGCGGGCAGCTGCTGGCCTGGACGCTGTTCCTGTCGATCGCCACCTTCGCAATGTCGCTGCTCGGCACCTTCCTGATCCGCTCGGGCGTGCTGTCCTCCGTGCACGCCTTTGCCAACGATCCCGCGCGCGGCCTGTTCATCCTGGCCCTGCTCGCGGTCGTGATCGGCGGCTCGCTCCTGCTCTACGCCTGGCGGTTCCCGCGCGGCGGCGCGCCCGAGGCCTTCGGCTGGGTCTCGCGCGAATCCCTGCTCGTCGCCAACAACGCGCTTCTTCTCGCTGCCCTCGCCACCGTGATGCTGGGCACGCTCTACCCGCTGTTCCTGGACGCGCTCGGCTTCGGCAAGGTGTCGGTCGGACCGCCCTACTTCGACGCGGTGTTCGTGCCGCTGTTCGCGCCCCTCCTGTTCCTCGTCGCCGTCGGCCCGCTCACGCCCTGGCGGCAGGGAAGCGCCGCCACGTTGGCCCACCGGATGCGATGGGCCTTCGTGGGCGCGCTCGTCCTCGCCGTCGCCGTGCCGCTCGCACAGGGAGACATCCGCCCGCTCGCCGCGCTCGGTGTGTTCCTGGGTGCCTGGATCCTGTTCGGCGTGGTCGTCGGGCTCGCGCAAGCCCCCAGTCGCGGCAGCGGCCTGCGCACGCTGCCACGCGGCTACTGGGGCATGCAGGTCGCGCACGCCGGTCTCGCCGTCATGGTGCTCGGCATCACCCTCGTCTCCAACTACCAGTCCGAGCGCGACGTCCGCATGGACGTGGGCGACCACGTCGACCTCGCCGGCCACCGCTTCGTGTTCAAGGGCGCGACCGGTCATCCGGGCCCGAACTACGTGGCCGACCGCGCCACGGTCGAGGTCACGACCCCCGGCGGCGGCTCGTTCGTCCTCTACCCCGAGAAGCGCAAGTACAACGCCACGGGCGCAGGCATGACGGAGGCCGCGGTGCGCACCGGCGTGCTCGGCGACCTGTACGTCTCGCTCGGCGAGCACCTGGGCGGGAAGGCGTGGAGCGTGCGCGTCTACCACAAGCCGTTCGTCGGCTGGCTGTGGGCGGGCGGCGCACTGATGGCGCTGGGCGGCCTGCTCGCCGCATCCGACCGGCGCTATCGCCGTGCGCCGGCACCTGCGGAGGCGCCGGCATGAAACGCTGGCTGCCCTTCGCCGCGTTCACGGTCCTGCTCGCCTTCCTGTTCGCCGGCCTGTGGCTCGACCCCCGCGAAGTGCCCTCGCCGTTCATCGGCAAGCCCGCGCCCGCGTTCACCCTGCCGGTGCTGGAGCGGCCCGGCCAGACCTTCTCGCCTGCGCAGGCGAGGGGCGAACCCTGGCTGCTGAACGTCTGGGCACCCTGGTGCCGGACCTGCCGCAAGGAGCACCCCTTCCTCATGCAGCTCGCCGCCTCGGGGGTGCGTTTATACGGCCTGAACTGGCAGGACCAGGCGCGCGAGGCCGCGGCCCTGCTGGCGGAGATCGGCAACCCCTACGTCCTGAACGCCGTGGACCAGGACGGCCGCGCGGGCATCGACTGGGGCGTCACCGGCGTGCCGGAGACCTTTCTGATCGACGCCGACGGCGTCGTCCGCGCCAAGCACTCCGGCCCGCTCAGCGAGCGGGTCTGGAATCGCAAGTTCGCCCCGCTGCTGCAGGGGAAGGGCTCGTGAGTGGGCTGCGCCGCTGGGGCGTTCCGCTCGCCCTCCTCGTCACGTCGGCGGTCGCCGTCGAGGCCCCGCCGAACGCCGATGATCCTGCCCTGGAGCGGCGCCTGCTCGCGCTCACGGCCGACCTGCGCTGCGTCGTCTGCCAGAACGAGTCGCTCGCGGAGTCGCGCGCCCCGCTCGCCAAGGACCTCCGCCAGGAGGTGCGCGACCTGATGCGCCAGGGCAGGACCGACCCCGAGGTCGTGGAATACCTCACCGCGCGCTACGGCGACTTCGTGCTCTATCGGCCGCCCTTCAAGCCGGTGACCTACCTGCTGTGGATCGGTCCGGCCCTCTTCCTCGGCGCGGGCGGCATCGCTTGGTTCCTGGCGATCCGGCGGCGCCAGTGCAGAACCGCGGCCGATCGCATCCTTGATGGCGACAGCGGTACCGACCCACCGCTTTCCTGAGATGATCACCCCTAGCCTGGCGCAGACCGGGTGAACGAGAGCTCGCCACCCCTTTGGAGACCTTTGTGAACACGATCGGATCCACGCTTCCCTTCTGGGTCGTCGCGATGGCCCTGGCCGCCGCCGCAGCGGCCCTGGTTGCCGTCCCGCTGTTCAAGGGCAGCAGCCGCCGCATCGCGGTCCTGCTGGCGGTCGTGCTGCCCGCCGCGGCCGTCGGCATCTACCTGCTGGCCGGCAGTCCGGCTGCCAACGTCGAAGCCGCGCCCAACGGGGCGCCAGTCACGTCGGCGGCGGGCACCGAGGCGCCGGCGGGCCACTCCGAGCAGGAGATCGAGGACCTGATCGCCAAGCAGAGGGCGCACATCGAGAAGAACCCCGAGGACGCCGCCGCCTGGACCGCGCTCGGCATGACCTACTCCGGGCTGGACCGGTGGAAGGAGGCAGAGGAGGCCTTCGCCAAGGCCTACGCGCTGCAGCCGAAGGAGGCCTTGATCGTGTCGGCCTATGCCGAGGCGCTGGCCATCAACGCCGGCCGCGACCTGTCCGGAAGGCCGATGCAGCTGGTGCGCGAGGCCCTCGAGCTCGCAGCTCAGGACCCCAAGGCCCTCGAGCTGGCCGGCATCAACGCCTTCCAGAACGAGGAGTATTCCAAGGCCACTTATTACTTCCGGCAGCTGCTGAAGGTCCTGCCGGAGGACAGCTCCTACGCGGCCGACATCGCCGGCGCGATGCGCGAGGCCAAGCGCCGCGCCGAGGAAGCGGCCTACGGCGCGCCACTCGACAACCGCCCGCCGACCGACGACGTGCACAGCGTCGCCAAGGGGACGATCAGCGGCACCGTGGAGCTCGACCCCGCGCTCGCCGGCAAGGTATCGGGGAGCGAGGCGATCTTCCTGTTCGCACGCCCCGTCCTGGGCGGCGGCGGTCCGCTCGCCGGTCTGCGCACCACGGTCGACAAGCTGCCCGCCGACTTCACGCTGGATGACACCTTGGCGCCGCTGCCCGACAACCCGCTCTCCAGCCACGAGAACGTCAGCCTGAGCGCCCGCATCTCGCTGTCCGGCGGTGCCGATCCCATGCCGGGCGACCTCGAAGGCACGATCCGGTCGGTGACCGTGGGCAGCCAGGGGGTCAAGCTGGTGATCGACACCGTGCGGCAGTAGCGGCTACCGAGCGCGCCGAGGGGTTGACCCGCCCCGGAATGGGGCGACAATTGCAACCCTTTTGCGCCCACGCAGGCGAACCCGACCCCTAATGCCTTCACCCGCGGCCAATCCCGAGCCCCGCCTGACGGGTCGTGCGCTCTCGTGCGTGCGCGACGACCGCACCCTGTTCAGCGATCTGGGCTTCGGCGTGGACACCGGCGAGGCGCTGATCATCGAGGGGCGCAACGGCACGGGCAAGACCACGCTGCTGCGCGCGATCTGCGGCATCCGCCGGCCCGACGAGGGGGAGATCCTCTGGGGCGGCGAGTCCATCGAGCGGCTCGGACCGGACTACCACCGCCACGTCGCCTACGTCGGCCACAACGACGGCGTGAAGCGCGAGCTGACGGTGGCCGAGAACCTGCGCATGGCGCGCGCCCTCGGCAGCGAGGGGCGGCTGTCGATCGAGGAGGCGCTGCGCAAGGTGCACCTGGCCGGCTTCGAGGACGTCGCCGCGTCCAACCTGTCGGCCGGCCAGCGCCGGCGGCTCGCGCTGGCGCGCCTGCTGGTGACCGACAGCCTGCTGTGGGTGCTCGACGAGCCCTTCACCTCGCTGGATCGCCACGGCATCGGCATCGTCGAGGAGCTCATGGCGGAGCACGTCGCACGCGGCGGGATGCTCGTCATGACCTCCCACCACGAGGTCTCGATGCACCGCACCGCGGTCCACCGCCTCAACCTGTCCGCCTAGGCCATGTCGATCGCCAGCGCCTTCCTCGCCCTGCTGCGCCGCGACCTGGTGATCGCCTTCCGGCGCCGCTCGGAGATGGTCAACCCGCTGCTGTTCTTCGTGCTGGTGACGAGCCTGTTCCCGCTCGGCGTCGGCTCGCAGCCCAAGCTGCTCGCGCTCATGGCGCCCGGCGTGGTCTGGGTTGCCGCGCTGCTCGCCGCGCTGCTGTCGCTGGACACGATCTTCCGTTCCGACTTCGAGGACGGCACGCTCGAGCAGCTGCTGCTGAGCGCCCAGCCCGTGTCGGTCCTCGTGATCGCCAAGGTCCTCGCCCACTGGCTGATCACCGGCCTGCCCCTGCTGCTGATGGCCCCAGTCCTGGGCACCTTCCTCGGCCTGCCGTCGCAGGCGGTCGGCACCCTGGTCTGGAGCCTGCTGTTCGGCACGCCGGCGCTGAGCCTGATCGGGGCGATCGGCGTGGCCCTTACCGTGGGGCTGCGCAAGGGCGGCGTGATCCTCTCATTGCTGGTGCTGCCGCTCTACGTTCCCATCCTGATCTTCGGCGCCGGCGCGGTCGGCAATGCGGCCATGGGGATCGACGCCACGGCGCAGATGTATATCATGGCCGCTTTCCTGATCTTCTCGCTGACCCTGTCGCCCATCGCGACCGCGGCAGCCTTGCGAGTGAGCCTGAGCTGAGCATGTTCGGCAACTTCTTCCACAAGATGGCGTCCCCGCCCTGGTTCTACCGGATCAGCGGCAAGCTGATCCCCTGGATCGGGGCCGCCTGCGCCCTCCTCCTGCTCTATGGGCTCTACGGCGGACTCGTGCTCGCACCTGCGGACTACCAGCAGGGCGACAGCTTCCGCATCATCTACATCCACGTCCCCGCGGCCTGGATGTCGCTGTTCATCTACGTGCTGATGGCCGTGTGCGGCGTCATCACTCTGGTGTGGCGCATGAAGATGGCGGAGGTCGTGCTGATCGCGTCAGCGCCGGTGGGCGCCGCCTTCACCTTCCTCGCTCTCGTCACCGGCTCGATCTGGGGCAAGCCGATGTGGGGCACCTGGTGGGTCTGGGACGGCCGGCTCACCTCGGAGCTGATCCTGCTGTTCCTGTACCTCGGCGTGATCGCCCTGCACAACGCGATCGAGGACCGCCAGACCGCGGCGAAGGCCGTCGCCATCCTGGCGATCGTGGGCGTCGTCAACGTGCCGATCATCCACTACTCGGTGGAGTGGTGGGCCACCCTGCACCAGGGCCCGACCATCACCAAGCTCGACAAGCCATCGATCCACGTCGACATGCTGATCCCGCTGCTCGTAATGGCGGTCGCCTTCAAGCTCTATTACGTGACGGCGATGCTGATGCGGGCGCGGGTCGAGCTGCTCGAGCGCGAGCGCAACAGCAAGTGGGTCAAGGAGATGGTGGGGGAACTATGAGCCTCGCCGAGTTTCTAAACATGGGCGGTTACGCGGCCTACGTCTGGAGCTCGTACGGCATTGCCGCCGTCGTGCTGGTCGTGAACCTGGTCATCCCCGTGCAGAAACACCGGTTGCTCCTGTCGCGGCTGCGGCGGCGCATCCGGCAGGAGCAGAATCCCCAATGACACCCGCCCGCAAGCAGCGACTCACCCTCATCGGCATCATGGTCGTCGGCGTGGCGATCGCCGTCGGCTTCGCCCTCAAGGCCTTCCAGGAAAACCTCATGTTCTTCTTCTCGCCCACCGAGGTGGCCGAGGGGAAGCCGCCGAAGAACGCACCGTTCCGGCTCGGCGGCATGGTGGTCGCGGGCAGCGTGCGCCGGCCCGAGGGCGTGAAGGTCCTGTTCGACCTGTCCGACTACCACAAGAGCGTCACAGTCCAGTACGAGGGGATCCTCCCCGACCTGTTCCGGGAGGGCCAGGGAATGGTCGCGCTGGGTCGCCTCGGCCCCGACGGCGTGTTCGTCGCCGACGAGGTGCTGGCGAAGCACGACGAGAACTACATGCCGCCCGAGGTCAACGACGCGGTCATGAAGGGCCAGGCGTTGCAGAAGGCGGCGGACAAGAAATAGGACGGAGGAACCGATGATTCCGGAGATCGGCCAGATCAGCCTCATCCTCGCGCTGTGCATGGCGCTCGCGCAGGCCTCGATC
>Ga0316603_10001196_pt1 | contig 13653 bp, 11 predicted proteins | sample OWC_soil_day10_n_FD_207649 | JGI IMG/M metagenome (GOLD analysis project Ga0316603, IMG submission 207649) | Wetland soil microbial communities from Old Woman Creek delta, Ohio, United States - OWC_soil_day10_noCT | ecosystem: Environmental > Terrestrial > Soil > Wetlands | place: USA: Ohio...
CCACCGATCCCTGTGCGTGGCACTCGATCTCTGCTTGGCGGCCTTGGCGTCTTGGCGGATCAGCTCTGGAGCCACGAGCCCGCCGAGCACCCGCCTCGGCGCGCGAAGCGCCATCGACCTCTGCTTCGTGGCCTTGCTGCCTTCGTGTCTCCCCTCCGATCACGCGCCTGTCGGGCGAAGCCCGAACTACCTCTTCCTCTGCTTGGCGGCCTTGGCGTCTTGGCGGCTCCCCTCGGGCACACGGATGTGCCGTGCGGAGCCAGTCGCGCCGCACCGGGGCGCCCCGCGGAGCCGCGGCTACAGATCGAGCTTCTCGCGCCAGGTCGCCGCCGCACCGGCACCGAACCGGACGTCGGCGAGGACGTCGCGGACACAGCTCGCGGTCGCCGATGGCAGGTCGGTATCGATCACGTTGAGGAAGCTGACGGCGCCCGACGCGTCGACGGCGAGCTCGACCTGGACGTAGGTGTCGGTCATGCCGGCCTTCGCGATCGAGCGCGTGCAGCGCGCGAGGCGGGACTGATCGATCCCGGCGCGGAGCTGGCGACGGCGCTCGGCGATCCCGGCGGTGCGCGGGGGCTCGGCGGGCACCACGAGGCGAGCGGGCGTCGCGCCCTCGGTCGGCGCGGCGACGTCGACCCAGCCGGCGCGACGGAACCGCCCGGCGGGGTCCGCGGCCTCGACGGTGTGACGGCCCGGCATCACGCGGACGCGCAGCGGCGCGAGGCCGAGCTCGATGCCGTCGACGCGGACGTCGCGGCGCCCGACGGTCGAGATCTCGAGCGGCGCGGAGCCAGAGACGAGGGCGTCGACACTCCACATCGGGACGCGCACCGGATCGGTTTCGGTCAGCGACGCGAGCTCGGCGACCGACATCGGCACGACGAGATCCGCCGTGATCGCGGTACCGGCGGAGAGCTGCACGCGGCGCGCGGTGCCGACCTCGATCTGCGACGACCGATCTCGCACCGCGACGAGGCCATGCCGGCACTCGATCGTCGTCGCGACCGCCTCGCGGCGGACGCGGAACCGCGTGCCGCGCACCTCGACGGTGTGCTCGCCGGCGATCACCACGAACCGCTGACCGGGGAGGCGCGGCGCGACCTCGAGATCGATCGTCCCATCGACGACGAGCTCGATCAGCTGCGCGTCGAACCGGCGTAGCTCGAGCGTCGAGTGCGGTCCGAGGGCAAAGGCGCTGGCGTCCCCGAACTGGACGTCGACGCGGCCGTCGCCAGTCGCGAGCACGGTGCCCGCGCCGAGCCGGCGCGCGAACAGATCGGCCGGGCGGACGCCATCGATCATCACCTCGCCGTCGCTCGTCGCGCCCGCGCTGCGGACGACGAGGCCGGCGAGCGCGGCAGGCTGCGCCACGACGGGTGCCGGTTCGGGGGGGGCGGTCACCGGGTGCGGCAACTCCGCGATCGGCGCCTCGGTCGCGCGCGGCAGGTCCCCGTTCGTCACCAGGGCGAGCGCGCCGGCGGCGGTCGCGGCGAGCGCGGCCCACGCGAGGTGCGGGATGCGACGGCGCGGCGGTTGCGACTGCGCGCGCTTCTCCTTGGAGACCGACCAGTGCACGCGCGCGCGGACCGAGTCCCACGGCAGCTCGGGCGCGGCCTGCGTCCGGATCGAACCGTAGCTGTCGCTCGCACGACCGACGCGCGCGCGGGCGTCCGCGCAGGCCTTGCAGCTCGCGGCGTGGAGATCCATCTGCGCCCGCTCGGCCTCGGCGAGGCGGCCGGCGAACGCATCGGCCCAGCGGTGCGGTGCGACGTGGCGACTCACGACTCGCCGTCCTGGGCGATCGCCCGATAGAACTCGCGGCGCGCATAGAACAGGCGCGTCCGGACCGTGACAGGATTCGAGTCGACGAGGTACGCAATCTCCTTGAGGTCGAGGCCCTCGATCTCGTGGAGGTAGAGAACCATCCGCTTCTTGGGTGCGAGCGTCTCGAGCGCGCGATACACGCGCGCTTGATCCTGGTGACGCTCGAGCGACCGTTCCGGGGTCTCGGGGCGCTCGACGAGGCTCGGATCGGCCGCGGCGGAGTCGAGATCGTTGACGCCGATCGGCGGCGGACGCCGCTTGCGGGTGCGGATCCGACCGAGCGCGACGTTGACGCAGATCCGGTAGATCCAGGTCGAGAGGCGCGCGTCCTGGCGGAACCGCTCGAGCCCGCGGAACGCGATCACGAACACCTCCTGGACGAGGTCGTCGAGATCCGTCCGGTCGCCGAGGACGCGGTACAGGTTGCCGGCGATCTGGCGGCGGAACCGGTGATAGAACTCGTCGTGCGCGCCGCGATCGTCGGCCCGGCACCGCGCGATCAGGTCGGCCTCATCGGCCGGCCCGAGCACTGCCGATGACCCCGTATCGCGCTTCACTGGCCCCAGCATAACGTGTCAGGACGTTAGTCGCCGGGCGGCGTTGCGACGTTCATTCGATCCGGCGTAGCTCGACGCCCGAGGCTGCTGCCCTGGGTGCGACACCCCGCCCCGTCGACATGTGGGTGGGCGTGCCCGCTCGTCACGAGGCTCGGGCACGTCGTCGGAGTGCCACGATCGCCGGCACCAGGGTGAGTGCGGCGGTCACGCAGGTGATCTCCCCGATCAGTGAGGCCATGCCGAACCCGCGGATCGCGAGATTCTCGCTGACCAAGAGCGACGCGTACCCGATGATCGTGGTCAGCGAGCACACGAGCACGCTGCCCCCGGTCATGCGCAGCGCGACCTCGGGCTCGCTGCGGTCGGCACGATCGGCGACGTTGATCGCGTAGTCGACTCCGAGCCCGAGCGTGATCGGCAGCGCCATGAAGTCGAGGAAGTTGACCTTGATCCCGACGAGCGCGCACACGGCGATCATCGCCAGCGTCCCGGCGCCGGTCCCGATCAGGACGGCGAGCGAGCGCCGGTTACGGCCGACGACCCCGACGACCAGGAGAACGAGGCCGAGCGCGGCGATCGCGGTGACCAGGAGGCCATCGCGCCGGATCGCGGTGATGATGTCCGCGAAGATCAGGCTCGCGCCGGAGACTACGGCCTCGCCGACGTCGACCTCACGGATCACGCGCGCGAGGTGCAGGAGCTGATGACCATCGAGCTCGTCGAAGTCCTTGGCCGGAGGGATCAGGATCAAGTTCCCGACCCGGCCGTCGCGCTCGGTGACCTCGCGCGCGATCGAGGCCGGCAGCTCGGCGACCGTGACGACCGCGAGATCGTCGGGAGGACGCAACTCGCGCAGCTCGCGACGCTCGGGCTCGTCGAGCTCCTCGAGCCCCGGATCGTCGAGCAGAGTCCGGATCTCGGCGAGGACCTCGAGCTTCCTCGGCTGGTCCGGGGGCACCACGTCGAGGATCGAGAACGGTGTCCCGATGGTGGCGCCGCCGTCGGGCGTCGCCTGCAGCGCGCGGAGATCACCGACGACGTCGGGCACGTCGGCCGGCTGGTCGAGCAGGATGTACGTCCGCGTCCACAGTCCGCGCCCGAACTTGACGTCTGCGACCTTCATCCAGGCGCGTGCGGCGACCGCGTCAGGCGCATTCGAGCGCAGCCTGGCCAGGTCGTACTCGAACGGATCCTGGGCGACATAGCGCCCGACCACGATCGCCGCGGCGACCGCGAGGAGCGCGCCCGCCGCGCATGCGACCGCTGGACGGCGCACGCGGAACCCACGCACGAGGGTCGAGAACAACGACTCGCGCGGCGGCGCGGGGCCCCGGGCGAAGCGCCGGAGCAGGACGGGGAGAAGCATGTAGGACGCGACCCAGCACACGACCATGCCGACGCCGGCGATCGCGCCGAAGTTCGCGAAGCCCTGGAAGCTCGTCGTCAGCAGCGCCGTGTACGCGACGGCGGCACCGAGCGCCGCGACCAGCGTCGGCCGCAAGGTCCACTCGATCGCGACCGCGAGCGCCTCGGCCGGCTCGCCGACCCGGCGTGCCTCGAGGTAGCGCGCGATCAGCAGGATCCCGTAGTTGATCCCGTTCCCTGCGATGATCGCGCCGAGGAACGCGGTCGCCGCATTGAGGTGCCCCACGGTGAGCGCGGCGATCCCGAACGCGATCAGCGTCGCGACCACGGTCACCAGGAAGAGCAAGAGGACCAGCTTCAGGCTGCGCAGGTGCAGGAACAGCACGAGCGTGACGAGCAGCGTGGTGACCAGCGTCGAGAGGATGATGCCGCGGACCATGGCACCGTACTCGGCGACCGAGGTCGGGACGCCACCGGCGAAGCCGATGGTGACCCCCGGGTGCTGCGCGCGCACGGACGTCGCCACGGCCTCGACCGCCGGGAGCAGCCGGCGCGCGCGATCGACATCGGCGGTGTTGAAGGTCGTGCGGATCAAGATCATCGCGGTGAGGCCGTCCGCGCTGACGTGACTCGACCGATCGAGGCGCGCCTCGGCCTCGCGCCGCCTGGTGCGCAGCTCGTCTAGTCGGCGCTTGTCCTCGGCTGCCTGGACCTCGCGCTGCGCGTCGTCGTCGAGATCGATGAACAGCGGATTCGCGCGGACCTTGGCATCGGCGATCCGCTGGGCCAGCGTGTCGCGCGCCGTGACCAGATCGGCGAGCGGCACGAACAGGTGGCGGTGCGCCCGGATGTAGTCGCGGGCCTCGCGGTCGTCGACGTCGACGCGCTCGATCAGATCGGGATCGAGGCGGCGCACGCCCTCGATCAGCTGCGTCGTCGCCGCGGCCCGGGTCGCCGGATCCGGTGCATCGACGAGGACGATCGTCGTGTCCTTGGACACCACCCGGGCCTCGAGGTCGCGCAACCCGCGGACCGCCGGCGCATCCTGGGGCAACAGGTTCGACAGGTCGGCGTGCAGCGGGAGGTGGAACGCGATCAGGTAGACGGCGCCCGCGACGGCCAGCCCCCAGCCGATCGCGATCGCCGCCGCGTGGCGCGCGAGCCAGGCGACGTAGCGCGTCGCGGTCCGCGCGGAGCTCATTCAGAGCACCAGTGCGCGGACGAGCGCCACGATCTCGGCCTTCGCGGCCGCCTCGAGCTCGCCATGGTTGTCGATCACGAGGTGAACGCGCGCATCGAGCGCCGGCTCCGCGAGCCGGTGAGCGACCTCGTCCGGGCGCGCCCACAGATCCGGAGAGCGCCGGCGCAACCGCTGCGCGCGGAGCTCGGGCGGCGCAGACACGCCGACCCACAGCGCGTGGTCGAGCCGGCCCACCGGCAGCAGCCCGGCGTCGGGCGCCAGGATCGCGTTGTTCGCCGACAGCACCGGCAGCGCGCCGGGGCGCGGAGGCGCGAACCCGTAGCGGACCTCGCGACCGCCCTCCATGCGGCGGATCCAGTGCAGGTCGATCTCTCCGGCCGCGATCCGCGCCGCGAACTCCTCGGCCGTGACGTGCACGTTCTCGACGAGGTTATCCCCGCCGCGCGGCATCCGGGTGACGTAGCGGAGCGGCACGTCGACGGCTCCCCGGGCGCACGGCTCGGAGGCACGGATCGCATCGACGAGCGTCGACTTGCCGGCGCAGGTCGCGCCGACGACGACGACCGCGTCGATCTGGCCTAGGTCCGCGAGCCGATCGCGATCCGGGATGCGCACCGCCCGCGCGTCGGCGATCGCATCGGAGAGCGCGCGCCTCATCGCGCGGTGTAGCCTCCGTCGATCGCGAGCGAGGCCCCGGTGACGAAGCTCGACGCCGCGGAGGCGAGGTAGACGATCGCGCCCTCGATCTCCGCCGGATCGCCCCACCGCCCGAGCGGGATCTGGGCGAGCAGCGCGGCGCGCGAGGGAGCGTCCGCCATCTGGGTCGCGAACGGTCCCGGCGCGATCGCGTTGACCGTGATGCCGCTCGGCGCCAGCTCGATCGCGAGAGCGCGCGTCAGCGCCGTCACGCCGCCCTTGCTCGCGATGTACGGCGAACGATCCGGCAGGCCGACCTGACCGAGCATGCTCGAGATGTTGATGATCCGCCCCCACCCCGCCGCGCGCATGATCGGCTCGACGGCGCGGCAGCACAGCCACGTCCCCTTGAGGTTGGTGTCGACGACGTCGTCCCACTGCGCCTCGGTCAGCGCGGCCAGTGGCTCACGCCGGGTGGTGCCCGCATTGTTGACGAGGATGTCGAGCCGCCCGAACGCCGCCCACGTGCGCTCGACCATCGCGGTGATCGCCGCGGCGTCGCGCACGTCGACCGCGACGCCGAGCGCCTCGATGCCGGAGGCGGTCGCGAGCTCGGTAGCCGCCGCGCTCGCCGCCGCGAGGTCGCGACTCGTGATCACGACGTGTGCGCCCGCAGCGGCCAGGGCGCGCGCGGCGGCGAGGCCGAGCCCGCGCGTCCCGCCGGTCACGATCGCGACGCGCCCGTCGATCCGGAACCGCGACAGGACGTCGCTCACGTCGCCTCGTGCGCGGTGATGAACGCCGTCGCGGCCTGCGCGGCGACCTCGAGCGCCTGCGCGACGGCGAGGTCCGTGCGGGGCTGCCCCTCCGGGTCGACACACGCCTCGATCAGGAAGCGCGCGGCGAACACGTCACCGACGCCCTTGAGGGTGCGGATCGCCCCGGCGGGCAGCTTCGCGGGGATCGTGGCCTCGTGACAGCGAACGGTTCCATCCTCGCGCACGGCCGCGACCGCCGGCGCCTCGCCCCGACCGGTGACGAGGCGAACGGCACCGGGGCGCACGGCGCGCCGGGCCAGCGCCTGCGCGAGGTCGTTCGGCGCGCGGTCGGTCGTCTCGAGCAGGCGCGCCGCCTCGGCGACGTTGACGCACACGAGATCGAGCTCGCGCTCGAGCTCGGCCGAGATCGCATCGCCACCGCACCAGGCGATCCGCGCAGCGGGCCCGCGCTGCGCGAGCAGCTCGGCGACGAACGGCAGCGGGACGCGACCGAGGATGTGCAAGCTCGCGGTGCGAGCGCCGGCCGCGACGCGGTCGAGCCTCCACTGCGCGGCATCCTCCTCGCCGCGGCCGCGTAACAGCCGGCATTCGCCGGCCGGGTTGATGATCACGCTGATCGGCGGCCACGCCGTGGGATCCGAGTCGTCGAGGATCGCGTCGACGACGACCTCCGCCGGGATCCGGGCGCGCAGCCGCGGCAGATCGAGCGGCGAGCACACGGTCACCACGTGGACGGAGCCGGCAGGGAGCCGCGATCCGATCGCGCGGGCCGCGTTGCAGCCAAACCCACCGAGCTCGGCGTGGACACGGACGTCGACCTTGCCCTTGCCCTCCGACAGCGTCGCGAGCGGAACGGTCACCTCGGCATCGAGATATGTCCGGCCGTAGATCGTGACCGCTGGTGTCGTCATCGCGCACCGTCCTCGAACCGCAGCATCACCGACGTCCCCGCGGAGACCACGCTGCCGATGCCGACGACCAGCTCGTGCTTGGCGTCGATCGGGAACAGCACATCGGCGCGCGATCCGAACTTGATCAGGCCAAAGCGCTCGCCCATGGCGACCTCCTCGCCGAGCTTGAGCCAGCACACGAGGCGGCGCGCGACGCAGCCCGACACCTGCTTGACCCGGAGCATCCGCCCGCCCGGCTCCTCGAAGTCGACCCACATCTGCTCGTTGCGCTGCACGCAGTCGCGGTGGCGCGCGTTCAAGAACTCTCCCGGGAAGTACCGCACCGAGGACACCTTCGCGCGCCGCGGCATCCGCTGGAGGTGCACGTTCCACGGCGAGAGGTAGATGCTGATCCGCGTGGCTCGCCCCTCCGGGAATCCGGGCGCGTCCACCTCGTCGATGTGCGAGACGACACCGTCGGCGGGGCTCAGCAGCGCGTGCTCGTCGGCCGGCGGGCGGCGATCGGGGTCGCGGAAGAACCACAGCGCGAAGCCGCTGAGCGCGAGCGCGGGGACGGCGAGGAGCCACGCCGCCGGGTGCCCGGTCGCCCGCGTGGCCACGGCGGCGATCGCGATCAGCAGCGCCGCGCCGACGTGCGAGATCACGACCTCCGCGAGCCCGTGGCGCGCGAGGCCGACGCGATCGCGCCAGCGGAACCGATCATCCTCGGGGCGGAACCAGAACCCACAGACGTTGCGCACGAGCTTGAGGTCGCGCGGATCGATGATGTCGTGCGCGCACGCCGGGCACGTGCCCTGCCGCTTCGCGGCCATGGCGCGCACGTAGCCGGGGCGCACCGTGCGCAGCCACGCGCGCCGGAGTCGAGACCACCGGGCCTCGAGATCGACGCAGAAGCCACCGCCGGGCTGCACGCTCGTCGGGACCGCCGCGATCGCCAGGGGCGGCGTGTGCGGATCGAAGGCCCCGGTCACCTCTGCGCTGCCCACGCCCCCAACCTACTATGATCCGAGGTGCGCGGTCCGATTGCGATAGAAGTAGACGAGCCCGGCGTCCTCGACGACCAGCTCGCCGTTCCGCGCGACCGCGACGGGCTGCGGGTGACAGGCCGCCCACGCGCGCAGCGCGGCGGCGATCAGCGCCTCCGGATCGTCGGGATCGATCGTGGCGGCGAACGTGCCCCCGCTGCGATGGGTCCGGATCGTCTCGACGACGCGAGCGATCCGGGCGAGCACGGCGGGGAACCGGAACGCCTGCGGCCCGCGCCGCACGAGCTGCTGGATGTCCGCGCTGCCGGTCTGCTCGAGCGAGCGCTCGCTCGACAGCTCGTGCAGGGCCCGCGCCACGATGTGCGTGGCGAACAGCACGGTGTCGTGGCGATACGCGGCGGTCAGCGCGGCGCCGAGGTGCCGCGCCGGTTCGGGGCCCGGATCGCGCGCCGGCGCCACCGCGATCGGCTCGCCGAACGCGACCACGACGAGCTCGTCGAGCGCAGCGAGCCGACCCAGCGCGGCGAGCACACCCGATCCGCGCCGTGCGTCGCCAGCGATGCGCTCGGCCGAGCGGCCCGCGAGGAAGTGGCGGATCAGCGTCGGCGCCTCGACGACGACCTGGTAGTTGATCGTGACCGGGACGATCGCGATCGGGCGCCGCACCTCGAGCGCCGTGCCGAGCAGCCCGAGCTTGAGCTGGGACTCGACCTCGTTCGTGCGACAGCGCGTGGCGCCCGGGAAGATCACCGTGTGGAAGCCGCGCTCGAGGAGCTCGGCCGCGTACGCCTTGAGGACATCCTTGTACAGCGTGGCCGCGAGGCCGCGATCGACGCGATACGCACCGAGGCCGGCCATCAACCGGGCGAGCACGGCGTTGCGGTACATGTGCTTGCCGGCGGCATAGCCGCACGGCGGGAGCCCCGAGCGACGGAGCGCCACCCCGACGACGAGCGAGTCGAGGTTCGACGAGTGGGTCGGCGCGAACACGAGCGTGTGGTCCTGCGCGAGCACGGAAAGCCGCTCGATCGGGCCGGTGATCGCGAACCGCTGCCCCGCGGCACGGCGATCGAGCGGGCGAAACGCGGCCTCGAGCGCGCGCGGAAGGACGGCCATCACCGCCCGGTACAGCCGGCGATCGAAGCCGCCGGCGATGTCGTCGAGGTAGAGGTCGACCACGGCGCGGCACGCGGCGCGCGCCTGCGCCTCGTCGACATGAGCCCGCGCGGCGATGCGCGCGACCGCGTCCGCCCACCGCGCCCGCTCGCGCTCCGAGCGCTGGCCCTCGGCGCGCTGTGCCGCTTCGTCGGCGATCACCTGTTCGAGCACTCCGGCGAGCGCGGTCCGGGCGTACTGGCGATCGATCCGCGCGCGCACCGCCGATGCGATCGCCGCGTGATCGGCACGCCAAGCCGACAGCCTGCGCTCGGCCTCGCGGACCGGATCAACCATCGGGCTCCCGCTTGCGCGCGGCGCGCGCCGCGATCTCGCGACCACCGCCGACGACCACCATGTACGGGATCGCGAAGCCGACCTGGAGGTAGAGCGTCAGCCCGCGAAAGCACAGCACGAACATCACGGCCTTGTCCGGGGGCAGCAGCGGGCCGAAGAACGGCAGCGCCATCGCCTCGGCGAACCCGGCACCACCCGGGGTCGGCGCGAGGTACGTGAACGCGACGTAGACGATGACCGCGGCGAACGCACGGACATCGGGGGCTCGGCCGAACGCATCCAGCAGCACGACCCCGACGCCGGCGAACATCGCGAAGTAGATCGCGTGCGTCACGACGAGGAACCCGAGCGGCGCGAGCCCGCGGCTGCGCAGGAGCGCGAGCCGGTCGATCGACTGCGCGGTCACCCGCTCCGCCGAGGGGAGGAGCTTCCCGCCCCGGAACCGACGCCCGAGCCAGCCGTAGATCCGCGCGGAGACCCGCTTGGCCGGCTCGGCGCGGAACGCCGCGACGGTCAGCACGGCGAACAGGGCGGCGAACACCGCGCCACCGAACAGCACGACCGCGAACACGCCCCCGTCGTAGTCGGGCCCGAGGCCGACGGCGACGAACACGAACGACGCGAGCACGATGACCGCGACCCCGGTGAACGCCTTCGCGAACGCGATCACGACCGCCGCATCCCACGGCACGCCGCGCCGCCCGAGCATGTAGATCGTCGCGGGTGCGCCGAACGTGGAGCCCGGCGTGATCCACGAGAAGAAGAAGTTCGCGACGCTCGTGTCGATCGCGGCGCGCCACGTCACGTTCGCGTCGATCGCGGCGCCGAGCGCGCGGTACCGCAGCGCATCCGTGGCGTAGATGCCGACGCACAGCGCGACCAGGAGCACGAGCGTCTCGAGCGGCAGCGCGCTGATCACCGCCCACAGCTGGTCTGCCTCGATCGGGGCGCGCGAGATCGCCCAGATCGAGCCCGCGAGCGTGAGACACGCGAACAGCGCGACCCACCCCACCAGCTTGGTCACGCCTGCATCGTAGCAGGGGTCAGCGGCGCGTCGGCAGGACCACGAAGTCGATGTCGCGATCGAGCGAGCAGCGCAGCGAGTCCTCGTCCCCGGCGGCCTCGAACTGACAGCCCGCCTCGTCGGCGGACGAGACCTGCTTGCCCTTGGTCGGGAACGTCAGGACCACGCGGTTGCCGTCGATCCGCCAGATGCCCTTGAACGGCAGATCGTAGACCTGTCCCTGGCAGCGCGACTTGACGCGGATCCGCACGACGCGATCGCGCGTCGCGGTGAACCGGACCTCGGGCTTGTCGCACGAGGTGCCGGTCTGCTCCCACTGGCCGCCGAGCCCCATCAGGCGCTCGTAGCTGGTCGTGCCCTTGCGATCGAGGCCGACCTTCGCGCGGAACGTCGGATCCGCGCGGAGCGGCGCGAACGCGGGATCGAAGCGCGCCTCGACGAGCCACTCGATCGCATCGGGCCTGCTCGACTCCGCCAGCGTGGTCAGCGCCGCGAGCGCGTCGGCCTTCGCCTTCGCCGCGAGCTGCGCGATCGCGATCCGGTACTGGGCCTCGGAGTGCGCCGCGTCGAGTGCGACGACGGCCTTCCACGCGGCGAGCGCCTTGCCCTTGGCGGCCTTGCGCGCCGCGGCGACCGCCTTGGTCACCGCCGGATCCTCGGTCGACGCCACCGGCGTCGGGGTCGGCGTCACCGCGTTCGGGTCGGGGAGCGGCTTGGCCTGTGACGGCTTGCCGAGATCGAACGCGATGATGTCGGTGACCTCCTTGCCCATCCGCCGCACCGTGTACGCGACCGCGACGCGATCGTCGTACTGGCTCGCGTAGACCTCGACGACCTTGCCGATCGGATCGGTCGCGTCCCAGGTGACGACCTTGTCACCGGACGTGCGGGTCACGGTCAGCGTGCGGCTCGCCGCGGTGGCGGCGAAGCTCGCCTTGGCGCCGCGCTGCGCGAGCGGATCCTTGATCGAGAGCTTGGCGACGATGTCGGCGCCCGCCTTCTCGCAGGCCGGTGCCCCCTTCGCCGTGCCAGCGGTCACGATCAGCGGCGTGCACACCTTGTCGGAGTTGACGAGGTACGGGCGATCGACGCCGGAGAACCCGCCGAACGTATCGGCCGCGGCGGGGCCGGCGGTGACCGCGAGGAGGCCGGCGGCCAGGAGGGCGCGCATCGTCATGCAGACGTGATAGCGCGGATTGAATTCACCTGCCCAGGGATCATCCGTGCGGCGCCCTGTGGCCGTTTGCGGTAGGGTTTCGCCGAAGTGGCCAATCTTCTGACCCGTGCCAGTGCCGCGCTCGACCGCGGCGTCGTGCGCTTCATGGAGCGTCGGATGGCGCCGCGCACGCCGCGGATCGATCCGGGCGACGCCCGGGTCCGGCTCGTCGAGCTGGCCGCGGCCTACAGCGATGACACCCTCGGCGCGCCGAGCCGGTTCTTCCCTGCCCCGCCCCCCGCGGACATGACGCTGACGCCGCAGGGCGATGGACCGCTCGGCACCCACGTGGTCGACCTCGCGTGGGCCTCGGAGTACGCGCCGTTCCATCCGCTCGCGCGCGACCTCCACCTCCGGGTCACCGAGAACCTCACGGCGCATGCGCGGTGGTGGACCAGCGGCAAGGGGCGCCCGACGATCGTGCTCCTGCACGGCTGGGGCGGCGGCAACCACTGGGTCACCGCGCGCTCGTTCATGGTCCCGTACTGGCTGCGCCACGGCTTCGATGTCGCCGCGTTCGTGCTGCCGTTCCACGGGGACCGCGCGCCGGGCACGTCGATCGGTCGCTCGGGAGCACTGTTCCCGTCGCCGAACCCGCTGCGCACGAACGAGGGCTTCGGCCAGGCGATCTTCGATCTGCGCGCGCTGTCGACGTTCTTGCGCTCGCGCGGCGCCTCCGCGATCGGCGCGATGGGGATGTCGCTCGGTGGCTACACGACCTCGCTGTGGGCGAGCATCGCGGGTCCCGACGATGCGGGCGGACTCGACTTCGCCGTCGCGATGATCCCCGCGGTGTCGATGGCGAAGCTGTTCTGGCGCCACGGCGAGCACAGCCCCACGCGCGTGCGCGCGGCGAAGGCCGGGATCACCGAAGAGCTGCTCGCCGAGGTGTTCGCCGTCCACGCACCGACGACGCGACCGGCGCGGCTAGGGCCCGAGCGGCTCGCGGTGATCGCCGGGCGCGGCGACCGGATCACGCCGCCGGATCAGGCAGAGACGCTCGCGGCGCACTGGGGCGTCCCCGTGCAGTGGTTCGATGGTGGCCACCTCGCTCAGCTCGGGCGCAGCGATGCGCTGCGCGAGGTCCGGCGCCAGCTCGGCGCGATCGGGTTCGCGGGACGCGAGTTCCGATCGTGACCGCGCCGGTGATCGCACCGCGCCCGACGCTCGCGCAGGCGATCGCCGCGGGTCCGCTGCTCTTCGACGGGGCGATGGGATCCTTGCTCTACGAGCGCGGCGTCCTCCACACGCGCAGCTACGACGAGCTCAACCTGTCGCAGCCCGAGCTGATCAAGACCGTGCACGCGGACTACGTCCATGCGGGCGCGGACCTGATCGAGACCAACACGTTCGGCAGTAACCGGATCGCGCTCGCGAAGCACGGCCTGGCCGACCAGACGGCCACGATCAACCGCGCGGCGGTCGAGCTCGCGCGGTCGGCGGCCGGCGAGCGCGCGTACGTCGCCGGCGCGGTCGGCCCGACCGGCGTGCGGTTCTCGGTGGCGAGCGCGACGGAGCGCAAGACGGCACGGTTCGCGCTCGCCGAGCAGATCGACACGCTCGTCCTCGCCGGCGTCGACGCGATCGTGCTCGAGACGTTCGCGTCGATCCTCGAGATCGAGGTCGCGATCGAGGTCGCGAAGCAGCGCGGGCCGCGCGTGCCGGTGATCGCGATGATGGTGTTCGACGCGCACGGCCA
>Ga0316603_10001197_pt1 | contig 13647 bp, 11 predicted proteins | sample OWC_soil_day10_n_FD_207649 | JGI IMG/M metagenome (GOLD analysis project Ga0316603, IMG submission 207649) | Wetland soil microbial communities from Old Woman Creek delta, Ohio, United States - OWC_soil_day10_noCT | ecosystem: Environmental > Terrestrial > Soil > Wetlands | place: USA: Ohio...
GGCCATCGCATCGGTAGATCTGCAACGCACGTGCGACGCACAGCCGCTCGCGAGCACGCGAAAGGCGACGTCCTCGACACGAGCTCTGGCGATGCGTCGCGACGAGTACACTCGTTGCGTATGTGCGAGCGCGACGCTCGCGTTCTGGCGCCCGCAATTGCGACGATGCGCGACACGCTCCTAGCGCGGGGCGAGCAGGGCTGTCCGCGCGGTTTCGCGACGAGCGATGCGTCGCGACGAGTACACCCGTTGCGTATGTGCGGAGCCACGCGATCTCGTCAGCGCGCGGCGCGCCCCCGCGCGGCGAACCACCCCCCCGAGCGAGTTCCGCAGCGGGCAGCACGACGTTCATGCGAGCACCATCGGTGACCCGCGAGGACTGCCCGAGCGAGCGGGGGTGGGTTCGCGCGCGGGAGGCAGCCGCGCGCGGTCGTGCGAGCGCGACGCTCGCGTTCTGGCGCCCGCCAAGTGCGACGATGCGCGACACGCTCCTAGCGCGGGCCGAGCAGGGCTGTCCGCGCGGTCTCGCGACGCGCGAGGCGCGCCTTCGTGGCGACGTGGAGGAGCGGGCGGTCGCGTTGCCACCGCTGCCATTCGACGTCGGTGGGAGACAACGACCACGCACCCTCGAGGTCGGCGACGAGACGCGTCGAGAGATCGATCAAGCCCGCGAGCGCGAGGTGCGTGGACGCGGCTTTGACGTCGGCGTCGGCGAGCGCGCGCGTCGTGGCCGCGAGCGCGAGGAGGGCTTCGACGAGCGAGGGGGCGAAGGCGCGACGGCGCGCGACCCCGATGAGGTAGCCGATGAGGGCGGCGTGGACGTGGAGATCTTCGACGGTGCGGAACGGCTTGAGGTAGTCGTCGTATCCGTCGCCGGGTAGGAGGTCGGCGGCGGAGACCTCGACGCCGGCGAGCTCGACTTCCGCGTGCTCGATCTCCGGGACGAACGGGGCGGCGGAAGAGCGGATGCGGAGGTTCGGGGCGGAGGTCGGGACGCGCACGACGCGGAGGCGGTTGCGGCCCGTGGCGGGGTCGTCGCCCGTGCTCGCAACAACGAGGAGGGCGGAGGCTTCGTTCGCGACCGTCGCCCACTTCTTGTGACCCGTGAGCGTGTAGCGGTCGACGCCCGCCGGCGCGAGGCGCGTGCGGATCGCGCGCGGGTGATTGCCGTCCGCTTCGGTGGCGCAGAGGGCGGTGATGCCATCGAGGTGCGGGACGAGGAAGCGGAGCGCCTCGCTGTAGCCGGCCGCGAATGCGAAGCCGAGCCGGTCGGCGAGCGCGCCACCGACGAGCGCGCGCTCGATCGTGTGCGCGCGAGCGCGCCGCGCGGCGGAGGTGACCTCGAACCAGGCACGCAGGTTCGCGGCGGTTGGAGGCACGGCCGCGAGGAGGGCGTCGAGGAGGTCGCTCGTCGAGGCTTGCATGGGCACGAAGTTAGCAGGGCTGGCGTTTGCGGCGACGGATGCGTATGTTCGAGCGCCGATGGCCACGATGAAATCGCTCGGACGACACCTCCTGTGCGAGTACCACGGGTGCGATCGCGAGGCGCTGAATCGGCCCGAGGTGATTCGTGCGGAGCTGTTGGCGGCGGTGCAGAAGGCGGGGGCGACGGTGGTCCAGGAGATGGTCCACAACTTCACGCCGCATGGCGTGACCGGCGTGGTGGTGATCGCGGAGTCACACTTCGCGATTCACACGTGGCCCGAGTACGGGTTCGCCGCCGTCGATCTGTTCACGTGCGGCGAGAGCGTCGATCCGTGGGTCGCGTTCGAGCACCTCGCGAAGGCGCTGCGCGCGGCGAGCCACTCGGTCGTCGAGATGCGGCGCGGGCTCCTGCCCGTCGCCGAGGGCGGGAAGCTGCCGCACAAGCCCGGGGCCTGACCGCCGGGCGGGTGACGTGATAGCGTCGCCGCGATGGAGCTTCGTGCGCTCACCGTACTCGACTCGCTGCAGCCGCAGCTGACTGGGTTCTTGCAGACCGTCTGCTCGGGGTTCATGCCGCTCGAGGAAGAGGCTGCGGTGTTCATCGAGATCGCGCCCGGCATCGCGATCAATCAGCTGACGGATGCGGCGTTGAAGGCGACCACGTGCCGGCCGGGGATGCAGATCGTCGAGCGCGCGTACGGAATGCTCGAGCTCCACAACATGGACAAGGGCCAGGTCGAAGCGGCGGTGGACGCGATCGTGGGGAGCATGGGCGTGAAGCGCGAGGATCGGATCAAGCCCCGCATCATCTCGTCGCAGATCATCACGGGGATCGACGGGCACCAGAGCCAGCTCATCAACCGCATGCGGCACGGCGACATGATCATGGCCGGCCAGACGCTGTACATCCTCGAGGTGTTTCCCGCGGCGTATGCGGCGCTGGCGGCGAACGAGGCGGAGAAGGCGGCGAACGTTCACCTCATGGAAGTGATCACGTTCGGCGCGTTCGGCCGCATGTGGCTCGGCGGCAGCGAGGCCGAGATCAAGGCGGCTGTCGAAGCGGCGGAGGGCGCGCTCAAGAAGGTGAGCGGCCGCGAAGCAAAGAGTTGAGCGGCGACGGCGACGACGACGATGTAACCGAGTTTCACGCGGTCAGCCGGATCGCCGCGCTGCGCGATCAGCTCGCGGCCGCACGCGATGACGACGACGGCAGCGTGGACACGCGGCAAGCGCACGTCGACGCGGCGTGTTCGCTGATCGTCGCGCTCGTCGACGAGCTCGAAGAGGAGCAGGCCGAGCTCGAGCTCGCCGCGATGCTGCCGCTGGTCGCTCACGATGCACGGCTGGAGATCGAGACGCGGCGCCGACTCGCGCACGAGCTCGCGCGGATCTTCGAGCGTGCGCGCGCGATCGAACAGCTGCGCGCGGCACATGCGGTGGCCCGCGAGCACCGGGTCGCAGATCTCGAGACCGAGCTCGGCATCGCGCTCGGCGTCGCGCTCCGCGATCACGAGCGCCACGCCGAGGCGCGCGAGATCTTGACCGCGACCAATGCGAGCAGCCCGAACGCGGCCCCGGAGGTCGCCGCACGCATCGAGCTGTCGCTCGTCTCTGTCGCGAGCGGAGAGGCGGCGGAACAGCACGCCCGGGCGGCGCTCGCACAGGCGAAGCGCGCGGGCGAGGTCGCGCTGTTGCACGAAGCTGCGGTGGCGTTGGCGGAGGCCCTCGTTGCCCGCGATGCCCTCGACGAGGCCGAAGCGGTGTTGGAGGACCTGCCGCTGGTCGACGATCACGTGCAGCTCGAGACCCGCGCGCTCCTCGAAGAGATCTGGCGCCGGCTCGGCTCGCACATCGAGGACGAGCCCGACGAGCCCGACGAGCCCGGCGAGATGGATCGTCAGCTCCGCGCGTACATCACGAAGCCCCGTAACTTCGCGCAAGCGCTCGTCGACGGTGGGCTCGTCAGCCCCGATCGCATTCGCGAGTGGTCGTACGGCGAGCTGCGCGTGCCTGCCGACCTCGAGAGCCAGCGCGTGTTCGGGCCGGTGCGATCGTTTTGGTGCGCGTGCGGGCGGTATCGCGGTCGCGCGTATGCGGGCATCGTCTGCAAGCGCTGCGGCGTCGAGCTGATCCATGCATCGAGCCGGCGCACGCGCAGCGGTCACCTCACGCTCGCCGTGCCGGTCGTGCATCCCTGGTACGTGCCTGCCGCGGCGCTGCTGCTCGGCAGGAGCGCGGCCGAGCTCGAGCAGGAGCCCGTCGAGGAGTTGCGCACCGCGCTGCGCGACATCGACCTCGAGTGGCTCCTCGACGACGTCAAGCGCGAGATCGTGACCGCGCCGAAAGCGAAGATCGCCGACCAAGCCGGGCGACGGCTCGCGCTCGTCGAAGCGTTTCGCACCGCGCGCACGCAGGCGTATACCCGACCCGAGCACGTCATCCTCGACATCCTTCCCGTCGTGCCGCCGCACGGCGACCTCGGCTGCGATCGCGAGAAGGTGCGCGCGGCGTACGCCGTGCTCCTCGAGGCGCCGGCGAGCGAGACGAACGCCGCGGTTCGTCGGCTCTTCGACGCGTTTTCTGCGCGATGATTCCGGGCATGCGGGTGATCGCGCGCATGATCGTGGGCATCGTCGCGGCGTGCGTCGCGTGTTCGTCGAAGAAGGAGCACGAACCGGAGCAGCACCCGGATCTTCCGAAGCCCACCGTCGACGCCGCGCTGTACTCCGACGAGGCGCCGTTCGACGCGATCGAGCTCGATGCGCCGATCGTCGAGACCGGGGCCGTGACACTCGCGTTGCCGATGCACAAAGGCTCGGCGTCGCGCGACGGCGCGCTCGCGATCGCGCAGGTGCCGAACGGCTGGCGTGAGGTCGATGTCGCGGCGCTGACGATCGAGGGCGCGAACGTCACGATCCCGGCCGGCGATCCGGCCGCGATCGCCGACATCGCCAGTCGCGCGGGTGCGGCGGGCGTGCTGCTGCTCGTCGGTGCGGCCACGCCGTTCGACGACGTGCGCGAGCTCGCCTTCGCGCTGCATCGCGAGTGCTGGACGTTCGCGACGATCGACGGCGGGGCGATCACCGCGACGTGGTCGAACCCGTGCCCGTCGACGACGCCCGAGGGCAAGGACATCCCGCAGGTCGCGATCGTGATCGCGCGAGGGATCGTCGACGTCGGCGTCACGACGCCGCGCGAGCTCGTCCCCCTCGACCCAGACCAGGTCGCCGCGAAGCTGCGCGCGATCCGCACGACGCCGGCGTTCGCGAAGCGCACGGACCTCGTCTTCACGACGCTCGACGGGGTGACGGTCGGCGACGTCGTCTCCACGGTCGCGACGATGCACGCGAGCGGCTTCACCGGTGCGCGCTGGGTCCCGAAGGAATGGATCCCGATGAGCTTCCCGCGCGGCGCGGGCTTCGAGCCGCCGCCGCCACGGCCGATACCGGGCTTTGGCGTCGCGACGCCCCCTTCGACGGTCAACGTCACGGTGAAGGATGTGGTCGCACGCGGCGCGGTCACCCTCGACGAGGTCTCGCGCGTCATTCGCACACGGGCCGGCATCTACCGCGCCTGCTATCAGAAAGAGCTCAATCGCAAGCCCGGCCTCGCGGGCACGCTGGCGTCGAGCTTCGAGATCGACGCGACCGGCGTCGTCACCGCGCTCACGCATCGCGGCGGCAGCATGAAGCACGACGCCGTGCGCCAGTGCATCAAGTCGAACCTGATGCGGCTCAGGTTCCCACCGCGCGGCAAGACGCTCGTCAAGCTGACGCTCGTGTTCGCGTCGGCGTGAAGACCGGTCGAATCACCCCGATCGGCGAGGGCCACGTCGACGCTGCGCTGCTAGAGTCCGGCCATGACCACGACGCTCCCAGCGGCGCTCCGCGCGCCGTTCTCCGCCGGCGGCGCGAGCGCCATCGATGCGCAGCTCGCGAATCGGCTGTTGTCGCTCGCGCTCGAAGCGGGCGGCGACTACGCCGACATCTACTTCGAATTCCGCGTGTCCGCGGACTACGTCCTCGAAGAAGAGCAGATCAAGACGCTCGGCCGCGGCATCACGCTCGGGCTCGGCGTGCGGGTCACGAAGGGTGACGCGACGGGCTACGCCTATTGCGAGGACCTCGCATGGGAGAAGATGGCGCACGCCGCCAAGACGGCGGGGCAGATCGCCGTCGGAGGCGGGCACAAGCCGGTCGCCATCTCGTCGCTGTCGACGATCCCGCTACCGAGCTTCTACGCGGTACCGACGCCGTCGCTGCTGGTGCCGGCGCAGGACAAGCTCGCCCTGCTGCGCACCGCCGACAAGGCCGCCCGCGCGTTCGATCCCCGCATCGTCAAGGTCGAGGCGTCGTTCGCCGAGAGCATCAAAGAGGTGCTGCTGTTCACCTCGGACGGCCGCACGGCGACCGACATCCAGCCGCTCCTGCGGTTCGGCGTGCGTGCCGTCGCGGAGGACCAGGGCAAGCGGCAGGCAGGGTCGGGCGGTGGCGGCGGTCGCTACGGCCTCGACTACTTCGCGGATGCCAAGCGCGATGCCACCGCGCACGGCCGCGAGGCGGCGCGCGTGGCGATCGCGATGCTCGACGCGAAGGATGCACCCGCCGGCGAGATGCCGGTCGTGCTCGCCCCCGGCGACTCCGGCATCTTGCTCCACGAAGCCGTGGGTCACGGCCTCGAAGCGGACTTCAACCGCAAGGAGACGTCGAACTACTCCGGGCAGATGGGCAAGCAGGTCGCGTCGCCGCTGTGCACCGTCGTCGATGACGGCACGATCGCTGGCTCGCGCGGCGCGATCAACGTCGACGACGAAGGCTATGCCGGTCAGAACAACGTGCTGATCGAGAACGGCGTGCTCGTCGGCTACATGCACGATCGCCTGAGTGCCAAGCATTTCGGCATCAAGCCGACGGGCAACGGGCGACGCGAGTCGTTCCGCTCGATGCCGCTGCCGCGCATGACGAACACGTCGCTGCTCGCGGGCAAGGACAACCCGGAGGACATCATCAAGAGTGTCAAGCGTGGGGTGTACGCGAAGCGGTTCTCGGGCGGGCAGGTGAACATCTCGAACGGTGACTTCTTGTTCTCGCTCACCGAGAGCTACTTGATCGAAGACGGCAAGCTCACCGCGCCGCTCAAGGGCGTGAACTTGATCGGCAACGGTCCGGACGTGTTGCGTCGCGTCGACATGCTCGGCTCCGACTTCGAGCTCTCCGACGGAATCTGGACGTGCGGCAAGGACGGTCAGAGCGTGCCAGTCAACGTCGGAACACCGACGGTGCGCATCGCATCGATCACGGTCGGAGGGACACAAGCATGAGCGCCGCGCAGGTCACGGAACAAACGATCAAGGAGCTGTGCGACGTCGCGCAGCTCGCCGTCGAGCTGGCCAAGAAAGCGGGCGCCGACGATGCGGAGGTCCTGGTGCGCGACGGCAGTGAGCTGACGGCGAAGATTCGCCTCGGCGAGCCCGAGCTGGTTCAAGAAGCCGGCAGTCGCGCGCTCGGTCTGCGCGTGCTGCGCGGCGGCAAGCGCGCCGTCACGTACACGAGCGACCTGCGGCGCGACGCGCTCGAGGCGCTGTGTGCGGAGACGGTCACGCTCGCGGACTTCGCCGAGCCCGACGAGTACGCCCTACCGCCGGACCCGGCGCTGCTCGCGAAGAGCATCCCCGAGCTCGATCTCTACGATCCCGCGGTCGCCGAGGTCGACGCCGCGTGGGCGCTCAAAGAAGCGATCGCCGGCGAAGCAGCGGCGCGCCGTCACGACAAGCGCGTGACGAACTCGGAAGGCGCGACCTGGTCGCGCGTGCTCGGCGCGACGGCGTTCGCGACGAGCGGGGGCTTCGTCGGTGGCTATCGGGGCAGCTACGCGTCGCTCGTCGTCGAGCCGCTGTGCGACGACACCACCGATCCGGAGAATCCGAAGAAGCGAAACGGCTACTGGTGGACCGCGTCGCGGTTCCTCGCCGAGCTCGAGGCCGCCGAAGCGGTCGGCATCGAGGCGGCGCGGCGCACGGTCGCGACGCTGGGCTCGCGCAAGGTGGAGACCCAGGAGTGCGCGATCGTGTTCGACCCCGAGGTCGCGCGATCGATCGTCGGGACCGTGTTCTCCGTCGCGAACGGCTCGGCGTTCTGGCGAAAGTCGAGCTACCTGCTCGGCAAGGAAGGTCAGGTGATCGCCTCGCCGCTCGTCACGATCATCGACGACCCGCTGATCCCGCGCGCCCCCGGCAGCAAGCCGTTCGACGGCGACGGCCTCCCGACGCGCCGCAATACGGTCGTCGACAAGGGCGTGCTCGGCCCGGTGCTCTGCGACGTGTACAGCGCGCGCAAGCTCGGTCGGCAGTCGACGGGATCGGCTGGGCGCGGGATCGGTGGTAACCCCGGACCGACGACCACGAACCTCGTGATGCAAGCGGGGAAGACGACACGCGACGCGCTCCTGAAGAGCACGCCCAAAGGGCTCTATGTCACGAGCCTCATGGGCTTTGGGTTCAACCCCGTGACCGGTGACTTCTCGCGCGGTGCGCAAGGGTTCTGGATCGAGGGCGGCGAGCTGACGTTCCCGGTCAGCGAGGTCACGATCGCGGCGAACTTCGACGAGATCCTGAAGCGAATCGACGCCGTGGCGGATGACCTTCAACTCCGGAGCTCGACGGCCGCGCCGACGTTCCGCGTCTCCCACATGACGCTCGCGGGCACGTCGCGTTGAACGTCAGTTCTACGCAGGGCGACCCCGACCTACATCCGCGAATCTTCAATAGGTTCCACCGTGTTTCGCGTTGACTTGCATCCTCGTGAATGAAACGATCACATCGTGCCAGCCGTAGCCACGGCCGGGGGGCTTCCCACACGTCTCGGCAAGTACGAGATCATGACGCCGCTTGCCGCGGGCGGCATGGCGCGGATCTACATCGCGCGTACGACGGGCATCGGTAGCTTCGAGCGCCACGTCGTCTTGAAGCTCATCACGCCGGAGCGAGCGAACGACACCACCGCGGTCCAGATGTTCCTGGACGAAGCACGCCTGGCCGCCTCGCTCAACCACCAGAACGTCGCGCAGGTGTTCGAGGTTGGCGAAGACGCCGGCATCCACTACCTCGCGATGGAGTACGTGCACGGCCAAGACCTGCGCGCCCTCCTCGCCAAGGCGGGGAGCCAAGGCACGCGCGTTCCGCTCGAGCTCGCGCTGACCGTCGTCGCCGGCGCGGCCGCGGGGCTGCACCACGCGCACGAGCGGCGCGGCCCCGATGGCGTCTCGCTCGGCATCGTCCACCGCGACGTGTCGCCGTCGAACATCATGATCGGCTACGACGGCGCGGTGAAGCTGCTCGACTTCGGCATCGCGAAGGCGACCGCACGCTCCGTCGAGACGCAGTCGGGAATCATCAAGGGCAAGTTCGCTTACATGGCGCCCGAGCAGTGCCGTGGTCGCGACGTCGACCGGCGCAGCGACGTGTTCTCGCTCGGCATCATCCTCTACGAGATCTCGACGCAGCATCGCTGCTTCCGGGCCGACTCCGACTTCGACACGATGCACCGCATCGTCACCGGCGACGTCGTCCGCCCGACGCGGCTCATCCAGGGCTACCCCCAGGCCCTCGAAGCGATCGTGATGAAGGCGCTCGCGGTCGACGCGAACCAGCGCTACCAGTCGTCGCACCAGCTCCTCGAAGCGATCGAGAGCTTCGCGGTCAGCGCACGCATGTCGCTGTCGACGATGGCGCTGGGACGGTTCATGCGCGACATGTTCGGCGAGCAGCCCGAGCCGTGGCTCAGCCAGAACCGCGCGAGCCAGCCGGTCGTCCCGAAGGAGAGCACGATCTCCAACACGAACGGCACGGGCAGCCAGGACGCGATCCATCGCGCGCCGACGAACCTCCCGACCGAGTCACCGCACATCCAGGCCGCATCGACGCTGCTCGATCTGCCGCGTCCGCACGGCGAGGAGGCGCACGAGCACGAAGAGCCGAACGCGGCCGAGTGGAACGCGAAGTCGTATCCGACGGCGCAGCCCTCGTACGCGTCGTCGCAGACCCTGCCGCCGGATGCGATGGCTGCGTCGATCGCGCGCCAGTCCGCGCAACACGCGATTCCTGTCCCGGCACAGATGCCGCCGATGCAGAGCACGCCGCAGTCGATGCCGGCGGCCGTGCCACAGGGCACGAACCCCATGGTCCCGGTACCGGCGGGCCAGTTCCCGTCGAATCCCGGCTCCGGTTCCGGGCCCTCGCACCAAGCGATTCCGAGCACGCGCCACAGCTACGCGAGTGGGTCGCACATGGCGAACGACCTCTCGTATCCGCGCTACGAAGCGCCGCCCGACGAGGTCCAGCTCAAACCGAATCGCCGCCCGATCTTCATCGGGCTCGGGATCATCGTCGTCGGCCTGGCCGTCATCCTCGCGATGATGATCGGCAAGAGCGGCACGGACATCGAGAGCTCGAAGACGCCCGAGCTCAGCACGAACCCCGAGTCAGGGTCGGGCTCGCCGACCGATCCGAAGGCCGTCACACCACCGTCCGATCCAAACGTGGTGCCGGCCGTGACGCCCGATGCAGCCGAAGCGGCTGTCGTACCGCCGGATGATCCCGCCGCCGACGAGCTCTCGATCACGATCAAGATCATCTCCGACCCGCCCGGTGCCGACGTGCTCCTCGCGGGCAAGGTCATCGGCACCACGCCGCTCGATCGCAAGATCGAGAAAGGCACAGGCCAAGCGATCCTCGTCATTCACCGCGGCGGCTATCAGGATGTCGAGTCCAAGGTCGATCTGACCGGCGACTTCGAGAAGACGCTCACGCTGAAGAAGCTCGACGAGGTGAAGGATCCCAACGAGGGCAAGAAGGATCCCAACGAGGGCAAGAAGGATCCCAACGAAGGCAAGAAGGATCCGAAGAAGGACCCGAAGAAGGACCCCAAGAAGGATCCGAAGCTCAACACGCCGAAGGAACCCAAGAACACGCCGCCCAAGGATCCGAAGCCACCGAAGGATCCGCCGAAGGACCCGGCGAAGGACCCGCCGAAGGATCCGCCCAAGGATCCGCCGAAGAAGGATCCGCCGAAGACGGGCTGTCAGCCGCAGGGTCAATACGACCCGTTCAACGACCCACGACCCGTCTGCAAGTAACTACAGGCGCATCTCGGGCACGGTCCCGGCGACCCGCAGCGGCGCCGCGGTCGCTTTGACGACCTCGTCGGCCGTGACACCAGGCGCGCGCTCGCGCAACGTGAGGCCCTGTGGCGTGACATCGATGACCGCGAGGTCGGTGACGATCGTGTGCACGCAGGCGACGCCCGTGAGCGGGAGCGTGCACTCGGGGAGAATCTTCGACGCGCCGTCTTTCGTCGTGTGCTCCATCATCACGATGACGCGGCGGCTGCCGGCGACGAGGTCCATCGCGCCGCCCATGCCTTTGATCATCTTGCCCGGGATCATCCAGTTCGCGAGATCGCCCCGCGCGGAGACCTCCATCGCGCCGAGCACGCTGACGTCGACGTGACCGCCGCGGATCATCGCGAACGACTGCGCGGAGTCGAAGAAGGCGGAGCCTTTGATCGTGGTGACGGTCTGCTTGCCCGCATTGATGAGGTCAGGATCCTCCTCGCCCTCGTACGGGAACGGGCCGATCCCGAGTAGGCCGTTCTCCGATTGGAGGACGACGTCGATGCCGGGCGGGATGAAGTTCGCGACGAGCGTCGGCATGCCGATGCCGAGGTTGACGTAGAAGCCGTCCTGCAATTCGGCGGCGACACGGCGGGCCATTTGGTCTCTGTCCAGGCGTTGCATGGTCGTTAGCTCCGCTTCCGCGTCGTGCGCTGCTCGATCGGTTTCTCGTAGCTCGTGCCTTGGAAGATCCGCTGCACGTAGATGGAGGGCAGGTGGACCTGATCGGGATCGAGCTCGCCGACCTCGACGAGGTGCTCGACCTCGACGATCGTGATCTTGCCGGCCTGCGCGCACAGTGGATTGAAGTTGCGCGACGTCTTGTTGAAGACGAGGTTGCCCCAGCGGTCGCCTTTCCACGCCTTGACGATCGCGAAGTCGCCGCGAATCGCATGCTCGAGGACGCAGTGCTTGCCGTTGATCTCGCGGGTGTCCTTGCCTTCGGCGACCTTCGTGCCGTAGCCCGTCGGCGTGTAGAACGCCTCGATCCCGGCGCCCCCGGCCCGCAGCCGCTCGGCGAGCGTGCCCTGCGGACAGAGCTCGACCTCGAGTTGCCCCGAGAGGAACTGCTTCTCGAAGATCTTGTTTTCGCCCACGTAGGAGCTGACCATCTTCTTGACCTGGCCCTGCGCGAGCAGGACGCCGAGGCCCTTTTCGGTCGTTCCGCAGTTGTTCGACACGATCGTCAGGTTCATCACCTTCCGGCGGGCGAGCTCTGCGATGCAATTTTCGGGATTTCCCGAGAGACCGAACCCGCCGGCCAGGATCGTGGCCCCGTCGGTGATGTCGTGGAGCGCCGCCTTGGCGTCCGGGAAGACCTTGTTCATCGGATGTATGCTTACCGCCGACGGCGATGGCGATCATCACGTTGACGACGGATTTCGGAACGCGCGACGGGTACGTCGGCGCGATGAAGGGCGTCATCGCGCGGCTCGCCCCCGAGGCGACGGTCGTGGACGTCGCGCACGACATCCCCCGCGGCGACGTCGCGCACGCGGCCTGGGTCGTGGCGACGTCGTGCCAGGAGTTCCCGCACGGCACGATCCACGTCGTGGTCGTCGACCCGGGAGTCGGCGGCGCCCGCAACGGCGTGATCGTGAAGGTCGTCGGGCACTGGTACGTCGGGCCGGATAACGGCGTGTTCTCGTACGTCGCCGATCGGCTCTCGGATGCGTGGTCGATCGAGTCCGCGTCGTTTCGGGCGAAGCGCGTGAGCCGCACGTTCCACGGCCGTGACTTGTTCGCGCCCGCGGCGGCGGCGATCGCGCGCGGTGTCGACGTGACCTCCGCGGGTCCGATGATGCGGCTCTCCGGCGGACTACCGTGGGGGCCGCGGGCACGCGGGCAGGGCCGGATCGTCCACGTCGACCAGTACGGCAACCTCATCTCCGACCTGCCGCCGGGCGAGGCGGGCGATGCCGTGTCGATCGCGGGGCACGTCCTGCCGATCGTCGGCACCTATGAAGATGTCGCTCCCGGCGAGCTGCTCGCGTACGTCGGCAGCGCGCGGACGATCGAAATTGCCGTTCGCGATGGCCGCGCCGACACGCGCCTCACCGTGCCACGTGGTACGCCCGTGGTCCCCGCGAATGCGGGTGAACCTTACCGATGAGTCGCACCGACGATCGCCGCAGCGCCATCTCGATCCCGTCGGGCCCGCTCGCGGGCGACGTGATCGAGGTCGAAGTCACCGCCCTCGCCGCGGGCGGTGACGGCGTCGCACGTGACGCGAACGGCCGCGTGACGTTCGTGCCGCGTACGGCACCGGGCGATCACGTGCGCGCGCGCATCGTCAAGACGACGTCGTCGCTGGCACACGCGGAGCTCGTCGAGGTCACGACACCGTCGAGCTTTCGCGTCGAGCCGCCATGCCCGCACTTCGAGCTCGGCTGCGGTGGGTGCGTGTGGCAGCACGTCTCGCGCGACGAGCAGCTGCGCGCGAAGCAGACGATCGTCAGCGGTGCGCTGCGCCGCCTCGCGAAGCTCGACCTCCATCCGATCCGCGATCCGGCGCCGCCGTATGGCTGGCGGCGGCGGGCGCGGTTTCACGTCGCGAGCGGTCGCGTCGGGCTCTACGCGCAAGGCACGCACCGCGTGCTGCCGGTGGATCACTGCCCGCAGCTCGAGCCGAAGCTCGACGCCGCCTATGGTGCGGTGTGCGCGGCGACGCCCCCGGACGGCGAGCTCGCGCTCGTGCTCGGCCAGGCCGGCGAGGTCGCGGTCGGCGTGCAGAAGCCGTGGAAGGCCGGCGAACAGCTCGTCGGTCGCGCGGACATTCGCGGTGTCGTCACGGCCGACGCGCGCTACGGCACGCCGCTCGTCGAGATCGAGCCGGCGCTCTCGGTCGAGCCGTGGGACTTCGCGCAGGCAAGTGCCGCGGGCAACGCCACGCTGATCGACGTCGTGCGCGGCGCCGTCGGCAAAGGCCCGGGCCGGCTCGTCGAGCTCTACGCGGGCGGCGGTAACTTCACGCGCGCGTTTCTCGTCGACGATTGGGATGTCGTCGCCAGCGACGCGGTCGCGCCCGCGCGCACGCTGCCCGTGAAGTTCATC
>Ga0316603_10001202_pt1 | contig 13625 bp, 15 predicted proteins | sample OWC_soil_day10_n_FD_207649 | JGI IMG/M metagenome (GOLD analysis project Ga0316603, IMG submission 207649) | Wetland soil microbial communities from Old Woman Creek delta, Ohio, United States - OWC_soil_day10_noCT | ecosystem: Environmental > Terrestrial > Soil > Wetlands | place: USA: Ohio...
GGGTCTCCGGCGTGTTCAGATACTTGGGCAGAGATTGGTCCAGAACCCTGCCGCCGAAACCGACAATCTGGCTCCGCATGTCGAAGATGGGAAACATCACCCGGTTGCGGAACCGGTCGTAGTGGCCCTGTGATTTTCTCGGGATCAGGAGGCCTGCCTGCAGCGCGGTTTCAGGGGTGATCTTCTTTTCCCGGAGGGCCCTGGTCAGGGCATCCCACTCCTCAGGTGCGTACCCGAGCTTGAATTCATGAATGATTTCCCCGGGGATCCCTCTCCGCTCTAAGTAATCCCTGCCGTCCTTCCCTTTTGCCGATTTCAGCAGAAGGTGGTGGAAAAAATCCGCTGCCGCTTCATTCGCCCGGAGGATCGAGTCCTTGATCCCCGTTGTTACGGGATCTCTTTCCGGCAAGGACACGTGGTATTTTTCAGCAAGATCCTTCAAGGCCTGAGGAAAGGAAACTCGGTGGTACTCCATCCAAAAGGCAAAGAGATCGCCGCCCTTCTTGCATCCGAAGCAGTGGAACATCTGCTTGGAGGGGCTGACCGTGAAGGACGGAGCTTTTTCCGAGTGAAAGGGGCAAAGACCCATGTAGCTCTGGCCGGACCGCTTGAGCTGAACAAACTGACCGATCAGCTCGACGATGTCTACGGTCCTCTTGATCTCTTCTTTGGCAGCCTGAAAACCGTCCATAGGCCTTACGTGATTGACCCCAACAAGACGTTGCCCTCAAAAAGAAACAACCCCTTCATTGGATGAAGGAGTTGTTCAGCGGAGCGTTTTTGTTTGATCATCACGTTTTGATCAGCTGAGATACGCTTTTCGATATAGCCCTCAAAACCGGTGAAATGATCAGAAACGGAAATGTCGCCGGAATTCCTGGATCAACCGAGAAGTCTCTTGGCTATCTCGTTGACCTCTTTGCCCTGAACCTTTCCTGCCAGCCGCCCCATGGCGGCCTTCATGACTTTGCCCAGATCTTTGGGGCCTGAAGCGGACACCTCGGCAATGATCTCCTTGAGCACCTTTTCGATCTCAGCGGGTGCTAACTGCTGAGGCAGATAGGTGCTAAGAATTTTGACTTCGCCCTCTTCCTTGGTCGCAATGTCCTCGCGATGGCCTTTTCGGAATTCCGCCGCCGCTTCCTGCCCTTTGCGAATCAGGGACTGGATCACGGCCTGAACGTCTTCGTCCTTGAGCGGTTCCGTTCTCCGCCCCTGTTCGTTGGTGACAGCCGCCTTCAGCACGCGCAAGCAAGAGACCCGAAACTCGTCCTTTGTCTTGATGGCTTCTTTGAGGTCATGAGCGATTTTTTCGACAAGGGATGCGGCCAAGGGGAATCCTCCGGAGGTTAAACCAGCAATATATCAAAATATCCAGGAAAGTCAAGAAATAAATTCATCCTTGCACACCCGAATCGCTTCCTTCAGGTCCAGGGTCCCCTCGTAAAGGGCTCTTCCCGTGATCACTCCCACCACCCCCTGGCTGGACAGCCTCATCACTTTTCGGATGTCCTCCAGGCCGGAGATCCCTCCTGAAGCGATCACAGGCGTTTTAAGAGCTCTTGCGAGTTCCCCGGTTGCCCGGAGGTTGGGCCCCAGGCTCATGCCGTCTCTGTGAATGTCCGTGTAGACGACTGCCGCGATCTCCTGGCTGTCGAAGACTCTTGCCACCTCCACGGCGGAGCGCTCTGTGTCTTCGGTCCACCCTTCCACGGCCACCCGGCCTCCGCGGGCGTCGATGGCCAACATCACATGGCCTGGGAACTTCCGGCAAGCTTCTTTCACCAGGTTGGGGTCCTTGTAGGCCACAGTCCCCAGAATCACCCACTCCACGCCTGCCTCGAGGTAGAACTCGACCGAGGCCAGGTTTCTTATTCCCCCGCCCAGCTCAACAGGCACGGGCACAGAACGTGCAATTTCCCTGATCACCTCCCCGTTGACCCGTTTCCCTCCCACGGCGCCGTCCAGGTCGACCAGATGAATCCTTTCCGCTCCTTTGGAACACCAGGTCACGGAAGCCTGAACCGGGTCATCGGAATAAATCGTCTCCTCTGACATCCTGCCCTGCTTGAGCCTAACGCATCGACTGCCCTTGATGTCCACAGCAGGGATGACGATCATTCCTTCCCCTTTTCTCCCTCTGAAAAGGGCTCGACCATCTCCTCGAGCCCTATCTCGGCCATCTCGGCCGCCGTCATCCACCGGCCCTTTGCCTTGAAAAAGGTCTGTATGTCGAAAAGGTTCTCGCTGAGCGAGATCTGGGTCTTGTCGAACCTGGCCTTCCACAGCACCGCGCCGTCTCCGGCGCTCATGAGATACAAGTCAAAGGCCACAGATGCGGGATGACTTGCCGCATAGTCTGTCCCCTCTCGATCGTGCCAGCGGTACACATGGCCTCCCAGCACCCCTTCGGCAGACAGAGCCTTGCCGATTTGCACGTAGATGTCCCTGTCCGTCAACGTGGGGTTGGCGGAGGCAAGACGCGAAAAGGCTGAGGCTGCCTCACGGGGCGACACCCACTTCCGGCCGTCCTTCTTTATCAGCTTCTGAAAAAGCGACTCGGAAAGCCCGTCGGCGGCTTCTTCGGACACGGGTTCCGCTGAAAAGGCGGCACCGGAAATCGGACTGCGCACCAGGCCGGCGCTTTGAGAGGAGGGTAGAGCCGGTCGAAAACCGATCAAAACGATCGTGTCCAGCGCAGGCACTACCGGCTTGTCCTCCTGGGGAACCTGCTGGAGCTGGCAGGAGGATCCACTCAGAACGATCAAGAAGAGAACTGCGCCCGTGAAGAGTCTGCCCACAAATTTGCCCATGGTCACCTCTTATCGCTGAATACCCCTATCCTTTGAACTCGTGGCTAAAGGAGACCTTTGGTGGAGGGCACTGCGCCGCCAAGACGAGGTTCAAGTCCTGTGGCCTGGTCCAGAGCTCTTGCGAAGGATTTGAAGATCGATTCGGCTACGTGGTGCGGATCATATCCTGAGACCAAATCCACATGCATGGTGAACCCTGAATGAACCACGAGGGCCCGGAAAAATTCCCGAACCAGGTTTACGTCAAAAGTGCCTGTTTTGTTCTCTTTCAGCTGGACCCGGTAAGCGAGAAAGGGTCGGTTGGAAATGTCCAATGCGACTGTGGCCAGGGCCTCATCCATTGGGACAACCGCATGACCGTATCTCCGGAGCCCTTCCCTTTTTCCAAGGCCGTCATGGATCGCTTTCCCGAGGCAGATGCCGAGATCCTCCACCGTGTGGTGATCATCGACTTCGGTGTCGCCGGTTGCCGTGATCTTCAGGTCCATGAAGCCGTGAGCGGCCATGAGGGTGAGCATGTGGTCCATGAAGGGTATGCCCGTGCTGACTTCCGATGCCCCGGCGCCATCCAGGTTGAGGTCTAAGCGGATTTCCGTCTCCTTGGTTTTCCGATGAATCGACGCTTTTCTTACCATGGATCATCCTTACCCTCACCGCTCTCCAAGTTTCTAAAATATTTATTAATTTAACTACTTCCCATCATTAGTCAAACACAAAAAATAAATCTTAACCTTAAAAGCCTTTGTCCCCCTCTAACCCCTTCTCCTGTGGTCAAGGGGAAAATCCTTGCTAAATCGAAGTGAGAACTAGGTTGCAGCCTTGACCGTCTTGGTCAGGCTCTCATCCGCCACTGCGAATTCTCAGGACTTCGTTTCTTAACTGCTCTGGACTCCTGAACATCTCGGACCGCCAGCCCATTTGCCGAGCTGCTCCCACATATTCGGGGAGGTCATCGGTGTGAAAATAGGGCAGTCCACCGTCACAGTAACGATCAACGACGATTTGGTAAATCGCAGGATCGGGTTTTGCTACACCCTCTAAGTACGAAACAACGTAGCCGTCCATGAGGTTGAGAATCTCGTAGGTCTTTAGAAGAAAGGTCCAGTGCACCTCTACGGTATTGGTGAGGGCAACAAGAGAGAAATCGCTTTTGAGCTGAAGAAGCACCTCTTTCATGCCCGGCACTTCGCCGGTGAAAACAGAGCAGGAAAGGGCGTGCCATTCGGAAGGGGCCATTGAGACTCCGAGCGAGGCATTGAGTTCAGGAACAATGTCATCAAGAGAGGCTTCACCGGTCTGAACGGGCAGAAAGAGCTTGTCAATATTGACCAGCGAAGGGAACGCGACCTTTTCCCCGCGGCTCTTTGACAGAGCTCGAATCAGAGGCTTGAGGTCAAAGCCCACTAAGACTCCGCCCACATCCAGCACGACGACCGGTTTATCCGCTTTCCCTGGCATCATAGGGATTAAGAATCATAAATGGATTTCACCCAGAAGCCGATAATACCCCATAATGTCCTCTTGTGGCCACTAAAACGCCCGGCATAAACCCTGTTTTGAGTGATACCCAGCCTTCAGATTCTTAATGGGTCTCCCAGGAAAATCCATTGACCCGTCACCCTCTTTGCCTTGAGCTTTACCGGCTTAATCCCCACTAAGCAAAGACCTTCTCCTTTAATCTCCGTAGGTCTATTCCTAATACCGCTGGGGCGGGATCGCGGCTATCTCTCTCCCGCGAAGGCGGGAATCCGTGCGCCTGGAAGCGCACTATCTGGCATTTTCCGCCCTGACCCGGCCATATCTTCCGGGGAGTTGATTCCTGCTGCCCACTCTGCTAACAATATGCATTAGTGATAGGCTTCTTGATCTATAGCAGAGGAGATCGAGGGATGGTTGATGAAGCAATTCAGTCCATTGTGAAACATGTACAAAAGGAGCCCTTTGCCAGAAAACTGGGCCTGCGGCTTCTCAAGGTAGAACCGGGATATGCTGTGGTGGAGATGGAGTCACAAGAGGACTCAAGAAACATCTTCGGCATGACCCACGGCGGAGCTATCTTCTCTCTCATCGACGAAGCGTTCGAAGTGTCTTGCAACACCCATGGGACCGTTGCGGTGGCCCTCAGCATGACCGTCACCTATCATCGGGCTCCTGACCAGAAGAGCAAGCTACGCGCTGAATCCATGGAGATTCATCGTTCGGCCAAGACCGGCACCTATGAAATCAAAGTGATGGATGAACACGACGTTCTGATCGCTTCCTGCACTGCACTTTGTTACAGAAAGAAGGAGAAGCTGCCCTTTCTCGAAAGAACTTGATCCCGTGAGGGGGAGTGATATGAAAGCAGGGGAGTTATCCTGTTGACATCAGAAGGGATATTAAATAAAGTTTAGACTCAAAGGGTGGTTGGAGTTGTTAGACTCTTGGCCCGTGACTTTTCCGCGAGCTGCGTAGAAGCTCAAAGGCGAACCGCAGAATATCGAATAGCGAATAACGAAGGCCGAAATAAACAAAGAAGAGATTTAACTTCGTCATTCGAAATTCCTTGTTCGAAATTCGACATTCGGGTTTCCGGATTCTAATTTCATTGCAGCCGGAGGCGTGCATTGGGAATTGGGTCTATGGAAAAAAGAGTCCTGATCCCGAGACATGAAATCCAGAGTAAGGTGAAAGATCTTTCACGGCGCATTTCCTCAGACTATGCGGGCAAGGAACCTATCTTGATCGGCATTCTGAACGGGGTAGTTTTCTTTTTTGCGGAACTGGTCATGTCGCTGAGCATTCCTTCCAAAATCGACTTCATTCGGGCCTCGAGCTACGGCTCCGGCAAAGCGTCCAGCGGGACCGTCAAGCTACTGAAAGACATTGAAATTCCCGTGAGAGGCCAGGATTTGATTGTTGTAGAAGACATCGTGGACACAGGGTTGACCCTGAACCATCTCGTCAAGAATCTGAAGAGCCGTGAACCCGCGAGCGTGAAAATCTGCGCTCTCATCGACAAAACGGAGCGCCGGGAGCAGGAGGTCGCGATAGACTACTGCGGTTTCAAGATCCAAGGAGGGTTTCTTGTCGGCTATGGCCTAGACTATGCGGAACAGTACAGGTATTTACCAGACATCTGCGTGATAGAATAAAGAAGAGTGGAGCATTGGAGTACTGGAGTGCTGGAGTATTGGAAGACTGAAAGAATCCGGGCTAGTGCGGGTGACAAGCCCCGAGAGGCAGGTACCCAGGAGGTGTCGGGAAACCTAGGCTGGGTGGTAGGGTTAAGCAGGGCACCTGATCTAGAACAGGAGGACGGTGATGATCATTGAGTGCAAGCAGTGCGGATCAAAATTCAAACTCGATGAGGGCCTTCTCAGGGAGGAGGGCTCCAAAGTCAGATGCTCCGTCTGCAAGAGTGTGTTCAAGGCCCACCCAGGGGGTGTGACCCCGGCGGCTGATGTGAAGCGTAAGGTTGTGGATCAACGCCTTGGTAAGACGGTCAAACTGGATACCCTGGATACCCAGCTAGCCTTGGAGGAAAGCAGACCTAAGCCTGAGCCTGTTATGGGAGATACTTTTGAAGCAGAGCTTGAGAAAGCGTTGCAGAAAGAGGCGGAGACCATAAAGATAGAGGCCGTATCCCCTGACGAGCTTCCCGAAGAGGAGGAGGAAGAAGAGCTCAGGTTTGATTTTGATGAAGGCAACGAGAGCCAGCCACAGGTCGAACCGAGTCCAACGTCTAGTCTGCAGAGGGAAATAGGGGAAATGGTCGATGAAGCGCCGCCAAAAAGACCTGCAAAGGCCGTACCAAAGAAGAAAAAGAAAGGTGGTTTGTCCAGGTTCCTGGCGATTGTTGTGATCATCGTCCTGCTCCTCACAGGAGGAGCGGCGGCCCTGCTTTATTTTGCGCCCGAACAGGTCCCCGATTCTTTGATCTCCTACCTGGGAGTGGGCGGAAAACCAGAGGTGAAGGACCCCGGCGTGCGCAGGCTTTCCTTCAAAAGCGTCAACGGAAAGTTCTGTCAGTCCAGCAAGGCCGGAAACCTCTTCTGCATTCAGGGAATGGTCTTCAACGACTACCCTGAAAGCCGCAGCTTTATTCGCGTCAAGGGTTCCTTGCTTGACGAGAAAGGGGTTGCGGTAAAGCAGAAGCTTGCGTTCGCCGGTAACAGCTTCACGGAAAGCGAACTCAAAGACATGCCCCTGGAGCAGATCAACCAGAGTTTGGCCAATCGCACCGGCAAAGGAAATGTTAATGTGAACGTCAGACCGCAGGCTTCCGTCCCTTTTATGATTGTTTTCGAGGAACTTCCCGACAATCTCAGCGAGTTTACCGTGGAAGCTGTGAGTTCCGCGCTTGGGCAATGAGCCAAGAGCAGGAAAGGACAAAGGAAAAAGGGCAAAGGGGAAAGCAAGAAAGCCAAGAGCAGAGAGCGAAAAGCATAAGGAAGAATACAGAAGACAGAAGAAAAACAGGAATGATGGAAAGAGCTTTCAGCGGTCGTCGTCGGTCGTCGGTCGTATGGTTAGAGCAGGGAGCAGAGGATTCGTGGAAAAGAAATCGAAAACAAAAAAGAAGCCGGTAATCGAAGTGAACCGGAATTTCTGCAAGGGCTGCGGGATCTGCGTCGCCTTCTGCCCAAAAGAGGTCCTGGAACTGGACGATCATGAGAAGGCCGTGGTGAAGCAACCGGAGAAGTGCAGTGCCTGCATGCTTTGTGAGCTTCGCTGCCCGGATATCGCGATTGAAGTGAAAACCGCTTAGGGTGGCGACTTCGACATCTGAAGGGAACAGGAGACCATGGGGGACAAAATACTTTTCATTCAGGGCAATGAGGCCTGTGTAGAAGCAGCACTTTACGCAGGCCTTGATTTTTTCGCGGGCTATCCGATCACCCCTTCCACGGAGATCGCGGAACTGCTCGCCATGCGCCTACCCCAGGCGGGGGGAAAATTCATCCAGATGGAGGATGAAATCGCTTCCATGTGCGCGATCATCGGGGCCTCGCTGACGGGTTGCAAATCTATGACCGCCACGAGCGGTCCGGGCTTTTCCCTGAAGCAGGAAGCGATCGGCTACGCCATCATGGCGGAGGTTCCCTGCGTGGTCGTGAACGTCATGCGGGGCGGCCCCTCGACCGGTATGCCCACGAAGGTCAGCCAGAGTGACGTGATGCAGGCGAGGTGGGGAACGCACGGGGACCATGCGATCATTACCCTCACCGCCTCCAATCTTCAGGATCTCTTTGCGATCACGGTGGAGGCTTTCAATCTCTCGGAGACTTACCGGACGCCGGTCATTCTTCTGCTCGACGAGGTGGTCGGCCATATGCGGGAGAAGCTGATCCTGCCGGAACCCGGGGAGCTTGCGCTGGTTCAAAGGCTCAGGACCTCTGTGAAAGAGGGGACGGATTATCACCCCTACCTGCCTAGGGAAGACGGCCGTCTGCCCATGTCGGATTTCGGCGGGGTCCACCGCTACAATGTGACAGGACTCATGCACGACATGTGGGGTTTCCCCACCGACAACCCCCAGGTGGCTTACGGCTTGATCCGGCATCTGGTGGACAAGATCGAGGGCCACGTTCAGGAAGTCACGAGGATCAAGGAGTACTTCCTCGACGATGCGGAGACCGTCCTGGTCTCCTACGGGTCTTCAGCCAGATCCGCTCTCCACGTGGTGGAGAACCGACGGGCTAGGGGCGAGCGAATGGGGTTGCTGGAACTCCAGACCCTGTGGCCTTTCCCAGCCGGTGCCGTGAGAGAACGATGTGATCAAGCCAAATCCGTGGTGGTGGTGGAAATGAACACGGGACAGATCCTGCAGGAAGTCAGAAAGGCGCTGGACGACCCTGAGAAAGTGTTCCTGGCCAACCGGATCGACGGCACCTTCATCAGCCCCACGGACATTCGCAACATTCTGCGCGTCATCCAGGGCAAAGGAGTCTGACCCATGTCTGCCAAAGAATCTCTGCGCGAAAGGTTCATGCCTCACATCTGGTGCCCCGGATGCGGGCATGGCATCATCATGAACAATCTGGTTCGGGCAATTGCTTCCCTGGGGCTCAAGAAAAGCGACATCGTCATGGTCACGGGGATCGGGTGCTCCTCGCGAATCTCGGGGTACCTTGATTTCCACACTCTCCACACCCTCCACGGCCGGGCGCTGGCTTTTGCGACAGGAGTGAAGCTCTCGCGGCCGGAGCTGACGCTGATCGTTCCCATGGGTGACGGTGACGCCGTGGCGATCGGGGGCAATCACTTCATCCACGCAGCCAGGCGCAACATCGATATCACGGCGATCATCATGAACAACAACATCTATGGGATGACGGGCGGGCAATTTTCGCCCCTGTCCGGCTACGGAAAGATGGCGACCACAGCTCCTTACGGCAACATCTATGAAGCCTTTGACATTGTGGAATTGGCCAAGGGCGCCGGCGCCTCCTTTGTGGCGAGAACCACGGCCTACCACGTGACCTCCATGAAAGAGATCCTCGAGAAGGCGATCCGGCACAAGGGATTTTCGGTGGTGGAGATTCTTTCTCAGTGCCCCACGTACTATGGCAGAAAGAACAAGGTGGGCGATGCCGTGGAGATGCTGAATTACTACAAGGATCAAACGGTTCCCATAGGGTCCGAGAAAAAGAAAGAAAACCCCGCACTGATCGAAAGAGGGATTTTTGTCGAAGAGGACAGAGCGGAATACTGCTCGGAATACCAAAAGATCGTGGAAAGGGCGAAGCGAGGGCAGTCAATCTGATGGAAAGATATCGAATCGTTTTTTCCGGTTCCGGCGGGCAGGGCGTCATCACGGCGTCGATCATCCTTGCCGAGGCGGCAGTCATTCATGAGGGACTCAATGCCGTCCAGTCCCAGAGTTACGGGCCTGAAGCCAGAGGGGGGGCCACCCGGGCGGATGTCATTATCTCGGACCGGAGCATCCGCTTTCCCAAAGTGAATCAACCGAACGTGCTGGTCTGCCTGACCCAGGAGGCATACAACAAGTTCTCAAACAGCATTCGGCCCGGAGGACTTCTGCTGACCGACAGCCACTTTGTCAATCAAGAACGCAGGGTCGACGCCCGCCAGATAAGCCTTAAGATGTACGAGTCCGTGATGGATCGCATCGGCAAACCCGTGGTCCTCAACATTTGCATGCTGGGTGCGGTCATAGGGCTGACCGATATCGTCAAGACCGAGTCTATCATGAAGGTCCTGGAGACCAGGATTCCCCGGGCGTTCCTCGACATGAACAAACAAGCCCTGGACCTGGGAATTCAACTGGCCGCGGCGCCCACCCCCAAGACGGCTTAGGCTCTCTTTACCGCAGAGTACGCAAAGAGCGCTGAGTGTTTCAGCAAATGAGAACCTTTGAAAGGTCATTCTGTCCTGTACAATAGACTTCTCTGTGTGCTCAGCGAGCTCGGCGGTGGAAAATCCTACCGTAGAGAGCTTGGGAAGTGAGAAAAAGATGAAGGTCGTTTTTCATGAAAGCTTTTACGAGGTCTACACCACGGACCCAGCCGCTGAACCGGGGCGAATGGAGGCGGTGATCGACGTCCTCCGATCCCGGGTGGAACTCGTGAATGCGGAACCAGCATCTGAAAAGGATCTGCTCGCGGTGCACACCAAGGCGCAAGTGGAGAATGTGAGGAGCATGGGTCTTTATCCCATTGCCTCACTCGCGGCAGGAGGAGCGATTCAAGCGGCGACCCTAGGTTTGTCCGAGCCCGCCTTCGGGCTCATAAGGCCTCCGGGTCATCACGCCTCTTCGGGGTCATGCTGGGGGTTCTGCTACTTCAACAACATGGCGGTTGCCCTGGAACACCTCAGGAGCACAAAAAAGATAAAGACGGCGTATGTTCTGGATATCGATCTTCACTTCGGAGACGGCACGGTCAACATCCTGGGCGGCAAGGACTGGGTCAAGGTCTACAACGTGGAGGCCAACGACCGGGAGGCTTACCTGGAGGAAGTGAAGCGGGAAATGGAGCACTGCAGGGTGGATCTCATCGGGATCTCCGCTGGGTTTGACAATCACGAGCGAGACTGGGGCGGAACCATGCGAACGGATGACTATGGCGAGATGGGCCGCATGGTGGAGGAGTCGGCTCGGAGAGCAGGCGGAGGGTGCTTCGGGATTCTGGAAGGCGGGTATAACCACAAGGTTCTCGGCCACAATGTGATGGCCCTGCTTGACGGTCTCTCCGGGAAATAGTTTTCGACAGGATCACAGGATGAACAGGACGGGTCCCGTGAGTGCCAAAACTCTGAAGACCAAACAGAACAGAAATTGTCGAGAAACGACGGGGAGGGTTCCTAAGTGAACACATCCTGTCCATCCTGTGATCTTGTCAGGGAAATGGTTTTCATCGTGAACCCTCACGCGGCCAGAGGTGCCGTCGGCAAGAACTGGCCGCAGATCAGGGAGCTGGCGGAAAAGCACTTCGGCGGCTTCAAGTCTTTTGTGACGGCCGCTCCTGGTGAGGCCACGCAGTTTGCCAGGCTCGCTGTCTCCCAAGGCGCACAATCCGTGGTGTGCGTGGGCGGGGACGGCACCCTCAACGAGGTCATCAACGGCCTCATGAGCGAAGAAGGCCCCAGAAATCCCGACGTCCACATCGGGTTCATCCCCAACGGAACGGGCTGCGACTTCAGGAAGACCCTCTTGATCCCCAAAAATCCGAAAGACGCTTTGAAGATCATCGAGGGAGGCCGGACGCGGCCTATTGATCTGGGCAGGCTGAGGTACGTGGATCACAAGGGTGAAACCAGAACAAGATACTTCCACAATTTGACCAGCTTCGGACTGGGTGGAGAGGTCGACGAACGGGTCAACAAATCCGGCAAGAAGCTCGGCGGCTTTCTCTCGTTCATCATCGCGACGCTCGTCTCCCTCGTTCTTTACGAAAAGAAAAGCATACACCTCAGGGTGGACGATCATTTCGACGAGGAGGTTGCGGTCTTGAACGTCGCTGTGGCGAACGGCCAGTACCACGGGGGAGGCATGTGGGTCGCGCCCGGCGCCAATCCATCCGACGGCATGTTCCATGTCACCATCATAGGAGAACTGAGCCTTCCCGAGGTGTTTTACCACCTCCCGAAGCTTTACAATGGAAAGATCCTGCAGGTGAAGCAGGTGAGATCCCTCACAGGCAGGAAGGTGGAAGCGGTTTCCGACGCACGAGTGCTGCTCGATGTGGACGGCGAGCAGCCGGGTTGCCTCCCTGTGAAGATCGAGATCGTCCCGTCGGCGTTGCGAATTCTCGGGCCTGAGACACGGCCTTGACTAACACACCTGCCCGTTTCGCCCAACGGTTTCTGGCCGGACAGAGTGGAGCAGGCGGGGAGGGATTGCCTCTCAGAGGAGAACAGCTGCTGCGCTGAAATAGAAGAGCAGAGTGAAAATGTCGGTAAGCGCGAGGGTTACCGGTCCGGCAGAAATCTTGAGGTCAAGCCTTAGGGCGTGCAATATCACAGGGACGCTCAGGCCGAAGAAGCATGCCGCAAAAATCGTCAGCAGGATGCCCGTTCCAATGGCGACAGCCGGTAGCCAATCTCCTCGCCAAAGCCAAGCGATCAGGCCGACAAGCGTGCCGCAAGCTGTTCCGAGCATTATGGCCGTGGAGGCTTCGCGGCGAAAAGCGCGGGCATACCAACGAAAGGTCGGTTGCATCGAGCGAAGGGCCTGAATCGTCACGGTCATCGACTGAATGCTCACGCTCTCCCCCAGCCCCAACACCAGCGTCAGAAAAAAGGCGAGCACAAGGCTCTTGGCCAGCGTGACCTCATAACCGCTGGCCAGCAAAGCGCAAAGAGTGCCGCTGCCGATGGTTGCCGTGAGCCAGGGAAACCGAAAACGAAAGGCCCTCAGCGGAGACGCATCGCGCACCTGCGAAACGCGAAAACCGATAGTCTGAAAGACCTCGTCCCATTGCTCGCGTTTCGCGACGTCGAAAACCTCTTCCGTGAAAACATTGATATCGACCAAGCCGACAATTTTGCGTTTCTCATCCACCACCGGGAAGGCAAGAAACTTGTGCAGGATAAACAAATCACAGGCGTCCATCACAGTCGCTGTCTGGGGAATGGCGATCACGCGGGTAATCATTAATTCAGCCAACTGTCGGTCCAGCGCTGATGTCAGCAGTCGGCGAGTCGGTAAGACGCCCGTCAGCCGGTCGTAGTCATCCACCACGTAAAAATAAACAATCTTCTCCCCCAAGCCTTGCCGGCGGATACTGTCCAAAGCCTCCTGCACCGTTAAGTCTTCACGAAGTGTTGTGAAATCCTTGCGTGCGACCGTCGTAACCGGCAAATGCAGATGATCCGTATCGGGTGTCATCACTCCACCAAAGGTTTAGCGTTGGAATGATCATTAGCACCCCATATCCTCCCTGAAAAGAGAAAAATTAAAAAAGGAAGAGCAAGGTAAAAAGAGCCTCCGGATTGACTTTTCCCCCTGCAAGCGCTAAAAGCTCCAAGAGGATTTATCGGAAACAAGTCGGGAGACTCTTTCGTGAAGATCATCATTGTCGGAGCCGGCGAGGTCGGCTATCACATTTCCCAGAAGCTCTCCGAGGAGAACCAGGACGTCTTTCTCATCGACAAAGATCCGGAAAAGATCACAAGGATCACGGAAAACCTGGATGTTCAAGCAATTCTGGGGTCAGGAACGAGCCCGAAAACACTGAGGGACGCAGGCATCAAAGAAGCCGAGATGCTTGTCGCTGCAACGGACAGCGATGAGGTCAACCTGGTTGCCTGTTTGCTCGCAAAAAACCTCAATCCCTACATCCTCAAGGTGGCCCGAGTGCGAAGCCC
>Ga0316603_10001204_pt1 | contig 13623 bp, 11 predicted proteins | sample OWC_soil_day10_n_FD_207649 | JGI IMG/M metagenome (GOLD analysis project Ga0316603, IMG submission 207649) | Wetland soil microbial communities from Old Woman Creek delta, Ohio, United States - OWC_soil_day10_noCT | ecosystem: Environmental > Terrestrial > Soil > Wetlands | place: USA: Ohio...
GAGCGCAGGCCACATCGGTTCGCCAGTTGGATGCCGAGTCCCGGCCGCGCGTTGAGTTCGAGGATGGCCGGACCCAGCTTGGCATCGATGACGATGTCGATGCCGAAGTAGCCGAGCGGAATAGCCTCGTAACTGCGCGCCGCAAGTGCCAGAATGTCGTCCCACGCCGGCACGCGGACACCCGCCAGCGGCTGCTCGGTGTCCGGATGCCGTGTGATGCTTCGGTCACGCCAGATAGCATGGACCGCTCGCCCCTCGGGCAAGGCGAGACCGACCCCGATGCCACCGACGTGAAGGTTGGCCCGACCGTCCGACCTGCGCGTCGGCAACCGCAGCATCGCCATCAGTGGCACCCCGCGGACGACGAGGACGCGGACATCGGGAATGCCCCCCGGGCTGAACGCCGCGAGGGTCGGCTCCGGCGCCAGGCGGTGCTCGAGCAGGGCTTCATCGCGGGCCTGACTGAGCGAGAAAGCCCCGGCGATGATGTCGGCCGCGTGCGCCACCAGATCCGCCGGCCGCAAGCTGGTTCCGCTGGCCTTCAGCAGGCGCCCGGCGGCCCGACCCGCAATCACCACGACACCTTCTCCGCCGGCGCCGCGCGCCGGCTTGAGGACGAACTCTGGGTGACGATCGACTTCACGCGCCAGAAGCACCAGCTCGCGCTGGCGGGTGTAGCACCCGAACGTCTCGGGCACCGGCAACCCGTGTTGCTGCAATACCTGCTTCGTGTGCCCCTTGTGGTCGACCAGCCCGATCAGGCGCGGCGCATTCAGGACCGCCAAGCACTCCTGGTTGCGGCGGTTCAAGCCCAGCACTTCGCGCCGCAGCCGCTGCAGCCGCGCAATCAAGGAGCCCATCGGTCCGACCGGCGCGTCAGATCGAAGAACCGCAGGTACTCCAACAGGCGCAGACCGCGCCACTTGCCCAACGCGATATCGACGGCGACGGCCCCGACCAGTAATTCCGGGAAGGCGAGCAGCAAAGATTGTAGCCCCGTACCGTCGATCGCCAGATAGCAGACCGCCGCCAGGCCGAGGGTGTTGATCGTCAGGCGAACGGCCTCCCGCGTGCCGAATTCGGCCTGCGAGCTGGAGAAATTCTCGATCACGTTGGACATGATCACCATCGGAAAGATGCTGACGTTCATCAGCGCGCCGATGCCGAACGAAGCACCCACCACCGTGAGGGCCGCCATAACGCCAGCAACCACGGCAATCAAAATCCCCAACCGCGCCACCAGTTGCAGCCGTACGTGCTGCAAGAGCGCGCGGACGAGCGCCCCCACGCCGACGATGACGGCGAAGATCGCGGCGCCCCACTGGAGTCCGGTGGTCAGGAACGCCAGCGACACGATCACCGGCGAAAAGGTGCCAAAGGTCTCCACCCCCACGACCGTGCGCGCCACCACGATGATGGCGGCAATCACCGGCAGCACGAGAATGAGCGTGAGGGCCTGCAGCGGGACCTGCGCGGTCACCCCCCGTCCCCACGCGTCTATAATCCACCGCCGCCAGGGGGAGAGATCGTCCACGACGCGCTGGTCGAGCACCAAGGGTTCCATCTCCCACTTGGTCGCCTCCTCGACCATAGGCACCCCGTCGATGACGTTGGCGCGCACCATCTCCCACAGCCCCAAGAGCTCCTGCGGCCGGTTCACCAGCACCACCTCGCCCGCCGAGACCAGACGGTACAGCACGGCCCCCAGCACGGTACCGACCGATCGCGGAAACCCACCGGAGATCACGATTCGCATGTCCCCGAGCGGCAGTTTTTTCTCCCCCAGTGTCATGAGGGCGTACAACCCCGCGTCGTCATGCGTGGCCACCAGGAGCACGTGCGCTTTACGGATGAGCGCCAGGTTGTTGTCGACCAGGCGCTGGAGGTACTGTTCCCGAAAGTACCGCGACTCGAAGCGGGCATGGAGAATGACCAGATCAATTTGGTCCGCCTGCGCCTCGCGCAGCATACGATCGCTGACGGCGTCGGGAACGCTTTGATCGGCGATGACCACGACCGACGCAACCGCCCGCTCGACGTAACTCGCCGCGGTCCGGACGCGCTCCGCCCCGACGCGCGTTTCCGCCCGCCCGGCGCCGATCGCCAAGGGCTCCGGCTGTCGCGCGATCGCATCCCGGGACGTGCGGTGGACGAAAAAGTCGTACTCCAGCGGCAGGCCGGCCGAATGCACGATCAACGGCAGATCATCCCGATACAGCGCCAGGTAGTGATTCGGCAGCCAGCCGAAGTAGCCGCCGCTCGGGTCGAGCGGGACCCAGTTCCCTCCCAGGAAGGCCTCCACCCACGAGATCGTCGCCCGCTTCTTGCTGCTGTCCTCGAGCTTCAGACCGCCGACCACGCGTGCCGGTATCCCGCCACTGCGTAGCAGCGCCGTGAGTAGCCGCGCCTTGCCGGCACTGCTGCCCTGTCCATTGCGCAAGACGGTCAGCGCGTCCTCCTGCGCCGCGCCCGCGCCGGTCCGGACAAACGCCGCGGTGTACTGGAACAACGCCCAGGTGGCTTGCTCGATCGTATGCGCGTCCTTGGTGAGGTCGCGCGCGCGGCGGCGGAACTCGGGGTCACCACTCTGAACCAGTCTCGAGGGCTGCAAATACTGATGCACAACGTCCGCCGCCGCATGCTCCGCCAGGGCCGTGCTCGGGATGGTGCGCACGGTGTCGGTCAGTGCGACGTTCACATCGTACTCGATCTGCAGCCCCTTCACCGCCGCGCCATTCCGTTCCCAATACCCCCACAAATTCGGCGGCTCCGGTTCTTCGCGGTAGGTGAAGCCGTCCATCTCGATCGAGCGGCCGAGAATCTGCTGATGATCGTCGGACAGCGGCAGCAGCACCTGCAAGTGCGCACCGGCCTGCATGTCGGTCATCCGGAGCGAGAGGCGGACGCGCCAATAGGTGGTCACCGGCTGTGCCGGCTTCTCGCGCGGCTGCAACTGCTCGCCGCCGCCGGTGAACACCTCGGTGCTCCGTGTCGGTTCGGGCCCTCCTTGTGCCGCCAGAACCCACGCCGGCACGAGCAACGCAAGCACGTAGACGAGGCGCATCAGCGTCCCCCTCTAACAGCGGGTGTCGAACGGATCAAGGAACACCGCGTGGCGCGGTGCGGAACACGCCGCCCGCCACCGGCGAGGGACCTCCCTGCGCCGCAATTGATCCGCACGCCGGAACGTGTTTTACGGAGTCTCGCAGGGAGCCATTTGTGACCACTCCTCATGACGTCCGCGAACAGATCCTGGCCACCGTCCGGCGTTTCGTCCAACGCGAGGTCATGCCGGTCGCCGGTGAATTGGAGCATCGCAACGAGTATCCGCACGCCCTGGTCGGACGGCTGCGCGAACTGGGCCTGTTCGGAGCCACGATTCCCGAAGCGTACGGCGGCCTCGGGCTGGACTGCACCACCTACGCCATGGTGGTGGAAGAACTGTGTCGCGGCTGGATGAGCTTGAGCGGCGTCTTGAACACGCATCTGTTGCTCGCCTACTTGTTGTACACCCACGGCACAGAGGAACAACGCCGGCGCTACCTGCCCGCCATGGCACGCGGCGAGCATCGCGGCGCGTTGTGCCTGACGGAACCCGAGGCTGGAAGCGACGTGCAAAGTCTGCGCACGACCGCCGTCCGCGACGGCGACTGGTATGTGCTCAACGGCAGTAAGACCTTCATCACCAATGCACGCCATGGCACTCTGTACGCCATTGCGGCGAAAACCGACCTGCACGCAGAGCCGCCGTATCGCGGCATCAGCATGTTCGTCGGCGAGAAAGGCGCCGGGACGCGCGTCGGCCGCGATATCGACAAACTCGGGTACAAGGGTATCGATACCTGCGAGCTGACCTTCGAGGACTACCGCCTGCCAAGCACCAATCTGATCGGCGGCACGGAAGGGCGCGGCTTTTCGCAGGTCATGAGTGCGCTCGAAGTGGGCCGGATCAACATCGCGGCGCGCGCAGTGGGGGTGGCGGCGGCGGCCTTCACGCACGCGATCGACTACGCCCGCCACCGGCGGACGTTCGGCAAGCCGATCGCCGAGCATCAAGCCATCCAGCTCAAACTGGCGGACATGGCCACCAAGATCGAGGCCGCCCGGCTGCTCACCTATCAAGCGGCGGAGCGGAAGGACCGGGGAGCGCGGTGTGACCTGGAAGCGGGCATGGCGAAGCTCTTCGCCTCCGAGACCTGCCTTGAGGTGGCGATCGAGGCCATGCGCGTTCTCGGCGGCTACGGCTATACCACGGCCTTCCCCATCGAGCGCTACTACCGGGACGCGCCGCTGCTGATCATCGGCGAGGGCACCAATGAGATCCAGCGCCTGGTGATCGCACGCCAGTTGCTGCAGCGCTACGCGAGTTGAGGACACGTCCACCGCGCGACAACTTCACCGCCGACCGCCCATCGTCAAGGAGGGAGTAGAATGGCCGTCACGATCGTGCTGCTGATCCTGTGGACCGGATTCGCCGGGAGCCATCTCGCACTGTCCAGCCGGGCGGTGCGCGGCGCTCTGATCGCGCGCCTGGGCGAAGGGGCGTTCCGCCTTTTTTACTCGCTCCTGGCGCTGGCCTTTTTCGTCCCGCTGGTGTGGACCTACTTCACCAACAAACATGCGGGGCCATGGCTCTGGACGTTGCCCCGGTCCGCCTGGCTGATCGGACTAGTCAGCGCCGGCATGGCAATTGCCTTCGTCCTGCTCGCCGCCGGAATGGCGCGGCCCAGTCCGGCAAGCATCTCTCCGGGCGCACCGACGCCGAGTGGCGCGCAACGCATCACTCGCCACCCCGTCTTTATGGCGTTCGCCATCTTCGGCCTGCTGCACCTGCTCCCGAACGGCAGCACCGCCGACATCGTCTTCTTTGGCGGGTTCGTCGTCTTCGCGCTGGTGGGCGGCTGGCACCAGGATCAGCGCGTGTTGGCCGGTGGGAATCCCGACGTGCGCGCCTTTCTGGCTGCCACGCCATTCCTGCCCTTCACCGGGAGCACGACATTGCAGGGCCTCAAGGAACTCCCACCTGCCGTGGTCGTCGTCGGCCTCGCACTGACCGTGCTCGTCCGGTACTTCCACGCCGCGTGGTTTGGCGGCTGACGCGCGCGCCACATCGGGCGCCGCTGATGGCCGCCGTCATGCCCGGTAGCCGCTCCGTACGGTCACTCCAGCCGCGCGGCGAGATCCTTCAGTACGTGCTCGGCCCCGTAGCGCGTGAATTCCTGCACCGTGAACCAGCGGGGGCCGCCACGCCAGAACTGCCACCAGCGGAAAAGATTTGATGACAGCGGCTGCTGCGTCTGCTCGAACGAGCCCTTCCAGAGAATCTTGCCCGACTGGACTGCAATGAGCTGTAGTGCGAATCCAACCGCTGCCGGCCGCCGCGCACCATACTCGGTGCCCTCCCGCTCGATGTAGCGCCAAACGGTCCCGAACAAGACCGCATCCGCCTTCACCTCCTTGCCGACCGCGCGTGCGCGTGCCGCGAGATCACCCGCCGGGTTGAGGCGCTGAATGGCTCGCGCCACGGTGAGATCCGGAACGACGCGCCACTCCGGAGCGTTGGTAATGGCGGCATACACTTCGGCCGTGACCTGGCGCGGCGCCTCCTCAGGCAGCGATTCCGTCGTCTGCGTCGCCGTGGCGCTCGCGCGCTCCTCCGCCTCGATGGGCATGACCGCGATGAGGCTCACCGGTTCCTCGAGCTTGGGGCCGCGGCGGAAGGCATTGCATCCGCTCAGCATCAGGATTCCCAACCCAATGATGATTCCTGCGCGCCACGCCAGGCGCGCCATTGACCGCGGCGGGCATGCGGAGGAGGCCACCTCCACAAGGGGACAGCATGTGACCGCCGCGCCGCAACGCGCGGATGGCATCTGAGAAGGAGAACACGACATGACCTGCGGCATCGGCGCGCCCCTACACATTCAGCTTCAACGCCAGGTCGCGCAACTGTTTGGCGTCAACGGGACTCGGAGCCTCAGTCATCAGACACACCGCCCGTTGGGTCTTCGGAAAGGCGATCACGTCCCGGATGGAGGCCGCGCCGCACAAGAGCATAGCCACCCGGTCGAGGCCCAAGGCAATCCCGCCGTGCGGCGGGGCCCCATACGACAGGGCCTCGAGGAGAAAACCGAACTTGGCACGGGCCTCGTTTTCATCGAGGCCGAGCACCGCAAAGGCACGCGACTGCAAGTCCGGTCGGTGGATACGAATGCTGCCGCCGCCCAACTCGGTCCCGTTAAGCACGATATCGTAGGCCTGCGCACGCACGCTCAAGGGGTCCGACTCGAGTCGGTCCCAATCCTCCTCGTGCGCGGCGGTGAAGGGGTGATTGACCGACACGTAGCGCTTGTCCTCAGCCGAATACTCCACCAATGGAAAATCCGTCACCCAGACGAAGGCGTAACGATCCCCGGGAATCATCCCCAGCTGGTCGGCCAACTTCAACCGCAAGTTCGCCAGGGCGTCGTTGACCACTTTGGCCGTATCGGCGACGAACATGAGCAGATCGCCCGTCCCCGCGCCACAGGCTTGCTCAATCGCCGACCGGTCCGCCGGATCGATGAACTTGGCGATGGGAGACTGCCAGCCCGCCTCGGTCAACCGCACCCAGGCCACACCCTTGGCCCCGTATGGCGCCACCAGCTCAGGCAGGCCATCGAGGTCTTTGCGCGACAGACGCTCGCCCTCGGGCAAGCGCAAGACCTTGACGATGCCGCCGCGTTCCACGGCCTCGCGGAAGACCTTGAACTCGACGCGTCGCGCCACATCCGACACGTCGGCCAGCTCGAGTCCAAACCGCATGTCTGGCCGATCGCTGCCGAAGCGGCGCATCGCCTCGTCGTAGGTGATGCGGGGCACCGGCTGCGGCACTGCAATGCCGCGCAGAGCACAGGCCGCCACCAGCATCCCCTCGGTTACCGCCATGATGTCGTCGGGCCGGACGAACGACATTTCGAGATCGATCTGTGTGAATTCGGGCTGCCGGTCGGCGCGCAGGTCCTCGTCACGGAAGCAGCGCGCCACTTGGAAATAGCGGTCGAGCCCCGCCACCATGAACAGCTGCTTGAACAGCTGGGGCGACTGCGGCAGCGCGTAGAAGCAGCCGGGATTGACGCGGCTGGGTACCAGGTAGTCGCGTGCCCCTTCCGGCGTGCTGCGCGTCAGCAACGGGGTCTCAAGCTCTAGAAACCCTTGGCCGTCGAGGTAATCGCGTATCGCCTTCACCAGGCGGTGACGGAAGATCAGGCGTTCCTGCATCTCCGGGCGCCGCAGATCGAGATAGCGGTATTTCAGCCGGGTGCTCTCGGTAATCGCCGCGCCCCCATCGATGGGGAACGGCGTGCTGCGCGCCGGGCTGAGCAGCTTCGCCTCCGCCGCCAGCACCTCGATGTCCCCGGTGGCGAGATTCGGGTTCTGCGTCTCCGCCGGCCGACGCACGACGCGACCGCGCACCGCGATCACGAACTCGTTGCGCAGTTCCTGGCCGAAGCTAAACGTGTCCGCCCTGCCTTCTGGATTAAAGACGACCTGCACGACGCCGGAGCGGTCACGCACGTCCACAAAGATCACGCCGCCATGATCGCGCCGGGTATGCACCCAGCCCATGACCGTCACGTCACGGCCTTCGTCGGCCAGACGCAGGTCGCCGCAGTACACGCTGCGCGTCCAATCACCCAGGCGATCGGCGATCACGCGCGCGGCTCCACGGTGGAACGCGGGAGTTGTGCCAGCGCCTCGCGCAACGCCGCTGTTGAAGAAGACAGGCCGATGGCGCGCGGAAAGTCCTGTTTGGCTACCATGTCGCGCACCGTGAGCGCGCACGCGGCCAACTCATCTTCACCGAGGATCAGCACGTACGGGCTGCCCACTTTGTCCGCCAGACGCATTTGGCTTTTCAAGCTCCTGCCTCCACTTGCTATTTCAACACGCATCCCATCACCGCGCCAGCGGTGTGTCAGGTGCATCGCTTCCGCCTCCGCAGCGGAGCCCATGGGTGCAACAAACACTTCCGGTGGCGACGACCGTGCCGCGTCGGGTTCGGCGACTGCCAGCACCAACCGTTCGACGCCGAGCGCGAAACCGATGCCGGGGCTGTCGGGCCCTCCCAATTCCTTGATGAGTCCGTCATACCGGCCCCCACCACCGACGGCGTTCTGTGCGCCTAACCCCTCCGCCACCACCTCGAACGCGGTGCGGCAATAATAGTCGAGGCCGCGCACCATGCGCGGATTGAGACGTGGCCGCACATCCTCCCGCGCCAACAGCGCGCGCACGGTGTCGAAGTGCGTCCGGCACGGCACACAGAGGTACTCCAGCGTCACCGGCGCGTCCGCCGTCGACTCCCGGCACGCGCGGTCCTTGCAGTCGAGCAGCCGCAACGGATTGCGCTCCACGCGCCGGCCGCAGTTCTCGCACAGCACGGCGCGGTGCGCCTCGGCGTACGCCAGCAAGGCCGCACGATAGGCGGGTCGACACGCCGCGCATCCCAGCGAATTCAACTCGATTTGCGCCCCGCGCACCCGCAGGGCCGCCAGCAGATCGTGCAACAGGAGTAGGACCTCGGCGTCGATGGCCGCGTCCTCCCGGCCGATCGCCTCGACGCCGATCTGGGCAAACTGCCGCAACCGCCCCTTCTGTGGCCGCTCCCGGCGGAACATGGGGCCCAGATAAAACAACTTCGACACGGCCGCGTGCTGGTGCAGCGCGTGCTCGACGTACGCGCGGACCAACGATGCCGTCCCTTCCGGACGCAACGTCAGGGAGGCGCCGTCACGGTCGGCGAAGGTGTACATCTCCTTCTCGACGATGTCCGTCGTCTCGCCGATCGAGCGGCTGAAAAGCTCCGTGCGTTCCACGATCGGCAGGCGGATCTCCGCGAACGCATAGCGTGCAAACAAATCCCGGGCCTGCTGCTCGATCCACTGCCAGCGGGCACTTTCGTCTGGCAGGACGTCATGAAACCCTTTCACTGATGTGATTTTCATCGCAGGAGCTTGCGCTGGAGGCGGCGGTTTAGGTATCAGAGGGTCTGTTTCAAGTCAACGAACGAGTCCACCCACGTGGGACAGATTCAGCACGCATCGCCCCCCAACGGCACCGGACAACGAGCGTGGGTTACGACCGCTTGCTGGTGGCTGCTAATCGTTGTCGCAGTCCTGGTGACATTGCTGCCGCGTGTCGGGAACACGCAATCCGCGGATTGCTGTGCATTCAACGTCGTGCAGTGCAACAGTCCGTCGAACGGCGCCTGTCCCGAGGGCACCCCGGTGGCAGGCGCGAGTTGCCCCACTGACCACAGCGGCTGCGTCTACTTCACCCCAACTGCTACGGTGACCGCGACCAGCACCCCCACGGTTACCAACACACCGACGGAGACCGCCACGCCGACCGTCACGGACACCGCGACAGCGACTGCGACCAGCAGCCCCACACCCACCCCGAGCGATACGCCAACGATCACGCCGACGGCACCTCCAACGGCCACGCCGAGCGAGACGCCGACCGCCACGCCGACGGCAACAGCTACCGACACACCTACGATCACGCCAACGGGCACGGAAACGGAGACGCCGAGCGCCACGCCGACGGCCACGCGCACGGCAACGCCGACGCCCAGCAATACCGCCACCGCCACGAAGACCAAGACGACCACCGCAACCCCAACGCCTACTTCGACACCCAGCTCCACCGCGACACGGACCTCGACGGCAACAGCGACAGGGACGGCGACCGCCACCCCTTCGCCCAGCAGGACCAGCACGCCCACCAGCACCCCGGGGACCAACGACTGTTGTCAGTGCGGCAGCGCACCCTTCCTGTCCTGCGGACAGCCCGTCGCCGGGGCGTGTGGACCCGGCTGCGTGGCAGTTTACAATGCTGCTTGCGGATTCGGGATCTGCATTGCGTTCACGCCAACCGTGACGCCGACGGTAACGATCACCCCCACCCCCTCGCTCACGCCGACAGAAACCGCCACCGCGTCGCCGACAGCGTCCGCGACGCCGTCGCCCACCGAAAGCGCCACAGCCACCGTCACACCGACCAACACTACGACGGCAACGCCAAGTGCCACCGTGACGCCAAGCAACACGGCCACAGCAACCGTCACGGGAACCTACACCGCCACCCCTTCCCCAACCTTCAGCGGACCGACGCCAACCAGCACCCTACCCCCGTTGCACTTCCTGTTTGCCCGCGGGGAGCTCACCACGCAGGACAACCAATGGGAATGCTCGCGGACGCTCGCCTCAGATCTCGGCTTCTCATCTGGCACCGAGTTTTTTCAGGTGCTTGCCGACGGCAATCCCGTCGTCCTACGCAACAAGTACCAGGTGGTATACATCGCGCCGGGGGTTAGTAGCAGTGACTACGCCTATCTGCAGCGCATGGTCACGCAGGGGGGCTTGATCGATCAGTTTGTCAGCCTCGGGGGAGTTGCGGTCATCAACGTCGCCGGTCTGCCAGCCGACCAAGGCCAGGTTGCGCCCGCAGGCGTGACGTTGGCCACGACCACCACACACGACAGCGAGGACATCACCGCCCCGGATCATCCCTACCTCACCGGGCTCGGTTTTGGCGGAAAATCACTGACTACCGGGGACTTTGACAACTGGGGTCCGAACCAACCAACGGACTTGGGTACGCTCGACCTCACGAACCTGACGGCAACGCCGACCACCGTTCTCGGACACGGTGAAGACCAGCCCACATGGTTGGAATACCGGCATGGCGATGGCAAGGTCATCGTCACCACCCTCTCCTACTGTTGGGCAGCGGATCCCAGCGTGCTCACGTCCTCGCAGCGGGCCGCCACCGCCAATCTACTGCGCTACAGCACCTTCTTTTCGGGCTCGGCATTCACCCCGGCACCAACGGTCACGGTGACGGGTTCCCCAACCCCGACGCGCACGCGTACGGTCGCCCCCACCAGGACCACGACCCCCACCCCCATCATCCCCACACCCACGGCAACGCCGGTCCCGACGTTGGCGGATGTCATCGCGGCGATCTTCGGAGACACCACGCCAGTGGGGGCGGACATCAACAGCGACGGCAGCGTCACTGCAGCGGACGTTCCGGCCCTGATCCAACTCCCCCAGTAGGGATTGTCCATCAAGAGTCTGTCGATTTTCTTCGGAATCGTGCTTCGACAAGCTCAGCACGAGCGGTCGGGTTGTCAATTTCAAAAGATAATTCCGCTCACCCTGAGCTTGTCGAAGGGTGATCGGGCCCCTCGGCGAAACGAATCCGGTCACCGATAGGGTTGGCTCGATCCCGCCTGCCCGGGACCCACCGGTGGTCGTTCCTTCGGCGGCCCCGCCCGCGCAACGTACTCAAGCATCTCACGCTCGAGCCCGCGAATGCGCCCCATGATGCGTTCCTGTAACTCCTTCAGTTCCGGTTTTTCTTCCACCAGCGAGTACGATTTCGCCGCGAGCGTGCGGAATTTACCTTGGCCCTCATCCGCGACGTCGGAAGCCTCGAAGGACACCACGCTTTCCCCTTCCGGGGAGTTCTGCACCGTGATGGTTGTAATCAGGCGCTTCTTGGTGGCCGCCTTCGCGGTCGGCACAGGTGTCGGCACCACCGGGCCAAGGTCCAGCACGACCGGCGGCGGCCCCACCTTGGTCGCAGTCGCCATCACCACGCCCAATGCGAGACCGATCCAGCCTGTCCAATCCATCACCTGTCTCCTTTAGTCATCGCTGTATCTTTCATGGGAGCTGCGAGCAGAGCGTCTCCGCGGCCCCGGACCGGAGATCAACCTGGCACACGGAAAGCGCGCGCTCCAGTCACGCCGTGCCATTCGTAGTCGTAGCCGTCGGGGTCGGACTCTCAGTCGGGGTCTCCGTGGGGGTCTCGGTGGGAGTCTCCGTTGCTGTCGCCGTCGGAGTCGCGCTGGGTGTCGCGGTTGCCGTCGGCGGAACCGTCGCGGTGGCGGTGGGCAGCGACGTATTCGTCGGCGTCGGGGTGGCACTGGGCGTCCCGCTCGGACTCGCACTGGCCGTTGGCGTTGACGGCACCGTCGGGGTCGCGGACGGTGGTGCGGTCGGTGTGCTACTCGCCGTCGCGGTGGCGGTCGGCGTGGCTGTCCGCGTCAGGCTTGCAGTCGGCGTCGCGGTCGGCGTGCCGGTGAGGGTTGGCGTGGTGGTGATCGTTCGCGTTGCCGTGACGGTCGGTGTGCCCGTCGTCGTGGGTGTCCGCGTAATCGTCGGCGTGAATGGCGGGGTGTAAGTTGGCTCCGGAGTCTCGGTCGGTAGAACAGGCAGCGGCGTCGGCACCCGCAGTACGATGCTCTTCGGATCGCCCAGGTTGCCGGCAAGGTCCCGCACCCGGACCGTCAGCAGCGTGTCCCCCGCATCCAGGGCCAACTCCGACCCGATCGGCTCGGGGGAAATGTACTGCCTGTGGCTGGGGGTCGGGTTCACGAACCGTGGGAATCCCGGCGTCGGTTCCGTGATCGCGTTTTCAGATGTGGAAATGGCGATGAACCGACAACCGAAGTCATTCAGCGCATCGGTAACGCATTGCTCAGGGTCCTGGGTGCAATGGTTGGGCACGGAGGCATTGATCCCGGGAACGCCACCCGGAGTAATGGTCGGCGTCGGATTCGGCCCCACGGGGCGCGCATCGCAGACCAGCGTGCTCCCGTCACCCAGATCTCGGTCTGCCTGAATTTGGAGATCGGGGCGGCCCGCCGGAGCCGGGTTGATGGTCATGGTCCCGGGCTCCGAGCCGGACGCCCCCAGCCCCGCCTCGACGACGATATAAAAGCCCCGTCCATTCGCGTTCGGTGGTTTCGTAAAAATGGGGTTGCCTTGCACGTCCTTACCGACGGTCGGCAGGGGGCCCCTATCCTGCCCTGCAAGGCCGAAATAGGTGATCAGCGGCCCAGCGGACAGCGGCACGGTTGGTGTCGGGGTACGCGTCGGCGTACTGGTTTGCGTCGAGGAGGGCGTGGCGGTCGGGCTATTGGTGCGCGTTGCGGTTGCAACCACGGTTGGTGTTGCTGTCACGCTCGGGGTCGGCGTCCACGGGGCGGTCGCCGTGGGCGTCCGGGTCGCCAGCGCCGTCGCAGTTACGGTCGGAAGCGGTGAGACCGTGCCGGTTGCTGTCGGTGTGCCGGTTGGTGGCGGTGTGCCGGTTGGTGGCGCCGTTCCCGTGGTAGTTGGCGTCGGAGTTGCGGTGACGGTCGGATTGAGACTCGCGGTGGCCGTAGCTGTCGGGCTGATTGTTGGCACTGCGGTTGCCGACGGGCTCGGCGTTCCACTCGGAGCCGGCGTCGGGGTCGGTGTCGGAGGCGCGGTCGGAATCAGCAACTCGATCTTGGTCAGGTCAGCGCTGCTGATCCGGCTGTCGCCATTGGCATCAGCGTTAATGCAAGGGTCCGGTGTCCCAAAGAAGATGTGGACTTCCACATCGAGGTCTGCCGCGGTGATCCGCTCATCGCAGTTGACGTCGCCCGGTAACGTCCCCGCTTGCGCACGCGGGGCCGCCGTAACGAACAGTATGCCGAACGCAGCGAGACTGACGGCTACACGAACAAAATCCCGAGACATGACACGCACCAACGCGGGAAGGTTCATTACACTCATTTTCACAGCGGCGCCACCCTAGCCA